>Ga0111538_10003493_pt1 | contig 21947 bp, 17 predicted proteins | sample SoiMethybrSBSTD1_FD_79669 | JGI IMG/M metagenome (GOLD analysis project Ga0111538, IMG submission 79669) | Bulk soil microbial communities from a Populus tree surrounding site in Tennessee, USA - Soil MetaG P. TD hybrid SBSTD1 (version 2)... | ecosystem: Environmental > Terrestrial > Soil >... | reverse complement strand
CGGTCGCGACTTCCTCGAGCGTGTAGTAGTTGCTCATGAGCCCCACGCGGACAGGCATCGTGAAGCGCCGCGCGTCCACGCGGTAGGTGAAGTGCAGGAAGCCCGAGAACACCCTGGCTTCGGTCGGGTTGAATCCCGCATCCTCGAACAGGTCGTCGTCGCTCGCGAGATACTCGAACCGGAAGCCACCGCCGATCCCGCGGCTGTTGTTCCCCTCGAACTTGAAGCGGAACAGCAGCGCCTCGGCGTCGTCGTCGAGGCCCGAACCCGACGTCTCGTGTTCCCATTCCCCGCCCGAGAATCCCATCTGCACGTGGAAGTCCGGCGAACTCTTTTCGACGTAGTCGCGGTGCTGTGGGCCGCGGTTCTGCGCGGTCAGAAGGCAGGTGGGGGTGAGCAGCGCTGCCACGAGGAGTGGCAGCGCCGGCGTGAACGAGGCAGTTGGACGCATATGGGCACTGTAACAGGAATCATCCTGTCAGCGCCGGCAACACGCGCCGCGTTGCTCACAGGATGTCGAGGATCCCGCTCTGCTGATTGGTCAGCGTTTCGACCGAGGCGCGGTAGTTGATGTTCGCCTTGATCTTCGCGTTCCATGGCAGCGGCGCCCTGTCGGCGATGCCACCGAGCGCTACGGCCGCGAACGCCCTCGGCAGAGGATCGAGCGCCCCGTCGAACAACATGTCCTTGAGCGGCTTGATCGAGTTCCGGTCGCCGATGAAGCCGAGCGCTTCCGAGACCGCCGCGAGCGTGGCGAGATTGCTGCTCTCGTCGAGCCTGGTGCGCAGATACTCGGCGGCGGTCTTGTCGCCGAGGCACCCGAGCGCGATCGCGGCCTGTCGCATCAGGTCCGTGCGGCGTCCGGACGCCACGAGCACCTTGTGCACGTCCTCGGTCGCGGCGCGGTCGCCCATCAGCGCGAGCCCGATGCAGAGATAACCGGCCTGGTCCTGCTTGTTCAGATCGCCGAGCAACCGGTCGCGCATCGGGCCCACGGCCGGGAGGTGGCGGTCGAGGCCGAGCGCCACGGCAAGCGCCGACGTGATCTCGGGCGCTCGCGCCCCCTTGAACTCGTCGATCAGCAACTCGCCGATCCTCCCGTCGTCCGGCACTTGCTGTTGCGCCGCCTCCGCTGCGCGTCGCGCAAGGAACGAATGCACGCCTGCCGCGAGTGCGCACCACTGCCGGTCCGGTCCCTTGGCCTTGTCCAGCGTGTCGATGAGCAGCTTGCGGTTCTCCTTGCCGCCGATCTGGCCCAAGGCCAGGATCGCGAAGTAGCGCGTCTGGTGGTCTCGGTGATTCACGTAGGTGTCGAACAGCGTCGCGCTGCAAGCGGCGCCGGGGCTGCGCTTGTCGTCGACGGGCAGGCCGAGCTGGCCGAGTGCGAGCGCACACGAGCGCGCGATGTCGTTGTTTCGTTTCTCCTTGCTCGGCGCGGTCAGGTCCGCGACGAACCGGTCGCGGAAATGGCCGCTGCGTTCATGCGTGCGGCCGACCAGCTTCGCGATCGCCGTCGGGCAGTGGGCCGCGATCAGCATCTCGCCTGCGCCGAGCGGTTTGTCGTAGTACGACTCGAGACACTGCACCGCGTCGTCGAGCACCTTGCGTTCCGCCGGCGCCGAAGTGCCCGGCGCGAGGATGCCAATGGCCTCGATCGCGGCGACCTTCAGGTTGCGCTGGCTGACCCTGTCGTCTTCGACGAGCTTCGCCAGGGCGCGCAGCGCCTTGGACTTCAGCTCCGCCGACGCGTGTTCGTGCGCGAGCAGGCCGAGACCGTAGGCAGCGAACGAACGCGTGCGGATGTCGACCTCGCCGCCATACGCGTCGCGCCCGGTCTCGTTGTCGAGCACAAGGCCGATCAGCAGGTCGACCTCGGTCGCGCCGGGGATGCCGGCGATCCCGATCGCGAGCGCCGCAGTCTCGCGCACTTCCTGGTCGTTCCGTCGCAGGCGCGGTGCGAACACGTCGACGAGCTTGAAGGTCGGATGATCCCTGCCGATCTTCGCCATCGCGACCATGCACGACGACGCGATGTCGCTCTGGGTCGTGCCGTCGATCGCCTTCTTCAGCGCGGGCAGCACCTCGTCCATGATCTGCTTGTCGGTCGGCTTCAGCGTTTCGAACGCGTCCCTGCGCGTGCCGAGGTAGAACTCGAGGCTGCCGGTCTCGGGGCCGCTGCGATGGACCGCGTCCTTCAGGTGCAGGAACGAGTCCTTGTTGAACTCCCACCAGAGGTCCCAGGTGCTCAGGTCGGTCGTGAGCGGCATGCCGCCGGTCGTGCGACCGCCTCCCATGCCCGGGGCCGTGGGCGCAGCCGGTTGGCCGGTCGAGGGGCCGGTGCCCGTTGGGCTACCCGGCGTCGGCGCCGTGGGGCCCGAGGGCTGGCCCGTCGTCGGACCGGACGGGCCGCTCGGGCGGCCACCACCACCACCACCGGGGCTCGGCGGCGGGACGACGTCGGGAGGGCCGGCGTAGCTACCACCATGCGCGTAAGAACTGTCGCTCAAAAACACGAGTGCGCCTGCGCACAACATGCTCGTCAGGGAAAGGGGTCTCATGGCTCATCTCTTGGTTGGCGCGCAGGCGACGGCGCGTGCGGCGCGCAAGAGCAATTGCGAGGCCAGCGACGCGGTGGCGCGCAGACGATGACATTCGCCTGCCGGCTGCTACGGCGGCGGAACGAGAAGGCCGCAGGTGCGCGGCCGTGCGCGTTCGCTCGAGGCGAAGCACCAGGACTCACGAGGACCGTGCATCCGCAGGTCCATCATCGCTTGCAGTCGCGTCACGGCCACGGGCCTCAGGCCTGCACGTAGCGGCCCGGGATCGGCAGCAGCTTCGCGAGCGCGTTGCGCGAGTCGACGACGAGCCGTGCGTGTTCTGCGATCGCCTTCCAGTCGACGCTGCTGTGGTTCGTCACGATCAGCACGCAGTCGGCCGCCTTCAGGTTCTCCTTGCTGAGCGGCACCGAGTGCATGCGGTACTCGCGATACTTGCGCATGCCGGCGAACAGCGGCACGTGCGGGTCGTGGTAGCTGACCGAAGCACCGTGCTCGAGCAACAGCTTGATGATCTCGGCTGCCGGCGTCTCGCGCACGTCGTCGACGTCGGGCTTGTAGGCTAGCCCGATCACGAGCACGGAAGCACCGCGCAGCGGCTTGCCGAGCTCGTTCAGGCCGTCGATCGCGCGGCCGATCACGTAGTGCGGCATCGAGTTGTTGATCTCGCCCGCGAGCTCGATGAAGCGCGTGTGGTGGCCGTACTCACGCGCCTTCCAGGTCAGGTAGAACGGGTCGATCGGGATGCAGTGGCCGCCGAGCCCGGGGCCCGGATAGAAGGCCTGGAACCCGAACGGCTTCGTCGAAGCGGCTTCGATGACCTTCCAGATGTCGATGCCCATCGCCGCGAGCACGGGCTTGAGCTCGTTGACGAGCGCGATGTTGACGCAGCGGTAGATGTTCTCGAGCAGCTTCGCGGCTTCGGCGATCTCGGCGTTCTCGACCGGGATCACCTGCTTGATCGCCGCGGCGTAGAGCATCGTCGCGAGGTTGCGGCTCGCGTCGTCGACGCCGCCGACGAGCTTCGGGATCGTCTGCGTGCTGTGGTCCTTGCGGCCCGGATCCTCCCGCTCGGGGCTGAACGCGAGGAAGTAGTCCTGGCCCGCGACGAGACCGGTCTTCGCGAGGATCGGCAGGCAGTCCCCGCGGGTCGTGCCCGGGTAGGTCGTCGACTCGAGCGAGACGAGCTGGCCCTTGCGCAGCACGTTGCCGACCATCTGCGTCGACGTCAGGATGAAGCTCATGTCCGGTTCGCCGTGGCGGCCGAGCGGCGTCGGCACGCAGAGGATGATCGCGTCGGCCTTCGCGAGGTCCGTTGGATCGGAGGTGGCGTGGAACTTCGGCGACTTCGCGAGCTCGCGCACGAAGTCGGTGCCGAGGTGCTTCAGGTAGGACTCGCCGCGCTTCAGCATGGCGATCTTCTGCGCGTCGATGTCGTAACCGAGCACCGGGAACCCGGCCTGGAAGAACGCGCGCAACAGCGGCAGCCCGACGTAGCCGAGTCCGACGACGGCGACGGTCGCGGTGCGCGCGCGGATTCTCGCTTCGAGCTGAGCTGCCGGTGTGGTCTCGACCATGGCAATGGGATAGACAGAACGGGGTGCCGTGGCAACATTCGCATGAGGTCCAATGCTCGGGCGGCTCATGCCTGTTCCGGCCGCTCCCGTTCTCGCTGCGCAGGTGAATGTGCGATCGATGGGCCGACGCGAGGTGAACTTGTCTGGTCTCTTCGCGCCGCAGAGTGCGCAACCTTCGCTCTGGGATTGGCTGCAGAGCCATGAGAACCTGCTGGAGTGGATGTTCGGGCTGTCGCTCGCGTCGCTCGTCCTCACGGCGCTGCTGCTGCCCGTGTTCGTCGTGCGGTTGCCTCCGGACTACTTTCTCGACTCGCGGCGCGATGCGACCGGACCCCGCGGCGTGCTCCACTGGATCGCGCGCGCGAGCAGGAACCTGCTCGGTTTCGTCTTCGTGGTCGCCGGCCTCGCGATGCTCGTGCTGCCGGGACAGGGTCTGCTGACGATCCTCATCGGGCTTCTGCAGCTCGACTTCCCGGGCAAGCGTGCGATCGAACGCCGTCTCGCGCGGCGCCCGAAGATCCTGGCTTTCCTGAATCGCATCCGCGCGCGGCGCGGCCGCGAGCCGCTGCGCATCGACTGACAGCTGAGCGTCGTTCGGCCGACTACTTCGCCAAGGTGCTCACGGGGTCGCAGAACTCGACCAGATACTGGTACTGCTGGCTCGCGCCGCCGTCGACGCTGACCTCGACGAGATACCGCGCGCCGACCGCGACGCGCAGCAACTTGCCGCGGAAGACGATGCAGGTCCCGGTGCCGAACCCCGCGTCGGCCACGTGCAGATCGGAGAGCTCGAGCGGTTCTCCGGGAACGTAGCCCTCGTCGAGCGGGCGGATGCTGGCGCGCAGGTCGCTGGCTTTCACGCTGCCGCCCTTCAGCGGCGTGATCGAGAAGGCTCGTTCGGCCGAGAAGAAGTCCACGGGCACGTAGCCGCGCGGCGGGTAGTAGATCGCTTCGAGTCCCTTCGGCGAACCGCCGCTGCTGTCCATCGACCACATGGCGTGGTAGTTCTCGTTCGTGCCGAACGCGGTCTTCTTCATCGCGGGGTTCAGGCACCAGCGGCGATGCCCGAGGCGGCCGATGTTGCTGGGGTCACTGTCGTCCATGTAGTTGTCGACCGAGTCGACGACGGTGCCGCCGACCGCGAGGTTGCTGTGGCCCGCGCCTTCGACGCCTTGTTGGTAACGCTTGTCGTCCATGCCCGGTGGCTGCACCGGATGATGGTCGAGCTTGCCGTTGCGCCGGCATATCTCGGCGGCCGCGTCGCAGAGCTCGTTCCACTGCGGCCACAACACCATCTCTTCGTGCGGCAGACCACAGAGGTGGCGGTAGGCGCGCAGCCGCAGCAGGGCTTCCTGGCGCAGCGCCCACTTCGGATCCGCGGCGTTCGCGGTCTTCTCGGTGCGGAGGATCTGCCGCAGCTGCGCCAACAGGCTCTCGCGCGGCACCGGGAACGGCGCGAGCCCGCCGAGGGCAACGAGTTCACCGCGTTTCCAGGTCTGCTCGGTCAGCTCGCGTCCTTTCAGTTGCACGCGGACCGTGCCGTTCAGCTGGCCCTGCAGATACTCGGCGGTGCGCTTGCGTTCTCCGGTGACGTCGGTCTCGGTCCACTTGCCGGCCTTCTTGCCGGCGCGGTAGCTGCCGCTCGTCGCCGGCTGCCCGTTCTCGTGGAACGTCTCGAACGAGCCGTCGGGCAGGTCGTCCTGGAACGACATCTGGCAGATCAGCGTGCCCGTCTCGGTCCACTCGCGGTGCATGCCGTGCAACTTGCCGTGCGAGTAGACCTCGGAGATCACGCGAACGCCCGAGTCCGACCAGCGCTCGAAGTTGCCGTGTTTGTTGCCCTGCTCGTCGACCGTGTAGCGCTCGCGGACGTTGCCGCTGGGCCACTTCTCGACGCGTTCGTTGGCGTTGGCCTCCTGGGCTGCAGGCGCTGCCGCCAGAAGCCCGCACGCGAGCGCAGCGATGGCGGTCTTGGAGGCACGTGGCATCCGCGCAATGGTCTCCGGCGGGCGTCCTCGATGCCACTAGTCGGAAGAGTCCCGCGTCACGGCAGGAACTTCGCGGCGTTCTTGAGCTTCTGTGGCAGGTACTCGTCGAGCACGAAGTTCAGGCCGTGCTTGGCGAGCGCCTGCTGTTCGGCGCGCTTGCCGGACTTCAGCATCATCTCGATCGCCTTCTGCCACTCCTTGTGCGCCTGGAAGAACGGGTCGTTCTTGAGCATGTCCTGCGCGCGCTTGACGTCGACGTCCTTCAAGTCGTGCGTCGGCAGTTCGTAGTCGACGATGTCCTGCGGCGATACGCCGAGGAAGCGCGCGTGCGGCACGCAGAAGAACTGGTTCAGGTGCACGGCGTTGCCCGAGCCGACCTTCAGCGTGCGGTAGATGTTGCTGAACGCGTACGGGTCGCAGTCGTTGAAGGCGTAGACCGGCATCTTGTTCTCGTCGCTGAGCTTGCGCACGAAGCGGCGCGTCGCGCGCGTCGGCACGCCGGCCGTGCCGATCAGGATGCAGTGCGCGGTCTTCCAGTAGTTGTGCTGCGACAACCGTTCGAACATGCCGATCGTTTCGATCACCAGCACGAACTTCGCCTTGGTCTCGAAGCCGAGGTGTTCGACCGAGGTCGGGATCGAGTAGGCGCCCGAGCCGAAACCCGTGCAGTCGATGCGCAACGGGCGGCCGGTGTCGCGTTCGCGGTCGAGCACGATCAGCTGGCCGGCGACCTTGCCGCCGTGTTCGTCGGCCTTGAAGCGCAGGTGCTCGCGCATCACGCCCTCGAGCGAGAACAGTGCTTCGATGTCGTCCATCGTCGCGTCGCTCTCGGGCTGCTCGTCGAACTTCGCCTCCTCCCAGTTCTTCGACACGTAGTACGCCTCTCGCTTGGTGGCGAAGTCGTCCTCGTCGACGAGCTGCTTGGACAACGACATCATCTTCAGCGTCTGCGCGAACGACTTGACCGTGTTGACCGACAGCGTGCGCTCGGTGCGCGACCGGCCCATCACGAAGTAACCGTCCTTGCGGTCGTAGCGCGCGTTCTTCAGCGAACGGTCGGGGAACCTGAGCTCCGGTTTGTCCTGGGCCTGGATCTTCTCGTGCACGTGCACCGCGCACTTCTTGATCTCGCGCAGAGTGACCTTGTCGAGGTCGGAGAGTGCCCCACGGACCTTCTTCGGCTGGGGCTTCGGCGTGAACTTCTTGGCTGCCATGACGGTGTATTCGGGTGCGGTAGGTGGTGGTTCCGGGTCACAGCTTGCGGCTCTTCTCGAGCACGTTCGTCAGGTTGTCGCGCGCCTTCTGCGCTTCCTTCTCGTCGAGCTTGAGGATGTCCTTGAGCGCGATCACGAGGTGCGGGATGTAGGTCTCGATGTAGTTGCGCTTCTTGAACTCGCCCGCGAGCTTGCGGCCCTTGCGCACGTGGATGCCGAGCTTGCGGCCGGCCTCCATGAGCGCGAGCCGCAGCTCCTCGAGGATCTCGTCGTAGCTCGCGATCGCTTCCTTCGACTCCGACGTGAACGGCACCCACACCGACGCGATGTGCACGAAGATCACCATCGGGCCGATCGGCAAGGCGCCGCGCGGCTGCTGCAGACCGTAGTTCTTCCAGTTGCAGTTGATCACTGCCTTGCTGATCGCGCACGCCGACTGCTGGAACACGAGCGGCACGCGGTTGGCGAAGCGGATCAGGCGCACGGGCTCGTCGGCCGCGCCCATCAGCACCTCGTCGCTCTCGGTCTTCTTCTTCGCGACCTCGACGATCTTGCCGGTCTCGGTCATGTGCAGCGTGTCGCCGGGCTTGCCGTAGGCGATGCCGACCTCGATCGCGAACGGGTGGCCGCGGTAGACCACGGGCTTGCGCGACGTCGCGACGTAGAAGTCCGCTTCGACCTCCTTCTTGAGCCCCGCGATGATCAGGTCCTCGCCGATCGGCGCGATGCACGACATCGGCGGCGACATGATCTTGGTCTGGTCGATCGCGGCCTTGATCTTGGCGACGTCGGCGCTCTCGAGCCGCCGCGGGTTCGTCTCGGGTTTGATGCCGGCCTTCTCGCAGATCTCCTTGGCCACCGTCGGGCCGACGCGCGAGAAGTCCTCCTGCAGGAAGGCGCTCGTGGTGCGGTTGTCGCACTCGCCGATCATCTTGAGCAGGATGCCGAGCTCGACGCCGTGCGGGTGCGGCTTGATCTCCTCGACCTCCTGCGGCAGTTCCTTGGTGGCGCGTTGGTACTCGGTGACCTGGTTGTCGGGATCGGTGTAGTGCAGGTAGACGTGCGGGTTGGCCACCGCCATGAGCTTGATGAACTCCTCGACGCTCTTCTGGCCGCGGCGGTACTCGCCTTCGAGGTCGATCGACACCTCGGTGCCGTGGTCCTTCTCCCACTCGATCACCTTGTCGGTGAAGTCGGGGCGGTTCTTCGCCGTGTCGATCGTGATCTCGAAATAGAGCGGTACCGACTTCTTGCCGGGCTTCGTGCGCACGCGCACCGGGTTGCCGGTCGTCAAGAGGCCGTACATGCCGGCCGCGCTGATGCCGATGCCCTGCTGGCCGCGGCTCTGGCGCAGCCGGTGGAACTTGCTGCCGTACAACAGCCGCCCGAACACGTTCGGCACCTGCGCCTTCACGATGCCGGGACCGTTGTCCTCGACGGTCACCGTGAACTGCTTCTCGCTCTGGCCGATGCGCGAGATCTTGACCTTGAGGTCGGGCAGGATGCGCGCTTCCTCGCACGCGTCGAGGCTGTTGTCGATCGCCTCCTTGACCGCCGTCAGCAGCGCCTTGCGCGGGCTGTCGAAGCCGAGCAGGTGGCGGTTCTTCGTGAAGAACTCGCTGACCGAGATCTCGCGCTGCTTCTTGGCCATCGACTCGGCGTTCACGACGGCCAGCTTCGCCTTGGAGCCCTTCTGCTTCGGCTCACTCGGTTCCTTCGGCTCGTCGGGCTCGGTCGGCTCGTCCGGTTCCTTGCCCTTCGGCTCCTTGAGCTTCGGCCCTTTGGCCTTCGACTCTTTGATCTTCGGCTCTTTGATCTTCGGTGCTTTTTCGGCGGACATGTTCGTGTCAGGGATATCTGCGAACAGGGTTTGCTGGCCCGTCTGGTTGCTCATCGCGATGCGGGGATCGAGTGGGGAACGAAACGTGGGTCGCCGGCCGAAGCGAGTCCGAGGGCTCGGCACTCGGCCCAGAAATGGCGCAAGCCGCGCACATCTTCGTCGTCGAGGTCGTAGTGGGCCGCGCCGTGCGTACCATCGACCGCGCCCAGCTGGCGGCCGCGCTCGCGCGCGGCGGTCAACGTCTTCACGATCGCGGCCGCATCGGCGCCCGCGCGCAGCAGCCAGACCGCGAACACGAACGGCAGCCTGGTCCACTGCTGCCACTTGTGGCCGAGGTCCCAGACCTCGCGATCGCCGGCTTGGGCCTGCAGCCCGCAGTCGCCGATCAGCAGCACGAGGTCGTGGGGCAGCGAGGCCGGGCTCAGCGTCGGCGCGATCGCCTGAAAGCGCACGTCGGCGGCCACGTCGGCCGCATGCACGCGCGCGAGCAGCAGCCGCAGCAGCGCACTCGACGTGGCCGAGCTCTGGTCGAGACCGACGGAACGGATCGGGACACCGCGGCGGCGGAACGCGCGCACCGAGCGGATCTCGCGCTTGCACGCGATGCCGAGGCCCGGCACGACGGAGTAGCCGGGCTGCTGCACGGCCTCGACGGACGACACGAGGGCACAGTCGAGTTCGTTGGCTTGGAGCCGCCGGATCAGCTCGGTCGGCGGCGCCTTCACGAACGCGACGCGCGGATCGGAATCCAGGCCCGCGAGCAGGGGCGCGCCAACGCCGTACGGTACTCCGCCAATACGCATCACGTTGCTGAGGGCTCTGACCAGCCCGGAATGCGGAACATACCGCGCGTTCGCGGCTCCGGAAGCACAAAGGTGTGCAACGTTGCTTGTCCGCCCGCTCGGTCCGTGGCCGCGAGCGGCCTGCCACTGCGGCGCGCTGAACGGCGCCGTGGCACGTTCGCGGCTACTGGCCGCTAGCCGTCTTGCCGTTCGCCTTCTGGCGCAGCAGCCAGACGAAGCCGGTCATCTCCTCGCGCGCGAACTCGTCGCGCTCCTTCTCGAGCGCCTCGTACTGCTCCCGCCACTTCTTCTGCGCTTCCTCACTGTCGCCGGGCGGGGTCTTCAAGAAGTCTTGCTGCTTCTTCTGCCACACGGCGAGCCGCTTGTGCGCGTCGGCTTCCGCCACGCCCTTGCCGAGGTGCAGCAGCGTGCTTTGGTCGCCGACCAGCAGGTCGAGTTTGCCGTCGCCGTCGACGTCGTCGACCCAGACGCGCGTGTCGGCTGCGGGCGCCTTGCAGTGCGCGTCGCCGAACACGACGTCCTCGCTGTCGCTGCCACTGCCGTAGCCCTGATGTCCGGGGGCCTCCATGAGCGTCGTACGCTCGCTCCACTTCGGGTTCCTGCGGTCGCCCATGTTCGTGAACAGATACACGCCGCCCTGCGAGGATCCCGAGATCAGGTCGAGATCTCCGTCCTGGTCCCAGTCGACGAAGAACGGATCGCCGTGGCTGTCGACCCGCAGCAGGCCGCCGCGGCCTTCGAGCCACGTCGCCTTCGGTGCGAACTTGCCGCCGCCTTCGCCGCGGAACAGCCCGAACGTGCCGTTGAAGTTGCCGGCGACGATGTCGAGGTTGCCGTCACCGTCGTAGTCGACCGCGAAAGGTCGCGTGCAGATGCGATCCGTCGCCTGTTGCGACTGCGGCAGGATCAGCGGTTCGCCGTCGGTGCCGTTCAGGACCTCGGCCTTCTTCCAGCCGTTCTTGGTGCCCCAAAGGACCTGGAACAGCCCGGCCATGTCCTTGCTCTTGCGCGAGTAGGTGCCCGACAGGATGTCGATGTGGCCGTCGCCGTTGAGCTCCAAGAACTGTGGAGTCGACGAGGTGCATCACCAGACGTCGGGTACTTCGGCGATGGCTCCTTCGGCCATCAGCCATTCGCCGGTGGCGAGTTTGCCGCCGCCCTGGTTCTTGTAGACCTTCATCCTGCCCTTGTTGAACTGGCCGACGACGAGGTCCTTCTTGCCGTCGCCGTCGACGTCCTGCCAGCACGGGTACGCGAAGCCGGGCTTCTCGACGCGCACGTAGTCGTCGCCGGCCTTCAATCGCATCGGCGGCTCGAATTGGGGGCCTTGGGGAAACGCGCCGAGCAGCGGCGCGACGAGGAGGGTGGTCAGCATTGGATTGCCTTGGTGGGGACGCCCTTTGGTGGGAACGCCCTTTGGTTGGGAACGCACTGTATCCGCCGCGACGTCGATCGGCACCGTGGCACTTCGCCGCGTGTCGCTCGCTTCCGGCCGGCGCGAGCCGCTTCCTGACTTGCCCGATGGCGTCCGCACCCAGGGCGCGCGACACTGCATCGTGCGCCTCGCAGCCTGTCCTCGCATGAGCCGCCGCACCGTGTTCTCCCTGGTCCTGCTGCTGCTCACCGTGCTGCTCGCCGGTGCCTGGTTCCTCGTCACGGGCTTGATCCGCGCACACGTCGACGACCTGATCCAGCACTCCGTCGGCAAGCCGATGCCGGACTTCTCGCTCGCCGACCGCGCGGGCAGGGTCTGGACCGCGGCCGACCTGAAGGGAAAACGAGCCGTGCTGCACTTCTTCCGTTCGCGCTGCCATTCCTGCGACGTCGAGGCGCCGGCCGTGCTCGAGCTCGAAGCCAGCCTGCCCGAAGACACCGTGCTGCTGCACGTGATGACCGATGCGGTGCTCGCCTTCCCGGCCGAGCTGACGGCGGAGACGATCGCGAAGAAGAGCTTCCAGCGGCCGGTGCTCCTGGCCGATGCGAAGTTCGTCGACGCGTTCCACACGGTGAAGTGGTCGAACGTGACGCCGGTGACCTACGTCGTCGATGCGGCCGGGGTGATCCGGTTCGGGCTCCGCGGCGCGCAGACGCGAGGGGCGATCGAAGAGGCGCTTGCAGCCGCGCGGTGACAGGCGATGACGAGCATCCCGCAACCGCGCGTTCTCGTGCTGGCCGGCCCGAATGGCGCCGGCAAGACGACTGTTTCGCGTGCACTGATCCGCGACCAGTTCGGCATCCGCACGTTCGTCAATGCGGACACGATCGCGCAGGGCCTTGCCGGGTTCTCACCCGACGCGGCGGCCATCGCCGCGGGCCGGCTCATGCTGCGGCAGCTCGAAGCGTTGTCCGATGCTCGCGCCGACTTCGCCTTCGAGACGACGCTGGCGTCCAGATCCTTCGCACCGTGGTTGGCAAGACTGCGCAAGAAGGGGTATCAGGCCTTGCTCGTGTTCCTTTGGCTTCCGTCGCCCGAGCTGTCGATCCAGCGAGTACGGACCCGCGTCGCCGCTGGCGGACATCACGTTCCTGCGGACACGATCCGGCGGCGCTTCGCCCGCGGCATCGTGAACTTCCACCGCTTGTACCTGCCGGTGGCTGATCGCTGGTGGTGCTATGACAACAGCCTCACCGAGGCGAGGCTGGTTGCCAGCGGCGAAGCGGGTAACGTTCGCGTTGTGGACCAGGAAACGTGGCAGCAGGTGAGTCGATGACCGACGGACACGATGCCCTCACGGAAGCCATCACGGCGGCGATGCACCGCAGCGTGCAGACCGCCCGGTCCGTGCACAAGGCGCTCGGTCTGCCCGTGGCCGTGTGGCGTGAACAGCGGGTGCAGCTGCTCGACCCTGCCACACTCGAGCCCGTCGCGTGGCCAGCAGGCGTCCGCGAGGACGAACCGCCGCCGTTGTCACCGCGCTCTTGATCGAGTCTGCGGCGCCGTGTTGTGGCGGACGCACGAGGCGTGTCGAGCTGGCCCTCCGGCATGAGGCGCCGGGCGCAAGCAGAGTGGGCGCCGATCCCTTCACGAGACCGGCGCCCGAGGCCCGCCTTCGATCGGTGCTCCACCGCCGCGGCGAGCGGACGGCGGCGAGGAACTTGTTGGCCGAGCTCCAACGGCATCGCATCAACGATCGTCCGGCTTGCTACCGCCCTTCTTGGGCGGATCCTTGCGATCCTTCTCGGAATCGACCTTGCGCTCCCACTTCGGGGCCGGGACGCCGTAGTGCTGGTAGCAACGCTGGCGAAGTTCGGTCGACGGTTGCTGCGAGGCGTCCTTGCAGGTCGGCGCGTCGTCGAGTCTGGCCGGGTCCGTGTCGATCAGGAGCTGCTGGCTCTCGCCGTGCTCCTTGATCTGCACCAGCGACCACGGCAGCGGCACGAGCTTGCTTCCGTGTGGCATCACGGCGAACGCGATGGCCTGCTCGGCAGGCACGAACCACAGCACGGGTGCTTGCTTCTTGGTCTTTGCCTCGCTGGCATCGGCCGCTGCCGGCTCGCTCGCGCGGCCCGAGGCCGGGCCGCCTGCCGTCGCGCGCATCAGCTCCGACGCGAGCAGCTGGTTCTCCTTGCGGACGGCGGCTTCCTTGGACGGCTTGCCGACTTCATCGAGCCCGGCGAACGCGAGGTTCGGCTCGACCGTGAGCCAGCGCTTGCTGGCTTCGTCCCAGCGAACGGCTTTCGCGGGCAGGACGCGGCGCAGCGGTGGCTGGCCGTCGGCCGCGCCCGCAGTCTCGACGTGGAGCTCGACGAGACGCCCGTCGCGAGTGAATTGCGCATCGCGAATGCGTGCGAACGGCTGGTAGGCCGCGGTGCCGCCGCCGTCCCTCTCGGGCTCCTGCGTGGCGGCAAGCGGTTGGCGCTGGAACACCGTCTCGGTCGTCAGCGACTGCAGCGACTGCAGCGCGATCTCCGAGCGCGGCGCGGGTTCGCCTGCGCCACCCGGTGTCTGGGCTGCGACGCTGGCGAGCACGAGTGCCATGGGAAAGAAGCGCGAAGGAAGATTCATCGACATACATGACCTCCAATGGTTGGTGTCGGATCAGTCCTTTGCCCCGGGGCAGCTGTTAGCAGCGCTTTTCACGAACTTTTCCGCTGGCAGGCAGCCGCAGACGCAGGACTGGGGCGGGACATGTCTTGCAGCAGTCCGAGGGCCACGTCGTGGCAGCTGCGGAAATGACCTGCAAGGGAATCGAGGGCCGGCTCGTTCGTCCACGCGCGTAAGCACTGGCCCCCCATGATGCGAACCCCTGAGACGACCCTGATCCAGAAGGCGCGCGCCGGTTGCAGGCGTTCGTTCGCACTCTTGTGGAACGAGCACTGTGGCTGCGTGCGCGCCGTCGTGTTCCGCCTGCTGCCCGAGCAGCTCGCCGAAGACGTGGTGCAGGACGTGGCAGTCGCAGCGCTCGCCGGCATCCGCGGGTTGCGCGACACACAGGGGGGATGCTTCGATGCGTGGCTGCGAGCGATCGCCCACAACCGGGCCTGCAGTGCGCTGACGTTGCGGCGCCAGCATCGCGAGGTGGAGGGCAGCGAGCCGCGCGTCGAAACAGCCGTGGCGCGTGAGGCCGACAGCCTCGATCCGCTGCAGCGCGGCGAACTGCATGCAGCGCTGCGGCGCCTGCCGCGCTGCTACCGCCTGCCGTTGCGCCTGCGCTTCCTGCGCGGCTTCTCGGGGCCGGAGATCGCCTCGCGTCTCGGCATGACCCCGGGCTCGGTGCGCGTCTGCCTGTGCCGTGGACTGCGCCGGTTGCGCGGTGGATTGAGCCGGCGCGATGGCTGGCTTCAGGGATCTGCTCGCGCGTCGTCGATCGCATGATCGCGCACCATCTTTCCCATGACACACACCATCCCACCGCTGAGCCATGGCGTCATCGCTCCCGCCGCCGCGGGGCAGGGCGTGGGAGCCGTGAGCAGCAACGGCAACCCGGGAATCATCGTCGTGAGCAACCGGCTGCCGGTGCGCGTGACCGCGACTCGGGCGAAGGTGTCCACGACGCCGAGCCCCGGCGGGCTCGCGTCGGCGTTGCTCGGAGTTGCGGGCGTCCGCGCCTGGGTCGGGTGGCCCGGTGCACCGGTCTTGCAAGGGCTTCGCGCGCGCGTCTCCGCGACCCTCGCGAATGACGGGCTGCGACCCGTGTACCTGTCGGCCGACGAAGAGCGGCACCACTACTCGGGCATGTGCAATGGCGTGCTCTGGCCGCTGCTCCACTACTTCCCGGACAAGATCGAGTTCGACGCCGCTGCCTGGGACAGCTACGTCGCGGTCAACCGCCGCTTCGCCGAGCAGGTGATCGAGATCTGCAAGCCCGGCGACACGGTCTGGGTGCACGACTTCCAGCTCATGCTGCTGCCCGCGCTGCTGCGCGAACACGGTCCCGGCCTCGTGATCGGCTTCTTCCTTCACGTGCCGTTCCCGTCCTCGGAGCTCTGGCGGCTGTTGCCGCAGCGCGAGGCCCTGCTGCGCGGCCTGCTCGGCGCCGATTACATCGCGTTCCACACGGCCGACTACCTGAGTCACTTCCGCAACGCGTGCCTGCGCGTGCTCGGCATCGACTTTGCACCCGATGCCGTGAAGATCGGCGACCGTCGGATCGGACTCGGCGTGCATCCGCTCGGTCCCGACGTCGAGCGCTTCCGCGCCGCGTTGGCAGCACCCGAACAGGCGCGCTACGAGGCCGAGTTCGCCGCGCGCTGGCGCAATCGAAGGCTGGTCCTCGGCGTCGAGCGCCTCGACTACAGCAAGGGTGTCATGCTGAAGCTGCGCGCCTTCGAACGCCTGCTGCAGCAGCAACCGGAGCGCATCGAGGACACGGTGATGCTGCAGATCCTCGTGCCGTCGCGCGAGGACAACGAAGGCTATCGACAGCTGCTGCGCGAGATCGAGCGCGAGGTCGGCCGCATCAACGGCCGCTACGGCCGCCCGGGACTGATGCCGCTCGAGTACGTGCACCGCAACCTCGACGAGATCGAGCTCTCTGCCCTCTACTGCCGCGCGGACCTCTGCATGGTCGCTCCGGTCCGCGACGGCATGAATCTCGTGGCCCAGGAGTTCGTGCTCTGCCAGGGCCTGGCCATGGACCGGTCCGACCGCTGCGGCGTGCTCGTGCTGAGCGAGTTCGCGGGCTCCGCGTTCTCGCTCGCGCGGGCGATCATGGTGAACCCGTGGGACATCGATGCCCTGACGGCGTCGATCCCGACCGGGCTCGGCCTTGCGCTCGCCGAGCGCCGCGACCGGATCGGCGAGATGCTCGAGCGCGTGCTCGATCTCGACAGCAGTCGTTGGGCCGGACGGTTCCTCGGCCGCCTCCGCGGCGCGGCTGCCAGGAACGACCGCGCGCACAGCGCGCCTCTCGACGGTCGCTTGCACGACGAGGTCGCGGATCGTTTCCGGTGCGCATCGCGGCGCCAGCTGTTCCTCGACTACGACGGCACGCTGCAGGATCTCGCGCGCCGTCCCGAGCTCGCAGCCCCGACGCCGCCGATCCTCGATCTGCTGCAGCGGCTTTCGAGCACGGCCGGTACCGAGGTGCATGTGGTCTCGGGCCGGCGGCGCGGCACGCTCGACGCATGGCTCGGGCACCTGCCGATCCATCTGGCCGCCGAACACGGCTACTTCCGCCGCGCGCCCGGCGGCGAATGGCAGCGACAGGCCAACATCGACGTGTCCTGGCTGCCGCGCGTGACCGAGTTGCTGAAGCAGGTCGCGGAAGAGGTTCCGGGGTCGTTCCTCGAACGGAAGTCGAGCGGGATCTGCTGGCACTACCGGCTCGCGGATCCCGAGTACGGTGCCTGGCGAGCCGGCGAGCTGCTGCAGACGCTCGACCAGCTGTTCAGCCAGGAGGCCGCCGAGCACCTGCACGGGAACATGGTCGTGGAGGTTCGCGCCAAGGGGGCGGACAAGGGTGCCTATGTCGCCGCGATGCTCGGTTCGTCACCAAAGGCCGACTTCGTCCTTTGTGCCGGCGACGATCGGACCGACCAGGACATGTATGCGCGCATGCCAGCGGATGCGATCGTCGTCAACGTCGGCCCGGCCCTCGTGCACGGCCCGTACGTGGTCGCGTCGCCCGTGGAGCTGCGCCGCCTGTTGAACGCCTTGACGAACCCGGCCTGATCTCGATCGCTTCGCGGCGTTCTCGCTTTCCCTGCAACCGCTGGCGGATCCGGTGCACAGAGCGCGGGCGCGTGTCGCGCCGATCAGGAGCGCCGACTGTTACCATGTCTTCGATGCCGGTTCCCAGAATCACGACTGCCGAAGAGTTGTTGTCACTGGACGAACCGGGATTCTGTCACGAGCTCGTTCGCGGGCAGCTGCGACGCATGAGCCCCGCCGGCCATTGGCATGGCGGTGTCGAGATGGTGCTCTGCGAGCTGCTCTCGCACCACGTCCGCGTGAACAAGTTGGGCAGGGCCTACTCGGGCGACACGGGCTTTCTGCTGGCCCGCAACCCCGACACCGTGCTGAGTCCGGACGCGGCGTTCGTGACCAACGAACGGCTGCCGCCCCCGCGCAGCCGGGGTTACTTCCCGGGCCCGCCGGACCTCGCCGTCGAGATCCGATCTCCCGATGACACGCGCAGGAGTCTGCACAACAAGGCCCTCTCGTGGCTCCGCCACGGGGCACGCATGGTCTGGGTCATCGATCCGATGGCTTCCGACGCCACCGTCTACCGCAGCAAGGACGACGTGCGCGATGTCGGCGCCGACGGAGATCTGCTGGGTGAGGACGTCGTGCCAGGGTTACGCGTGGCGCTGCGCGAACTCTTCCGGGCCGACTGAATCCGGACCCGATCTCACCGCCCCGCCGCGTCGTGCGGCAGATTCCCGCGCGCGGCGCGCAGGTAGCCGAACGGCGTCAGTCTCTGCAGGTTCGAGACGCGCGACGTGTAGACGTCCGCGTGGCGTTCGATCTGGCGCGCGAGACGGCTCTTGTCGTTGCCGGCGCGCATCGACGGGCCCCAGTGCGCGTGGCCGAGCTGTCCGCTCTGCCGCGCGAGCGGCACGATGCGCAGGTCCAGCGCTTCGGACTCGGCTCGCAACGCGCGCAGTCGTTCCTGGATCGCCGTCGCGGACATCGCGACATTCACCGGAGGCGGCGCCTTGTGTTCGAGCCGCTGCAGCGCGAGCCGCAGCGTGGCCTGTTCGTGTTCGAGCCGTTCCTTCTCGTGCATGAGGCCCTCCAACTCGGCCTGCCCCGACGCGAACGCCTGCTCCTGCCGCACCTCGTCCTCGAGCTCGCGCAGCACGAGGGCCGTGCGCCAGCGCCGCAGCTGGCTCGACACGTGCACGTCGGCGTAGACGTGGTCGCCGACGTAGAGGATCTCGGAGCCGTCGACGCCGAAGTGGTTTTGCACCGCGGCAGCGTTGCCGCCGCGATAGACGGCGCCCGCGGCGAGTGGACCCTGCAGCAGGCGCGTCGCGCCGGAGTCGTCGATCACCTCGAGGAACGGCGTCTCCTTCTCGAAGAACGCCGGCTTCTTCGTCTGCACGATGACGAGGTCGAACAGGTCGCGCCAGTGCTTGGGACCGACCTCGGTGGTGCCGAGGTAGCGGTCGAACGCGTAGCTCATCATCGGGCGCGCGTAGTGCCACTCGGAATTCGTCGCGAGGAACAGCTTCTTGCCGGCCTGCTTGAGGTCGAGCAGCGTCTGCGGCAGCTCCGGGTCGAGGTCCACGAAGCGCTGCGGATCGGCGATGACCTCGGCCTTGAGCTGGCCTTCGAGGTGCGCGGCGTCCATCGTCGTGCCAACCAGGTCGTAGAGGCTCGCGTAGTCGAATTCGGTGCCGAGGTCGCCGCGGTCGAGCAGCTCGACGAGTTGGCCGTAGATGCACGACTCGGACAGCGAGAACAGCGTGTTCAGGAACACCCAGCGCGGCTCACTGAGGTCGACCCAGACCTGGTTGTAGGTCTTGCGCTGCGTCTCGTGCGGCAGGATCTGCGTGCCGTGGGCCGCCTGCGTCACGTAGCCGAAGCGGTTGGCCTTCACGATGTTGCCGAGCGCCAGGTCGACGACCAGGCCGCGCGCGAACAGGTCTGCGTGAAAACGCAGGCTGCCCACCGGCAGCCCGCGTTCGAGCAGGCGCTGCTGCACGTGCGCGTAGGCCCGGGCCTCCCAGGAGTGCACGTCGTAGTGCACGAGCGTGTAGTCCATGTCGAACCCGATCGCCCGGATCGAACGCATGTTGAGCGTGCGGTTGCAGAAGACGCGCCGCTCGGGCGGGGGCTCGAAGTCGGAACGAACTGTCGCCATGACGGGGTTCTACCACCGGGTCCAGGGTGATCGCGCCGTGTCAGCGCGGGATCGTGTGATGGTTCGAGAGGGCTTTCAGCGGATGTCCTCCGTAGTGGACGTCCCTGTCCACGCCAACCTCACTGCCGACGACCGACCGGTGCCACTGGCATCGGGTAGACTTGGCGGCGCTATGCGAACGACGCGGACCGCCTTCTGCCGGATGCTGCTGATCGGGCTGCTGCCGCTCTGTGGTTGCGGGGCGGGCCTGATCACGGGCGTGGCCGTCAGCAACTCGGGCGATCCGGCTGCGCGCGTGCCCGAGCTCAGCGTGAGCCCGGTGATGCCGTTGGTTCCGCCCGCGGGCGCCACGCGCAGCGTCGTGGTCGCGAACGCGCAGATCGCCGCGGGCTTGCGCGTGCGACTCGAGGGGGCCGGTGTCGGGCAGGACCAGCTGAACCTGACGTCTTCGATCCAGGGTGGGTCGACGCTGATCACGTTCACGCTCGACACGTCGGCGATCGTGGTGGCGGCAGGCGATCCGACGGCCGCGGATGTCCAGGGGCAGCTCAGCGTGTTCGTCGACGGCCAGCCGGTCGCAGCCGCGGTGCCGGTGCTGTTGGCGAAGCAGCCGCGCGCCGAGCTCGTACTGGGGGAGAACCAGCAGGAGCTGTTCGTGTCCCCGCTCGGGGAGCGCGTGCAGATGCGGGTCCACGGCTTGCGCAGCACCGAGGTCGCAGGCCTCGAGGTTCTCGTGACCACACCCGATCCGACCACGACGGGGACGCCGCAGGCGATGATCACGCGGCTCGCGTCGGAGGTGCGCTTCGAGCTCGGCGACGGCGCCGACCCCGTGATCTCGGCGTTCGTGCCCGGCAATTCGTTCCCCACGCGCGCTGAGCTGATCGTGCGCGACATCGAGGCGGGGCAGTCGACGCCGATCGGGAACGCCTACTACCGGCCCAACATCGCGCTCGCGTCGCCACACCAGGGACCGACTACCGGCGGCAGTCTCGTGACGCTCATCGGCACCGCGCTCGTGCCGCTCGACTTCACGGTCCAGGGAACGCCGCCGCCCGCGTGGGATCACCTCGTGCTGAGTTTCGAAAGGGGCGAGCCCGCGCGGACCACGACGCTCGCGCTGCAGGACCTCCGGACCGCGGAGTCGGGCAGCGACCACCTCGTCTTCACGATGCCGCCGTCGCCCGACGGCCGTCCGGGCCAGGTCGACATCGTGCTGCGCGTCAGGCTCGGCAACGTGTGGGCCGAAGTGACGGCGAGCCTCTTCCTGTTCTCGAACCCCGATCCGTTCTTCGGCCCGCGCGGCACCGTGCTCGAACGGCTGCCGGTCACCGTGGCGCCGATCGCGCTCGACCGCGCACCGAGCACCGGCGATGCGCCGGACTTCGTGGCCCTGACGGATCCAGGTGGCGTCGCGCACCTGCAGCTGCTGCTCGCGCAGGGGAGCGGCATGTTCCAGCGCTTCGCGGCGCCGCGGCAGATCGGCAACCACGAGAACCCGGCCGAGCGTCTGCCTCGCGATCTCTGCATCGGCGACTTCAACGGCGATGGGATACCCGACGTCTACATCGCGAACGAAGGCGCCGCGACGGCGGTGCATTACGTCGTACTCGGACAGGCCAGGCCCAAGCCGCCGCTCGCTGTCGAACCTGGCGAACCCGTCCCGATCGACGCCGCTCCCGGGACGTGGAAGTGTCGCACGGGATTCTTCGACGGCGACGCGTTGCCCGACGTGCTGCTCGTGCCGGGACCGAATGCGTCGTCCACGTTGCAGCCGCAGGTGCGGCTCGCGCGGCCGACCCTCGACGGCGAGCTCCGAGTACCGGCCTTCACGCCTTCGCTCATCGTGCCGCTGGCCAGTTTCCGCTACGAGGCGGTCGAGGTCGCGGACCTCAACGGAGACGGCAACGTCGACATCGCGGCGGTGAGCGGCGGCACGGAGCTCGAGCTTCAGGTCGCCTGGGGGCGTGGCGACGGGACCTTCGAGGTCCATGAACCGGCGGCGCTGCATTTCACGATCCCCGGCGGCTACGTGCCGCGTCCGGACTCGGTTGCCGTCGGCCTGCACGCGTGCCGCGACGGCACACTGCAGTCGCTCGGGCTCGTGCTGTCGGGCGTGGCATTGTCGATCTCGCCGAACACCTACCCGCTCGTCACTGTGTTCCGCCACCCGACGGAGTACACGTTCAACCCTCCGCAACCTCAGGAAACTCAACCGTTGAGCAGTAGCATTATCGGGCCGATCGGCCTCAGTCTCGTCGCCGATCTCGACGGGGTGAGCCCGGTCGAGATGGTCGTGGCGCAGCGCGGCGACCCGGTGCTCGTTTCGCTGGGTCTGCTGCAGTTCCGCGTCGACGGCTTCCGCCCGATCAGCATCTTCCCGATCGGTGCAGAATCCCCGCGCAATATCCAAGCGCTCGCCTTCGATCGCGCGTTCCCTGCGACGAAGCCCCCCGAGAAGAAGGCCCTGTTCGTCGTGCACGAAACCGAGATCGATGGTTCGACGGAACGGCGTCTCTCGACGTTTCTCGTCACGAACGACCCGCCAGGGCTGCTGCCGCCGGACGCCGGCAACGCGCTCGGCTTCGCCATCAAGAACCTCGTCGGCGGCCACTTCCACAACGTCAGCGGGGCCGGCGGGGGCGCGGTGCGCGACCTCGCGCTCGTGCAACAGGACGAGATCGTGCTCGTCAAGAACGACGGCTTCGGCGGTTTCCCG
>Ga0111538_10003492_pt1 | contig 21952 bp, 16 predicted proteins | sample SoiMethybrSBSTD1_FD_79669 | JGI IMG/M metagenome (GOLD analysis project Ga0111538, IMG submission 79669) | Bulk soil microbial communities from a Populus tree surrounding site in Tennessee, USA - Soil MetaG P. TD hybrid SBSTD1 (version 2)... | ecosystem: Environmental > Terrestrial > Soil >... | reverse complement strand
GTCGTCCACGCCCTGAAAGCCGGCCACCACCGCGATCTGGCCCTTGCCGGTGGTGCCGAGCAGCTTCGAGCCCTCGATGGTCTGGATCCGCGCCTTGGTGAAGGCGTCGTCGGTGAAGATGCGGACCTGGTGCCCGAGCAGGCTGCGTGCCTGGCCGCCCAGGGTGTGGATCGTCATCGCCATCAACGCGGCGCTGACTTGCTCGCCGACGGACGCGAGCGCGTCCATCTCGCGCGTATCCGGCGTGGGCGAAGTCTTGTGCGCGAGGTCGAGCAGGCGATTGGTTTCGCCCGCCATCGCGCTCACGATCATCACGACCTCGTTGCCTTCGCGCTGCGTCCGGAGCGCGCGTTCGGCGACGTTCTTCATCCGATCCAGATTGGCGACGGAGGTGCCGCCGTATTTTTGTACGACCAGAGCCACGGGTAGTTACTCGAGGAAAGCGGGGCCTGTCGCTACCGCCCGATCGGCCGAGTGTCAACCGGGCGTCGACCGATTTCCGGCTGCGTTCTCACAGATCGCGGCTCTGTTCCGGACCTGTTACCAGGTGTACCCTCCGCTCCCGGGGATGTCGCCGCTCACCGCCTATGTGCTCGAGACCCTGATCACGCTGCTCGGGGTCCTCGCGCTCGCGATTGCCGTGCTGTACGGGGCGCGGCGGCTCGGAGTCGGCCGGTCGTCTGGGCCGCTCGAGCTGGTCGGCCGGCTGCCGCTCGATGGGCGGCGTGCCGTTTATCTGGTGCGGGTGGGCAGCGTCGTTTACGTGGTGGGCGCGAGCGAGGCGGGTTTGAACAAGCTCGGGCAGCTCTCCGACGAGGGGTTCGATTTTTCCAAGGCCGAGCCTGCGAGCGGTCGCTTCGCCGAAGCGCTTGCCCGCGCGGTGAATGGTTTGCGCCGCGATCCGGCGAAAGACGATGCTGCGTAGCTCCGCGTTGACGCTCGCTCAGGCGGCACGTCCGGTGGCGGCGGCCGACGAGCTCCTGACGCGGCCGATCGCGCTGGTGGTCGCGCTGGCGCTGGTGGCGCTTTTGCCGTTCGCGTTCATGACGCTCACCGCGTTCGTCAAGATCTCGACCGTGCTCCAGATCGTGCGCGGCGCGATCGGTGCGCAGAACGTGCCGTCGAACACCGTGATCATGGCGCTCGCGGGAGCGCTGACCTTGCTCGCGATGGCGCCGGTGGGCACGCGCATCGGCGATCGCGCGGCGCCGCTGTTCGCGGGTGAAAAGGCAGCTGACACCACCGCGCTCGTGAGTGGAACGATCGAAGCGACGCGCGAGCCGCTGCGCGGCTTCTTGCGCGCGAACGCCTCCGATCGCGAGCGAACGCGTTTCTACGAGATAGCGCGCGCGGCGCGGCCCGAAGCCGAACGCGCCGCGGTCGGCCGCGACGATCTGGTGGTGGTGATCCCGGCGTTCGTGACCACCGAGCTGGTCGAGGCGTTCGCGCTCGGTTTCGCCATTTACCTGCCGTTTTTGGTGATCGATCTCCTGGTGTCGAACGTGCTTTTGGCGCTCGGCATGCAGATGATGAATCCGAGCCAGGTCAGCCTGCCCTTCAAGCTGCTCTTGTTCGTCGCGATCGACGGCTGGGGACTGCTCGCACAGGCGCTGGTCACGGGCTACCAGCTGGGCTGATCCGGATCGCGGATCGCGATCGGCGCGATCGCGTTTCGGAGCCCCGCGACCGCGTAAATCGCTCCGCAGCCCTGGAAGGATTCTTGCTTGCTCGTGCGTCAGGCGGAAAATTCACCGCCGCTGACCAAGCCCAAGCCGAGCACCTGCCGCGTTCGAAGAGGTGCTCGGCTTGGCTCTTTTGTGGGGTCGGGCGGGATATCAAGTAGCTCCGCCGGGGACGCACGGGACGAAGGCCGTAAACTCCGCCTCGCACCCGACCGACGTCGGGTTGCCCTTTGCGTCGCACGCCATGGTCGAGCTCGGCGTCATGCAACCGAGGACGCCTTCCAGGGCAGCCTTGCACGTTGCGTCGTTGCCGCTGAGCGTCGCGTTGCAGATGGCTTCGCACAGAGCTGCGCTCGGGGGCCCGTGCGAGCATGCTGGCATCACGATCTTGGCGCAGGCGCTCGGACAGTCCATGGCTGCTCCGCCGCCAGTGCCACCCGCGCCACCCGCGGTACCGCCCGCGCCACCGGCACCGCTGGAACCACCCGCGTTACCGGATTTTTCATCGTCGGAACCACACGCTGTCAGCAGAGCTCCGGCGATAGGGATTGCTAGTGCAAATACGAGAGTGAGAGTCGTGTTTCGAGTGCTCATGAAATAGAAAACGGTAACAAGCAGGAACTCTTTACGTCAACTCGAAGTCCGCCTTTTTTTGTTTCTTGTACGCTTTGGGGTTAGCCCGCAATTGAATCTGGCCGTTCCAAGCGACGACCAGATTTCGCAGATTTCGCGGCTATGTCCGTTTTGGTCGCTCGAGGTGTATGAAATGAATCAACGCACGCAGCGGTCGTTCGTGAAGGCTCTCGGTTTGTGCTCGCTCTTGGCGCTTTCAGGGAGCGCGAAGGCGACGACCGAGCTTCCGTTCCGCTACAACGCGCGCTCGCTCGCGATGGGCGGCACCGGCGTCGCGTACGTGGACGACGCTTCCGCGATCGCGATGAATCCGGCGGGCCTCGATCGAATCGAGAGCTGGTCGGCGACTGCTGCCATGACGCCGTTCATGCCCCGCAGCACGGCGCCGTTTGCACCGGGCGTACGCCACTCCACCGACCAGCAGGTGATTCCGCTGTTCTTCGCGGGCGGCGCGGTGCGCGTGCTCGATCGCCTCAGCACCGGCGCCGCCGTCTACGTCGCGAGCGGGTTCGGTGGCAACTACGAGAATGTTCCCGAGTACGGTGGCCTCGACATGAACCTCGAACTCGCAGTGTTCGAGCTCGCGGTCCCGGTCACCTACCGGATCACCGACCAGCTCGCGATCGGTGCCGCGCTGCGCGCCGGTTACACGTTCCTGAAATCGGACATGCCGGTAAACATCGGAGGTCCGATCCCGATCATGCGCCTAGAGCAAAATATCACCGGCCTAGCTTTCCCTGGCGTGCTCGCCGGTGTCCGCTATCAGCCGACGGAAGATCTCGGATTCGGTCTCACCTATCGCTCCAAGCTGACGTTCGATCTCGAAGGCGACGGCACCGCGACCAATCCCCTGTTCGGCGGCGCGCAGCCCATCAGCGTGAAAGCAGAGGGGTTCGCGACGCCGCATTCCTTTCGACTCGGAACGGCGTGGGCCGCAGTGCCCCAGCGCCTGCTGTTCGCGCTCGACGTTTCATACACGCTGTTCGAAGACTCGAATGACGAGATACCGGTGACGATCGATTTCAAGCAACTAGCGAACACGCGTCTGAATCAAAAAATAGTCTTTCACTGGGAGAACTCGCTCGCCGCGCTGTTCGGTGCCGAATACATGGTCACGGATGAGGTCGCCGCGCGCGCCGGCTACCACATCGCGAAGATGGCGACGCCGGAGAGCAACGCCGATCCGCTGTACCCTCCGCCCGGCCTGATCCACACCATTCACCTCGGCGGCGGCCTGCGCTTCACTCACACGCGGTTCGATGTCGGCGGTGCGTACGCGATCGGCGGCGCGGACGTGGACAACAGCGTGAACACCCCGCCCGGTCGCTTCTCGGGCGGGTACGTGCTGGTCGGCGGTTCCTTCACCTATCTGCACTAGAGCAGGCTCCGCAGGGCGGGGTCAATGGCCCCCGTTCTCGAGAGCCACGGGGAAGCCCCGGGGCGTTTTCGGGAATAGCTGGCGAAGTCGTCGGTTTTCCGCGTGCCCGGGGCAACCTGTAGCGCTCGGGCCTGAGTTGTTGACAGCGATCGGGTCGCCGCTAGGATGCCGCCCCGCCTGAAACCCCTGGCGCTAGCTCGGGTGGGCGGTGTGGGCACCGAGTTGGGGCCCCAATCGATTAATTAGCCCTCGTGTTTTTGGAGGTCGGATGGCCACCGACGTGATGATTTCAGCAACCACGCTGAGCAAGCGGTTCGGCGCGGTTCGCGCTCTCGAGAAAATCAGCTTCGAGGTGAAGCGCGGAGAAGTGGTCGGCTTCTTGGGCCCGAACGGGGCCGGCAAGTCCACCACCATGCGCATCCTGACCTGCTTCATCTCGCCGACCAGCGGTTCGGCGTCGGTGAGCGGGTTCGATGTCTTCGAGAGCCCGGTCGAGGTCAGAAAGGCGATCGGCTACCTGCCGCAGCGCGCTCCGCTCTACACCGACATGACGGTGCTCGATTATCTGCGCTTCACGGCGCAGATCCGCGGCCTGTCGGACGACAAGTTCAAGGTCCGGCTGCGGAAGGTGGTCGAGGTCTGCGGCCTGGCGCAAACCCTGGGCAAGGACATCGGCACGCTCTCCCACGGTTACCGGCAGCGCGTCGGCCTGGGACAAGCGCTGATCCACGATCCGCCGATCCTGATCCTGGACGAGCCGACCAGCGATCTCGACCCCAACGAGAAGGCCGAGGTCCTCAAGTACATCAAGGAAATCGGCAAAGATCGTACGATCTTGCTGAGCACGCACAACCTCGCCGAGGTGGAAGAGGCGTGCGCGCGCGCGATCATCGTCAGCAAGGGCCGCGTCGTGGCCGACGGCCCGATCGACGACATCCGCGGGCGGACCGGCAGTGTGCGCTACGTCATCACCATCGACGAGAAGCGCGCGGAGGCCGGCAACAAGCCGCCGAGCGCCGAGCAGGCGCAGGAGGCGCTCGAGCGCATTGACGGGGTGAAGACCGCGCGCGAGCTGCCCACCGACGAGAGCGCGCACAAGTTCGAGCTGAGCGGCGGGCAAAGCGAGGATCTGCGGGCCGAAATCTTCCGGTTGATCGTGGCCAAGGGCTGGACCTTGCTCGAGCTCCGCCGCGAAGCGCAGAGCCTGGACGCGGTATTCCGCGACCTGACGCGCAGCGACGAGCGCCTCGATCGCGGGCGGCCGATCCTCGACGAGGACGAAGAGGAAGAAGAGGAGTCGCCGGCGGCTCGCGACGACGAGGACGACGACGAGGACGACGAGGATGACGACGAGGACGAGGATCGCGACAGCGACGCCGCGTCCGACGAATCGGATGACGACGATGACGACGACGAAGACGACGAAGACGAGGATGACGACGAAGCCGCCGCCAAGAAGGACCAGGCCGCGTCGGATCGGAAGGGCTGAGCCATGAACCCGATGCTCGTGATCGCAAGGCGCGAATTTCGCTCCTATTTCGACTCGCCGCTGGCGTACATCGTCATCTGCCTGAGCTTCGTCGGGCTCGGCGCGTTCTTCTTCTTTTTCCGAGGCTTCTGGCAGATGGACCGGGCCTCGCTCACCACGATGTTCGAGTCAGTTCCGCTCGGGCTGACGGTGCTGGTCGTGCCGGTGGTGACGATGCGGCTAATGGCCGAGGAAAGGCGCAGCGGCACGCTGGAGATGCTGATCACGCTCCCAGTCCGCGACAGCGACGTGATCCTCGGAAAATACGTGGGCGCGCTCGGGCTGGTGCTGGTGCTGGTGCTGGCGACGCTCGCGTACCCGTTCGCGATGTTCAAGTGGCCGTGGAACCTCGGCCCGCTCGACATGGGTCCGGTGTACGCGGGCTACCTCGGGCTCGTGCTGTTCAGCGCCGCCAGCGTGGCGATTGGACTATTGATCAGCGCGCTCACCGAGAGCCAGGCCGTGGCGTTCTTCGTGACGTTCTTCGTGCTGCTCGGGCTGTGGCTGCTCGGGGATCTCGCCAACTACCTCGGCGGCTTGGTCGGCAATGCGCTTTCCTTCATCAGTTTTCAGAGCCGGCTCGGCGGCTTCACCCGCGGGCTGGTCGACACGCGCGACCTGGTGTTCTTCCTGTCGGTGACGGGATTGGCGCTGGTCGTGACGTTCCGCGCGCTCGAGCGCAGGAAGTGGGCTTGAGATGGCAAGTCAGGAACAGAAGCGCAAGGCGGCCGCCCAGACCGGCGTCTACTTGCTGATCATCACGGCGATCGTGATCGTCGCCAATCTGCTCAGCGTCGGAAAATACGCGCGGCTCGATTGGACCAAGAACGAACGCTACACTTTGAGCCAGGGCAGCGCGCGACTCGTCGAGTCGTTGAAGGCCCCGATCCAGGTCGAGGCCTACATCACCAAAGGCGGGCCGCAGCTCGACGCGTTCGTGCGCGACCTGACCGATCTGCTCAAAGAGTACGAGCGCGGCGGCAAGGGCAAGTTCAAGTTCACGCTGATCGAGGCCAAGACCGAGGAGCAGCGCGAGCAGGCCAAGGAGGCTGGGCTCCAGGAGATGCCGTTCGTGGAAGCCAACGCTACGGACGAGGATCAGGCGTCGATCGCGCAGGGCTACATGGGCCTGGTGCTCAAGTACGGCAGCGAGAAGGGCGTGATCCCGCAGCTTGCGCCGTCCCGCGCCGAAGGTCTCGAGTTCTGGATCACCAACAAGATCCGCGAGGTTCGGGACAAGGCCGACGACATCAAGCACCGCATCGGCGTGCTGAGCGGCAAAGACGAGCTCAAGCTGAGCGATCAGAACCTGATCCCGAAGCAAGGCAAGGGCGGGTCGCCGAGCATCCAGGCGATCCTCGAGCAGGCGTTCCCCTTCTACAAGCTGGAAGAGGTGACGATCGTCGAGGACAAGGAGATCGACAAGGACCTGGCCGGCCTCATCCTCACCCAGCCGCGCAAGGATTACACGGACAAGGAGCTCCGCCGCATCGACGAGTTCTTGATGCGCGGCGGAAAATCGCTGGTCGTGCTCGCGTCGGCCGTCACGCTCAAGCCGCAGGACGCGGCGATGAGTGCGTCGCTCGACCTCCACGGCATCGACAAGCTCTTGCTCGGCTACGGCATCGACATGAAGAAAGATGCCGTGCTCGACTTCGGCGCGCAGTTCCGGCTGCCGGTCATGACCCAGACCGGTGGGATGGCTTCGATCCGTCATCCCGGCATCGCCCATGTGATCAACGACCCGGGCACGGACGAGAAAGAGCGTCCGCTCGACGCGAGCTTCGCCGCTTTCTTCCGCATGGATGAGCTGGCGTTCCCGTTCCCGTCGAGCCTGGAGCTGCTTCCCGACAAGCAGCCCAAGGATGGGGTCAAGGTCTACGCGGTCGCCCGCACCACGCAGGACTCGACGGCGCTGACCGAAACCACCGTCGATATGAAGCTGAAGCCCGACTGGAAGCCGAAGGGGCCACGCCGGCAGCGCATCATCGCGGCGGTCAGCGAGGGCAAGCTCAAGAGCTCGTTCGCGGGTTCTCCGGCCGACGGCATCAAGCCCAACGAGCGAGCGCCGCAGGACTCGCGGGTGCTCGTGATCTCGTCGAGCCAGTTCATCACCAACCCGTTCGCGTACGCGGGTAACGGGCCGGACCTCGGCGGTCAGTTCGCGATGTTCGGTGCGGTCGGCGGCGATCCGCAGCTCCAGATGATCGCGCAGCCCTACGCCCAGCGTTACCTCACGGCGACGATCCTGAGCGTCAAGAACACGCTCGACTGGATGAGCGGCGACAATGATCTGCTGGCCACGAGCGCCAAGATCATGGGTGAGGCCAACCTCAACTATTCGAGCGTCAAGCCGCCCAAGGGTGGCGAAGAAGAAGACGAGGCTGCGGCCAAGAAGAAGGACGAGGAGTACCGAGCGTCGCGCAAGAAAGTGCAGCGGATGGTCCAGCTTTCGTTGACCCTCGGCGTGCCGCTGTTCTTCGCGCTGTTCGGTCTCATCCGCTGGCGCATGCGCGAAGCGCAGCGCGATCAGGCGAAGCTCTGAAGCTGGGAGCAAGCGTCATGGCGATCGAAACCGACAAGAAACTCTACATCGCAGTGGGTGTGCTCGCCGTTCTCGGCGTGGCGCTCTACGTCCAGAACCAGAAGGCCAAGGCCGAAGAGGGCAAGTACACGGCGGAAGCCGCCACGGCCGATCTGCCGAAGCTCGAGTTCAACGACGAGTCGGTCAAGAAGATCGACAAGGTCGTGATCACCCCGGCCGCCGGGGACGCGGGCAAGTCACAACAAGAGGTCACGCTCGAGAAGAAGGGCGAAGCCTGGCAGGTGACGAAGCCGGTGACCGCGAAGGCCAACGACGCCAACGTCAAATCGCTGATCGACAACCTGAAGAGCTTGAAAGTCCAGGAGTCGATCAACCCGTCCAAGGAAGCGTACGGAGAATACGGCCTCGCCGACAACAAGGCGCTGCACGCCGTGTTCTACAAGGGCGCCGAAGTCTCCGCCGATTTCTACTTCGGCGAGAGCGGCTCGCGCGGCCAGATGTCGCGGATCAAGGGCAAGGACGGCGTCTACGCGATCAAGGGCTACTCGAGCTATCTGTACGCCCGCGACGTCAAGGACTGGCGCGATCGCGAGCTCTTCAAGTTCGAGGACACCAAGGCCAAGACCGTCGACATCGTGAACGAGCACGGGACTTTCGCCTTCGTGAAGGACGGCGAGAACTGGAAGGGCAAGTTCAAGAAGGCCAAGGAGCCGGCGGCCAAGGACATCGCCAAGTTCGACCCGGAAAAGGTCAAGGACCTGGTCCGCGCCTTCAAGGCGCTCAACGCCGACGGTTTCGCCGACGGCAAGAGCGCGGCCGACACCGGGCTCGACAAGCCGGTCGCCACGCTCACGATCACGCTCGACGACGGCGCCAAGAAGACGGTCGAGATCGGCAAGACCGCCGAGGGCACCGCCAAGTGGGCGCGCGTGAGCGGCATCAGCGAGATCGTCAGCATCGGTTCGTGGAACGCCGAGTGGGCGACCGCCGACGTGACCAAGTTCGCCAAGTCCGACGAGAAGAAGGAACCCCCGGGTGGCGGCATGCCCCCGATGGGAATGCCGGGCATGGGGATGCCGCCGGGCATGGGCGATCCGCACGGCGGAATGGGCGAGTAAAGCCCGCGTCCATGTAGTGAAGAGTGCGCTCGCGCGCCGAGCTGCGCGAAAACCCTGGGGCTTTGGCCGCCGGCCTAAAGCTCATAGGTTTTCGACCGTGTGCCCAGGGACACCGGGAGCGAAAGGCGCACTGTGAGAGCAACACCGTTCGTGGGCGTGCTGGCGGTCGTGGTTGGAATGGTCGGCTGCGGCGGCGACGACGAAGCCAATCCATTTTCGGGTGCCGCTCGCGATGGCGGCGCGGGCTCCTCGGGCACCGCGGGCAGGTCCAGCGGTGGAAGCAGCGGAGCAGCGAGCGGAGGCAGCGCGGGTGCCGCGGGAACGGCGAGCGGAGGCACCGGCGGCACCGGTGTCGGTGGTTCAGCGGGCGCCTCGGGCGCGGGCAGCGGTGGTGTGGCGACCGGCGGAGCCGGCGGTGAGTCCGGGACGGGCAGCGGTGGCGTGGCAACGGGCGGCGCCAGCGGCGCGTCGGGTACGGGGAGCGGCGGCGTGGCAACGGGCGGAGCCAGCGGCGCGTCCGGTGCGGGCAGCGGCGGCGTGAGCGGCAGCGACGGTACCGGCGGCTCGGGCGACGCCAGCGCCGGCACTGCGGGCGTGGGAACGGGTGGCTCGGGAACCGGTGGCTCCGGAACCGACGCCTCTGCAACAGGTGGCACGGGCGGAACCGACTCCGGCGGGTCGTCGGGCAGCAGCGGCGCGGGCGGCTCGAGCGCTGGGTCAGGCGGATCGGCCAGCGGTGGAACCGCGGGCGGCGGTAGCGGAGGCACGAGCTCCGGCGGCAGCAGCACCGGTGGCAGCGCGGGTGCGGCCGGGACGGCGAGCGGCGGGACGGCGGGTACCGGCGGCCCGACCTGCGCCATCGACGGCGACTGCGACGACGGCCTCTACTGCACTGGCGCCGAACACTGCGTCAACGGCACGTGTGTCGCCGGGACGCCGGTGAACTGCCCGGATGACGGCCACAGCTGCACGGCAGAGGTCTGCGACGAGGCGAACGACAAGTGCTCTTCCGTGCCGCAGGACTCGCGCTGCGACGACTCGACGTTCTGCAACGGCAGCGAAGAGTGCTCCCCGGGTACGGCCGGAGCCGGCGCGGACGGTTGCGTTGCGGGAACCCCGCCGCCCTGCAACGACGGGGTCTCTTGCACCGACGACTCGTGCGACGAGGCCAATCGCCGTTGCAAATTCACCCCCGTCAACAGCCGCTGCGCGGACGCGACGTTCTGCAACGGCAACGAGACGTGTGATCCGGTCAACGGCGCGCAAGGAACGGGCTGCCGCGCGGGAACGCCGGTGGACTGCGACGACTCGATCGGCTGCACCGCCGACTCCTGCAACGAGGTCACCAAGGGCTGCGACAACTTGCCCAACAACCTCTCGTGCACCAACGGTCAGCCGTGCGATGGCGCGGAGTTCTGCGACCCGACGCCGCTCACGGGGGGTTGCAAAGCCGGCACGCCGGTCAGCTGCCCCGGCGACGGCATCACGTGCAGCGTCGAGGCTTGCAATCCGCTGAGCGGCCAATGCCAGACCACCTACGACAATACCAAGTGCCCCTCAGGGCAGACCTGCACGAGCGGCGGCTGCATGGCCGGTGCGACTTGTAACACCAGCGCCACCTGCCAGGACGGCAACCTCTGCAACGGCACGGAGGTTTGCGACACTTCGACGACGCCAGGGATCTGCCGCCCGGGGACGCCCAAGAGCTGCGACGACGGCATCGCTTGCACGCTGAACCTGTGCAACCCCTCGACCGGCGCCTGCAGCTTTCCGCCTGACAACTCGATCTGCAGCGACGGCGACGTCTGTACTGGCGTCGAAACCTGCGATCCTACGCCGGTCACCGGCGGCTGCAAGGACGGCACGCCCCTGAACTGCGACGACGGTATCGCATGCACGATCGACCTGTGTGCGTCGGGCTGTACTCATCTGGCCAACGACGACGCGTGCAGCGACGGGCTCGTGTGCAACGGCGTCGAAAGCTGCGACCCGACGCCGGGAACCGGAGGTTGCAAGGCCGGCACGCCGCCCAACTGCGTGGAGGACGGCATCGCCTGCACCGACGAGGTGTGCACGGAGCCGCTCGGCTGCCATGCGGTCCCGGACAACTCGCTCTGCCCGTGCGGTCAGACCTGCAGCGTCGCGCAGGGCGCGTGCGGCAACTTCTGCAACGTCACGCAGTGCTCCGGAAAGATCTACCAGTGCGGCGACTGCCTCGACAACGACGGGGACTGCAAGATCGACAGCGCGGACTCGCTGTGCACCGGCGTCTGCGACAACACGGAGAACCACCTGTATCCGAACCTGCCAGGCGCCCCCGGCGCGCCGTGCAAGCTCGACTGCTTCTTTGACAACGGGAACGGCTCCGGGAACGATAACTGCTACTGGGACCACAGGTGCGATCCGCTCGAGGTCGCGCCGAACTACCCGCCGGAAGGCGCGAGTTGCAGCTACAACTCGAGCGCGGGCGCGGGCCCCGGCCTCAGCTGCAGCCAGGCGATGTCGCAACAGCCCGCGCTGTGCGGCAGCTTCTGCGGTCCGCTGGTGCCGAACGGCTGCGACTGCTTCGGCTGCTGTGCGATACCGGGCGCGAACACCACGGTGTGGCTGGGCTCGGAAGACGGCAGCGACAACGGCACGTGCACGCTCGCGGGGCTGAATAACCCCGCCCTCTGCAAGCCGTGTACGCAGGTGCCCGCGTGCCTCAACACCTGTGGGCACTGCGAGCTTTGCCTCGGTAAGCCCGATCTCCCGCCCGACTGCTCGATCCAGGACTGTCCGGGCGGCGCGCAGCGCTGCGGCATACCCGGCCAGTTGCCCTGTCCGAGCGGGTACTTCTGCGTGACCGGGTGTTGCCAGCAGGCTCCCGGCGGCGGCGCCTGAGCGAGCGGCGATGCGCGTCGCGGCTCTATTCGGGGTCGCCGTTCTGGCTGGGATTGCGGCGACCTCGGCCTGCGGCTCCGACGACTCGAGCCCGAGCGCGGCCGGCGCTCAAGGTGGTAGCGGCGGTAGCGGCGGACGCGGAGGCCGCGGCGGGACTTCGCCCGATGGCTCCGCCGGAACGGGCGGCTCGACCGGCGGTTGCGAGCGCTTCGCTTTCGTGGCGAGCGGCACATCCTGTCCGACCACGGGGTGCAGCAGTTTTTCTTGCTCCTGTCCCGACGCGTTCCCGAAGAGCATCGCGAGCTGCACGGCCGACGGCTGTCTCGTAGGCGGGGATTGCGCCGCGATCTGCGCCGCGGACCTGGGTGACGCGCTCGAGTGCACGGACACCCACAGCGTCGGTTCGGCTGGCACTGGAGGGTCTGGTGGCAGTGCAGGATCGTCCGGCACCGGAGGATCAGGAGGCGTACCGCAGCTTCCTTGCACTGCGGCCGACGTGCAGCGACCCCCCACGGCGGCTAGCCAGATCGGCAACGCGTCGGGCGTCGAGGCCGAGGCGCTGCTGACGGACGAGAACGGTGCCACGTACGTGGCCGGAACTTTGTCGTACCTCGAGGCCGTCGACCTCGGGGGCGGCGAGCTTCCGGCACCCCGCCAGATGTTCTTGCTCAAGCTCGATAGTCAGCGCAAGCACGTCTGGAGCAAGCGCTTCGGCTCCGAGTTCGGCATCGAGCAAGTGACGAGCTTCAAGTTTGCTCAAAATGGCGACCTCTTGCTGGCCGGGGTCACGGGATTCGAGACCGATCTCGGCGGCGGCCCCAAGCCACGTGCCAACACCGGGCAGTTTTTCATCGCTCGTTACGACAGGGACGGCGGCTTCGTGGCGGGCCACGTGCTGCCGGTGAGTAACTCGATTCCGACCCTGTCGTCGATCGTCGAAACTCCGAGTGGGGATTACCTCTTGATCGGCAGCTTCAGCGGTACGGCACCGTTCGGCACGGCGACTCTGATCTCCGCCGGCGAACAAGATGCGTTCATCTGGCGAGTATCCGCGGCCGGCAGCGTGCTCGACCTCAAGCAGTATGGCCGCGGGCGCAACGACTTGATCTTCGACGCGATCGGAGCGCCGGACGGCACGCTGTTTCTGGTCGGCTTTTCGTACTACGCGGTGGACTTCGGGAAAGATCCGATCGATCTCGGCCAAGATGGGCTGAGCTACGTGGCGGCGCTCGACGCGTCCCTGCAGCCGCGCTGGCAGAAGCTGATCGGATCGGGCGGCGCATACCCGCGGCGCGCGCGGCTCGACGGCGGCTCGCTCGTGGTGGCTGGAGACGCGTACGGCAGCCTTTACTACGGCGACAGCCAGACCGGCGCGCTGCCCAGGGGCAATGCCTTCGTGTATCGGATCGATGCCGTCAACGGGTCGCTCCAGCGCGGCGACGTGTACGCCATGACTGGCTCCTCAGCCCAAGTGACCGCGCTCGAGCGCTTTGCCGACGGCGTTGCGATCGGCGGTTACATCCACCCGCCTACCGACTTCGGCGGCGGCCCGCTCGCGAGCTCGCAAAGCCTGGCACCCTTCGTCGCACGCTTCGACGCCAGCGGCGCCCACCTGTGGTCCACGCTGTTCTGCGCAAAAAGCACGCGCGGCGTCGCGGCGATTGGCGCTGCGGGCACGACGCCGATCGTCGCATTGCAGTTCCAGGAGGACCTCGAGCTCGGCGCCTTCCGCTTCGCGGGCCGGGGCTCGGCACTGCTCGATCTCGCGCCGTGACTACGGCGGGCAGCTGACGGTCGGTGATACGTCGATGCCCGCCTGCTGCGCTTCGCACGCGTTGCAGTAGCGCATGCCGTTGCACCCACAAACACCGGGGCAGTCCTTGGTGCACGCGCCGGGCTTCGGCGTGCAAACGCCCTGCATGTCGCCGTCGCCGCAGTTGTCGTCGTAGTCGCACCATTCGTCGGCGTCGCAAGTGAGCCCCGCGAGCCCGCCGCAGACACGGCCGCTCGTCCCGCTGGTTCCTCCAGTGCCCCCGCCCCCGCTGCCTGCGCTGCCGCCGCGCCCAGAGCTGCCGCCGCTGCCTGCGCTGCCGCCGCGCCCGGAGCTGCCTGCGCTGCCCGCGCTCCCGCTGCTGCCCGCGCTGCCACCGGTGGCCCCGGCGCCGCTGCTGCCGCCGCTGCCGCCGCTCCCCGCAGCGCCGCCCGACCCGCCGTCGTCGCTCGAACCGCAGCCAGCAACGACCATTATCATCCCCACGGTCGCGTGAAGTCGAAGCATCGAGCCCTCCAAGTGCCGAAATTTTAGGCGATTCTCGCGGTGTAGCAAGCGCGGAAGCCGTTTTCGATCCGTGCTAAAAGCCGGCCCTCCGATGCGCGTCTCTTTCGGCTGGTTGCGAGAGCTTTTGCCCGCGTTGCAGGCGTCACCGGCCGAGGTGGCCGAGCGTTTGACCAGAGCCGGGCTCGAGGTCGAAGCGCTTTTGCCGTTCGGCGTCGGGCTCGACAAGGTGCTCGTTGCCGAGGTCAAAAAGGTCGAGCCCCACCCGAAACGCGCCAATCTTTCGCTGGTCACCGTCGATCGCGGCGCTGCCGAGCAGCGCGTCGTTTGCGGCGCTTCCAACGTGCCGGCACCCGGTGGCCGGGTCGCGCTCGCACCGCTCGGCGTCACGCTGCCTGCGGTCGGCGCTCCGCTCACCGCGCGCGAGATTGGCGGCGTGGTCAGCGAAGGCATGCTGTGCAGCGAGGTGGAGCTCGGCCTGGGGCCCGACGCGAGCGGCATCCTGGTGCTCGGGCCGGAGCTCGCGGCCGGCACGCCGCTCAGCCAGGCGATCGCCTCGGCCAGCGATACCATTCTGGAAGTGGGCGTCACGCCGAACCGCGCGGACGCGCTGAGCCACGTCGGAATCGCGCGCGAGCTCGGTGCGCTTTACGGCGTCGCCTTCGCCCCCCCGGCGCCAGGGGTGCCGCGGCGCACTGCCGACGCGGAGCTCGCGCAGCTGATCGCCGTCGACAATCAGGATATCGAGCGCTGTCCGCACTACGGTGCGGGCGCGGTGCTGGACGTGGCGATCGCGCCGTCCCCCGCCTGGTTGCGCTTCCGGCTCCAGGCTCTCGGAGTGCGCGCGATCTCCAACGTGGTCGACGTCACCAACCTGCTTTTGCTCGAGTACGGCCAGCCGCTGCATGCGTTCGATCTCGAGCGCGTCCACGGCCAGCGCATCATCGTGCGCCGCGCGCGCCCCGGCGAGCCGTTCACGACGCTCGACGGCGAGCGCCGCACGCTCGATGCGGACGATCTGGTGATCGCGGACGCCGAGCGCGCTTCCGCGCTCGCCGGGGTGATGGGCGGCGAGGACAGCGAGATCCGCGCCTCGACCCGGCGCGTCTTGATCGAATGCGCCTACTTCACGCCGCGCGGCGTGCGCCGCACTTCGCGCCGCCACGGGCTGAGCACCGAATCGAGCTATCGCTTCGAGCGCGGCGTCGATTGGGGGGCGGTGCCGCGCGTGCTCGAACGCGCCAAGGTCTTGCTGACCGAGCTCTGCGGCGGAGCCGCGGTGGCGGGTGCCATCCACGCCAAGGGTCCGGACCGCGAGCCCCCGCTGATCGGGATGCGCTCGAGCCGGGTGAATCGCCTGCTCGGGATCCCGGTTCCTTTCGAGGAAGCGACCGCGATTCTGGGTCGGCTCGGCCTCGAGGTGCGCGGCGTGAGCGAACAGAGTGGCGATCGGATCGCCGAGGTGCGCGGCGCGAGCTTTCGGCCCGACATTTCGCGCGAAGTGGACCTGATCGAAGAGGTGGCTCGCGTGCGCGGCCTCGATCAGATCCCGACCGTGCTGCCGGCGATTGCACCCCAGCGTCCGCGCCCCGCGGGCCGCATCGAGCGCGACGCGGCGCAAGCGGCGCTGGCGCTCGGCCTGAGCGAAGCGCTCACTTATTCGTTCGTCGCGCCGGGCGAGCTCGAGCGGGCTCGGTCGCGGAAGGCCGCTGTGACGCTCATGAATCCATTGAGCGAAGAGCGGAGCGTGATGCGCACCAGCCTGCTGCCGGGATTGCTCGACGCTTTGCGTCGGGCACGGCGTCACGGCGAGCGCGCGGTACGGCTGTTCACGATCGGGCCGCGCTTCTTGCCGCCGCGGGGCGACGAGCCGGGGGCGGAGGCGCAGGCGGCGCGTCCGACGTTGCCCGACGATCGCGGTGTTTTGCCGGAAGAGCGTCCGTCGTTCGCGGCGCTGATCGCCGGGCCGCGTCCGAGCCACCTCGCCAAGCCGGAAGAAGTCGACGTTTACGACGCCAAGGGCATCGCGCTCGAGCTGGTCGAGCGGGTCACGGGCCGCCGGGCCAAGGTCGAGCTCGCCGCGGCGGACCCGGAGCTCCAGCACTTGCATCCTCGCGGGGCCGCTGCGCTCGCGATCGAAGGCCGGCGGGTTGGCGCCTTCGGGCCGCTCCACCCCGACGTTGCGGACGCCTTCGACCTGGGCGGACCGGCGCAGGTGATAGAGCTCGATCTGGCCGCCCTCGAGCAGCTGGGCGCCGCCGCGGTCCGTTACCGGCCGATCCCGCGTTTGCCCGCGGTCGCTCGTGACATCTCGCTCGAGGTCGGCGAAGACGTGCTGGCCGGTGACGTGGAAGCAGTGATTCAGGAGACCGCCGGCGAGCTTTGCGAGTCGGTCGAGCTCTTCGATCGCTTCCGTGGCGGGGCGATTCCCGAAGGCCGGCAGTCGCTCGCGTTCCACGTCGTGTACCGCGACCCGAAGGCCGCGACCGATCCTGAAAAAGCGCGGACGCTCACGGACGAGGAAGTCGATCGCCGTCACGCCGAGGTCTTTCGAGCAGCCACCGAGCGGCTCGGGGCAACCCTTCGCTGATGAACGTCGCGCGCCTCGGTCTCGCGTTCGCGTTCGTCGCGGCAACGGCCGGGAAAGCGTGGGCACAGCCGGCGCCGGGGAAGCCCGCTGCACCAAAGGCGCCCGCCGCGCAGGAGCCGGCGACGAAAGAGCAGGACTCGAAGGCGCCCGCGTCGAAGTCCGACGCGGACAAGCCCGAGCCGATTCCGGAGCCCGAACCAGCGCCGCCCGTGGGTCCCCCTGCCGCCCCGCCGCTTCCGCCCCCGCGCCCCGACGAGCAGGAGCCGCGCCCCTACACCGAACGACCGCCCGCGCGTGTGCCTCTCCGCAATGTCGATCTCGGACCGGACGTCGGGGTGGCGTATCGGCCCTCCTCGGGGGACACCGTCAGCTATCACGCGGCCTTCGCCTGGGGCGTTCATGCGCGGATCGAGCTCACGCGCTGGCTCGGGTTTCGCGCCTTTTTCATCAATAGCCGGCACGAGGTCACGATTGAGCGCGGCGCGCTCGGCGTGGCCGACTCCGAGATCCATCAGCCGAGCCTCGAGATGACCTTGATCGCGGCGCGGATCGAACCGACGTGGGTCGTCACGCCGCGGCTTCGGCTCTGGGGTGGCCCGAGCGCCGGACTTGCCTACTTCGTTGCTCCCGTGTCCACGAGCACGGGCGTGACCAAGCTGCAGAGCGCACGCCGCACGGGAGCGGTCACCGAGCTCGGCGGGGCTTTGGGCGCGACGTTCGACGTGATTCCCGACTGGTTTACGGCCCAGCTCGCGGGAAGCGCCGCGTTCGCGATCGGTGAGAGCGGGGATGCCTTCGACCCGCCGCAGGCCTTCGATGACACGGGTCAGCGCCGCTACATGGGCCCATTGGCGAAGTTCGGGGGTTCCTTCGCGCTAATGGCGGGCCTCGGGCTCGTCTTGTAGCGTCCGCCTCTGGCGAAAACTGGATCGTGCGTTACCTGATCTGTCGCCTCACTCATGGCCGAATCAGAACCAAAAGACCTCTACGCGCTACTCGAGGTCTCCCGTGGCGCGAGCGAGGACGAGATCAAGAAGTCGTATCGCCGCCTGGCGCGGCGCTGGCACCCGGACATCAATCCGGGCGACAAGGACGCCGAGCAGCGCTTCAAGGAGATCTCCGCGGCGTACGACGTGCTTTCCGATCCCGAAAAGCGCAAGCTGTACGACGAGTTCGGGCACGAGGGGTTGCGGGGTGGCTTCGACCCGGAGCAGGCGCGCGCCTACCAGCGCTGGGCGGCCGGCCGCGCGAGCGCTGGTGGAGCGAGCGCGGAGAGCGCCGGTTTCGACTTCGACCTCGACGATCTGTTCGGCGGATTCGGCCGGCCTGCGGCCCGCGTTGCGCGTGGCGACGATCTGCTGCTCATCGTCGATCTCGATTTCGTCGACGCGCTGCGCGGCAGGCAGATCGAGGTCAGGGTGCCCGGTCAAAAAACCTGTTCCCACTGCGCGGGCAGCGGCGACGAACCCGGCACCAAGCGCGAGACGTGTCCCGAGTGTAAAGGGACGGGCAGGCGCCAGGCCGTGCGCGGGCCGATGCGCATGACCACGGCTTGCCCCGAATGCCAGGGAACCGGCGTGAAAAGGACGCCGTGCTCTACCTGCCGCGGCACGGGTCACGTGCCCGACGAGCACGTTCAGCGGATCCGGATCCCGCCCGGCGCCGACGACGGCACGCGGCTCGTGGTTCCCGGCCAGGGAGCTCCCGGCCCGGGCGGCGCGCCGTCGGGTGATTTGATCATAGAAACCCGAGTCCGACCCCACCCACATTTTCGGCGCGACGGCCTGGATCTATTTCTGACTCTGCCCGTCACTCTCGACGAGGCCTACGACGGTGCGAAGGTCGCGGTACCGACGCCGGAAGGTTCGGTGTCGCTCAAGGTCCCGCCGCTTTCGCAGAACGGCACGCGCCTGCGCTTGCGCGGCAAGGGCGTCGCACGCGGTGACCAGCGCGGCGACATGTACGCCGAGCTTTCGGTTCGGCTGCCCGACCAGACGGATCCGGAGCTGGCCGACGCGTTGAAAAAGGCGGCGAGCTCGTACTCGAAACCCGTGCGTGAGGGGGTAGAGCTATGAGCCAGAGCGACGATCTCGAGCGCCTGCTGGCCCTGCTCGGCGGCGATCGTGATCTGCTCGAGCAGCTGCGGCAAGCCGGTTTTCTGCCGCGGGAGCCGGCGCGGTTGTCGCCGGAACACGCCGAGCTCGCGCGCGTCGCGCACACGCTGGTCCACGAGCTCGAGGTCAACTGGGCCGGGGTCGAGGTGGCCCTGCACCTGCGGGGAAGGCTGATCGCGCTCGAAGCGCAAATGTCGGAGCTGGTCGTCGTTTTGAACCGGCGCTCGCGCGAACGATAGTCGTATTATCGTCGCTAGCGCGAGTGGCGGCGCAATCGATAACCTCGACGGATTCGCTCCACAGTGCGGAAGGCGACGCGCTGGTGGACGAGGTGCGCTCGGCGATCGGAACGCTCGACCGGCTGCTCTCGCACGCCGACCAGCTCGGGCAACCCGTGGTCGCGCACATCACGAAGACCTCGCGCGAGGTGCAGACGCGGCTCGAGCGCAGCGAGCTGTTCGTGGTGGTGGTCGCGGAAAAGCGCGCCGGGAAGACCACGCTCTTGAATGCGCTCCTGGGTGCGCCGGTGCTTCCGCCCCAGGCGCGCGATCCCGCCCACGCGACGTACCTGCGCGCCCGCGCCGCCGAGGGTTACCTCGCGCGCCGCCTCGACGGCACGCGCGTGGACTTCGAACAGCGCCACCCCGACGACACGCGGGAACTGGTGGCGCGGCTCGAAGCGCTCGAAGCCGACAACGCCGGGGCCGCGCGCGAGCGCGAAGGCGCGATCGCCGCGCTCGCGGAGCGCCGGCAGATGGCGGATCAAGCGCAGGTCGAGCTCAAGGGCGCGTTTCAATCCTTCGAGGAGGCGCGCGCGGAGGCCGAACGGCTGCAGGGCCAGATCGCCGAGGTCGAAGCGGAGAAGGACGTGCTCAGGGAGCGCGCGGCGGGCTACGAGCGCGAGTTGCCCCGGCTGGTGCAGGCGTTCCCGCCGCTGTGGGCGATCTGGCTTTTGCTCGCGTACGCGGTGGCGGTGCTGTTGTTTTATCGGCGCTTCCGCGCCTGGCGCGAAACCGAGCGCGAAATCGAGGTCCTGCGCAGCAAGAGCGACCGCTTGAAGCTCGCGGCCAGCGAGGCGGCGCATGCCTGTCGCCGCGCCGAGCTTGCGCTCGATCCGATCGCGGAGCCCGCGCAGGCGACGCAGGCCGAGGTGACGTCCGCCAAGCGCGGGCTCGGTGCGATCGACTCGAAATTGTCGCAGGTTGCGACGCAGCTTACCGAGCTCCGCGAGCAGCTCGCTGCGCGGCGTCGCGCACGCCGCGAGCTCTTCCTGCGCGAGCTGCGCGAGCTTTTGGCGGCGAGCGGCGGCGCCGCGTTGCTAGAGCTCGAGATTGCGTTTCCCGCTCGCTACTTGCCGGAAAACGTGACGATCGTGGATGCAGCTGGCGTGACGGCCGAGGACCCCGCCCAGCGCGAGCGGGCCTGGGAGACGATCCGCGAGAAGGCCGACGGCTGCATTCTGGTCTCGGAGCTGGAACGAGCGGTGACCGGATCGACGCTCGGATTTTTGCAGCAGTTGCGCGAGGTCGTTCCGCACGTGCTCCTGGTGCTGTCGAAGATCGACGAGTCGTTCATGGCGGCGAGGCGCCAGGGCGTGGTCGAGCCATGGGACTACGTCGAACACGCGCGCCGCATCGCGACCCGGCGCTTCGCCGAAGAGATCGGCCGCGAGCCCGAGGGCGTGCTTTCGATCGCGGTCGCGGCCGAAATCGCGCTCGAAGACGTCGAGTCGAGCGGGCTGTTGCGGCGCTTCGAGGCCGAGGTCACGAAGCTTTTCCAGCTCTTGCGGCAGGAGCGCGCGTTGATCCTCGGGACGCGCGCCGCGAGCCTGGTTCAGGGCTGCATCGACGGCACGTACGAAGCCGAGGACCGGGCCGAGCGCTACTACGAGCAGCAGATCCGGCGCCTCGAGGAGCTGAAACGGCCCGAGCCGGAGCAGTTTCGCCGCGACCAGTTGGCGCTGGCACAGCCGGCGATCCTCGAGGCGGCCGCACTGGTGACGAGCGACGCGCGCCAGGCGCTACACGGCTCGGTGCGCGCCGCGCTGGGCGAGGCGAAAAAGCGCCTGGAAACGGCCAAGACCACGAGTCAGCTCGTGGCGCTCGCTCCGGCTCTCGAGCAGGAGCTCGAGCGCGCCATGGCCCGCGTCACGGCCGAGGTCAATCGCGACGTCGGGCTCGGGATCGACGCCGCAGTCCGCAAGATCGAGCTCCGCGTGTTCGATGCGCTGCGCCAGCGCTACGAGATTTCGCACCTCGTGACGCGCGGCTCGAACCCCTCGATCCACTTCGATTCTGGCATCAGCGCTCCGCCGAGATCGTTCGCGCTCGAAGCGGAATTTGCGCAGGTGGCACGGTCGTTCCGAACCGTCCGGATCGGGCTGGGCGGCGCCGGGAGCGCGGGCGGAGCGCTCGCGGTCGCGCTGGCTTCCGGCTCGTGGTTGATCGCGCTTTCGGGAGTCGCCGCGGGCGCGCTGCTCGCCTTCGCCCGCACGCCGCAGAGTCTGAGTCGCCAGGCGCTGCAGCGTGTCGACGCGGCGCTGCAAGCTCCGGAAGCAGAGCTGTCCAGGCAGCTTTCCGCGGCGGAAGCCGCGATCGCCACCGCGATCGGCAATGCGCTCGACGATTCGGTGGCGCGGGCGATCGGGCGCTTCGACCCGTGGATCGCCGAGCCGCTCGAGGCCGAAAAGAGCGCGATCGCGCGGGAACGCGAGCGCCTCGTCGATTTACAAGCGCTGCGCGAGCGGCTGCTCCTGCACCGAGAGCAGCTCGAGCTTCTGGTCGAGGCGGCCAGCCGTGCCTCGTTCGGTCTGTGCCGTTGACGACAGGTCCCGAGTTCGGAGCGCCGGCCACAGGTAGCCGAGCACGTAGTTCTTCAGGCAGAAGGTCAAGAGCGAGTGCTCGTTCAGCGCCGGATCGATGGCGGCGGCGCGCTCGCGATGCAGCGCGGCGAGCTTGCTCCAGTGCGTCCCGGGACGCTCGTGATGCACGGTGTGGTAGCCGGCGTCGAACACGAACCAGTTGACCCAGGGCGCGACGAAGTTGCGCGAGTGGTTGACGGAAGAAGCGGGATCGCAGTGCACGTGCTGCACGTAGTTCGTGAACATCATGAAGTAGGGAGCGAGCAGCGCGGGCACGCCGAGCATCAGCGCGTACGCCCAAAGGCCCGTGGCGATGCCGTGCCGAGCGATCGAAAAGGTCAGGATC
>Ga0111538_10003491_pt1 | contig 21959 bp, 16 predicted proteins | sample SoiMethybrSBSTD1_FD_79669 | JGI IMG/M metagenome (GOLD analysis project Ga0111538, IMG submission 79669) | Bulk soil microbial communities from a Populus tree surrounding site in Tennessee, USA - Soil MetaG P. TD hybrid SBSTD1 (version 2)... | ecosystem: Environmental > Terrestrial > Soil >... | reverse complement strand
TCGAAGTAGCACTCGAAATCGGAGAGACGGCGGTGCGCGGCGCGCTGCAACAGGCCAAAATCGCGCCCGAATCGCTGAACCTGTTCGTCTCGAATACGACGACGGGAATCGCCGCGCCATCGCTCGAGGCCCGAGTCATGAACAAACTCGGGTTCTCCACGCGCTGCCGTCGTACTCCGCTCTTTGGCTTGGGCTGTGCGGGCGGTGCGGCGGGCATCGCCCGCGTTTCGGATTACCTGCGTGCGTACCCCGAGCACGCGGCCGTCCTGCTCTGCGTCGAGCTTTGCTCACTCACGTTCCAGCGCTCGGATAGCTCCGTGGCCAACGTGATTGCTTGCGGGCTGTTCGGCGACGCGGCGGCTTGCGTCGTTCTCGTGGGAGACGAGCACGCACTCGCGGCACGTGCCGGCCCGAGGGTAGTCGCGAACGAGTCGGTATTTTTCCCGAACACCGAGCGCATGATGGGCTGGGACGTGGTTGACTCCGGCTTTCGGGTCGTACTGAACAGTGGAATTCCCGATCTCGCCCGAACCGCCGTGGCCGAGAGCATACGTAGCTTCTTGCGGAACCGCGGGCTCGGCACCCGCGACATTGGTCGATGGGTAGTGCATCCCGGGGGGCCCGCCGTGATCGATGCGCTGGAGCGCGGCCTCGAGCTCCGGCCGGGAACGCTCGACCACAGCCGTGATTGTTTGCGGCGAATTGGGAACTTGTCGTCCGTCTCCGTGCTTGCGCTCCTGAACGAAGTCATGGAGTCCCCGGAAACTCCTACGGGCGCTGGGTTGCTGCTCGCGATGGGACCGGGTTTCGGCGCGGAGTTGTCGCTGCTCGAGTGGAGCTCGAACTGAGTTCGTCGGCTACTCGACGTCAATCGTGACGATCACGTTTTCTCCCACGCCGATGCAGTGCTTTTCGTCGAAACAGTGCAGATCGCTCACGCCCGCGAGCGTGGTTCGCACCGTGTGCATGTCGCGAGCGGGCAGGGCGCCGCCGGTCGCAGCCGCATCCGTCACGAAGTAAGTCACCGAGCCGCTCTGATCGCCATAGTGTACGCAGGAGGTGGGGGATGGGCAGCTCACGACTACCGATCCACCCACGCAGGTCTCAGGACTCGCGCAGTCCATTCGATCGTGACCGCGATCGATCGAGTCGAAGCGGGAGTAAAATTGGGCGCCACTAGCCGACTCCCATGTTACGCCGCCGTCCAGTGTGCGCTCCGGGCTGAAGCTGGGCGTTATGTTGCCGCGTTGCGCGCGGACCAGCACGACACAGGTGCTCGGATCGAAGCACTTGATGTCGGTGAACTCGTAGCTTGCCCTGGTGTCGACGGCGAAGCTCTTTGCGAGCGTCCAGCTAGTGCCTCCGTCGACGGTCTTCATCAATTGCCCGGCCCCGGCGTCGACGTAGCAGACGTCGGCGGTCGGGCACGCGAGCTTGCCGAGCGTGGCAGCGGAGGGCTGAGCCATCGACGTCCACGTTGAGCCGCCGTCATTGGTCTTGAGCACCTGGCCGCTGTCGCCGGTCACGAAGCAGGTCGAGCTGTCGGCGCACGCGACATCGCGCAAGTCTCCGGTCTGGCTGATCGAAAGCCGCGTCCAGCTCATACCCCGATCGGTCGACTTGACGATTTTTCCAACCTGGCCGACGACGTAACACGCGTCGGGTGAGGGACAGTCGACGGCGTACACGGCCTCCGGGCCCGTGGCGGGCTTGAACCGCTCGGCCCAGGTGTGCCCGCCGTCGCCCGAGCTGTAGAAGTGTCGCGCGGGATCTCCGGCGAAGCAGCGCTGCGCGTCCGGGCAAGCCACGACCTCGCGAATGTCGGCGAAGGTGGCAAACTTTGGCGAGTCAGGCGCTGCCGGTGGCGGCGTTGCGGCCTGCCAGCTCTGGCCGGCGTCGTCGCTCACGTAAAGATCGACACCGCTCCCGAGCGCAGCGAGGCATGGCCCGCCGGAAAAGCAAGCGACGCCGTAGTAGGTGTCGCCGACCATGAGGGGCGGCGCGGGATAGGGCGTAACGGTGCGGATCCGATCGGTCGACACGCGAAACTCGGCGGGATCCTGCTCCCAGCAGAATTCGCGATCGCAGTAAAAAAGGCTGAGCGATTCCGTTTTGAACGAGTCGCCCCCATCCGTCGTGCGCCAGAGCCCGTTTCCGAAGCCGACGCACTCTTTCGCGTCGAAGCAGTGCCAGTTGAGATTGGAGCCGGCTGGGGGACGGAAGTCGTCGAACGTCTGACCGCCGTCGAGGGTGCGAAAGCCCACCGTGATCGTGGAGCTGGAGTTCCGGTTCAGCAGGCAAGTGAACTCGTCGGGACAGGAGAGCCCGGGCGCCAAGGCGCTTGCGTTGAAAGTCTCGAGCAGTCGAAAGGAAGCGCCGCGGTCCTCGGTCTTCACGAGATGGTCGCGCTCGGCCTGGCTGTCGTACACGACTCCATAGCAAATGCTTTCACTCGGACACTCGAACGCCCGAAAAGCGCCGACGAAGGGTCCGGCAGCATCCCAGCTGAGCCCGCCGTCGCTGGACTTCTTGAGGAAGTGTCCGGAAGGGGCATAGCAAACGTCCGCGGACGGGCAGACCAGTCGTTCGGCTCTTCCACCCACGGGGAGCGGTTCACGCCAGGTCACCTTCACCGGGCTCTGGGCATCGAAGATGTCGCCTCCAGCGGCACCGCTGCTGCCCGAGCTGCCTGCGTTGCCCGAGCTGCCAAGGCTCCCCGCGTTGCCGGCGTTACCGGAGCTCCCCGCGCTGCCGCCGCTGCCCTCTGTTTGCGAACCGGAATCACCGCATCCGACCACAAGACAAAGCACCATCGCAGCCAACGCACCACCTTCACCCCCACACGCCACGCGCAAAGCTCGGAAGCGATCGGCCATAATTTCCTCGACCTTCAAGCATAACCGATTCTGCTTCCAATCGTGACACCGACTGTTTTGATCGAAGGGAGGCATGCCTCGGAGCCCATCAACCGCGGCTCTCCTCCACCGCTGTATAGAAGACCCTTGGGTCGAGTTGCTCGGGGAATGTCGATGTTCCACCATCATTGATCTCGATGATGGTCCACCCGCCGCGCGCCAGGCGAGCGACGTCGGCGGTGAAGAAAGGGGACCTCAGGCTTCGACCGAGGAACGCGAACTCCGTCGGATTCTCGAGTGTGGAATCGACATCTTGGTAGGGCGCGTGAGCAACGAGGCGGCCCTCCCAATAGACGAGTCGATGTTCGTCCGTGACGCGACGCCGATCGGATGTCCACCCTGGCAACGTTGCAAGCTCCAGGTACTTCTTTACGACGAAACCGGTTTCGAACGCCTCGCCGCGGAGCTCGAGAAGGCGCGTGCAGATCGCAGCGAAGTCTTCGACGTCGGCGCCCTCGGGAACGAAACATGCTCGGAGCCATTCCTCCTTCGCGGACTTGACGTAGTCCTTCACCACCCACGGCGGAGGACCAAGCGCCTGCGCGACGTCCCAGGCTTCCATGATGTCATCGCTTTCGGTCCAACGCGCGGGCGCCGAATGCGCGCCGAGGAGAGGCAGGTAGTTCGGCGCAAAGGTCGCTTCTGCGAAGCTTTCCGGATCGACAATGAGCTCCTCGTCGCGATCGGCGATGGCTTCGTAAAGCGCGCTGTACTCCTCTTCGCGAAGCATCCATCCACGGTAGAGCCAAGTGCGGTTTTGGGGCCGCGGGAGATGCCGGAGCGCGCGTTCCGCGTCGCCCAGAACAATGGGCTCTAGCGGCAAGGCGTACGACTCGATACCAAGCTGTTCGAGCGCGAGGACCTCGACTTCGAACGAGTCGTGGGCGCTCGCCGCTCTAGACGGACGACCAAACATGACCGCGAGCTTGCTCATTGGGAGTCGCAGTCGCGTTCGAGCGAGAGTTCCACGTCGTGGCCCGGGCGCAGGTCGAGGAGAGCGCGCATCGGACAGAGCTTTTCGTTTCGCGGACAGCAAAACTCTTCGGGGATGCGTCCAGCTGCGAGGACCGCGCGTGCCTCGGCATGGGCGGAGCAGATGTGATACTTCGGGCCGTCGCGAGATAGATCTCGTGGTTCACGAGGTACTCGTAAAAGTCGTCGCTCGCCTCCGTGCTTTCGCCCGGTTCGACGAACCGCGCAACGACGCGCGCGGGGAGACGACCTCTGTCGCGGCACAGCTCGTGTCGGTCGACAAGCGCAAGGCCGCGCCACCACTCATCTATTTCGGCGGCTTGCGCGTCCGACAGTTTCCGAACGAACAGTTTGGCTTTGAGCATGGGCAAACGGATAAGGACGCTGGCACGAAGAACCAGACTTCAAAAACAGCGGGCGATTCTGTATCTATCGATCAAGCACACACGAAACGCTTGCCTCGTTCGTGTTGTCGTCGCCTGCGTCTCGTGGCGCGCTGAGCCTCGAAATCCGTCGCTCTCACCGTGAGTCCGGTTATCTTGGCCGAGGCCGAAAACGGCCACACGGTACTGGCATGTTCTCTGCCCGTGGCAGTGCATGATCCACTACCAGGACCGTTGGGCTGTCGTGACGGGAGCTTCGTCTGGTTTGGGCCGCGGCCTCGCCGCTCGACTCGCCGATAAGGGCATGTCGTTGGTGCTGACCGGTCGCGACGAGGCCCGGTTGGACGAGGCGGCACGGCAGATCCGCCGCGCTGCGCAGCTACGGCCCCTTTGCAGAGGCGGATCTGAACCGGGAGACCGACGAGGTAGCCGTCGACGTCAGCGCCGTGATTAGGCTGGCTCGCGCCTTTCTGCCTGGAATGCTGGCTCGACGCAGCGGCGGGATTCTGAACGTCGCGTCGACGATCGCATTTCAGCCCGCGCCTTATCAGGCGGTCTACGCGGCGAGCAAGGCGCTCGTGCCTTCAGCCAGGCCCTCTGGGCCGAGGCCCGTGCGGCCGGCGTGGCGGTCACCGCGCTGTGTCCGGGTCCCACGCGCACGGGGTTCGTCGACGCGCTCGGCGCCGAGGTCGGTCACACGGCGATCTACCGCCGGCTCGCCGACCCCCGAGCCTGTCATCGAGGCCGGACTGCGAGGGCTGGATAAGGGACGCGCCGTCGTCATCCCGGGCGTGCGCAACAAGCTGCTCGCCGCCAGCGGCAGGTTCATGCCGCGCGAATGGCTCGCCAGGGTGGGCGCCCGGCTGCGGGATCTGTTGACCGACATCGAGCGTTGGCCGTCGTGGTTTCGAGCCTGCAAGTGGGTAAGGCTCGAGACGACGGATAGTGCTGCCCGACCGGCGTCCTTCCGGTGGAAGGCACACCCCATCGCGCTGCGCAGTACCGTGGTGGCCACCAATCGACCGCATTCGTTTGCCTTCCTCGCGGACGCCCGGGGGCTGCACGCCGAGCACGCATTCCAGATTCGTCCCACGGCCGACGGCACGGGCACCGTCGTAGTCAGCCATGAAACGCAGGTCGGGCCGCTCCCGCGGTTCGGTCGGGCGTACCTGGCCCCGCGGCTCCGTAAGTCGAACCAGGCGTGGTTGGACGATCTGGCCCGAGTCGCCAGCGGCGGCGCGGCGACTCGAGCAAGACTCGAGGCGGGGTCACCTTCCAGTTGACGCTCCGTCAGCCGATCGTGTGCGAGAATGGTAGCGCCCGTGGACTACCGCTGTCCGACTTGTAGAACGCCGTACAGAATCGCCCAGGAGGGCGGACGCGACGCGCTGTACGTGAAGTGCCAAGTATGCGGGTTTCTCATCGAAGCCGTTTCGAATCGGACTCGCGAGGGTCGGCCAGAGTCGATGCGCGTGGCTCGACCGCGGCGCCCCATTCTGTTGCCGATGTTGGCTGCACTCTTGCTGCTGATCGGCATCACGTGGGCGCTCGTGGCGGCGATCCGATGGGCGGACCCCGTGAATCGCCCCGCCGCCACCGAATGAGGCGGGGACAGGCTGCCCCCGTTGCCTGCGTTCTCTGATAAAAAGAAGAGATGCGCGGCTGGGCGATCGGCACGCTGCTCATCGTGGGGGTTGGTTGCGGAGGATGCTCCGAAAAATCCGGCGGTCCGGCTGGTACCGCGGGTTCGGGCGGAACCGCGGGTTCGGGCGGAACCGCGGGTTCGGGCGGAACCGCGGGTTCGGGCGGCGTCCTGGGGACTGGCGGACAGGGCGCCGCGCCACCGATGACGCCTCCATCCTTCTTCGACCCTTGCGGTGGCAAAATCGTAGACCCGAAAACCGGCGCCATCGATCCGGTCGAATACGCGCGCCAGGCGCGTGCTTGGGATCTCGCGACCATCGACTGCCGCCTCGGACCGAAATTCACCGACGCCTACCCGAGGCGGGAAGACGCGCGGCCCACGCTCCAGCAGCCGCCCGAGCAGCAGGTTCCCGTGTCGTCGTCGGCGCACCTCGACACTTATCAGCTCGGCGCGTACGCGATGAACGGGGACGCGTACGGCGTTGCGATTGCGCAGGTATTGTACGTGCCGGACGACGATCAGACTCCGGGCGTCGATCGGATTTACGTTCTGGATTGGCGCAACAACATGATCAGCGAATCGCCGGAGCGGCAGCCCGGCGGCGCGGGCCACCCCGAAGAAGCTGTCACGTCGCCGGAGTGGGCCACGGCGCTCGGCCATCCCGTCCGCCATCCGATCACCGCTACTCGTTCACCGCTCGGGCAATCTGCCAACACGATGATCCTGTTTCAGGACGGGCTTGCCGGTAGCGCGCCCTGGAGCCGGAAGTTCTTCAAGTTCCCTGACACGGTCGTCCCGACTTCGCTGGCGTTGACGAGCTCCAACGAGTTCGTCCTCGTCACGGTTTGGGACACATCCGACCCGGCCAAGCCCAGGGGCCGGCTGGCGGTGCTCACGGCGGGCTGGGGACTGCCCACCGTCGGCATCGGCTACACCTTTCACTACGACCTGGGCGACGCGCCGCTGACGCTACTCGGCTACGTCGATCTTCCGTTCGCGACGCCCACCTTCGTCACTGCGGCGGGCAACAACGGATACGGAGCCTCCATCGACATCTATTTCTCACCCTCGATCGAGCAGCTCGCGAACGCCGATACCCGCACCAAGAACGCGCAGAGCGGCAACGACCCCTACACCTGGTCGCCGATCGGGTCGTCGGGCTACGCGATCGTGCTCTCTCGCTGGGAGAACAAGGCGGCCTTCATCGATTTGCAGCCGCTCTACCAATACGTGCAGACCTGGCTGCTCGGCACTCAAGCCAACTACGACGCCGCGACGGGTGGCTCGGTCGACGCTCCGATCGCGGGCCGCTGGCCGCGCACGTTCGAAGTCGCCCCAGAGCAGAAGCCGATCGTCGCTTTCACGCTGGACGTGGAGCATCCACTGACTGCCCTCGCGGGGCGCGGCGCGAAGCTCGTCGATCAAGACCCGACCGACCGCATCAAGGCGCACATTGCGAGCCTCGACGGGACGCTCAGGACCTACGACGTCCGCACGCTCATCAACCGCCACGACCAGCCGCCCTCCGCGGTCGAAGAGCTCTACTCCTCGAAGGTCGGCTATGACCCGATCGCGATGGTCTTTGCAGGTGACGTCGATTCGCGCGATCGGACGTCGACGATGTTCGGTAACTTGAGGCCCGCCTTCGGCGACTCGTTCATGGTGCTGAGCCGCGCGGAGCGTCAGATTGACTGGATCCACGCGAGCGAAACCGAGACCCAAGTCTTCCGCCGGCTGCGAGATTCACGCCTGGAGGATCCGGTTGCGCTCGACAAGATCAACGCATTTCACGATGCCTACGTGATCTCGATCAGCGACTTTACGCTCAAGAAGGTCGTCACGTATCGCATCGGGCCGATGAGCGGCGAGCTCGTCCGGCCGAGGCAGGAGATCCCGGCGCCGAGCGGAGAGGACAGCATCGAGTGCGGCGGTGAGCTCGACATGGCCGGACACGTGTTCCAGGTGAGCTCGGCAAACGTTCCGTAGGTACGTCAAGGGGTGATCGATCGGAGCGCGGGAGCGCGCCGTGAGCGATCTCGCAGATCGCAACGAAGGTCGTTCCGCCGGCACGTGATCGCTTCGGTGGTCTCGCGCATGAAACATGCGGCCACGGAGTTGCCGTCGAGCCTTCGATCACTCTCACGGTAGGAGTTCAAGATGCTGCGAAAAGTGAGTGCAACGCTTCTCGTTGCCGTCGCGCTTCCCGGCGCCGGAGCCTGTCTGTCGGAGGAAGAAGCGCCCACCAGCTATGACGGTGTGGAGCAAGGCATCTCGGCCGCCACGATCCAGGCCGAGTCACAGAGCTTCACGACGTCCTCGGGCGACAAGGTTTCGCCGAGCTCGACGAACATGCGCCTGAATGCCGACGCGAGCGGCGACTCGTTCGCGTTTTCGACGTCAATCGCCGCGGGCACCTACTCCGTCGGCATCCGTTACGCGAAGCGCAACCTCTACGGAAACTACCGCGTGGAGGTGAACGGTGCGCAGATCGGAACCCTTGCCGGCTACACGTCGAACAGCAGTGATGTGTGGACCACGGCCACGCTGGGCACGGTCAGCGTTTCCGGCAACACGACGTTTCGCTTCGTCGTCACGGGGAAGGACGGAGCGGCCTCGGATTACGACATCAAGATTGACTACATCACCCTCACACCGAGCGGATCGGCGCCGCCGCCACCGCCGACGAGCACCGGCACCACGCCGCCGCCACCGCCGACCAGCACCACCCCGCCGCCTTCGAGCGGGGCGCCCACTTGCACGATCCCGAGCGCGACCGGACAGCAATCGGTATCTTCGACCATCAAAGTCAGCGGCACCTTCGACGGCGGGCGCCGGCGTTACGTGGGTTCCGGATCCCTCGGAACGTCCAGTCAGTCGGAAAGCCAGGGGCCGTTGTTCGAGCTCGAGAGCGGCGCGACGTTGCAGAACGTCATCATCGGCTCTCCCGCCGCCGACGGCGTTCATTGCAAGGGCAGCTGCACGCTCGAGAACGTCTACTGGGAAGACGTCGGAGAGGACGCCGCCACGCTGAAGGGCAGCTCGAGCTCACAGGTCATGACGATCAACGGCGGCGTGGCCAGGAGCGCCAGCGACAAGATCTTCCAGCACAACGGCCCGGGTACGATGAACATCAGGAACTTCTGCGCCGAAAGCTTCGGCAAGCTCTATCGCTCGTGCGGCAACTGCAGCACGCAGTACAAGCGCTCGGTCGTGATCGACAACGTCATCGCGCGCAGCGGCAAAGTGATCGCCGGTATCAACGTCAACTACGGTGACACCGCGCGCTTCACGCGCATCACCGTCTCGGGAAGCCCGATCATCTGCGACAAGTACACCGGTAACGACGACGGGGACGAGCCGTCCCACGTGGGCAGCGGAGCCGACGGCACGAACTGCATCTATTCGAGCTCCGACATCACACGGCAGTGAGCCGAGTTACTGGTCAATCCGGCCCTGGGCCTCCTGACTCCCTCACACACTGGAAATTCGCGTCGCAAACCTTGTCTTTGGGGCACGCCTTGCATGTCAAAGTCCTGCCGCACCCGTCCGGCGGGTTGCCGCATTGCGCGGCGATGGCGTCGCAGGTGGTGGGGACGCAGTCGCAGCGATGGGCTTCCACGGCGCCGCAGGTTTTCGGGGCCGGGCAGGTACCGCAGAAGAGCGTGCCGGAACAGCCGTCGCTGATGTTGCCGCACTCGGCGCCGAGCTTTTCGCAGGTCTTGGGGACACAGGGGTTCGACCCGCATTTGCCGGCAGTCGCGCCACCGCAAACGGTTCCGGCGGGGCACGCGGGACACGTGAGCGTGTGGCCGCAGCCGTCTTGAGCGGTGCCGCAGGCGACGCCGAGATCCGCGCAGGTCCTCGGTTGGCAGCCGCACTGGTTGGGAGCCGTGACTCCGCAGGTGTTCGGCGCGGTGCAGGCGCCGCAGTTCAGCGTGGTGCCGCAGCCGTCGGCGATCAGGCCGCACTTTGCACCGAGGCTCTGGCAGGTGCTCGGCGTGCAGCCGCAGGCGTTCGGGGTGTCGCCGCCGCCGCAGGTTTGGGGTCGGGTGCATGTGCCGCACTCGAGGACGCCCCCGCAGCCGTCGGGCAACCGGCCGCATTCGGCGTGAAGGTCTTCGCAGGTGACGCGCCGGCAGCCGGAGCCGTCCGGGACCGCTGCGTCCGTGTCGCTGGGACTGCTCGGTGCGGCCTTTCGATCGAAGTCGTAGTCCGCGATGAACGCGCAGCCGCCAGCGGTCATCGCGCCGACGACCAGACGAGCGACGGCAGCCCGCACGAGCGCCATCAGAAGCGACTCCGATACGCCAGACCGAAACCGCCCTGGGATGCCGGCGGGCTCGACAACACCAGGAAAGTGCCGGCTCCGAGTCCGGCGATCGCGGCGCCCCAGCCGATGGTGTTCACCACCAGCAACGTCTTGCCATCGTCCGCCGCGTCGAGACCGATCGAGTTACAGCCGTCCGGACCACAATTGGCCTCGACCTCGTCGTTCTTTGCATCGAGCATCACTCCGGTCACGATGCCGGTAACGACGCCCGCGGCGCCCACGCCGACGAGCGCCCAACCGACCGAGCGTCGAAAGGAAGCCTTCGACGCCGAAGCGTCGCTCCCGGAGGCAAGAGGCAAGGGCTCGCCTGGCTCGACTTCGAGGTTCTTCTTTTCACCTTCCGCGATCGCCAGGCGGAACGTCCGCGGCTGGAAGCCGCGCGCTTCGACCGTGATCGAGCGAACGCCCGGATCGACCGGCAAGGGAGTGCCGAGACTCGTGCGACCGAGCACGACGCCATCGCGCTGCACGCGCGTGCCGGAGGGTGCTCCCGGTCGGAGCGTGATGCTCAAGTGAGGCAACCGAGGCTCGAGCGCGGCGGCCCGCCCTCGTGCGAATGCGAGCCGGTCGTCGTCGGCCGGGAGCTGAGCCAGCGCTTCGCGCCAGCGTTGCCAGGCGGTGGCGATATGACCCTGCCGCTCCTCGCAAGTGGCCCAATTCATCAACGTACCGACCCCCGGATCGAGTCGCTGGCTCTCGGCGAACTTCGCGCACGCCGTCTCCAGGTCGTTTTTTTCGAGGGCTCGGCGGCCTTGTTCGAACAGCGCCTCGGCCGCGGCTGGATCGACCGGCTGCGGTTTCGCGACGGGCGGTGCGGCGGCGGCTGCGGCAGCGAAGAGCGCGACGCCGAGCAGCGTCGCTGCGGATCCGCCCCGAGCCAGTGCGTGACGCGAGCGGCGCATGGTCACTTGCGACGGCTGAGCGGATCGCGCGGGAATTTGCGGTTTTGGGGTTCGGTGACCGGCTCGTTGCTTTGCACCGGCATCGTTGCCGAGGTGGACGCGAGCGCTGCGGCCGGCGACTGAGCCGCGCTCTTTTGCGCTGGCCGGCGTTCCCTGTCCCTCACCACGGGCGGCTCCGACGCTGTCACCGCTTCTTCGCGGGGTGGCTGGGTCGCTGCGGGAGCGGGCGCCGAGCGCGTTCCGGCGGCGAGCGCGGGGTGCGGAACCGAAAGCAAAGCATTGCCGAGCAGCGCAGTACTGAAATCGGGGATTGGCACGAGCAGCACTGCGCTTGCGGCCGCGAGCGTGAGCCCGAGCGCGAGCGCGACCGGGAGGCGCTTTCGCGAGCTCGCCGCCGCTTCAGAGGCTCGCGCGGCAGCCGGTCCGTTCGAGCGCGTGACCGGACGGTACGTCGTCGTTGGCCGGCTCGATGATACCGACGGAGACGGCTCGTCATCGGAAAGCAGCACGGCGGCTTGCTCGAGCGACATGTCGTGCGGCACGCACTGCGGATCCGGCTCGGACTCGAGGGCGGCGAGCGCCTCTGAAACCGCGACGCGCATCGCGCCGGCGTTCGGAAAGCGATCGTGCTTTTCGAATGCCAGCGCGGTGTCGATCACGCGCGCCAGCGGCGCCGATGCGTGGGGCGCGACCGTTCGCACGGGGGGCGGGGGCAGCGTCATCGCTTGCAAGAGCTCTTCGTTGGTCGTCGACCCGGTACGCACGAAGCGACCGGAAACGAGCCAAAATAGCGTGGCTCCGAGCGCCCACAGATCGGTGCGGCCGTCGATTCGATCGGTGTGGCCGAGGGCCTGCTCGGGCGGCATGAAGGCCGGGGTACCCATCGCGGAGCCGGCCTGCGTTCGCTGCGTACGGCGGGAGTGTTCGTTGTGGGCGATGCCGAAGTCCAGAAGTTTGAGCCGGCCGTCCCGAGTCAGAAAGATGTTCTCGGGTTTGATGTCGCGATGAACGATGCCGTTCGAGTGCGCGGCTTCGAGAACCTCCAGAATCTGATCGGCGATGAAAAGTACGTCACGAGGACTGAACGCGAGAGACATGCGCTGGCAGCGCGCCTGGAGCGTTTCTCCGTCGAGCAGCTCCATCACCAGGTAGGTGCCGCCCTCCTCCGAGATTCCGTCGTCGTGGACCGCGACCACTCCAGGGTGCGCCACGTTGTTGGCGGCGTAGCCCTCCTCCAAGAAGCGCTCCTTGAGGTCCTCGTACGCGGAGAGCTCCGGATGCAGGATCTTGATCGCGACGCGATTGCCGTTCCGGTGTGTCGCCGCGTACACGGACGCCATCCCTCCGACTCCGAGCAAACTGTCGAGGCACCAGCGATCGTTCAGCGTGCGGCCGACCCGCGTGCGGGCGTGCGCCGCTTGGTCCTGTACCGAAACCTCGGGCGCCGCGATCGCCGCGTCGCGCCCGATGATCACACGGTGATCGGGGCTTGGCGCGTCCTCCGTCATTGAGCTGGCATGACCGCAGGCAAGAGCCGATCCATGCGAGATCGCGCCGATTTGGCTGCATAGTGCGGGCCAAACCCCGTGGCAGATCGGCCCATCGGTGAAATTCGCCTCGAGGTTGGACGTCCGCCTTCCAAGCGACGCTTTTCGTCACGGAACACCGATCCACCGGACATTTGCTGCGTATCGATTCTTCACTCGATGCTTGGAGGATCGCTCGGTGACGAGCGGGGACGACGAACCGAACACGGAGCTGCCGGCCGGCGAGCGGCTTGGCTCCTACGAGATCGTTCGGTGCGTTGGCAGGGGCGGGATGGGGGAAGTGTACGAAGCGTTTCACACCGGCCTCCAGAAGCGCGTTGCCCTGAAAACGCTGAACCATGCGTTGGCACAAAAGCAGGAGGCGCGAGCGCGATTTTTGCGGGAGGGCAGGGCGGCATCGCTGATCCGGCATCCCAACATCGTGGACATCACCGACATCGGTGAGGACTCCGGCGTTCCTTTTCTGATCATGGAGCTGCTCGAGGGCGAAACGCTTTCCAGCGTCATCCATCGGACGGGGCCCCTGACCGTCGAGGCTGCAGTCGATGTGTTGCTGCCGGTGATCGACGCCGTCGCCAGCGCGCACGACAAGGGGGTGATTCATCGCGATCTCAAGCCCGAGAACATTTTTTTGTCGCACTCGCACCTGGGTGGAGTCGTGCCCAAGGTGCTCGACTTCGGGATTTCGAAACTGCTCACCGGCGAACATGACCCGAACCTCACGAGAACGGCTTCGTTCATGGGCACGCCGTTTTACATGGCGCCGGAACAGGCGCAGGGCGCCAAGCACAGCGACGCTCGTAGCGATCAGTACTCGATGGCCGTGGTGCTGTACGAGGCGCTGACGGCGCGCCAGCCGCACGCGGGGAGCGCCGACAGCTTCATCCAGCTGATCCACGCCATCGCACAGGGCAATTTCGCAGCTCCGCGCTCGGTACGTCACGATCTCCCCGTGGCGCTCGAGGCCGTCGTGCTCCGGGCGATGGCCGTCGCACCCGACGAACGCTACGCGTCGCTGCGCGAGTTCGGCGCGGCGCTGCTGCCTTTTGCGGGAGGGGCGGCGCGTTCGACTTGGGGCGCGGCGCTCCGAGCGCCCGCCTCGCCGGCCGGCGCACCAGCGCCGAGCGCCGGGAGCCAGTACCCGTCGCTGGCCGTTTCGCGTCCGCCGGGCCTGCCCACGACCCCGCCGCCTAGCACGGCGACGTTGGTGACTCCTGGAGCTTCGGACGGGCAAAAGAAGGCGCGCACGCTGCTCGCCGCGGGTGGCGGCTTGCTCGTGGTAGCGGCGGCGGCCGCGCTGCTCGTGTTGAAACGCGGCGACGATGCGCGACCGACGAACGGCCAAGGGGTCGTTTCCCTGCAACCCGCGCTCTCGTCGGAGGCACCACCGCAACAACGCGACCGGACGCCACCACCGGCTCCCGTGAAGCTCGACGCCCCGCCCGCGGGCTCGCCGGCCGTACCGTCGTCCGCTCCGCCGCGCAAGCCGCCCGCGCGGGCGCGCGCGAAGAGCCCCGGAGTCGCGGCGCCGCGCCCACCCTCCGGTCATCGAACCGACAACATCGATCCCTGGGAGCGCTGAACATGCTCGAGAAAAGAGGCAGAGCCTTCATCGCCGGTGTGGTCCTGACGATGCTCGTGCCGGTGGCCACTGCCCACGCCGCGCCCGACAAAGCGGGCAAAGCTTCTGCCGAAAAGGCCAAGGCGGCGGAGGGGGAGGCGCGCCGGCTATTTCGCGAGGGCGATCGGCTCTACGCCGAAGGCGACTACGAGGGTTCCGTGAGCGCTTTCGAAAAGGCGTACGCGCTCAGCGGCAAGGAAGCGCTGAAGTACAACATGGCCAACGCGTACGAACGGCTCGGACGCTACGAACAGGCGCTGGACGCGTTGCGGGACTACTTGCCTCATGCCCGGCCCGAAGAGCGGGACGCCGTCCAGCATCGCATCGAGAAGCTGCAGCAGCGCGTCGACGAGCAGCGCGCAAAGGCGGAGCAAAGCGAGTCGAAGCCTCCGGCTCCAGCTGCCCCGGTCGCCGCCGGGAGCGGGCAGCCGGCAACGGCGGACGTCCCGCCGGATGGCGCGCCGAAGCCACCCGTTGTCGGCTACGTGGCCCTCGGTGTGGGAGCCCTTGGCCTCGGCGTGGGCACGTTCTTCGGCTTGAAAGCGCTGAGCTCCAAGTCGGACGCCGAGGATGCTTGCATGGAAAGCGACGGTACGCGGCGCTGCCCGGCGCGGGCCGCGGACGCGCTCGACGACACCGAGTCCAAGGCGCTCATCGCCGACGTGAGCCTGGGAGTGGGCGTCGTCGCCACGGCGCTGGGCGCGTACCTCGTCTTGAGCGGCGGCTCGAAAGAATCCAGGAGCTCGAGCGTGCTTCGAGTCGGCGCCGGCGCCCGCGGCGGCGAGCTTCGCTGGATCGGTACGTTCTAGAACGAGACGTCAAAACCCAGGAATTCGTAAGACGCGGGTACGCCGGTTCGCGCGGCGGCGTCGAAGACTCCCAGACTGCCGCCAAAGCCACCGCTACCGCTTGCGGCCTCGCTACCCGCCTCGACACTCATGCCACCGTCTTCGCCGCTTTCACCGCCGACGCCGCCCGCTCCGCCGACGCCGCCCCTGCCGCTCGAGCCGCCGACACCAGCTGTGCCGCTCGAGCCGCCGACACCGCCGGTGCCGCCCGCGTTGCCTCTGCCGCCCGCGCCCTCGACGCTGGTCAAGAGCGCGTTGCACAAGGCCAGCGCAAGCTTCCCGCTTTCCTCCGTGAACGGCTCTTTGCCCTTGTTCTCGTCGATGCATTTGCAGATCGAGGCCAGGTCCTCGTCCTTGGTGCCTGGCCGTCGCTCGAACTTGGGGTCTTCCTTCGCCTTTTTGAGGGCGGCCTGCACGGCGGGGTCGGTCGTGAAAATCACGTCGCGAGGCCGCGGTGCGACCCGCGTCGAAAGCAGACCCCCGTTGGTGCCCGTGTTGATCTCCTTGTTTTCGACGGTGCGCTTGCCCTCGCCGTGAAGGTGGCACGTGCCGGCGTTGCAGCCCTTGGTGCCGCCGCCCTCGCCCGGCATGCTCAACACCTGCTTGAGCGTGGCCAAGTCCGGGTCGAAGCCTCTGCCGAACGCGGCGATATCGGCCATTTCCGTGTCTTCTGTGCCGTCCATGCCCTGACAAACCTCGATACGCTGCATGCCACCGTTCGCGCTGGTGGGGCACAAGGTGAACGACGGCTCGAACTTCGGATTGCCGCAAGCGAGCAGCACGCGCGGCAGCTGACACTTTCGCTCGCCAGCGGGCGCAGCGCACGCGGGCTGCGCGCTGCTCGGGCTCATCACCAGCGTGATCGTGCAGCCGCCGGGAAGGCACGCGACGGCCTTGTCGATGCCGTCGCCCTTTTTCAACTTGTCGTTCAGGCACTTCAAGAAGTCGGGCAGGTTCTTGACCTCGTTGGCGGCCGCGAGCTGCACCTCGTTCGGCTCCTCGTCGTTCGCGCCGCTGCACGCCGCAGCCCATGCGATCACCACGCCCGCCATCAGAACTTTCGACATCGTGCGTTTGCTCATGGTCCCTCGCTTTCGCCAATCAGCTACGAACCATGACGGTCAAAGGATCAATCGCGCACGCGTATCTCACGCGCGGAGATTTCGAGCGATTTCGTCTCGGAAATCGAGACGCCCCTCCGCCGCGACAGAGCCGTCTCACGCGCTGAGACACCGGCGATTTTCGGCGAAAAAATCGCGGCGCCGATCCGCGATCGATCTCGCATGTTAATCTCGGCGTCGGACGGACGATGGCTTCACCACTCGAACGCGACACGGCGAGCGGCCAAGTGGGCGACGGCGACAGCCGCCGGCGCCGCACCACGGCGGGGCTCGACGACGACCGCCCGCGCCTCAGGGTTCAGAGCATCGTGCTCGAGGTCTGCCTCGGGCCCGATCGCGGAAAGCGTTACGCGTCCAGCGACGACCGGGTCTCGATCGGCTCCCACGAGCTCAATCACCTGGTGCTGAGCGATGCTTCGGTATCACGCTTTCATTGCGAGATCTTGATCGAGCCGACGGGTCCGCGGCTGCGCGACCTCGGCAGCCGCAACGGCACCTTCGTCGACGGGCTCGATGTGCGCGACGTGTACCTGCGCGCCGGAAGTCAGATCCAGCTGGGCACGAACGTCGTTCGGCTTTCGTTGTCCTCCAACGTCAACGACATTCCGCTCTACGAACGCTCGGAATTCGGACCCTTGATCGGCGTGTCGCTGGCGATGCGCAGCGTGTTCGCGCTCCTGGGGCGGGCCGCCGCGACCGACTCGACGGTACTGATCGAGGGTGAAACCGGGACGGGCAAGGAGGGCGCGGCCGTCGCAATCCACGAAGCCAGCCGGCGCGCGAGCCAGCCGTTCGTGGTCGTCGACTGCGGCGCGCTACCGGCAAGTCTCCTCGAGAGCGAGCTCTTCGGTCACGAGAAAGGCGCGTTCACGGGAGCTTTCGAACGCCGCCACGGCGCTTTCGCCGAAGCAGCGGGAGGGACGGTGTTTCTCGACGAGATCGGGGAGCTCCCGCTCGAAGTGCAGCCCGCCTTGCTGCGCGTGCTCGACTCGCGAAAGATCCGGCGGATTGGCGGCAACGGCTACGAGCCCGTCGACGTGCGGGTGATCGCAGCCACCAACCGCGATCTGCGGTCCGCGGTGAACGACGGGCGCTTTCGCGCCGATCTGTACTATCGACTTGCGGTGCTCCGGATCCGGTTGCCGCCGCTGCGCGAGCGCTTGGACGACATCGATGTGCTGGTGCCGAAGCTGCTGCTCGGGCTGGGACTGAATCGCGCGAGCCTCGCGCAGCTCACGACGCCCGCATTCTTGCACGAGCTAAAGCGTAACCTTTGGCCGGGAAACGTGCGGCAACTCAGAAATCATCTCGAGAGCTGCGTGGCGTTCGACGTCGCGGAGCCGAGCGCCGATTCGTCACGCTTCTCGAAAGAGCCGCTAGCTGCGGTGGAACCGCAGAGTTACGAAGCCGCCCGCCGTGCGGCCCTAGAACGCTGGGAGCACGGCTTCACCGCCGGCGCGCTCGAGGCCTCTGGAGGCAACGTCGAGCGCGCGGCGAAGATGGTGGGGATCAGCCGGGCCGCGATGTATCGCCTGGTGAGCCGCCATGGCCTGCTCGGTAAATTTCGCTCCGGCCCATGACCGCGTCTCAGGTTTCGAGACGACTTCTCTTTCCCGGAGACTCCGGCGCTCTCTGGCCGCAATAGAGCGTGGGCTGACCTGGCATGTGACTTGCTGGCGCCCTCGCCGTGTCCAAGAACTCAGTCGACCTCTCCAACCTGATCGAGCGCGTCCGCCGTGGAGAGATCGCTGCCCTCGGGATGCTGTACGAAAGCGAAAGCCCCCACCTGCTGGCGCTGGCACTGCGGCTCACGGCCGATCGGCGGGCGGCGGAAGCGGTGGTTCACGAGCTCTTCTGCACGCTGTGGCGCAAGCCGGATGCCGTCGAGCGCGACGTGCGCGACTACCTCGTGCGAAGCGCGCTGAAGCTAGTCGAAGCAGCGACCGCGCTCCGGCGCCGAAAACGCCTCGTGTCGCGCGTTCGGCGACGAGAAGAGCCTTTGGAGCAGCGATCGCGCGAGTGACTCGACGAGTGGACCAACCACTTCGATCCTTCTATTGACCGCCGGTCAAATTCGCCCCGAGCCCTGAGCGAGCGCTCCCAGCGCGAGTCTCGGACTCGAGTGGCAAAACATGTCACCCGAGCGGGCGTCGCTGTCATAGCCGGGCAACTCACTAAAAGCGACTGAAGGGGCGAGGAGCTTTTGCCCCATGAATGAAATGATCTTTCGCAACGACTGCACGGAGAAGCAATCAGCCGCGCGTGCACCGCGTCGCGACTTCGAGCGGAAACTGCTCGTACTGGCGCTGCTGGGAGCGAGCCTGCCGGCGTGTTCGTCTGACGACGAAGCAGGAGCGAAAACAGGGAGCGGAGACGCGACGTTCGACGCCTGCGTTTCATCGCTGACGCCGCTCTGCAGGACGCGCGACGCCGACACCGCCGAGAAGATGGAGGCGCAGAAGTGCAAGGACCTGGAGTTCATCCCGATCCCGCTCGCGAGCGGAGGAACCTATGGTCCAAAGACGGTCCCGGGGGGACCGTACGGCGCGAAGATCGATTGGAACGAGGGCGCGGACACCGAGTTCGTGAACCCCGTCAATATGTCGGAGCCGGTTTGCCTTCCGACGGGGATCGACTCGTTTGCCGAGCCGGCGGAGGTGACCGCCGATCTCAAGAATACGAGGGACCTCGACTACTCGCTCTACACCATCTTCCGGCCAGCCTGCATGAAGGATGGTGAGAAGTACCCCGTCATTACCTGGGCGAACGGGACCTGCGGGCTCACGCACGGATATGCGCCGATCCTCGGCACGGTCGCGTCGCACGGGTTCGTCGTGATCGCCTCCAATTCGTCATGGACGAACACCGCTCCGACGAACAACGTACAACTCCGCACCCTCGACTACGCTGCCTGGCTCAACCAGAACCCGAGCAGCCCGCTCAACGGTAGGCTCGACCTCGACCACATCGGCGCCATGGGACACTCGCAGGGCGCCCTCGCAACGACCAACGGAGACAACGACCCGCGCGTCGATGCTGCCATCTACTGGAATGCCGGCGTGTCGAACGAAAAGCCGTTCATCAACGTTTCCGGCGATCGCGACATCAACGCGGCGCTCACCAAGGACTCGATGAAAACGCTGACCGATGCCGCGACGCAGCCGGGGGCGTGGGTTTACTATCATCAGGTGCTGGAGACCGGCGGCAACGCGACCGGGCACCTCGTGCTCATGGAACAGCCCGAGCGCGTGTGGGAGCTCACGGTGGCGTGGTGGAAGCTTCAGCTCAAAGGTGACCAGGAAGCCAAGAAGATGTTCGTCGGAGAAAACTGCGGTCTTTGTAACCGCGACGCGGAGTTCGAATACGGCCACAACGCCCTCCTCGAGTGAGTCGGGCCAGGCGCAGCCATGATACCGCGGCCACTCCCGAGCATCGCGGGCCTCTTCGCCGCGCTGGTGCTCGTCGCTTCACCACTGCGAGCCCAGGACACCGTGGACGTGGGCGTCACCGGCTTCGACGTGAAACGCCCCGTTCTCGCGTCCGCGTGTCCCAATGGTTGCCCCTGGGGCGAGCTCGGAGACTTCGTCAGCGAAGCCCTCGCGCCGTTCGGCTACGAGGTCATCCAGTGCCGCAATTGCAACCGCGCGCTAGGGCCGCCGCTGGTGTCGAAGGCGAGTCTTCCACCGGAGCTCACGGGCGAGGACCTCGTCGTGGGCACCACGACTCGCGTGAACGCCAAGGTCGACTTCGGAATCACTTCGAGCACCCGTCTCGCCTGGGCGTACGCGGGACGCTACACGTACGCCGAGGACGGGCCGCTCTCCAATCTGCGCTTGATCGCCAAGATCGAAGACCCGAGCTACTTGCTTTGCGCGGTCAAGGCCGACTCCGGCATCACCGATCTTTCCCAGATCGCTGCTCAGAAATTGCCCGTGACGATCCTGGGCGGAGATTCGCCGATTTCCGAGCCGATTCTCGCTTACTACGGCGTCACTCGCGAGGCGGTGACGTCTTGGGGTGGGACCTTCGCGAATGCGACGTTGGCAGGCTTCGCAGACGATCCGGCGTTCGACGTTTTGATCAACGAGAACGCGAGCCCGGCCAACAATCCGGAGGCGAGTTACTGGACGAAACTGAGTCAAAAGCACAATCTGCGCTTTCTGGACTTGCCGGCGACGGTACTCGACCAGCTCGCCGCCGACCCGACGCTGGGCGTGAAGCGGGCGACGGCGCGTTGGGGGTTTCTCAAAGGCGTCGATCGGCCGATCGCGACCGTGGCGCGTTCGGGTCACGCGGTGTTTGGCCGAGACGACATGCCCGAGCAGGCGGCTTACGAGATCGCGAAAGCGATCGATCAGCACCGAGCGGCCCTGAAGTGGTTCATTCGTCCGTATTCGTACGAGTCGCGGTCGGCGTGGGAGAACATGGGCGTCGTGCTGCACCCCGGGGCCGAGCGCTACTACCGCGAAGCCGGCTATCTGCCCGGCGACAGTGCCTCGAGCACACAAGTCTGCCCCGGCGGCGGCTGCTCGGTGGAGAGGAGCGGCCGGGGAGACTCGATGCTCGCGATGCTCGTGGTCGGAACGGCGCTGTTCGCTCTCGGAAGGCGTTCAGGCCGATACAGCAGACACCCGCGGACGATACAACCAGTTCGGTAAACCCGCCTTCGCTACAGGTTCACGCCCACCGCGACTCCAGTGTCGCGAAAGCGTATGTAGCGGGGATCCGTAGCACCATAGAGCAGCTGCGCCGCAGTCAGAAGCTTGGACCAGCTAACGGTCGAGTTCGGGTCGTCCGCCGAGCAAGTCGCCCACCAGTTGCCGTTCGCACAAGCGTGACGGTACATGAAGAAGAGATCCTGGACCGACACGCGATTCGGAGTCTGCAGAGCCGTCACCTTGTAGAAGAACTGCATCCAATCGAACTCGATGCCCTTGCCGGCGGAGCCGCTGCTGCAGAAGTTCGACATGAACTTCGTGTCCCAGAACATCCGAATGCCCAGGGGCGGGCCGAGGGTCGGGTTGGGAACGGAGTAGGGGCTCTTGAACGGCTTATAGTAAGTGAAAAGCCCATCGGCCTGGCTGTCGAAATTGAACACGCGTGCCGCGAAGGCATGGGCAAACCCTTCGCTCTGAGCCGACCCGGTGTCGCCGCGAGATTGCATGCAATGGATGTCGGAGAACTCGTATGGAACATGCTTGCACCCGCAAGTGTCCGGCGCGTCCCTCCAGTAGTAGTCGCGTTTGTAATAGCCGACGAACGTGTTTTTCGTGACGTGCCCGAACTCATGAGCGATCATGAATTTCCAGCGCGTCATCGGGGTGCCTAGCTGAGAGTTCACGCCAATCTTGACGACACTGCCGCCAGTCGGGCAAGTCGGAATCGAAGCGTCGCCGCAGGAGGGAGCGTGAACTTCGGAGACATAGTGGGTGCCTGCCGTCATGCCCTGGTTGGTGCGCGCCGCGGCTGCCAGGACTGCGGCCGCCACGACGTTGGTCTGGATGAGGTCGTCGTTGAAGGTGAACTTCACCGTGTAAGTCTGCCCGGTCGCCGGTGTCGTGAAAGAGCTATTCACCCATTGCGTCGTTTGGGAATTGTTCTGAATCAGATAGTTGTCGATGATGGGCCCCCCGCTATAGGTCATGCTGACCCCAGTCATGCCCATCCCGTAAACC
>Ga0111538_10003490_pt1 | contig 21960 bp, 16 predicted proteins | sample SoiMethybrSBSTD1_FD_79669 | JGI IMG/M metagenome (GOLD analysis project Ga0111538, IMG submission 79669) | Bulk soil microbial communities from a Populus tree surrounding site in Tennessee, USA - Soil MetaG P. TD hybrid SBSTD1 (version 2)... | ecosystem: Environmental > Terrestrial > Soil >... | reverse complement strand
TCATTGATCGGAAATTTTACATATCCATTGCCGTTACTCATTACTTTGCTCATTAATGCTGAATATTCAGTAGATATATCCTTATCGTCGAATGTCAGGATATTTTTAAAGCCCATCACGTCTTCATAGAATTTCACCCAGTTGTTCATCTGGTTCCATCCAACATTCCCTACACAATGATCTACATACTGCAATCCTGTTGTTTCAGATTCATGACCGGGTTCCCATTTTTTATAGCCAGGCATGAAAGCGCCGCTATAATTTTTTCTTTCAATAAATAAATGAACTGTTTCGCCGTAAGTATGTATACCACTCATTACTACTTGTCCATATTCATCTTTAAGCACTTCAGGCTCCATAAAGCTCTTTGCTCCTCTGTGTGTTGTTTGCTTCCATGCATCTGCTGCATCATTTACAGTTAGCGATAAAAATTTTACTCCATCGCCATGTTTGATAATATGTTCGGCTATTGGTCCTTCAGATCTCAGGGGAGTCGTGAGCACGAAGGTCAGTTTGTTCTGCCTGATCACATAACTCGCCCTGTCTTTAATGCCTGTTTCGGGGCCGGCATAGGCAAGCGACTGAAAGCCGAAAGCAGTTTTATAATAATGGGCAGACTGTTTTGCATTGCCTACATAAAATTCGACATAATCGGTTCCCTGTAAAGGAAGAAAATCGGAATCTGGCATGATCGTTAAATTATTTAATGATGATTGAATGTTTTGTAAATCTTACAGGAACATCAACGCATCCATGGCGAGGGTGATCATGAGAAGGCAATAGCTCACCCTAACATCATTAAATAATTTATGAGGATAATCGGGGCGCATATCGCTTGTAAAGTTAAACTTCTTTTCGAACCTTGCTATATTTGCGCTTCAATAATTCTACATGCTCAAAGCCGGTATACTTGGTGGTGGCCAGTTGGGACGAATGTTACTGCAGGCTGCTGCAAATTATCCCGTTGAAACTTACCTGATGGAAAATGATGAGTCGGCTCCTGCCGCGCATCTCTGCCATCATTTTACAAAAGGTGATATCAGGAATTTCGATGATGTATACGATTTCGGTAAAGGCCTCGACGCTATAACGATAGAAATAGAATCTGTAAATGAAGATGCACTTGAGAAACTGCAGTCAGAAGGTGTAAAAGTTTATCCTTCCCCTTCGGCTTTACGTATCATCAAGAATAAGATCAGGCAGAAAGAATTTTATAGGGAAATGCAGGTTCCCACTTCATCTTTCATTATTACAAATAATATTGCAGAGCTGAACGGGCAATCTTCTTTTTTGCCTGCCGTACATAAAATTGCCGAAGGAGGATATGATGGACGTGGTGTACAGGTGATCAGGAAAAAAGAAGATCTTGGAAAAGGATTTGATGCACCCTCCGTGCTCGAGAAAATGATAACAATCCACAAAGAGATCGCACAGATCGTTGCCATCAATGAAAAAGGTGATTTAGCATTATATCCGCCGGTAGATATGGTTTTTGATCCCGATCTTAACCTGCTCGATTACCAGATAAGTCCTGCTGATATTCCGGAAAAATCATTGTGGAAGATCGAAGCGATTTCACTTGCGGTAGTAAAAGGGCTAAAAAGTCCCGGTATTTTTGCCGTTGAATTATTTATTGATGATCACGGTGAAGTGTATGTTAATGAAACAGCTCCCCGTGTTCATAATAGCGGACATCATACTATCGAGGCTAATTACAGTTCACAGTTCGATATGTTGTGGCGCATTATACTGGGGTACCCAATGGGTAATACGAATGCTATTCTTCCCGCCGCAATCATCAACCTGCTTGGAGAACAGGGATATGATGGTGAGACCTATTATGAAGGACTGCATGAAGTGATGCAGATAGATAATGCTTTTGTACACCTTTATGGCAAAAAAACAACCAAACCAGGCAGGAAAATGGGGCATGTAACTATTATTCACAGTAATAAGCAGGACCTCATCTATACCGCTCATAAAATAAAACAACTGCTTAAGGTAAAAACAATCCGTTAAGGGCGAAAGTATACGGCATAATGAACGTCTAAAGGCACAGGAAAGAATTAATTTTATAGTTGAATTTTAAGAGATGCGCATTGTTAAGTTATCCTTCGTGGTTGTTGGTTTTATTATCGCCGCAATTTCCTGTAAACAAAAAAAAGAATCTCCGGAGCTGATGACAGTCCGGTCTGTTAACCTCCCTCTCCAGGTTGAAGCATTTATTGTTCGAACTAAGGCCATGAACGAAAATATTGAAGTGCCGGGTACCCTCCTCCCCTATGAAACAACCGAGATCCGGCCGGAGATCTCCGGCAGGATCGTTGAGCTGAACATACCTGAAGGCAGGGTTGTTGAAAAAGGTACGCTGCTTGTAAAACTTTTTGATAGCGACCTGCAGGCAAAACTCAAAAAACTCGAAGTGCAATTATCCATAGCTCAGAAAACTGTTGAACGCCATAAGGCATTGCTTGAGATCAACGGTATCAGCCAGCAGGAATATGATCTGAGCCAACTCGAAGCAAACAATCTCAATGCGGATATTGAACTGGTAAAAGTAGATATCGGCAAAACACATATCACTGCTCCCTACTCCGGGAAGGTCGGATTAAAGAACATTAGCCTCGGAGCCTATGTTACACCTCTCAATATTCTTACATCCATCAGCCAGGTAAACGATTTAAAGCTTGAATTTACTGTACCTGAAAAGTATAGTGAGAACATGAGTAGAGGTAAAGGAGTCGGATTCACTGTAAATGGTCTTGATAAAAATTATAAGGCCACTATCATGGCCACCGAATCCGCGATCGAAGCAAATACAAGAACACTTAAAATTCGTGCGCTGGTAAAAGGACGGCATGATGAGCTGGTGTCGGGAGGATTTGCAAAAGTGTCTCTCGAACTGGGTGATTCCGGTGAGCCTCTTGTTATTCCTACACAAGCGATCATACCGCAGGCAAGGGACAAAAAAGTGGTGATGTTAAAAAATGGACACCCGGAATTTATAGTAGTCACCACCGGAATAAGAGATTCAACATTCGTACAGATTCTCGACGGATTAAAAGTTGGCGACACAATTATTATTACTGGTCTGCTAGCCATCCGGCCCGACAGCAAAATATCATTAACGAAAGTGAACTGAGCACATGAATATTTCGGAGTTAAGCTTAAGGAGGCCGGTACTTGCAACCGTTCTGAATATTATTATAGTTTTATTCGGGATCATCGGATTTACATTTTTGGGTGTAAGAGATTATCCTGCTATAGACCCTCCTAATATAAATGTACGCACATCCTATCCCGGTGCAAATGCCGACATCGTTGAGTCGCAGATCACCGAGCCTCTTGAGAAAACAATTAACGGTATTGCCGGAATAAAAAATATTACTTCATTAAGCAGCCAGGGCACAAGTAACATTAATGTTGAGTTCGATCTTAGCATCAACCTCGAAGCTGCAGCTAATGATGTACGTGATAAAGTGTCGCAGGCAGTGCGCGGACTGCCACAGGATCTTGATGCTCCTCCTGTAGTGTCAAAAGCAGATGCAAGTTCGGACGCAATTATTTCAATGACTGTGCAGAGCAATACCAGGAACCAGTTACAGGTAACGGAATACGCAAATAATGTTCTGGTTGAAAGACTGCAAACTATTCCTGGTGTAAGCAGTATCCAGGTATGGGGTGAAAAAAAATATGCGATGCGCATATGGTTCGATCCTGCAAAACTCAGTGCATATAATTTAACGCCCGGTGATGTTGAAGCTGCGCTAAACCGTGAAAATGTTGAGCTGCCATCAGGAAAGATCGCGGGAAATGCAACAGAACTTACCGTGAGGACATTCGGAAGACTAAGTACCGAGGAAGAATTTAACAATGTTATCATTAAAAATATTAATGGTGCGGACATAAGACTGAAACAGATCGGTGAAGCTGTACTCGGCCCCGAGAATGAAGAAACCGTATTGAAAGAAAGCCGGATCCCGATGATCGCTCTGGCACTTATACCTCAGCCGGGTACAAATTATGTGGCCATATCGAATGAGTTTTATAAAAGGCTCGACCAGATAAGAAAAGATGTTCCTGAAGACATTAAATTAAATATTGCACTTGACCAGACGAGGTTCATCAAGAATTCTATTCTTGAAGTGGAAGAAACGCTGGTCATTTCTTTTGTGCTGGTGGTGCTCGTGATCTATTTATTTTTCCGCGACTGGCTCATTGCGTTGCGTCCATTGATTGATATTCCTGTCGCGCTTGTTGGCACATTCTTTATCATGTACCTGAGCGGATTCACTATAAATGTTCTTACACTACTGGGTATTGTGCTGGCAACAGGCCTTGTGGTGGACGATGGTATTGTAGTAACGGAGAATATTTATAAAAAGATGGAAGCAGGCATACCTAAATACCAGGCTGCAAAGGAAGGATCAAAAGAAATTTATTTTGCGGTGATCGCTACTTCGATTACACTCGCAGTTATCTTTCTGCCGATTATATTTTTACAGGGATTTGTCGGACGATTGTTCCGTGAATTCGGGATTGTAGTGGCGGGAGCTGTATTGATATCCGCATTTGTGTCCCTCACCCTTACTCCCGTTTTAAGTGTTAAGCTTACAAGAAAGGAACACAAACATTCATGGTTCTACAGAAAATCTGAACCATTCTTCAGGGGACTTGAAAATGGATATCACACATCATTGCAAAAATTCATGCGGTTCAGATGGCTTGCAGTGGTGATCATTGCCATTTGTTTCGGACTCATATTTTTTATCGGCAAAGATATCCCTTCGGAGCTTGCACCATTAGAAGACAGAAGCCAGGTGAGGTTACAGGTAACAGCAGCGGAAGGAACATCCTTCGATTATATGGACAAGTATATCGACAAGCTCTCACAGTTTTTTATCGATAGCATTTCAGAAGCTAAGATTGTAATGAGTGTTACTTCTCCCGGATTCATGGGCTCCGGTGCATCGAATACAGGTTTTGTGAGATCGATTTTTACGGATCCGCAAGACAGGAACCGCTCTCAACAGGAAATTGTGGATATGATCAACAGGAATATGAGCAGGTTTCCTGAAGGCAGAGCGTTTGCCATACAGGAACAGACGATATCTGTAAACAGGAGGGGCGGTTTGCCTGTCCAGTTTGTGATACAAAACAATGATTTTAATAAGATAACTACGGTACTACCTCAATTTATAGATGAGGTTCAGAATAATCCCGTATTCCAGGGGGCTGATGCCGATTTAAAGTTCAATAAGCCCGAACTTAAGATAAATATCGACAGGCTTAAGGCAAGTGAACTGGGTATCAGTGTAGGCGACATTTCACAAACTCTTCAACTGGCCTTAAGTAATGGCAGGCTCGGGTATTTTATTAAAGAAGGAAAACAATACCAGGTGATCGGACAGGTTGCGAGAAATGAAAGGGATGATCCTACGGACCTGAAAAATATATTTGTAAGGAATAACCGTAACCAGATCATTTCACTTGATAATGCAGTGACGATAACTGAAGAGACTACTCCCCCGACGATCTATCATTTCAACAGGCACAAATCTGCTACCATATCGGCGGGGCTCGCACCAGGAAAGACTTTAGGTGATGGTATAAAGGAAATGGAAAAGATAGCAGATAAAATGCTGGATGAATCATTTGCCACGAGTCTTTCAGGATCTTCAAGGGATTTTGCAGAAAGTTCAGGCAACACGTTGTTCGCTTTCGTACTTGCACTCATATTAATATTTCTTGTGCTGGCGGCACAATTCGAAAGTTTCGTCGATCCGTTTGTGATCATGCTTACAGTGCCACTCGCCATAGCGGGAGCCATTTTATCATTATGGATATTTAATCAAACGCTGAATATATTTTCGCAGATCGGTATGATCATGCTGATAGGACTTGTTACTAAAAATGGCATCCTTATCGTTGAATTTGCAAACAAGAAGCAGAGAGCAGGCTTAAGCAAACTCGAAGCTGTTACAGAAGCTGCTACTGTACGTATGCGACCTATCCTGATGACCAGTTTAACTATGACACTTGGCGCCCTTCCCATAGCCCTTTCACTTGGAGCCGCCGCAACAAGCAGGATACCTCTGGGTATTGTGCTGGTAGGTGGCATATTATTTTCACTGGTGCTTACATTATATGTTATACCGGCCATGTATTCATTTCTTTCATTAAAAAAGAAAAAAACAGGCATGCAGCTTCTTGATGAATCTGAATCACAAAGGGCATAAATTTTTGCACACATGAGACTTTTAAGTTCAATCGTATTCATACTGGTGACACTGAATGTTTTTTCACAAAGGGTATTGACAATTGAAGAAGCGATAGGTACAGCACTGAAAAATAATTATGACATTCTGCTGGTTAAGAACGATGCGCAATCTTCGGCTGTTGATTACAGTTATGCTTATGCTGCATTCCTCCCCCTGCTGAATGGTACTGCAGGCAAAGTGTGGAATGACAACAACCAGAAGCAGAATTTTATAGATGGAAGAAAAAGAAGTGCCAATGTAAATTCAAGCAATGTGTCGGCAACAGTAAATCTCGACTGGACATTATTCGACGGTTTGAAAATGTTTGCCACACGAAACAGGTTCGAGGAATTGAAAGATCTTGGCGAAGCCAATGTGAAGGTACAGGTAGTGAATTCAATTGCCACAGTGATCAATAATTATTACAATATTGTAAGGCAGAAGCAACAGCTGAAAGTTATCGATACGCTGATTACTATTAATGAAGAAAGGGTCAAGCTCGCTGATAAAAAATTGTCTGTTGGACTTGGCAGCAAACCGGAATTACTACAGGCAAAGGTGGATCTGAATGCCCAGCGTGCCGCGAGAATGCTGCAGGAAACTTTGATCGCGCAGTTACGCGGGCAACTGAACCAGTTATCGGGTATACCTATACAAACTGAATACGAAGTGAGTGACAGCATTCCGCTTAATCTTGCTATCGATTATCAATATGTAGCTAATGATATTGAGAAAACGAATCCGGGATTACTGGCAAGCCAGAAAACGATCGACATTGCGAAGATTGCATTGAAAGAAAGGCGTGCTGAGATGTTTCCTACTTTGGAATTTAATTCGGCTTACAATTTCGGAAGAATTTCAAATGCGTCTGTAGTTAACCCGGAGTTCCAGCCGATATTCAGTTTGAACAAGGGTTTCAACTATGGATTTACCGCCAGGATTCCTATTCTTAACGGGCTCAACACCCGCAGGCTCATAAAACAGGCTGGTCTGGATCTGAAATATAACCAGCTTGCTTATACAACACAGAAATCTCGTGTAGATCTCGGGTTAGATAATTCCTATAAAGATTACCAGTACCAGAAAAAGGCCTTACAACTCGAAGAGGAAAACATATTGCTAGCCAGGGAAAACGTATTAATAGCGATTGAACGTTTCAGACAGGGCGTGTCTACATACCTCGAATTACGTGAGGCTCAGAGCAGTCTTGAAGCTGCCTATAACAGGCTCATTGCCGCGCGATATAATACAAAGCTGGCCGAGACGGAGTTGCTGAGGTTAAAAGGGGCTTTGTAGACTAATGAGGCAAAATGCCGTGTTATTACATGATCCTTCCTACAATTCACAGGTAAAATCCCTCATCCCGCCTCGCGAAGATTCGGGATGACAAACAAAAAAACAATACTTCAGGAAGCCTCATCCCCCACTCTTAAGAATTTTTGCAATTTCGTGTACGTTACCGTAACTTGTTTTATGCTTTTTCCAAAACACCGGAGGGAATTCCTCAAAACAACTGCTTTAGCCGGACTGGGACTGGGTTTAAGCCCATCACTACTAGCCGGAAAGAATACCTCAACGCAAAAAAGTACCGATACCCTGCGGATCGGCATTATCGGCCTTGATACCTCTCACTGCGAAGCCTTCACAAAAGTGATCAATGACCCAAATTCAGGTCCGGAATTCGCCGGCTTCAGGGTAACCGCGGCATTTCCATACGGTAGCAGGGAAATTGAATCAAGCGCAAGCCGGATCCCAAAGATTACTGAGGACATTAAAAAATATAATGTAAAGATCACGGACTCGATAGATGAACTGCTGAAGGAAACAGATGTGATTCTGCTCGAAACCAATGACGGCCGGCTCCATAAAGATCAAGCCCTCCAGGTGATCAAAGCAGGTAAGAAACTTTTCATCGACAAACCTATAACAGCAAGTCTGCAGGATGCAGTAATTATTTTCAACGCTGCCAAAAAAAATAACGTACCTGTTTTTTCAAGTTCATCATTACGATTCGCACCAGCCGTCCAGGATATAGCGAACGGCAAAACTGCAGGAAAAGTTCTTGGAGCAGACACATTCTCCCCATGCACAATAGAAAAAACCCATCCCGATCTTTTTTGGTACGGCATTCATGGAGTGGAAATGTTATACACTATTTTCGGAAGAAACTGCTCACAGGTTGTACGCTCATACCAGGAGGAAAGCGATGTGGTGACCGGAATATGGAAAGACGGGCGTATCGGTACATTCAGGGGCACGAGAAATGGTATCTATGACTTAGGTGGTATGGTTTATGGCGAGAATGGCAACATTCATTTCTCCGGAAATGGTGGTTATGAACCTTTGTTGATAGAAATTATCAGATTTTTTAAAACAGGAATTTCTCCTGTAGACCCACAGGATACGCTTGAGATCTGTGCATTCATGGAAGCAGCAGATGAAAGCAAACGACTCGGAGGCTGCCCGGTTAAGATAGAAGACATCTTCAAAAAACTCAAATAATCTTTCATGGATAAAACCCGAAGAAGATTTATCAATAATACGATTAAAGGAACTGCAGCGCTTTCAATCGGCAGCATGCTTCCCTCCTTTTCTGCTGCAAGCTATTCGCGTATCATCGGTGCAAATGAAAGACTGAATGTTGGAGTGATGGGTGTGAACAGTCGCGGCCTGGCTCTTGCAAAAAATTTTGCTACCCGGAAAAACGCGCAGGTTATATCTGTTTCTGATGTTGATACGCGCGCTGCAGAAAAATGTATTGCGGAAATAGAAAAGATCACTTCAAACCATGCCACTACGATTCCGGATTTCAGGAAAGCACTGGAACAAAAGGACCTGGATATCCTGGCTATTGCTGCTCCGGACCACTGGCACGCTCCGGCCGCAATTCTTGCTGCAAAAGCGGGCAAGCATGTGTATGTTGAAAAACCATGCAGTCACAATCCTAATGAAGGCGAACTGTTAGTAAAGGCTGCACTTAAATATAAAACACTCATACAAATGGGCAACCAGCGCCGCTCTTGGCCCAATGTAATTGAGGCGATGGATCAGTTGCATACAGGTGTGATCGGGCGTCCGTATTTTGCTAAAACGTGGTATACGAATAACCGCACATCCATAGGTATAGGAAAAGATGCAGCAGTTCCTTCTTGGCTTGATTATGAATTATGGCAGGGTCCTTCTCCACGGCAACCTTATAAAGACAATATCATTCATTATAACTGGCATTGGTTCTGGAACTGGGGAACCGGCGAAGCGTTAAATAATGGCGTGCATATGATAGATATTGCCAGGTGGGGACTCAATGCAGAATTTCCCACGAGAGTGACCTCTGCAGGTGGGCGTTACCGTTATAAAGATGATTGGCAGACTCCCGATACCCAGGTTATTACACTCGAATTCAATAACAATACAAGTGTTTCCTGGGAAGGACGAAGCTGCAACGGACGCAACGTGGAAGGAACATCAGTAGGATGTATATTTTATGGCGATACCGGTTCGATGTTCATCGATGGAAATGGCTACACTATTTATGATCTGGAAAATAAAGCAATTAAAAAAGTTAGTGATGAGTCTGTTGACGCAAGAAATTTAACAAGTCCTGCGGATCATCTTGATGCGATTCACATTGAGAATCTTCTAGAAGCAATAACCAAAGGAACACGTATGCGTTCTCATATTGCTGAAGGGCATAAAAGCACATTGCTGTGCCAACTCGGCAACATTGCGTTCAGGTCGGGCGACAGCCTTAAAACGGATCCGGCCAATGGTCATATTATCGGCAACAATGCAGCGCAGCAATTCTGGTCGAGAAAATATGAACCGGGGTGGGAACCGATAGTGTAAAACCAATCAATAATAATGAGTTCAATACAAAATAAATCCGTTGTAATTGGCAAACAGCTCAGCATATCAATTCTCATAGTTGGTAGCTTGTTTTTCATTATGGGTTTTATTTCATGGATGAATTCAATTCTCATACCCTATTTCAAAATTGCATGTGAGCTCACTAATTTTGAATCTTATCTCGTAGCATTTGCATTTTATATATCCTACTTTGTTATGTCAGTGCCCGCAGGCTACCTGCTGAAAAAAGTGGGATTCAGGAAAGGAATGATGTACGGATTTTTTATTATGGCAATTGGTGCATTTATTTTTGTTCCTGCTGCAATGGTGCGCAGCTATGAAACATTCCTGCTTGGTTTGTTTTCACTCGGAGCAGGACTGGCCATCATTCAGACTGCGGCCAATCCTTACATTACTATTCTCGGTCCAATTGAAAGAGCTGCACAACGGTTCAGCATTATGGGCATATTCAATAAGGGAGCAGGCATTCTTGCGCCTATAGTTTTTGCATCTATTATTTTGAGAGCAACTGATAGTGACCTTTTCCGTCAACTCCCTTTAATGAATGCAGGTGAAAAGGAAATAGCGCTCACGGAACTGATCCGGAGAGTGATTATTCCATATGCTTGCCTCGGATTATTATTGATCGGTTGCGCAATTTTCATGCGCTTCTCCCCTCTTCCTGAAATTGACACAGAACATGAAAGTGTTGAGCTTGCTGAAACCAATTCATCAAAAAATACCATCTTTCATTTTCCTCATCTGATTCTTGGAGCAATCGGCATTTTTGTACACGTTGGCACACAGGTTATTGCCATTGATACTGTGATAAGCTATGCGGGCTCCATGGATGTACAGTTGCTGGAAGCAAAAGCATTTCCTTCATATACTTTAGGTGCGCAGGTTTGCGGATACATATTGGGTATTATTACCATTCCGCGGTTCATCAAACAGGTTAACGCTTTAAGATTTTGTACCACGCTGGGCACAATTCTCACATTGCTGATTGTATATGCGCATGGTGATGTAGTCTTCTTTGGTCATAAAACCGATGTGTCGATATGGTTTGTTGTTTTGCTCGGTTTCGCAAATTCGCTGATATGGGCCGGCATGTGGCCACTCGCGCTGGCTGGTTTGGGAAAGTTTACCAAGATCGGCGCATCTGTGATGATCATGGCTCTATGCGGCAATGCCATAATGCCACTTGTATACGGTTATTATGCTGATATGTATAGTTTGCGTTCAGCATATTGGGTTATGTTTCCCTGTTACCTGTATCTCATGTTTTACGCTATATATGGACATAAGATAAGGAGATGGACTTTCAGCCCTTCGATGAAAAAAATTATTAACCAGGCATCATGAGTACGCGTCGTTTAAAAATATTCAACGGCAGAATTATTTCTCCTTACCGCATCATTCCTAACGGAACCGTTGTGGTATCAGGCGAAACTATAACCGCTGTTGTGGATGGCGACCTTGATGTTCCGGGTGCTGATGAAATTGATGCGGGAGGAAATTATATTTCTCCGGGCTTCATAGATATTCATGTTCATGGAGGTGGCGGTCATGATTTTATGGACTGCGATGAAAATGCATTTTTAAAGATAGCAGAAACGCATGCTCGGCATGGTACTACTGCGATGGTGCCTACAACGCTTTCTTGTGAAAAGGATGAATTGATCACTACACTTGAAATATATAAGAAGGCAGATAAAAATAATTTTTCCGGCGCGCAGTTTATCGGGATGCATATCGAAGGGCCATACTTTGCCATGAACCAGAGAGGGGCACAGGATCCGCGGTATATCCGTGATCCTGATCCGGATGAATATAAGGAGATCATCGAACGGTTCGATGTTATAAAAAGATGGAGTGCTGCGCCTGAATTAAATGGTGCCCTTGAATTTGCACGCTATCTCAAATCGAATAATATATTACCGGCACTTGCACACACCGATGCAACATATGAAGAAGTGGTAAAAGGTTTTGAATGCGGATACATCCTGGCAACACACCTGTATTCGGCCATGTCCACGATTACAAGAAGAAATGCATACCGTTATGCTGGTGTAATAGAAGCAGTTTTCCTGATAGATGAAATGGACGTTGAAATTATTGCCGACGGAAGGCATGTTCCTGCACCCCTCCTTCAACTTGCTTTAAAAATAAAAGGCCCTTCAAGGATCGCACTTATAACGGATGCCATGCGTGGAGCAGGAATGCCCGAAGGTGAATTTACTCTCGGAAATAAAAATTCCGGACTGAAAGCTATTGTGGAAGATGGTGTGGCTAAATTACCGGATCGCAGTTCATTTGCAGGTAGCGTTGCAACAACCGACAGACTCGTCAGGAACATGATCAATCTCGCCAATGTTTCAGTAACAGATGCGGTTAAGATGATGAGCTATACACCAGCGAGGATAATGAATGTTGCAGATAAAAAAGGATCACTTGCCGTTGGAAATGATGCGGATATTGTGATTTTTGATGAGGATGTTAATATTTTATCAACGATAATCATGGGTAAAGATGTTTATGGGTCTGCAAACAAAATAATGCATAAACCGAAACTTAGTCCTATATGAAAAGAAATCCTCCTTCAGAGCTTTCAGGAATAAAAGAGATTGCGAGGCGGGCGAACGTTTCGATAGCAACTGTCGACAGGGTAATTCACAAACGTACCGGTGTATCTATAAAAACACGCGACAAGATCAACAAAATAATTACCGACCTCGATTACCAACCCAATCTTCTTGCACGTCGTCTTGCCTCACGAAAAACATACAGGATAGCCACATTGATTCCGAAGATTGGAGGAGAAAGCAGTTTCTGGGAGGCGCCATTAACCGGAATTAAACAGGCCGAAAGCGAACTCAGACAGTTAGGTATTTATATAGAAAAAATCTTCTTTGACCAGGAAGATAATACATCATTTGTAAAACAATCTAGACAGGTATTAAAAAACAAGCCTGATGGCATTCTGCTTGCACCTTCATTTGTGAATGAAGCCATAGAATTTACCAATCTCTGCAAACAGCAGCAGATACCTTACGTTTTTATCAACTCAGATATTCCTGAACAGAAAAGTCTTTGCTACATAGGTCCTGATCTTTACCGCTCTGGATACCTTGCAGGAAACCTGATCAGCTATCTCGTTGACGACCATCACGAGATCCTGATTGTAAACGTAACAAAAAAGCTGGAAGATCGCCATCACCTCATACGGAAGGAAGAAGGATTGAAGGCATATTTCAAAGATCACAACCGCAACAATGCTATAAAAACGCTTGATATCCTTCAGTTCGATCCCCTATCAATAGAACGTTCTTTATCTGCCGCTCTTCAGCAAAATGCAAATATCAGGGTATTGTTTGTGACCAACTCGCGTGTCGCAGCAGTGGCCAACTATTTAAAACAATTCCAGAACCAGATACTTCTTGTAGGATACGATTTCCTGAAAGAAAATATAGATTACCTGAATGAAGGAGTAATTGATTTTCTTATTTGCCAAAAACCTGTTGAGCAGGCTTACCGCGGAGTGATGTCGTTGTATCAGCACCTCGTGCTTTCCGCCAAAGTAGAAGATATTTATTTCATGCCAATAGACATTATTACCAAAGAAAATTATGCTTACTACAGAAACTGAAAAAATCAGCATGCAAGATCTTCAATCGATTTACGAAAGTTATTTAACGCCTTCGGATGCATTAGTTGAAGACGTCGCAAATCTTTCCGGCGACATAATTATTCTTGGTGCCGGTGGAAAAATGGGCCCTGCCCTCGCAAAAGTTGCAAAACAGGCTGCAGACAAAGCTGGAATAAATAAAAAGATAATAGCTATTTCCAGGTTCAGGGAAGAAGGTGTGCAGGAGCAGCTGAATAAAAATGGTGTGATCACGATCAATGCCGATCTCCTGAATGACGTGGAACTGCAATCGCTACCCGAAGCCGAAAATGTATTGTACATGGCGGGAATGAAGTTTGGTACAAAAGACAATGCTTCATTAACCTGGGCCATGAATGCATATTTGCCGGGAAGGGTGGCACAGAAGTACCGGTCATCACGTATTGTTGTCTTCTCAAGCGGGAATGTATACCCGATGGCCCCTGTATACCATGGAGGGTTCACGGAATTACAAGCTCCCGAACCTATTGGAGAATATGCGCAGAGTGTATTAGGCAGGGAAAGAATGTTCCAGTATTTTTCATCTATCAATAAAACGCCACTGCTGATTTACCGGCTGAATTTTGCTGTTGATGTAACCTATGGTGTCCTCGTGGAAATTGCATCTTCAGTTATTGAACAACGTGAGATCGATCTTAGCATGGGTCATTTCAATGTAATATGGCAGGGTGATGCCAATGAGATCGCCATACGTTCATTACACCATTGTAATGTACCGGCAAAACTGCTGAATGTAACAGGACCTGAAACTATTGCGGTAAGATGGTGCGCTGAAGAATTTGGCAGACTTTTCGGTCAGAAACCACTATTCAGGAATGAAGAACAGCCCACTGCTTATTTAAATAATGCAGCTGAATCGTTCAGATTATTCGGTTACCCGATGGTAACATTAAAACAAATGATGGAATTGCTTGCGGGATGGATGATGAGTGGCGGCAGGAAATTAAATAAACCAACCCATTTCCAGGAAAGAAAGGGTAAATACTGAAAAGATGGAATACAAAAAATTAGACAGTAAAATATTTGATCTGCTTCATGCTGGAACAGTAATTCCTGCACATCCCCTTGCGCTTGATGCGAACAGGCAATTAGATGAGTTCAGGCAAAGGCTGCTTACAAAATATTATATGGCGGCAGGTGCAGGAGGCGTTGCAGTAGGAGTTCACACCACGCAATTCGAGATTCGTCGCCCTGAATATAACCTTCTTGAGCCTGTGTTGCGCATGGCTTCTGAAGAAGTAAATAAAACACCAGATTCTGAAAGGGTCATTAAAGTAGCCGGTATAACTGGTAATACCGCTAATGCGGTGAAAGAAGCTGAAATGGCTTCGCACTATGGTTATCATCTTGGTTTGATCAGCATGGGTGGTTTACCCGCTCTCTCGGAGGATGATCTTATCAAACGCACCAGGGAAGTAGCTGCCAAAATTCCTCTGTTTGGATTCTATCTTCAGCCTGCTGCCGGAGGCCGCCTGCTTAGCTATGAATTCTGGAAACAATTTGTTGAAATACCAAATGTGTATGCCATTAAAATTGCAGCCTTCAACCGTTATCAGACCATCGATGTAGTACGTGCAGTTTGCAATTCACAACGAAGAGATGAAATAGCTTTGTATACAGGCAACGATGACAACATTATCGGCGACCTGATTACTCCGTACCAGTTCAATGTGAAAGGAAAAAAAGCGGAGAAAAGATTTATCGGCGGATTGCTCGGTCATTGGGCTGTGTGGACTTCCCGGGCGGTAGAACTTTTGAAAGAAATTAAATCAGGTATAACCGATTACGAATATTTGTTAAGTAAGAACATCTCTGTGACAGATATGAATGCCGTAATCTTTGACGCAAAAAATTCATTTCATGGTTGTATCCCGGGCATTCATGAAGTTTTACACAGGCAGGGATTGCTTGAAGGTACCTGGTGCCTGAATCCGGATGAAAAGATGTCGGCCGGTCAATCTGAAGAGATAGACAGGCTTTACGACAATTACCCGGAACTGACGGATGATGATTTTGTAAAACGCTTTCTAGAAACAGAAATGAAACACCAACATTAAGATCCAGTATGCTCAAACAAAAAGTTCTGCAACTTGCAAATGAACTGCACGCTTCTGTGATCAGTAACAGGCGTCATTTGCATGCAAACCCTGAACTGTCTTTCAAAGAATATAAAACTTCCGCGTTCGTAAAAGAACGCCTGGACCAATTAGATATTCCATGGACGTCGATGGCGGGAACCGGCATTGTGGCGATGATTGAAGGGGCAAAGCCATCTGAAAATCTGATCGCGTTACGCGCAGACATGGATGCACTTCCAATTCTGGAAAAGAATAAAGTGGATTATGTCTCAACTAATAATGGAGTGATGCATGCCTGTGGTCATGATGCTCATACCTCTTCATTACTGGGAACAGCTTCGATATTGCAATCAATGAAAAATGATTTTGGGGGAAAGGTCAAACTCATTTTTCAACCTGGTGAAGAAAAGTTACCTGGTGGGGCAAGCATGATGATCAGTGAAGGAGTTCTTGTTCAGAATAAACCATCTGCTGTAATTGCGCAGCATGTTTCCCCGAATATTGCAGCTGGAAAAATAGGCATCAGGAAAGGTAAATTTATGGCCTCGATGGATGAAATATTTGTAAAGGTGAAAGGAAGAGGCGGTCATGGCGCACAACCGCATATGAATATTGATCCCGTAATGATCAGCGCGCAGATCCTGGTTGCATTGCAACTGGTTGTGAGCCGGATGGCCAATCCTGCTGTTCCTACGGTTTTATCTTTTGGAAAAATTATAGCAGACGGTGCCATTAATGTTATACCTGATTCGGTTTATATGGAAGGAACATTCCGTGCGCTGAATGAGGATTGGCGCAGCGAAGCACATATAAAGATGAAAAGGATCGCCGAAGGTATAGCAGAAAGTTTCGGTGGGTCTTGCGAATTTAATATCGTACGCGGTTATCCGTTCCTTGTCAATGAAGTGAAGCTTACAGAAAAAGTCCAATCTTATGCAGAAGATTATATCGGGAAAGAAAATGTTGTTCCCCAGGAGATCTGGATGGCTGCTGAAGATTTTTCAATGTTCTCGCAGGCGGCAGACTGCTGTTATTACCTGATGGGTACAAGAAATGAAAATAAAGGATTTACTTCTTCATTGCATACACCAACTTTTGACATAGATGAATCTGCGCTTGAAACGGGAATGGGTTTAATGGCTTATATCGCATTAAAGCAATTAGGAAATTAGAAAATTATTTTTTTGAGCATATTCGCAAATATTCTTTGTTTTTTTATCTGCTCTTTTTTTTCCTTCAGGATTCAGAAAAGAGAAGTCATGGCAGTCCATCTTTCAGGATATGCACAGGGCACATCCTGGAATATCACCTACTTTCATGACGACAGTACGGTTTCGAAAAGTGATCTCGACAGCATATTCAATAGTATCGACAGTTCTCTTTCTATTTATAAACCTTATTCACTGATCACCCGTTTTAATAATAGTGCACGCGGTGTTCAAACTGATGAGCATCTAAAAAAAATAGTAGAATTATCTCTTGCTATTTCTGAAGCAACCGGTGGCCTGTCAGACATTACTGTTGCTCCTTTGGTCGATTCATGGGGATTCGGTGCAAAGGAAGCTTCCAACATTCCCGGCGATGAAAAAATTAAACAGATCCTCCCTTGTGTAGGATATGATAAAATTGCGCTTAAATCAGATTCACTAATCAAGAAAAAACCGTGTGTTAAGATTGATGTAAATGGAATAGCGCAGGGTTACACGGTTGATATCATAGCCGGCTATCTCGAATCGAAGGACATCACCGATTTTCTTGTCGAGTTGGGTGGTGAACTCAGGGTGAAGGGTAAAAAACAACCTGGCAATACGCCATTTAAAGTAGGTATTGAATCTCCTTCGGGCGATGATTTCAGTACATCACCCATGCAAAAGATTGTAGTCGTAGAAAATGGAGCTGTCACCACTTCTGGCAATTACAGGAAGTTCCATGAAAGCAAGGGAAAAAAGTATTCCCACATTATCGATCCGCATACCGGTAAAAGTGTTGATAACGAAATGATTTCTGCCACCGTATATGCAAAGGATGCAACAACTGCGGATGCTTATGATAATGCATTGATGCTGATGGGTGTTGAAAAGGCTTTGAATTATATAGAGGAAAGACCGGAAATGGCTGTATTTCTTATATATAAAAATAAAGAAGGATCCATTGCAGACACTGCAAGTTCAAGGTTCCGGCAACTTATTCAATAAATTCTGAAAAATATAGAAATGGAAAGAAGAAATTTCATCAAACAATCGTCAGCTACCCTCGGTGCATTACTCTTAGCGGACCAGCTATTTCCTTTTTCAAATACATATGCAGAAGATAAATTGAATACCGGCATCATCGGTTGTGGCAGCCGCGGTGTTGGATTGATGTCTGTTTTAAAAGAACTTCAGGATAAGTTCCAGATCACTGCTTTATGCGATGTGCTTGATTTCAGGTTCAAGGAAGCAAAGGAAGTGGTGACGAATGATGTAAAGGAATATAAAGACTACAGGAAAATGCTTGACGATAAATCTGTACAGGCAGTAGTGATTGCAAGTCCGCTTTACCTGCATTACCAAATGGCTGCTGATGCTTTGAAAGCCGGCAAGCATGTGTATCTCGAAAAAACAATGACCTATACCATCCAGGAATCTCTCAATCTTGCTAAGCTCGCAAAATCTCATACCAAACAGGTATTCCAGGTAGGCCATCAGCTTCCCTACACTCCTCTTTATGTTAAGGTGAAGGAGATGATCAGCAAAGATTATCTTGGTAAGATCACCCAGGTGGAATGTCGGTACGACAGGCACAACGACTGGCGTCGTCCCGTTCCGGATCCTAAACTTGAAAAAGCTATCAATTGGAGAATGTATAAGGCTTATTCGGGTGGGCTTACCGCAGAAATACTCTCTCACCAGATGCAGTTTATTAACTGGGTGCTCGACACACATCCAGATGAAGTGTTTTCTACCGGCGGAATTGATTTTTATAAGGATGGACGTGAAACTTATGACAACGTACAGGTAATGCTACGGTATAATCAAAAAGGTATTGTCGGAAATTTTGGAAGTACCCTTGCTAACGAAAGAGAAGGGTTCATTTTTAAGATTAAGGGTTCAAAAGGCGCCGTGGAATTGCTTTTTGACGATGGAATATTTTATCCTGAAAAAGAAACAAAGAAACAACTTGAAACGGTTGATGGTGTTGCCGGTGCGACCAAAATAGAATGGAAAAAAGATGGCGGGATATCTTTAGTAAAGGAACCAATGAAAGATGGAACATGGTATGCGTTCTCGGATTTTTATACTTGTATAACAGAAAAGAAATATCCTATGCTTGATGTGAACCAGGGAGCTAAAGCTGCTATCACCGTTCATCTCGCTAACGACGCAATGTATAATCATACTGTGAGTAAGTGGAAATCGGAGTATAACCTGGTATAAATTCAGTCATTACAGCGATGTTGCTTTCGCAGTTTTCGTATCAACATTAACAAACTTAGTATTATCCAGAGGCTTCATTGTAAATCCCTGCTGCTTCAATAAATTGATAATCCCTTTTTCTCCGCCGAGATGTCCTGCGCCTACGGCAAAAAGCGTCGGCATATTAAACATCTGCTCAGGAATTTGTGAAGCCCATCTTTTATTGCGGTCGTATAACAGAAGATCCATGTACTGCATCATTCCCGGATCCGATTTCTCCATCAGCGAATCCATATTATTGATATCCTGTTTTCGGTACATATCCACCATCTCCATCGTGATCTCTTTAAATTTATCAATACTGTCTACATACATCACCAGGTCCTGCGCCTGTTTCTCATAAGGAATACTGTCGAATATGGAAGCCTGGAATTCCAGTGTTTCCAAACCATTAACTTCTTTATCATACTGTCTCGCTTCAGACATGATCATCTGTTCTACACTTATTTTCTTCTTGCAATTCATAATTCCTTCACTGATGATGGCTGTAATGAAATAAGGTTTGAACCTGCTCATCATTCCAAAAGGCAATACGGATTTGTTATCCTTAAAATAATCTTCAAGTTTCTGGTAATCCACAGGGGAAACAAGATCAGATAATTTCAAACCATTCGTCATCCTCGCAAATTTCAGCACGCTCATCATTTCATCCATGTTATCCATGTCGATCTCGAAGTAAACCTGCTTTGATTTTTTAATAGCCGATTTCAAACCTTCACTCATTTTAGTATCCTCTGCGCATACCATATGCATCGTTCCATATAAATATGATGGTTCTGTAAGGCCTCTGCCACTTACTTCCCACAACAAGCTATTATTAGGATTTGTTTGTGTAACCTTCTGGGTTGGAGCTGGCTTCGGTTTGGTTACGGGTTTCTTGTTTTGAGCTTCACTGGCCAGGTACGCGGTTATGGATAATAGTAAGATCAAATGTTTCCTGATGTGCATGCTAAGTGCTTTTACTTAATAGACGCAATATTCGGTCTTTAAGTGGGTTAGTACGCTTCAATTTAGAAAAAATTATTATTATAATTGTTACCGATTAAACCTTTTAAACCTCTATGCGCTCCTAATGATAGCACTCGGCTACGAGCATTTCCTGAAATGTTTTTTGACAGGGTAATCTCGGAGGATACTCAAAAAATGGTGATCAAAAAGAATTAAACGCTTACAACGGCTTCATGGCCGTACATCTGATCCCTGTACTTCAATGAAGGAGACGGAATGAATTCACCAATTCCGAGTTCGTTCCATTTCCTGTCTATTGCCTCTATTGTATGATCATCTGCAACAATAATATTTGGCCAGTCGCGATGAAAATTATCAAGATCTTTTGTTTTGATAGTGCCATCAAATCCCATACAGGCAAAGGTTTTGCGCCTTGCCAATATTGAATCGCGTTTCGGGTCTACATTATTACAGAACCTCCATAGTGCAACAGGCAGATCGCTGGCATCAACGGTGTGTTCCACGTAAAGGATCATTTTTATCCCTTCCATTTCCTGGAGGTCGCAAAGGCTGTTATGCAATGCTTCAACATGACGGGCTCTGTTCTTTTTAACGCTGATGATAATACATGGAATATCTATTGAAAGAAGTTTATCGTTAATTGCTTTTATTTCGGGAAAATCTTCTTTTATTTTATTTTTCACAAGCGAAGAAGGTGATGCCGTTAATAGTATTTCTTCTTTCTCCTCTTCGAATTTGTATGTTCCGTCAATGCACATTTTTCCGCCGAAACCCAATTTGCTACAGCTGTGATCGAGCACGTCCATAGGCCCTTGTGAAAAATAAATGTCTGTTGCAGGGTTCATATTTCTGAATACTTCACGCGCGAGTTCTTTATAATCTGAAAGACTGTAATTATTATGCTTCATTGCATCAGATGTACCTGTCAGCACCAGAATTTTATTGAACATCATTTGTCCCGCACCCCACATTGCATTCATTACTTTTTGTCCCTGTCCTGCATATTCCTTATTGATCCTGGTGATCACCAGGTTATGGAACACACCTTCAACTGGCATTTCCATATCAATGATTTCCGGCACCATAGTCATTTTGATGGGGGCGAGAAATATTCTTTCAGTTGCTTTTCCAAGCCAGGCATCTTCCTGGGGAGGTATCCCAACAATTGTTGCAGGATAAACAGGATTTTTTTTATGTGTGATAGCGGTGATATGAAATCGTGGGTACCAGTCGGGCAATGAATAGTAGCCGGTATGATCACCAAATGGGCCTTCCCAGATAAGCTCATCATTAGGGTCAACAAATCCTTCAATGATGATATCGGCATCTGCAGGCACTTCTACTTCAGGTTGTGTCAGGCATTTTACCAACTCAACTTTTTTCTTGCGTAAAAACCCGGCGAGCATGTATTCGTCAACATTTTCAGGGAGCGGCGCAGTAGCAGAATATGCATACACAGGATCACCTCCCAACGCTACAGCAACCGGCATCTTTATGCCAAGCTTTTTATATTCATTGAAATGTTTTGCACTCACTTTGTGTTTGTGCCAGTGCATAGCGGTAAGTACCGGTCCGAAAACCTGCATACGATACATGCCTACATTCCTTGACTTTGTTTGTGGATCGCGGGTATGAATAATGGGTAGTGTAACGAATGGCCCACC
>Ga0111538_10003488_pt1 | contig 21965 bp, 10 predicted proteins | sample SoiMethybrSBSTD1_FD_79669 | JGI IMG/M metagenome (GOLD analysis project Ga0111538, IMG submission 79669) | Bulk soil microbial communities from a Populus tree surrounding site in Tennessee, USA - Soil MetaG P. TD hybrid SBSTD1 (version 2)... | ecosystem: Environmental > Terrestrial > Soil >... | reverse complement strand
CGAATCGAGTGCGAATGACACGATCGACGCGCCTTCGAGCGTCATGGACGGACCCCGCCTGGGAAATGGTTTGGAACCTTTCGGTAGCCGGCGACCCCGTCCGTGGTCAGGATCGGTGTCCGTTCGCGTGAGGCGCGAATCACGTCTCCCCCGCTGCAAACGGAACCCCGTGGCTCAGCCATGAAGTGCGGACGCGCGCCGCTGACGCGTTTCATCGCACCACCAGCGGTGTCGTCTTCCACACCGGCGGCCTTACTCTGAGATAGACCGCGCGCAGCAGCCGCGGCGCGATCCGCAGCGTCATCAGCGCCAGCTGCACTTTCCAGGGACGATCGCGCGCCGAGTTCAAGTGATAACTGGCGGCGGAAAAATTACCCTCGATGATTCGCAGCTTTGCCTGCTCGATCTCGAGCCGGTCGACGAGCGCCATCATGCGGATGCGCTGCGCGGTTCGCGCCTGGTGATCCAGCGCGTGACGGTGCCCGAAGCGGTCGAGGACGTCGAGCGCGCGCTCGATCTCCGCGACCGGACCGCCGGACAGTCCGTCGGCGCGCGCGCGCCGTTCGGCGAGCACCGCCTGCTGATAACGCATGCGCGCGCCGCCCAGCGCCAGGCGCAGCCAGAGGTCGAAATCGTGGCCGCGCCGCAGCGTCTCGTCGAACAGCCCTGAGGCGACGAGCGGCTCGCGGCGGACCACGACCGTCGACAGCATGATGTTGCACTGCTGGCTGAGAAGACTGAGAAGCGTCACATCGCCGGACGACGGCGCCGCCTCCATGAACCGGCGTCCGGCCAGCGGCGTCTCCCCGCTGATCGACGCATCGGTGTAGACCAGATCGCAGTCGGCATAGGCGTCGAGAAACCACGTCTGGCGTCGCAGGAAGTCGTGGTGCCACCGGTCGTCGGCGTCGAGGAAGGCGATGTAAGGTCCGCGCGCGGCACGAATGCCGGTGTTGCGGGCGGCGCCGGCGCCGCGATTCGTTTGCCGGATGAAGCGAATCCTGTCGCGGAACGGCGCGATCGCCTCCTCCAACTCCGCCGCATCCGGCGACCCATCGTCGACGACGATCACCTCGAAGCTGGAAAAAGTCTGCGCGAAGACGGATTCGAGCGCGTCCGGGATGTCCGCGCTCGCGCGATAGGCGGGAATGATCACCGAAACGGCGGGCTCACTGACTGTCAGCATGGAAACCCCCGCGGAGCCGGCTTGCAAGCGCAACACCGAAAACGCGGTGGTTGCAACAATGTGATGCCGAAGTTACGCAGCGATCACAGCTGCGCGGAGAGGCCGTGCCGTTACCGATTTGGTTACCGCGTGACACCCGAACGACATCTCACGCACTTACGATTCGGTCGCAGGAGGATCCAATGGCATCACTGGCGCTGCAGGACGCGTTGACCCTCATTCGACTCGAGTACCACGAGTGGCCCACCTTGAAGTTGACGTTCTGGCAGGCGCAACGTCTCTGGAACCTGTCGGACGACCTCTGCGAGCGTGCGTTCGATTCGCTCGTACGCGATGAATTCCTGATGGTGACGTCCTCGGGAGCCTTCGCGCGCCGGACCGAATGGAGCGAGACCGGAGCGGCTGGCCCACTCGCAATGGCCGGCTGAAGGCAGTGCGCGTGGGCCTGCTGCCCTGACGGTCCCCTTCGCTACGGCGCCGGAACCGCCGTCCGGTTCGCCGGCACGATCTGCGGCTGGAAGGCAAACACCTCGCGCGTGCGCCCGTCGATCAACACCTTCACCCACTGCACGTCGTTGTTGCCGTTCGGTGCGTTGTCGCCGAACGTCTCGACGCGGGTGAAGTTCTCGAGCCGCCGGCCCTGAGCATCCTGAAACGGCTTGTCGACACGGAAGTAGTGCGAATCGCCGTGCACGTAGGCGACCGGTTTGCGGAATTCGATCACCTCCTGACGGAGCGAGGTCAGATAGTCGACGTAACCATCCGGTTGACCATCTGTCTGGACCAGCGTGCGCGGGTTGCGCAGCGGCGCGCGGGTGCCGTCCGTTTGGTCCCAGCCAGGATTGGCCTGCGCAATCAACATCACTGCAGAGGAGTCCCGCGCGATCGCGTCCGCGAACGTCTCCTGCAGCCAGACGATGTTGGCGTGGTTGCGCGCGAAGAACTCGGCCGGATCCGGCGCCGTGTCGCACAGGTTGTTGCACGAGCCCTGGACGTTGAGGGTGGCGAAGGTGACGCCGCCCACGTGCCAGCGGCGATTCTCGACGCACGGCACGAGGCCGTTGACGCCAAGGCAGAGCGCCGCCGTCTGGACTTCCTGCCGGATTCGGTGCCGGCCGAGCGAGAACGGCGTGCTGAAAAGAACCTGCCGCTCGTGATCGAGGCGCTCGCGCGATGAGAACCCGCCGTTGGACGGCCGATCGCAGTCGGTCCAGTCGTTGTCGCCGGGTGTGAACGTCGCGGGCGCATTCAGGGCATTGAAATAGCCCAGCGCCTGGATGTAGAGGGCGTCGCTGCAGGTCGTCGGCGTAATCGAGCCCGGCGTGCTGTTGCCGCCCTTGAGATCGCCGTCCTGCACCGTGAACGCGAGATCCTGGCTGTTCATGTCGGCGATCAGGTTCGGGACGCCGGTCGTGGCCTGGAGATCCGAATACGGCAAGTCGCCCCATAAGCCGATCGCGTACCGCTGACGCCCCTGTCGATCGTTCTCCCGTTCATCGTCGCGGCGGCCGTCGCCGGCGCTCGTGCCGGCCACAGTTACTGTCGCGACCGCAAATACCATCGCCGACGCGAGCCTCTTGGTCCTCGTCATCACACCTCCGTCTGCGGCAAAGTTGCCGAGCCGAGAGATCTCAGCTCACGAGGCCGACGGACTTGTGACGCACCAGTAAATGTCTGGTAAACAAGGCACGTTCGGGCCCGCACCTGATACCTTCCCCGGTTCGACGGTGTTGGCGTCTACCGGCGCTGGGGGCGGTTTCGTCGGGATCTCGTCCGGAAGCGGCACCACGACCATCTTGTTCACCTCAGCGTCGTAGACCAGTTCCAGTCGACAGACGTGGCAGCGGTAGTGCTGCCCGGGTCGCGGCATCGCTTCGGCCGCGGTCCGGTGGCTGATTTCGGTCGCGCACGCAGGACAACGCCAGGGCATCTGGAGCGGGCATTGTAGGCAGAACTAATTCGGGCCGCAACGGGGCGCGACCGTTGTCGGTCAGGGTGTTCTCGAGCCTCGCGGGATCCGAGACGCTCACATCCTCGATGTCCGCGTCCCTGACCTGGCGACGCTTGCCGAATCTCAACGCGTACGACTACGCGCCTTCGTCGATCTCGACATCGACGCCACTCGCAGGAGCCTGGGGGAATACTCGGGACAAATCGAAAATCGTCGCTGAGCAGCCGAAGCGGTGACGGGACGCATTCCCGCAGGAGCCATGATCGGCAACGGAAGCGCCCGCTCCATTCCGTGTAGGCCTCGCTCAGTGGAGGGAGTTCGATTGCGAGCAGCGATTGCGCAGTGCGGGAAGCGTCACGATGTCTGTGCGCGCACGGTGACGCACTGCCTCGACCATGGCAGTCGGCACGCCCGCCGCTGCGCTGAATCGTGCCGGGAGATGTGCGGCGCCGTCGTCAGACATTCGTCTCGATCGGCATTCATCGAAACGGAATCACCGCTCTGATTGTCGTGCCGCGTCCCGGCGCGCTCTCGACGTCGAACGTGCCATCCAGCTGACTCGCTCGTTCCCGCATCGTGATCAATCCCAGACCGCCCGCGGCGGCCAGTCGGCTGCGGTCGAAGCCGATGCCATCGTCGGACACGTCCAGGGTGACGTCGCTCCCGGATCGCTGGAGTCGAACCGTGATCCGCCTGGCGGCCCCATGCTTCACGGCGTTGCCGAGCGCTTCCTGCACGATTCGAAACAAGGCGAGCGCCGCGCCGCGTGACAGATCCCGCGCACTCTCGGCCGCCTCGCACGACACCGAAATGCCGGACGTCGCGCTGAACTCCTCGCAGTAGACCTGCAGGGCCTGCGGCAAGCCCGCCGCCTGGAGCACGGGCGGGTGCAAGTCATGCGAGACGCGGCGGATATCCGTGCCGACTTTGATCACCTTCTCCTGCACCTTGTCGATGACGGCCTTCGCTTCGGCATCGTTGCCGACCTTGCGCTTGGCGGTCCCCAGCATCATGGTCACCGCCAGCATCTCCTGCATCACCCCGTCGTGCAGATCGCCGGCAATGCGGATCCGCTCCTGCTCTTGCGCCTTCATCAACCGCTCGTTCAGCGCGCTGATCTCGCGCTGGTGGCGCTCGACGATGCCGAGTCGGAGCCGGTGGGCGCCCCATACGAGGGCCAGCACGATGCCCGCCGAGAGCGCCACGAACCACCACGTCTGGTAATATGCCGGCGCAATCGAAAAATCGAGTGCGGCGCCCGTCTCGTTCCACACCCCGCTGTTGTTGCTGGCGATCACGCGGAAGCGATAGCTGCGCGGCGGCAGGTTCGTATAGAACGCCTGCCGGCGGTTGCCAGCGTCCTGCCAGTCCCGGTCGTAGCCGTCGAGCCGGTAACGAAAACGATTCCTCTCCGGCGCGACCAGGCTCAGCGCCGTGAAGTCGATCTGGAGATCGCGTGTCAGCGCCGGCAAGCGCATGTGTTCCTCGGCCAGCGCATCGGCATCAAGCGCCTTGCGATCAGCCGTCACGCGTTCGATGTGAACCGGCGGAGGAAGATCGTTGAGGGGCAGGCGCCTCGGATCGACGACATCGAGACCGCCCGAGCGCACGAACCATAGGCGGCCATCCTTGGCCTTCACGACGAACGGCTCGTACCCGCTGGGTGCCGCCTCCGACCTGACGCCGTCCGAACTGTCGAACACTACGGGCCTGATCGAACGGGACTGGTCGGCGACCCATGCATCAACGTCTGCCGTCGCGACACGAACCAGGCCGCATGGCATGTTGAGCCAGAGCGATCCGACGTCATCCTCGATGACCCAATTCACGCCGTCGCAGGGCAATCCGTTCTTGCTCGTGATCGTCACGACACGACCGTTGCGCAGCGTGCTGAGTCCGCCTTCGGTGGCCACAAACAAGGATTCATCGGGAGTCCATCGAAACCCGGTGATACGACCTGCGGACAACCCGTTTCGCGTCGTGAATGCCTCGCGGATGATGCCGTCCATGTAGTAGGCGATGCCGCCGTCCCAGAATCCAAGCCAGAGGCCGCCGCGTCGTCGATCGACGGCAAGAGCAGTCGCGAAATCCTTGCGGCCCAACGCGGACCAGGCGGTCCACTCACGCTGCCCACCTGGTGACCAATGCAGAAGTCCGAGCGACTGATCGCTGACCCAGACACTGTCGTCGGCGCCCTGCACGATCGAGCGCACGGCACGCGATGATCTGTCAACCATCACGAGCGTGTTGTGCTCCAGATAGCCGAGGCCCGACGTCCTTCCGAGCCAGGTTCGACCGCTGTCGTCCACAAACACATTGCCTACGGCGCCGGGCGGCAGTCCACGTCCGCGAACCTCGTGCACGAGACCATTCGTCCAGCGCTCAACGCCGTTTGACGAGGAAATGAACAGACTTCCATCGGGAGACGCCGTCACAGCCTGCACGTTCATATTCGAGAGGCCCTGCTTCTCCGAGAAGGATGACACCGCGAGTCCTCGAAACCGATCCAGGCCGTTAGCGGTCGCGACCCAGACATTGCCTTCTCGATCCTCGAAGAGCTTGGCGACGACATCGCTGGAAAGACCGTCAGCCTGCGTGAACACGTCCGTACGGCTTCCGACGATGTGCATAATGCCCTTGGAGGCCATCCCGGCCCATAGGCCTCCATCGCGATCGCGCAGCAGATGACTGAGAGAAGCCTGGTGCTCGGTTCCGGAAGACCGGTACTGATCAGATGGCCCATGCAGGAACCGTCGAAGACCAGATCGGCTCGCGATGATAAGCGCCCCCTCGTGATCCTCGACGAGTGCCTGTACCGAATCCGTCGGACCCGGCACAGGAAAGAACGCCGGCGGACCGGGGCGCCAGCGCCATATGCCGCCGGTGGTACCGACCCACAGGTTGCGGTTCTGATCATCGTACAATGCGCTTATCACGGGACCGAAGACGTCGTCTCCGCTGCATGTGGCTCGCGATTCGCGGATCGCGCAGAGAATGGCGGTCGGGACCGCGGTGCCGCCGGCCCAAACGGTGCCTTCACGATCCTCGAGGATCGCCGTGACGTAACGGCCCGCGAGCTCCGCATACTGGGTCAGCGTGCCGTGTTTCCACTGCGCCAGTCCTTTGGAGGTTCCGATCCAGAGCGCGCCGTCACGAGTGGCCAGCACGCTCCAGATATCACTGGACGGGAGAGACTGATCTCCCGGCGGCTGCCAGGTGACCGCCCGTACTCCATCGAAGCGCAGCAGCCCGAACTCGGAAGCCAGCCACAAATAGCCGTCTGGTGTTTGGGTAATGGATCGGATCGGACCCTTGGCAAACCCGTCGCCAATTTTCCACGACGTGTGCCCGTACTGGCTGACGTCCAGCCGCGGATCCAAGGCGACGGCGTGCTCGCACCACGCCAGCATCGCCCACAGCACCATGACCATCTGGACGATGCGTGAAGACACGCTAGATCTGTAGCCGGGCAGAGCTTATTTCTCAACGGCTGATTGCCCCAAACCACCCCCTACTTTGGTATCGATCGGTGTCGATCGACACCATCGTTCAATAGCCCACCCGGTCTGACCAAGGAACGACTGCAGAAGGCCGCGTAGCGACGCCACGCATTTCCGGGCCGAGCACGCGAAAGTGACGCGGCAAGCGCGACGCCGACCAGCAGAACGACTCTCATCATGGGATGCTCCGTCGTGGGATCTGGAGACCCCGCATCGTCGCGGGCCGCCGGACGCATCGACGCGCCGGCGGCCTGCGACGTGGTCCGTGTCTCCTACGTGCGCAGCGATCGGAAGCATTCTCACCGCGGTGAGGTGGCCGAGTGGCTGAAGGCGATGGTGTGCTAAACGCCGATCAGCATTTCGGCCATCGCCGTTTTTCCTCGCAAATCCTCACGTTTCAATCACTTCCTCGATCAAGCGAGTTGGCTACTGTTGGCTCTGGGAGCGCCTTTTTGCCGCGCCACAGGGACAATCGTGGGGACAATCACGCAACGTTCCAAACTGCAGTGGCAGCGAGGCTGCGGTCGGACGTCACGGGGACGCGCGGCTAATCCGATGATCGCCAGAGTGGAATGATCGCGAGAGCCGCACCGACGACATCGCTCGGAACGACGCCGCCATCCCACCGCTAATTGTCAGGATCTGGCAACGGCCAGATAGAAGCGACCAGCCGCGATTCGCTTGCGAAAGCGTTGAGCGGCGTCAATACTGAGGTCGACGGACCGAGATGGGTCACAGCATGACGCAACTGATCGAGTCGGTGCTCGGCGGAGGCGGCGAGACAGGCGAACGCTTGCGCGCGGTCGACTGGTCAATGACCCCGCTCGGTCCTGTGGAGCAATGGCCGCAATCGCTGAAGATCAGCGTGCGGATCATGCTGGGCTCAGCGTATCCGATGGCCATTTGCTGGGGGCGCGACTACACGCTTCTGTACAACGACGCGCTTCGGCCGCTATACGGAACAAAGCACCCGGCGGCGTTGGGTCGGAGTGCCAGGGACGCGTTCGCCGAAGCGTGGGAATACGTCGGCCCGCTGTTCGAGAGGGTTATGACCGACAGTCAGGCCTACACCACTCCCACCGACCAGCTATTCCCGCTTGATCGGCACGGCTACCTCGAGGAGTGCTACTTCGCATTTTCCTACAGCCCAATTCCGAATGACGGAGGAGACGTTGGCGGCGTATTCGCGACGGGAATAGACGCGACGGGACGGGTGATCGCAGATCGACGCCGACAGGCGCTACGCGATTTGGCATCACGAACGACAGAGGTCCGGGACGAGGAAGAGGTCTGGCGCGACAGCGCCGCCACGCTCGACGAACATCGGCAGACGATCCCATTCGCCTTCCTCTACACCTACCGTCCCATTGAATGTAAAGCCTATCGGGTCGGCCCGAGCATCGAACCGAACGCGTTGGATCCGGTGGTCATTGATTGCGCGGAGCCAAATCTATGGCGATTCGACAAGGCACTGACCAGGGAAGGCCTGGTGGTCGACCTTGGGCAGCGCGCATCGCTGCTGCCGAAGACCAATTGGCCCGTGCCGCCGGAAAGAGCTGATGTTCTGCCGATTCGGTTGCGAGAGAACAGCGAAACGGCAGGGTTCCTGGTCCTCGGAATCCACCCAGGCCAGGCGTTCGACGATGAGTACCGGCAATTCATCCATGGCATGGTGGAACTGATGGCCATCGGGGTCGCCAACGCTCGCGCGTACGAGCAAGAGCGGCAGCGCGCCGAGGCGCTGGCCGAACTCGATCGCGCCAAGACCGCGTTCTTCAGCAACGTCAGCCACGAGTTCCGCACACCGCTGCAACTGGTGCTGGGTCCGCTCGAAAGAGTGCTCCAGGAGAATGGCCTTGGTCCGGAACGTCACCACGAGTTGCTGACGGCGCGCCGGAACGCGCTGAGACTACTCCAGCTCGTGACCACGCTCCTGGATTTCTCGCGTCTCGAGGCTGGACGCGTGCAGGCGGTCTATCAGCCGACGGATCTGGCCGGCCTCACGTCGGACATCGCCAGCATGTTTCGCTCGGCGATGGACAGCGCCGGCCTGCGGTTCTCCGTGGACTGCCCGCCAATCGGGGAGCCGGTCTACGTCGACCGCGACATGTGGGAAAAGGTCGTAGCGAATTTTCTGTCCAATGCTCTCAAGTTCACGTTCGAAGGCGAGGTGGCGATCTCGCTGAAGCTGGTCAACGACGCGGTGGAATTGCAGGTTCGCGACACTGGTGTGGGAATTCCCGACGACCAACGCGAGAGAGTGTTTGAGCGCTTTCATCGCATCGAGCGCACGTCCGCCAGGACCCATGAAGGCACGGGGATTGGACTGGCTCTCGTCCAAGAACTGGTCAAATTGCACGGTGGCGGGGTGGGGGTGACGAGCGCGGTTGGCGTCGGCAGCACGTTTACGGTGACGATTCCGCGCGGCAAAGAGCATCTGCCGGCGGAGTCGGTTCACGCAGAACAGTCGCCCGCCGCGAGCGCATTTCGAGCCGAGGCGTATGTCGAGGAGGCGCTACGGTGGGTGGACGACGCGTCGAGCGCGCCTGTCGATGTGCCTACGCTTGCGAAACGGTCGTCGCTCGGCTCCTCGCGCGAGACCGTTCTCGGGTCGGAACGCGAACTGATCGTCCTGGCCGATGACAACTCAGACATGCGCGACTACCTCACGCGGCTGCTCGACGACCGATATGAGGTGCACGCGGTTGCTGATGGCAAACAAGCGCTCGACGCCGCGCGGCACTTGCGCCCTGCTTTGGTGCTGGCCGACGTCATGATGCCGCAGCTGGATGGATTTGGCCTCCTCCGAGGCATTCGCGAGGACTCCGCTCTCTCGATGACGCCGGTGATCCTGGTTTCTGCGCGGGCGGGCGAGGAGTCGTGTGTCGAAGGACTGCAGGCCGACGCCGACGACTATCTCGTGAAGCCGTTCACGTCGCGGGAACTGCTGGCACGAATCGCGACCCACGTGAAAATGGCCGATTTGCGCCGCGTCACGGCGGAACGCGAAGAGCGCCTGCGTAATGAGGCGGAACTCGAACGCCAGAAGCTGGAGGCTAGTCAGGAACTGTTGGCCCAGATCAGCCGCTTGTATCGTGACCTGGGCGAACGCGAGCGCGAGTCGCGCATGATCGTGGACAGCATTCCAGGCCTGGTTGCCAGTTTGTCACCGGCTGGTGAGGTCGAATTCGTGAACAACGGACTGATCGAGTACTGCGGTCAAGGACTGGAGGCCATGAAACAGTGGGGCACGAACGGGACCGTTCATGTTGACGATCTGCCTCATGTCGCCGAACTCTTTCACCGGGGGATCACGTCTGGCGAGCCATACGACTACGACGCGCGTATCCGTCGTCATGACGGCATCTACCGCTGGTTTCAGGTGCGCGGGCTTCCGCTACGCGACATCGGCGGGCAGATCGTCCGCTGGTACTCCCTGCTCGTCGACATCGACGACCGAAAGCAGGCCGAGACAGAGCTGAGCGCGCTGAAGGATCAGCTCCATAAAGAGAACCTCGTACTGCGGGCCGAGGTGGACCGAACCTCAATGTTCGAGGAGATTGTCGGGACGTCACCGGCGCTGCGGCCGGTGCTCGCCCGGGTGGCCAAAGTCGCCGGAACCGACTCCACGGTGTTGATCACCGGCGAGACCGGCACGGGCAAGGAACTCGTCGCCCGAGCGGTCCATCGGCGGTCGGCGCGCGCCTCGAGGGCCTTCGTGAGTGTCAACTGCGCCGCCGTGCCGCGGGACCTCATCGCCTCGGAGCTCTTCGGCCACGAAAAGGGAGCGTTTACCGGAGCAACGCAGCGGCGCCTCGGCCGCTTCGAGCTGGCGCACGGCGGCACAATCTTCCTCGACGAAGTCGGCGAGCTGCCGATGGAAACGCAGGTCGCGCTGCTCCGCGTCTTGCAGGAGCGCGAATTCCAGCGGGTTGGAGGAACCACGCCCATTCGCATCGACGTGCGCGTCGTCGCCGCGACGAACCGCGACCTGCAAGCCGCAATCGAGGCCGGCACGTTCCGCAGCGATCTGTTCTATCGACTCAACGTCTTTCCCATCGCGGTGCCGCCGCTGCGCGAGCGCGGCGACGACATCTCGCTACTTGTCGAATACTTTCTCGATCGCTATGCGCGCAAGGCCGGCAAGACGATCCGGCGCGTCAACAAGCGGGTGCTCGACCGGCTCCGCGCGTACCCGTGGCCCGGCAATGTGCGCGAGCTGCAAAACGTGATCGAGCGGTCCGTGATCGTGTGCGACACCGACGAATTCACCGTCGACGAGAGCTGGCTATCCGCGGTACCCGCCATCGAGGGGCGACTCGCTTCGTCCGGCACGCTGGCCGCACAGGAGAAAGCGATCATCGAGGACGCGCTGCGCGCGAGTGACGGTCGGGTATTCGGGCCATCCGGGGCTGCATCACGCCTCGGCATTCCGCGGTCGACGCTCGAATCGAAGATCCGCGCGTTGAAGATCAACAAGGGCCGCTTTCGAGCGCGACCACCGGCGAAGCGCTAGTCGCACTTCTGGCGGCATTTCACCATTGGCGATATTCCGCCAATAAGTCTCGATCCCAAAGTATTTAGATTCAGCGTTTTACGTCGGCCTGGCGTTTGCTCTCTTCGAGCGCCGAGACGATCGATGCTGAGAATCGAGCGCCACGCCAACGGTGACGTCGTGTTCGCGATAAGCGGTCGCCTGGCAGCCGACAACGTGAGCGAACTGTCCACGCTGCTCGCCGCGGAAGCGGGCGGACGAACCCTCGTCCTGGACCTCCAGGATGTGGTCCGCGTTGATCGGGACATTGTCCGATTCCTGCGGGCGCGCGAAGGGGACGGCATCGTGCTTCGCAATTGTCCGGCGTACATCCGGCATTGGATCGCGCGCGAGGAAGAGCAGCCATGACGCGGCGGACGCTGATCGCCGGCATCACGCGGCCCGGACGCCTGATCATCTGCGCCTTCGTCGTCGTCCGTTCGCTGGACGTCTGCGCTCAATCTGCAGCGACCGGCGCGTTGACCGGCACGGTGACCGATCCCACCGGTGCCGTTCTGCAGAACGCACAGATCGCCTTGCGCAATATAGGAACCGGCGAGAGTCGGACTGCCATGACGGACCAGGATGGGTCATACCGGTTTTCTCTTCTCGCGCCGGGCGAGTATGAAGTGACGGTGGAGGCGATGGGGTTTCAGCCGCTCGTGGTGCGGGCGGTGGCGGTCCGGATTACCGAAGTCAGGAGCCTGCCCACGCAGCTTGCTGTCAAGGGCGTGAAGCAGGATGTCGTTGTCGAAGCGTCCCTCCTGCAAACCGACAACGTCGCGCTTGGAAGAGTGATTGCGCGAGACACGATTGTGGCCCTGCCACTCGTGAATCGCAATTACACGCAGATTCTCGGCCTGACCGCCGGGACCAATACGGATGTCGTCGATGCGACATTGCTCGGAGCCGGTAGCCAGGAGATTCGCGCCAACGGCGCCCGCAGCAGCGACAACAATTTCATGCTGAACGGCGTGGATGCGAACAGCTACGGCGGCAACATGACCGAAGCCACCAACAACAGTGGCGGCGGGCTGGCGATACCGGCGCCCGACACGATCGAGGAATTCAAAGTCCAGAACTCGCTCTACGATGCGCAATACGGCCGGGGAGGCGGCGCCAACGTGCTCGTCGAGACCAGATCAGGCACGGCGCAGCTCCGCGGGACCGGCTACTATTTCGGCCGCGATGACGCCTTGAACGCGAACAACTTTTTTGCGAATGCGACGGGAGTGCCCAAAGGGGAGTTTCGCCGCAACCAACCCGGCGGCACGTTGGGCGGCCCGCTGCCCTGGTCCGGCAAACGCGGGTTTTTCTTCATCTCGTATCAGGCCACGCGCGACGTGAATGCGGCCTCGCTCGCCAGCAGCGTGCGATCGCTGAGCCTGCCTCCAATCCCGCTGACGCGCACGCCCGCCTCGTTGGGAGCGACGTTCGGGGGGCAAGCCGGGCTCTTCGGAGGCGTGCCGATCGCGCGGGACGGATCAAACATCAACCCCGTCGCTCTCAATCTGCTCAACGCGAAGAACGCCGATGGGTCATTCGTGATTCCGAGCCCACCGACCGCGGGTGCCGGCGTCAATTACACGGCTGTCCTTCCCGGACGCTATGAAGAAGATCAATTCAACACCAACGTCGACCTGAACCTGAGCGACGCCGATCGGTTGTCCGTGAAGGTCTTCTTTTCGAAGTCCGATCAAACCGTGCCGTTTTCGGGCGCCACCGTGCCTGGTTTCCCGGCGCTTCGAAACTTCGAGAACCGGAATCTGGCTATTGCGCAGACCCACATTTTTTCCTCGCGGGCCATCAACCAGTTCCGCGCGGGCTTCTCCCGCATCGCGAGTCGAAGCGTGGCCCCGAGTCCCCTGACGGCTCAATCGGTGGGGATTACCCGTGTGAACGACCCTCAGGAGCGGAGCCTGCCGCATATCCAGATACTTGGCGCTCTGCAGGTTGGTAACGCCGCGAACGACAAGAACGAGACGGAGAACAACAACATCTATGTCTCGGACACGGTCTCGGTATCGCTAGGCAGGCACAGTCTTCGCTTTGGAGCTGAGATATTCCGCAACCAGTTCGTGAACGGCCCGGACGCGACAGACGGATCGCTCCTCTTCCTGTCTTTTCCAGATTTTTTGATCGGCTTGCCGGCCGGACCCGCGAGTGCGGGTGGCAATGATACAGCCCTGTCCAACGTCTACTTAGCGCAGAGCAGTGCGGTTCTTCCGAACAGCGATTTGCGCTCGACGGCGGCCCATTTCTTCGCCGTGGATGATTGGAGAGTCTCGGCCACCCTCAGCATCAATTTAGGGTTCCGCCTGGAGGCGAACGGTCAGCAGAACGAAGCTCATGGGCGGCTGGCCAACTTCAATCCCGCCTTCTATGTTCCGCCCGCGCCCGGCGGGTTTACGAATCCCAGCACATCCGGCTTCGTTTTGCCGGACAACTACCAAGGCACTGCTCCGGAGGGATTTCCGCGCTCGAATTCGACGCTGGTCGACGACCCGGTTCAACTGCACGCACAGCCGCGCATCGGTCTCGCGTGGCGCCCATCTTCGAGGCGAGATATCGTCGTCAGAACGGGCTATGGGCTGTACGCGAATCGCGTCAGCTTCTTTGGATCCAGCGTCGACCTTGCGTTCAATCCACCTTTCCAATACTCGAGAAACCTGGTCGGTGCCGCGAATGCATCATCAAGCCTGCAACATCCGTTTCCCGTACTGCCGCTGGCCTCGTCATTTCCTAACTTCGCTGCGCTGCCGGGTCCACCATACACGGGCGATCGTATTCCCGTGCTTGGCATCGCGACAGATCCGGATTTCAAAGACGCGACGATTCAGCACTACGGGGTGGAGACTCAATACCAGCACCACGACCTTCTATTCTCGCTCGCCTACGCAGGAGCTCGCGGCGCTCACCTTGCCGTATCCCGGAGCAACAACCAACCTGCCCTCGCGAGTCCCACGAGTCCTGTCAACGGGTTGACCACGAACTCGGTCGCCAATGCCGTCGAGCGAGTGCCTTTTCTTGGCGTCGGCCCGCTTGTTTTCGGCGTTGAGAGCAGCGGAACCTCGAGATACGACTCTCTGCAGGCAACGATCAACAACCGCTTGAGCCATGGCTTTCAGCTCCTTGCGGCGTATACGTTGTCGCGGTCTGTTGACTCAGCTCAGGACAGTCTCGGCTCCGCTGCATTTGGCGTTTACGGCGCGACGGTATTCGGCGAGCAGGTATTCAACGATCAGAACGACGTGGCAGGTCAGCAAGGGCCGTCGGATTTCGATCGCAGACACCGGTTCGTGCTCAGTGGAACCTGGCAGCTGCCGCAGCCCGCGCAACACACGAGACTGTCGTTCCGCACGTTAGGCGAAGGGTGGGCAATCGCCGGAGTTGTGACGCTGCAGTCCGGCCTCCCGTTCAGCATTCTCGACAGCGGTGCAGGCACGCTCTTCGGGCCGGCAACGTACTTCACCACGGCGAGTCTGGCGCCGCGGATGACCCTGGAGGATGCGGTTCGGGGCGGTAGTGTGAGCAGCCGCGTCAACCAGTATTTCAACACGAGCGTATTCGTGCCCGCTTCGTTCGTGCCTGACGGCGGTTTGATCGACGGGAGATTTCCGGTTGCTGGTGGCGGCACGATCTTCGGAAATCTAGGCCGAAATATTCTCAGAGGCCCGGGGCAACGCAACGTCGACGTGGCTTTCATCAAGCGCACAAGACTCAGTGACGAGACCACCATGGTGTTCCGCTGGGAAGTCTTCAACGCGTTCAACTGGGCCAATTTTGCCAATCCCGCCAGCGATGTTTCCAGTCCGAGCACGTTCGGAAGGATCAGCGCGATGAGCGTGAATCCTCGCATCATGCAGTTTGCGTTGAAGCTCGAGTTTTAATGGTGGGATCGCTTTCCGAGCACCGGTTGCAATCAAATGGCCTGGGAGCCGCAGGCGTTCCCGCGTAGCGGTCGATATGTCGGGCCACTCGACGTCCTCTGGGAGGATGGCGAGCGTGTCTACCGCAGGATGTGGCGCGACCTGGACGACGGAGGCCGGCGCGAATTTCTGCTGGTGCAGCCCAGCACCGAACACCCAACTCCCGCCACGGTCAACCGTTTAGCGCATGAGTATGGTCTGAAGGACTACCTCGACTCCCCGTGGGCGCTCCGTCCACTGGAGTTGGTGCGTGAACGCGGCCAGACGATGTTGGTGCTCGAGCCGACGAGGGCGAGGCCACTCGACGAGATGATCGGCGCAGGACTGCCGATCGGAACGTTCCTCCGATTGGCCATCGCCGTGACCGACGCCGTCGCCCACCTGCATCAGTGCGATCTCGTTCACAAGGACATCAAAGCGAGCAACATTCTCATCGACGCGTCCAGCGGTGACGCACGCCTCACCGGTTTCGGGATCGCCTCGCGACTGCCGCGTGAGCGCCAGCCGCTCGAGTCGCCCGAGCTGATCGCAGGAACGCTCTCCCATATGGCGCCTGAGCAGACCGGGAGGATGAATCGTTCCATCGATTCGCGCAGCGACTTGTACTCACTGGGAATCACCTTCTATCACGCTCTCACCGGAAGGCTTCCCTTCAATGCCCACGAACCGATGGAGTGGGTCCACTGCCACATCGCGAGAAAGCCGGCGCCGCCGACCGGAGGTCACACCGACATCCCCGCCCAGCTCGCTGCCATCGTGATGAAGCTGCTCGCGAAGACGCCAGAGGAACGCTACCAAACGGCGGCGGGGCTCGAGCGTGATCTTCGGCGTTGCCTCGACGACTGGGAAGACCGGAATGCAGTCGCCGAGTTTTCGCTCGGCGAGCGCGACCAGTCCGATCGGCTGTTGATCCCGGAGAAGCTCTACGGGCGTGAGCGCGAGGTCGAGACTCTGCTCGCCGCGTTCGATGCCGCCGTCGCGAGCGCGACGCCGCAGCTCGTGCTCGTTAGCGGCTACTCCGGTATCGGAAAGTCCTCGGTGATCGGCGAACTGCACAAAGCGCTCGTCCCGCGGCGAGGCTTGTTCGCTGTCGGCAAGTTCGATCAGTTCAAGCGCAATGTGCCGTACGCCACGCTGGCCCAAGCGCTCCAAGGGCTTATTCGTCAACTTCTCGGGAAGCCCGAGGCCGAGCTCGCCGAATGGCGGGAACAGTTGAATCAGGCGCTGAGCCCGAACGGCGCGTTGGTCGTCGACCTCATTCCGGAGTTGAAGTTCGTGATCGGCGAGCAGCCGGCCGTTTCGGAGATCACGCCGGCGGACGCGAAGGCGCGCTTCCACATGATGCTTCGCCGGTTGATCGGTGTGTTCGCGCGCGCCCAGCATCCGCTGGCGCTGTTCCTCGACGATCTGCAGTGGCTCGATGGCGCGACGCTCGATCTCCTGGAGAGCATTCTGGTCCAGCCAGAATCGCACCACCTTCTCCTGGTCGGCGCCTACCGGAACAACGAAGTCGACCCGACGCATCCACTGATGCGGAAACTGTCGGGGATTCGCGACAGCGGTGCGACTGTGCAGGAAATGGTGCTGGGGCCGCTCGAGCAAGACGACCTGAATGAGTGGTTCGCCGAGGCGCTTCATTGTGAGCCGGAACGCACGATGCCGTTGGCCCGGCTGGTGCGCGAGAAGACAGGGGGCAATCCCCTCTTCGCCACTCAGTTCCTCCAGGAGCTCGTCGCGGACGATCTGATCACCTTCGACACACGCGGTTCCGGATGGCGCTGGGACCTCGGGCCCATCCAAACCAAGGGCTACACGGAGAACGTCGTCGATCTCATGGTCGGCAAGTTGAGTCGACTCCCTCGCGCAACCCAGGAGGCATTGAGGACGCTGGCCTGCCTCGGGTACACGGGCAACACGTCGATGCTGGCACTGATTCACGGGACGTCAGAGGAACAGCTTCACTCCGATCTCTGGAAGGCGCTCCGTCTGGAACTCATCGTCCGTTCGGACGACTCGTATCGATTCGTGCACGATCGAGTGCAGGAGGCGGCCTATTCGCTCATTCCCGAAGGAGAGCGTGCCCCGGAGCATCTGCGGATCGGGCGGCTCTTGACGACGCAGATTGCGCCCGACCAACGCGAGGATGCCGTCTTCGAGATCGTCGGTCATTTCAATCGCGCAACCGCATTGATCACCTCACCCGATGAACGCGAGCAGGTTGCCGCGCTCAATCTTCTGGCAGGCAAGCGCGCCAAGAAGGCCGCGGCATTCGCCGCCGCGCTGAGCCACCTGGCGGCCGGCGCAGCACTACTGGAACGCGACGGCTGGCAGCGCCGCGACCTCGTCTTCGAGCTGGAGCTTCATCGAGCGGAGTCGGAGTTTCTGACAGGGGATGTCGCATCCGCGGAGCATCGCCTGAGGATGCTCTCGCCCCGGGCAGTCAGCGTGATCGAGCGGTGCGCGGTGGCGTGCCTCCAGGCCAATGTCTATATTGCGCTTCAGGAGCCCGACCGAGGGCTGTCGGAGGGGTTGGAGTGCTTGCGGCAGGCCGGGCTCGAGCTTTCGCCGCGCCCGACGGAGGCGCAGGCGCGTGTCGCCTACGACCGGATCTGCTCGAGGCTCGACGGGGTTGGGCTCGACGACGTCGCCGCGCTGCCGATGATGAGCGATGCTGAATCGCGCGCACTTCTCGACGTGCTCGCCGCGCTTCATTGGTGCGCGGGGTCAGTCCACAAACCATCCGAGGTTTCGATCGTCTGCGCCGCTGTGGATCTCGTCCTCGAGCGCGGCATCCACGACGCTGCGTCCTGGGCGTTCGCACACTTGGCGTACCAGGCCGCGTGGTTCTTCGACGACTTCGATCGAGCCTTCCGCTTCGGCCAGCTTGGCTATGAATTGGTCGAACGCACCGGCTTACGCCGATTCGAGGGTGTGGTGTGCCTGCACGTCTCGACGCTGGTGATGCCATGGGCGAGACACGCGACACAATGCCGCCCGGTGATCCGCAGAACCTTCGAGGTCGCCGACGACACCGGCAATCGCTTCCTGGCGGCGGCGGGCGGTAACATTCTGCTCTCGAACCTGCTGCTGGCGGGCGACTCGCTGATCGAAGTGGCGCGTGAAGCCGAGGTCTGTCTGGCGTTCTGCCGAACCGGCAGCTACGGTGACTACGTCGATACGCTTCGCACCCAGGCGGCGCTGGTTCGAAGCCTGCGGGGTCTGACGCCTCGCTTCGGTTCGTTCGACGACCAGCAGTTCGATGAGGGCGACATCGAGCACGGTTTCGCGACGCAGCCCCACATCGAGGCCATCGAGTATTGGTATTGGATTCGCAAACTGCAGGCCAGATTCCTCTCTGGGGACTACGAAGCGGCGCTCGAGGCCTCGCAGCACGCGCGGCGCCTCCTGACGAAATCGCCGGGCATGCTCGAGCGGGCCGAGGACGAGCTCTATAGCGCGCTCACGCACGCCGCCCTATACAATTCGCACTCGAGGGACGAAGGCCCGCAACACGTCGAGGCGATCGCCGCCCACCATCGGCAGCTGCAGCTGTGGGCCCATAACTGCCCTGAGAACTTCGAGAACCGGGCGCTCCTGGTGGGCGCGGAGGTCGCACGTATCGAGAGACGCGATCTCGATGCGATGCGGCTCTACGAGCAGGCCGTTCGCTCGGCGCGCGACAACGGGTTCGTCAACAACGAGGCGCTCGCCCACGAGATCACGGCCCGTTTCTTCGCGGATCGCGGGCTCGATCGTATCGCCAGGACCTATCTGCGACACGCTCGGGACGCCTACCGGCAGTGGGGCGCCGATGGTAAGGTCCGGCAGCTCGAGGCACAGTATCCCTATCTCGCCGACGAACATCCGCCGTCCAATCCAACCCGAACTGTGCTGACGTCGGTCGAACAGCTCGACCTCTCGACCGTGCTGAAGGTGTCGCAGGCGGTGCAGGGTGAGACAGATCTGGAGAAGTTGATCGCCGCCATCATGCGCCTGGGGCTGGAGCACGCCGGTGCCGAACGCGGTCTCTTGATCCTTCCGCACGCGGACGGCTATCGGATCGAGGCCGAAGCCACAAGTAGTAATGAGCGAGTGACGGTCGATCTGCGGCGAACCAGCATCGATGCCGACGATCTACCACAATCGATTCTTCAGTACGTCCTTCGCACACGAGAACGCGTCGTCCTCCAGGATGCGTCGGCGGCGAACGAATTCGTCGACGACGTCTACTTGCGGCGCCACCGCGCCCGATCCGTGCTCTGCATCCCCCTACTCAAGCAGACCAGGCTGGCCGGAATCATCTATCTCGAAAACAATTTGACGTCCGGGGCCTTCACGCCGGCGCGAATGGCGCTCCTCCAGGTGCTCGCGTCGGACGCGGCCATCTCGTTGGAGAACGCACGCCTCTACCACGAGGTCAGCGCGTTGAAGGATCAGCTCTCCAAAGAGAACCTGGTGCTGCGGGACGAAGTGGTTCGGATCTCGATGTTCGAGGAGATTGTCGGGACGTCAGCGGCACTGCAGCCGGTGCTCGTCCGCGTGGCGAAGGTTGCCCCGACCGACTCCACCGTTCTGATCACGGGTGAGACCGGCACGGGAAAGGAGCTCGTTGCCCGCGCCATTCACCGGCGGTCGGAGCGTGTCTCCCGAGCCTTCGTGAGCGTCAACTGCGCGGCCGTTCCGGGTGAGTTAATCGCCTCGGAGCTTTTTGGCCACGAAAAAGGCGCGTTTACTGGCGCAACGCAGCGCCGCCTCGGTCGCTTCGAGCTCGCGCACGGCGGAACGATCTTCCTCGATGAAATCGGCGAGCTGCCGATGGACACGCAGATCGCGCTGCTGCGAGTCCTGCAGGAGCGCGAGTTCGACCGCGTCGGCGGGAGCACACCGGTCCGTATCGACGTCCGCGTGATCGCCGCCACCAACCGCGACTTGCAGAAGGCTATCGACACCGGTGCGTTCCGTAGCGACCTGTTCTATCGGCTGAACGTGTTTCCGATCGCCGTGCCGGCACTTCGAGAGCGCGCCGACGATATTTCGCTGCTGGTCGAATACTTCATCGATCGCTACGCGCGGAAAGCCGGCAAGACGATTCAGCGTCTCAACCGGCGGACACTCGAGCAGCTCCGCTCGTATCCGTGGCCGGGCAACGTGCGGGAGCTGCAAAACGTGATCGAACGGTCGGTGATCGTCTGCGATAGCGATGAATTCACTGTCGACGAGAGCTGGTTGTCCGCCAGACCCACGGTCGAGGGCCCGCTGGCGTTGTCCGGCACAGTCGCTGCTCACGAGAAGACCCTGATCGAGGACGCACTGCGGGCATGTGCCGGACGCGTTTATGGGCCCGCCGGTGCCGCAGCCCGGCTCGGCATTCCGCGCTCGACCCTCGAATCGAAGATCCGTGCCTTGAGGATCAACAAGAACCGTTTCCGCCGATGAAGGCCGAATTGTTGTTGTTCAGCATTTCGCCAATTGGCGAGATTCGACAATCGCCAATCGGTGCAAGCGATTTAGATCGAGCACTTTGCGCTGGCTCGTGCCTTGCTGTCTTCGGGCCCAGCGAGGGATCGATGCTGAAAATCCAACGCAGGGCAATTGGCGACGTCGTGTTCACCGTCAGTGGTCAACTCGGTGCCGACAACGTCAGCGAGTTGTCCACGCTGCTCGCCGACGAATCGACGGGCCGAGCCCTCGTGTTGGATCTCAAGAACGTCGTCCTGGTGGATCGAGACGCGATTCGCTTCCTCCATGCCTGCGAACGCAATGGCATCGCGCTTCGCGATTGTCCGCCGTACATCAGGGAATGGATTGCGCGCGAAGAGAAGCAGCCATGATCGACCTGGCGCGACATGGCGGTGCCATGAATCGGATTGACGCTTGAGGTTTGGCCAATGGATACCCTGGATGCGGCAACAGACGTTCTCAACCGTCAACACCACACCACCTGGGCGCCGGCGACGGTGTCAGGACACGCAACCAATCGCCGTCCGCTCTCGTCGATCGTCGACGGCCGGGATGTTGTCGTTCCTGTCGGCGCATCCGCTGCATGGCGTGAAGTCATCAGGCGCGCGACGCAGGTGGCCGCGACCGAAGCGACGACGTGTCTCCAAGGCGAGTCCGGCACCGGGAAGGAAGTCATCGCCCGATTCATCCACCAGCTGTCACCACGATGGCGCGGCCCGTTCATTGCGATCAATTGCGCGGCGTTGCCGGAGCAACTCCTCGAGTCCGAGCTATTCGGGTTCGAGCGCGGCGCGTTCACTGGCGCGCAGCAGTCGAAGCCGGGCCAGATTGAATTGGCCGCCGGCGGGGTATTGTTCCTCGACGAAGTCACCGAGATGACACCGGCAGCGCAGGCGAAGTTCCTGCGTGTGCTCCAGGAGCGTGAATTCCTGCGGCTGGGAGCGACACGGCCGATCCGCGTCAACGTCCGCGTGATCGCCGCCACCAATCGAAACCTGGATGATGCGATTGCGGATGGAGAATTCCGTTCGGACCTCTATTACCGCTTGAACGTCTTCGACATTCGCATTCCTCCGCTCCGCGAGCGGCGCGACGACATCCTGCCGCTTGCGGCCGGCTTTCTGCGCGAGTTCGCTGGTGCAACGACGGAATTGACGCCCGAGGCGATCGAGGCATTGCGCCGTCACGAATGGCCCGGCAATGTCCGTGAGCTGCGTAACGTGCTCGAGCGGGCGCTGATCCTGTCCGATGGTGCGATCGTTGACGCCGAGCATCTCGGCCTGCGAGCAAGGGCGGATGTGCCGTTGTCGCGCGTCACCGATTTGGGAACGCTCGAGAAAAAGGCGATTGAACGAGCGATGCGGGATACCGATGGCAACAAAGTCAAAGCGGCCAAACAGCTCGG
>Ga0111538_10003486_pt1 | contig 21969 bp, 18 predicted proteins | sample SoiMethybrSBSTD1_FD_79669 | JGI IMG/M metagenome (GOLD analysis project Ga0111538, IMG submission 79669) | Bulk soil microbial communities from a Populus tree surrounding site in Tennessee, USA - Soil MetaG P. TD hybrid SBSTD1 (version 2)... | ecosystem: Environmental > Terrestrial > Soil >... | reverse complement strand
GCAGGAAGACAGGTTCGGACGCGTGTTCACTCGCGCCGCGAAACCTGCTGGACCAAACATCGTCCCGCTGCCGTTGCCTGACGGCGATGCAGACGGACGCCGGCTCGTCGGCGTCAACGTAGGCGGCCAGATCAAGCGCGGCTTCCCCACGCAGAGCGGCCGTTTGGAATTTTATTCCTCGACGATGAACAGTTGGGGCTGGCCCGAGTACGCGATTCCCGTTTACATCAAGAGTCACGTGCATCCTGACAATCTCGAAGAAGACCAAACGATCCTGATCTCGACGTTTCGTCTCGCCGTGCAGATTCACACGCGCAGCGCGAACGCCAAGTGGCTCGACGAGATCGCGCACACCAATCCGCTGTGGATTCACCCCAGTCATGCGAACCAGCTTGGCGTGCGCACCGGCGATCTTGTGCGCGTCGAAACAGAGATCGGTTACTACGTCGTCGCGGCGTGGGTCACGGAAGGTATTAAACCGGGCATCGTCGCGTGCAGTCATCACATGGGCCGTTGGAAACTGACTGACGAAGGACAGCGACAGTTGATGGCGACGGTGAAACTCGATCGCAGTGGAACGACGTGGCGTCTTGAACGTGAGAAGGGCATTCAACCGTACGAGTCAGGTGACCCTGACACGTTGCGAATCTGGTGGAAAGACGCGGGCGTTCATCAGAACATGACGTTTCCGGTCCATCCCGATCCGATCTCGGGCATGCATTGCTGGCACCAGGCGGTGCGGGTGCGCGCGGCAGAACCGGAAGACCGGCCGGGTGATATTTTTGTGGATACAGAGAAGTCGCGCGACGTATATCGAAAGTGGCTGGCGATGACAAGACCGGCAGACAAACATTCGCCGGACGGGACGCGGCGGCCCTACTGGATGCTTCGCCCGTTGAAACCCGCGCGCGAGTTTTATAAATTGCCGGTGCAGGACTGAGGTTTCGTTGATGTATTTCAAGCAATTCTATTTAGGCTGCCTGGCCCACGCGTCGTATCTCATCGGCTCGGAAGGCGAGGCTGCGGGTGTCGATCCGCAGCGCGACGTCGACGAGTATCTCGAGGAAGCGGCCGCTAATGGTCTCGAAATCAAGTACGTGATCGAAACGCACCTGCACGCGGATTTCGTCAGCGGTCACCAGGAACTCGCCGAGCGCACGGGCGCGCAGATTGTTTTCGGCGAACAAGCGGGCGCGAAGTTCGATCATCGCGCCGTGCGTGATGGTGAAGAAATCAGATTAGGAAAAGTGGTCCTGCGTTTCCTGGAAACTCCCGGACACACGCCCGAAGGAATCTGCGTGTTGATTATCGACACGGAAGTTTCCGATCAACCACAAAAGGTCCTGACCGGCGACACGATGTTCATCGGCGACGTGGGCCGTCCCGATCTCGCGGGCGGCAAAGGTTACACGCCGCAGATGATGGCCGCGATGATGTACGACTCGCTTCATGAAAAGCTCTTGAAGCTGCCGGATGAAGTGGAAGTCTATCCCGCACACGGCGCGGGATCGATGTGCGGACGAAGCATGTCGAAAGAGACGTCGTCGACGATCGGCGAGCAGCGACGATTCAACTACGCGCTCAAGCCGATGAGCAAAGCGGAGTTTGTGAAGTTGATGACGGCCGACTTGCCAGAAGCACCGGTTTATTTTCCGAAAGACGCCGAGATCAATCGCGCGGGCGCACGCGGATTGTCGGAGTTGTCGGCGCCGGTCGCTTTGTCTCCGCATGAAGTGTTGAGCTTGCAGACGAGCGGGCACGTGTTGCTCGACGTGCGTTCGGCGGCGGAGTTTGGCGCGGGGCATGTTCCAGGTTCGGTGAACATCGGACTCGGCGGTCAATTCGCGATCTGGTCCGGCAGTTTGATTCCTTTGCACGCCGCGATCGTGATCGTCGCCGACACGAAAGAGCAGGTTGACGAATCAGTCGTTCGTCTCGCGCGCGTCGGCATCGAGAACGTCAAGGGCTATCTGCGCGACGGCATTCAGAGTTGGCGTGAAGCGGGACTGCCGGTCAATGCGATCGAGCAGGTCAGCGTGGACCAGTTGAAGGAACAGATTGCCAACCGCGAGTTGCAGATCGTCGACGTGCGCCGGCCGACTGAATACAGCAACGGTCACGTGCCGCGCGCGATGAATGCGCCGCTCTCGGCACTCGACAGAACTATCGATCAACTCCCCCTCCATAAAGACAAACCGACGGCCGTGATTTGCGCGGGCGGTTATCGCTCGAGCGCGGCGGCGAGTTTGTTGCAACAGCAAGGCTTCACGAATTTGATCAACGTCGCGGGCGGCACCGGTGCGTGGATCAATGCCGGGTATCCGGTTGAAACTCCGTCCAGCAAGTGAATCTCGATCCTTTAACACACAAGATCATCATCGCCGTCCTCTGGGTAGTCGTTGGGACCGTCCACGGTTTTGGCGCGGCGTGGCTCGCGATCTGGATGCTCTTTCATCCTTATCAAGCAAAGAAACTTTTCGGCATCACGATTTGGCCGCAGGGAATGATCCCGCGTCATCGGGAGAAGCTGGCCCAGTCGATCGGCAACGCCGTCGGCAACGAGCTCGTGTCACAGCAAACCGTCTTCGACGCGATGTTCGAAACGAGTTTCTTTCAACGAAAGGTGTCGGACTTCGTCGGGAGTTACACAAACGAGCTGCTCGCGCGAGTGTATCCGTCGTTCATCGACGCGTTGCCGTCGCACGTGCGCGCGCCGATTCTCGACACCATCTCCGCGCTTCAGTATCGATTGGCCGAGTACATCGCAGACATGTTGCGCAGCGAAGAGACGGCCGAAGCGATCGAACGTTTTGTCGACAAGCAGATCGACAGTCTGCTGGAGCGAAACTTCGGCGACCTGGTCAACAACCAATCGGTCGACAAGGCGCTGGATTTCGTCCAGCAACGACTACAGGGTTACATCGGCGACGAGAGTTTCGAACAAGGAGTGCGCGAGTTTGTTTCGGGCCGTCTCGACGATCTTTCACAGAGTCACGCGACATTCGCGGAAACAGTCACGCCCGAGACGATCGCCTTCATCAAGACCCGCATCGATCAGGAAGTTCCGCCGATAGTCCATCACCTGGCAGACATCGCCACGGCTCAAACGACACGCAAACAGATCGGCGCGCTGATCAAGCTTGAAGTCGACCAGTACTACGAACAACTGTCGTTGTTCAAAAAGATCTTCATCTCGCGCGAACGCATCCATCGCGAAGTCGACGACCTCGTAAACAAGACGTTGCCGAAGAAAGTTGAAGAGTATTTGCGTGGTGAGGCGTTCGAGCAGGAAGCAGAAAGCTTCCTGAACGCCACGATCGACAACGTGATGAACCGGCCGTTAAGCCAGCTCATTGGTCAATTCGAATCCGCTAAGTTTGACGAGTTGAAGGCGCAGCTTACGGGGCGACTCGTCGAGATACTACGCAGTGAAACGCTTTCAACTTCCATCTCGGCGCATTTTTCAGACGCGATCGATCGGTTGCGTCCACAAACACTCGGTTCGGTGTTGCAACAGGTCGATCCGCGATCGGTGGAACAGGTTAAGCAGTTACTGACGCGGAGCCTGTTAAGTTTGCTCTCGCGCGAGGACACAGCGCGCACGATCAACGCGATTCTGAGTGCGCAGATCGATCGTTTGTTGATCGCGCCGATTGGCCGTTTGGGCGACCACGTTTCACCAGGTGCGATGGAACGCGCGAGCTCGGGGCTGGTCGACCGGATCACGATGGCGGCGCGCGAACGTTTGCCGGTCGCGATCGCGGAGTTTGACGTTGGCGGGCTGGTGCGCAAAAAAGTTTCGGATTACCCGATCGAAAAACTCGAAGCGCTCGTACTATCTGTAGCCCAGCAGCACCTCAAGACGATTGAGCTATTCGGTGCGATTATTGGCTTCTTCATCGGTGTTGGGCAGGCGATCTATTACTTGTGGATCACACCTTAAGCGGAGGTAAGCGAGATGTTTTGCCCAAATTGCGGTACGCCACGCACGCAGGGATTGAGTTATTGCAACCGTTGCGGTGTTGATTTGAGAGAGCGCAAAGAGTCGAGCCCCACCGGAGCGATCGGCGCCGTACTCACGGCGATAACGATTCTTGGAATCGTCGGTTTAGGAATCATGCTCGGCGGCGCGCTGGTGTTGCGCAAGGAGGCGGGACTTAGTCAGGAACTAATCGGCGTGTTCATGTTGTTCACGTTTCTGATCGTCGCCATGACGGAGTTTATGCTGGTCAGAAATCTGTCGAAGCTCACATCGACGCAAGAGAATAAGAAATACTTTCCAGCGCCGCCGCCGATGAATGACATGCGCTTGCCGCCTGCGAGAAGTTTAGGCGAACCAGTACCGAGTGTGACGGAAAACACGACGCACACTCTCGATTATGTTCGCCGCGAGCGTTAGAAACACAAATCTTTTCTGTTGACATAACACTCACTACTGAATAACTATTTGTTCCAACTCGAAAGGAGCTTATTTCCCCAATGACCTACGTAGTTGTTGAATTATGCGTCGATTGCAAGTACACCGACTGCGCAGCTGTTTGTCCTGTTGAAGCATTTCATGAATTGACCGATCGTCTTTACATCAACGCCGACACCTGTATTGATTGCGACGCGTGCGTGCCTGAATGCCCGGTCGAAGCGATCTTCGCCGATACCAACGTGCCTGAAAACTATGCTCATTGGACGCAGATCAACATAGACGAAGCTCCGAAGTATCCGATCATTAGCCAGAAGATTCCCGCCCTTCACGGCCCAAGCTGCACTGGTCCAGAAGAATAGAATCCGCGCGATTCCGGTTCAAAAATAAAGGGCCACGGCGGGCCTCAAATTCATGAAGCGTTTTGTTTTCCCTCTTGCCGTAGTCTTTGTTCTGATCGCGTGTCCTCAAATACCTTTTAAAGGAGACTCCCATGTACGAAATTCATGCCGAGCTGGCACAAAAGTACAAGTCAGGCGCAAATTGGTTTTACTGGATCGCAGGTCTGTCGCTCATCACTTCCATCATTACCTTTAGTGGTGGCAGTTGGCGCTTCTTGATAAGTCTCGGAACGACGCAAGTCATCGACGGTATCGCGGCAGCACTTTCCGCGGAGGTCGGAGGCAGCGCTCCCCAATTCATTGCGCTGGTTCTCGATGTTTTCCTCACCGCGATCTTTGTTTTGTTTGGCGTATTCGCTAACAAGAAGTTGCTGTGGGCTTACATCCTGGGAATGGCGGCGTTTGTCATCGACGGGTTGGTCTCACTCGTGATTCAGGATTTTGTTAGCGTGATCGCGCACGTCGTGGTGTTGATCTTCATGGTCCCGGGATTCCTCGCCGGCCGCAAAATGGTGGAACTCGAACAGGCGATGGCCACACAAGCTGCTGCTCAGGCCCAGGCTCCGGCAGGCACTTCCATATAAAAACACGAACGGCACAGATCGTTATCGACCTGTGCCGTCCGTTGTTCTCCTTTATTTCTGCTGACCGTCAGTCGTGAGGCTGCGGCGCGATCCGTTCAACTGTTTCATCAGTTCTTCAACTGCTGCTTCGAGTTGTCGATCGCGTCCGGCGAGTATGTCTTCCGGCCGGTTATCGACGAGCAGGTCAGGCTGCACGCCGTAGTTTTCCATGTTCGTGTGTTTCGCGTCGGCGAGGAACACGCCCACACCCGGAGTACGAACAGTCGACCCATCGATCAAGCTGTAACTGCCCGTGCCGATCACCGCACCCATCGTCGGTGTTCCCACGACCTTACCGAGACCCAAAGCGCGGAAGCCCGCCGGGAACATCTCGGCGTTTGAAGCCGAGCGCCAGTTTTGCAACACGACCTTTGGTCCAAAGAACCCGGCGAATGGACGACCGGACGCTTCAGTACCGCGCGGCTGCCACACCTGGTACTGACGTTGGACCAGGATCGCCAGCAACTCCTGTTCGATGTTGCCGCCACCGTTCCAACGCTGATCGATCACCATCGCTTCCTTGTTGCGAAACTCGCGAATCTCCTTTTCAAACTTGCGGAGAGACGGTGGGTTCATCGCCTGAATATGGATGTAGCCGATGCGTCCGCCGGAAAGCTCGTCGACTTTCTGACGCCGTTCCTTCACCCAGCGCTCGTAACGCAACTGGCTATACGCACCGCCGGAAATTGCTTCGATACGCGTGTTCCACGCACCTTCTTCTGACGGTTTGCTGTTGAAGGTCACGACGACTTTGCGATTGAGACGATCGTTGAGAATGTCCCAGTACTCGTCTCCTGCTTTCACCGGCTTGCCGTTGATCGCGAGCAGATAGTCGCCGACTTTCACGCGCACCCAGTCTTTATCGGCTGGTCCATCTTCGTAAATGTACGTGACCTTGTAACGGCCCGATGCTGCATCGGGTTCGAGCTCGACGCCGAGATGCGCAGTCGAAACTCCACCGCCGGCCTGGCCACGCGGTGGCGGCGCGGCGCCGGTGTGTGAAGCATTCAACTCGCCGATCATCTCGTTGATGATGTTGAGCAACTCCTGACGATCGCCAACAAAATCGACGAGCGGACGATACTTTGCGCGCATCGCGTCCCAATCCATGCCGTGCATCTTCGGATCGTAGAAGCGATATTTCATCGTGCGCCAGCCATCGTCAAACATCTCGGCCCACTCCGCGGGTCGATTGACCTGGACGCGAACGTTGAAATTGATGCGACGCCGTCCGGCTTCACGTGGTGGACCAGCCGCTGCTGCCGCTGCTCCAGCACCGGCGCTCGCACCCGCTGCCAGCGGAACTGAATAGACTCCGTCGCGTTCGCGGAAGAACAACGTGCGGCCGTCGCGTGAAATGTTCAGACCGTTGATGCCGCCGCCGAAACCGCCACCGCCACCCGGGCCACCGCCCTCGCCATCGTTCGGCGCCTGGCCCGCCGTGATTCTCGTTAGGCGGCGTCCGTCTTCACCGATTGAGTAGATCACCGGGACACTCGCAGTCGCCGTCGGTTCAGTCGTCACGAAAACGATCGTGCGGCTGTCAGGCGTGATCGTGTAACCGAGCACCGGGAACGGCATGCGCGTAACCTGACGTGTGCGACGCTTCATCCCGGCCCAGTCCATTTTGATCTCACGTGGCGGACGGTTCGCCGGTGGGCGACGCACGGGAGGTGCGCCTTCGCCAGCCTCTCCCGCCGGCGGCGCTTCGCGTTGCGGTGGTTCTGCTTCCGCGCGCTCTTCCGCGTCGTCAGGATCGCGATCCTGGTGCTCGAGCAACACCGAATAAAGCTGAACTGAATTCGGAGTGTTTCCGCCGGTTGATTCGACGCGTTGGAAGTAAAGCTTGCGGCCGTCAGCCGAGAATTGCGGATTGCCGTCGTTGTTTGAATCGAACGTTACCTTGTGTGGCGTCTTGTCGTCGCCCGCCGCCGCAATCAGGTAAATGTCGGACGTTCGTGCGGCGTCGGGTTTCGAGTAGGCGATCCACTTTCCGTCAGGCGACCACACCGGAACGCTGAAGCCGCCGTAACGCGACAAATCGAGTTCGGCGAGCTGTTTCGTGGCGACAGTCAGCTTGCGCAGTTTGTCGTCAGACGAAGCGAACGCGATCTCCTTCGAGTCGGGAGACCAGTTATAGTTTTGTTTCAACGCGTCGATGTCGGTGAGCTGTTGTGCCGGCGTCGAACCGTCTACGGCCGTGACCCAGATCTCTTCGCGTCCGCTTTGGTCCGATACGTAAGCGAGCGACTTGCCGTCCGGTGAATACTGGACCAACCGATCGCGAGCAGCACCGTCCGTGAGTTGTTTCAGATCGCCTTCTTCAACCGGCGCGCTGAAGATCTCGCCGTGAATCGAAAACGCGATGCGACGCGAAGATGGCGCGAGATCGTAATCGTCGGCCTGCGAGTTGAACGACATCGTCTCGCTGAGATTTTCCTGCGTCTCGGCGTCGATGTTCAAACTGATCTGTGTTGTGCGTTTCGACGCGAGGTCGAGTTTCCAGATGCCGAAGTCATGTTCGAAAACAATCACGCGGCCGTCGGAGCTGATCGCGGGCCAACGAACGTCGCCGGTTTTGAACGACGTGATGCGATCCGCTTTGCCGCCGTTGTCGGAAACACGCCAGATGTTTGTTAGACCATTGCCGTCGCGATCGCTGACGAAGTAGATGAAACCGTCGTGACCCCACATGGGCCATGAATCGAGACCGTCGAAATCGGTGACTTGCGTGAACTTCTTCGCCGCGACGTCCATGATCATGATGTCGCTTTGATAGGAGCCGCGGTAATACTTGCGCCAGTAAACCTGCGACTTCTGGTTGTAAGCGAGTCGCTTTCCATCCGGCGAGTAGGAAGCCTGAACGCCCATGTCGGTGCCGGCTTTCACGGGCATGCCGCCTTCGGTGCTGACGAGATAAAGCTGCGGCATGAAGTCTTCACCACGATTGCTGCTGAAGACGACTGAACGAGAATCAGCAGACCAACCGAGGACGGTGTCGTCAGCGGAATGGTTGGTCAGTTGTTTTGCGGTGCCGCCGCCGGCAGGTATCAGATACACGTCGAGGTTCCCGGCGCGATCGCTTGAGAACGCGATCCACTTTCCGTCGGGCGAGAAGCGGCCGTAAACGTCGCGCGCTCGATTGACTGTCAGGCGCTGTATGTTCTGGCCGTTGTCATCGGCGGTCCAGATGTCGCCAAGATAACTGAAGACGACGCGGCCGTTGTGGTAATGCGGATAGCGCACGAGCCGCGCTTCGCGGCCAAACGCGGAGATTGCAGCGAAGAGAAATATCGCCGTTGCGAGTACAGTTGTTGTCTTTTTCATGGCTCCTGACCTGCGCGAACTGGGATGGAATTACTGGGATGCGGAGGCTGGATTATAGATCCGAAAAAGTAGATGTGGAAGCTCTGAATCGGGCGAATCTCGCGTTTTGGCAATTCTTTTGGCATCATTGGCCCGTGTCTATTACCTGCCGAAAAATGCACGCGGCCGACGTGCCCGACGCGTTTCACATGCTCACGGATTTTTTGAGCGCGGACGAGCACTATCTCGCGAGCAGTCAAGCCTACGGCGATCTCGGACTGAAAGGATTGAACGACGCGCTCGATCTGTTTCTCGAGCGACCCGAACTCGGGTTCGTTTGGATGGCTTACGACGAAAACGGCGCGGCAGGGATCTGTGTCGTGTGTTATGCGATCTCGACGTCGATGGGATCAGTTGTCGCGAAACTCGACGACGTTTCCGTCAAACCAGATCGACGCGGACATGGTGCTGGTTCCGAGATGCTCGAACAGTTGAAGGAGCAGTTGCGAAAAGAGGCGGTGACGCGGATCGACGTCGCCGTGCATCTCGAAAATCCGCAGGCCCGCCGGTTCTACGAGAAACTCGGTTTCGTCGCACTCAACGAAGAGCGCCTCTCGTGTTTGATTTGATCCGCGGTTCTTATCCGTGGTTCAGGTTAGCGATCTCTTCGAAGTACTTCGCAAACGCAACCATCCCACCCGAAGCCTGCTGCCAATCGAAGTTCTCATTCGGCGCGTGATATCCGTGCTCCGGCAGCGATAGACCAAGGAACAGCACCGGACACTTCAAGACCTTTTCGATACTCGTCATCGCGCCAATCGTCCCACCATCACGCACGAACACAGCTTCCTTGCCAAACGCAAACTTCACCGATCGCTTCAACGCCTCGGGCAACGGTCCCTGGATCACGGTGCGAAACGCGGGCGCGGCATGCTCGAAACGAATCTGCACGTCGGGGTTCCTTTCTTTGATTGCCGCTGCGAGCAGTTTCTGAATTCGCTTCGGATCCTGCACCGGCACTAACCGGCACGATGCTTTGACTTCCGCACGCGGCGGAACGATCGACTTCAAGCCCGTACCCTGGTAGCCACCGACGACGCCGTGGATCTCGAGCGTCGGCATGCCCCAGATCCGTTTCATAACCTCGAGCGGATCTTCGCTCCGCATTTTCTTCAGGTGGTGCGCTTTCTTGAACGCTTTCGTCGTGAAACCGCTGTTTGCCCAGTCCTGCAACTCTTTCTTCGTCGGCGGAATGACGTCGTCGTAAAAACCCTTGATTTTGATCTTGCCGGTGCGCGGGTCGTAAATATCGCAGACGAGCTGCATCAACTCGGCGATCGGATTTCGCGATGCGCCGCCAGTTTCACCGGAGTGCGTATCGACGGTGCCGGTTTCGAGACTCAAAATGAACCCCATCAGTCCGCGCAATCCGGCGGAACTCGCCGGGCGGTTACGTGAAACCCAAACGGTATCGGAAACGACCACCGAATTAGTCTTTAATGAAGGTGCGACCTTTGAAATGATCTTCTCGAAGTTTGGCGAGCCGATCTCCTCTTCAAATTCCCAGAGGAAACGGATGTTGACCGGAACGTTTGCTTCGATTGCCGCGCGTGCGCCGAACAGGGCGCTGAGCGCCGGTCCCTTGTCGTCGGTCGTGCCTCGGCCGTAGTAGGTGTCGCCCTTTTGGGTGAACACGAACGGCTCGGTGTCCCAGGGCTCAGTTTCTTTGGAGGCGGGTTGAACGTCGATGTGATTGTAAACGGTCACGGTGGGCAACTGCGGATCGTTGCCAAACACGCCGTGAATGACGGGATTTCCCTTGTCGGCCCGGTAAACTTCGGCTTTGCCCCCGAATGATTCAAGTGTTTCGACGGTGAGTTCGACGCCTTTTCTGATGTCGTCCAGGTGGTTTGGATCGACCGAAACCGTGGGTGTTTCGACAAATCGACGGAGCAGTGTCTCAAACTCCGAGCGGTGTTCGTTGGCGAACGACACAAGCCTATCCCGTTTCAATGTTGTGGGCATTAAAGATCCTCCGTCGAATTGTCTCTGTCGAATGTCGTGTGAAAAGCTGCCTCGCCATAATAGCCACAAAGAGGCACAAAAGACAGATCACAAAAGGCACAAAAAAAGACTGGCGGGCGACCAAAGCTCGTTCCAGCGCATCTACATGCCTACTGGCGATCTTGAACAAAACTCAAGGAATGGCTGCTGCGTACAATTCAAAAGCTGCGGTGCTTCGTGTTATTCTGGCGTCCCCGTTTCCGCACCGAACGGATCGGCCCTGTACTTGCAATGTTGGTTTTAGGAGGGTTGCGTGAGAAAAAGCTCTTTTGCCCCGGGAATCTTATTTGTTGTATTTGCCCTGGCACTCCCCGCATTCATAATCGCCCAGCAGAACCGTTCGGCGCGCCGGGCAACCGGTCCTGATCGCTCCGCGAGCACGACCGCTCCGTCCGGCAAGACCGAGCCAACTGCTCCGGCAATCAAAAGCGACCTTTCCGAAGCCCTGGCCGTTATTCAGACGAACCACATCGACGGTCGGAACCTCGATTACAACGCCATCTTCAAATCGTCAATCAGCGGAATGTTGAGCGTGCTCGATCCGCACTCGACGTATTTCGATCCGATCGAGTATGCGTCGTTCCGCACCGAGCAGCGCTCGGAGTATTTCGGCATCGGCGCGACGATTGAAGATCTGCGCGAGGGCACCGACGTCAATACTTTCATTCGCGCCACTTTCCCGGATTCGCCGGCCGCTCGCGCCGGATTGCGATATGGCGATCGCATTCTCGCGGTCGACGGCAATTCGATGAAGGGCAAGACTTATCCCGAAGTGCGAAAGTTTTTGTTGGGATCGCGCGGCACGACCGTGAAGGTGACGGTCGAGCATCCGGCGACGAAGCAGCAGGAAACCGTGAACATCATTCGTGATGCAGTGTCGCTGCCGTCGATCGCGCAAGCGTACATGTTGAAGCCTGGGGTTGGTTATGTCGCGATGACCGGCGGTTTCAACCTGACGACGGACGACGAGTTTGGCGACGCGCTCAAACAGCTTCACTCGAAGGGCATGAACATGCTCGTGCTGGATCTCCGCGGCAACCGCGGCGGTCTGTTGATTCAGGCGGTGCGAGTGGCGAATCGGTTCCTGCAACGCGGACAGATGATCGTCACGCAGAAGGGCCGAATCAAAGACACCACGCAGCCTTACGCTGCCGTGAATGAGAACCCTGATGCTGTTCCGGTGGTTGTGCTCGTCAATGGCGACACCGCGTCGGCGGCTGAGATCGTTGCGGGCGCGCTTCAGGATCACGATCGCGCGCTGATCGTTGGTGAGACTACGTTTGGCAAGGGCCTCGTTCAGTTTCCGTTCCAGTTGGATTACGACTCGGCGCTGTTGCTGACCATCGCGAAGTACTACACGCCGTCAGGCCGGCTCATTCAACGTGATTATTCGAATGGCGGAAACTACGACTACTACTTCCCGGGTGGACTCGCAGCCGAAAAGAACAATCAGCCGAAGACGCCAAATGGACCGCAGAGCCAAACCGATACCGGTCGCGCGGTGTATGGCGGTGGCGGAATCTCGCCGGATGAGGTTGTGAAGCCGGGCACGATCAGTGCCGCCGAGCGTCATCTGCGCGACATCCTGTTCGCGTTCTCGCTCGAGTTGGTTTCGGGTCGCGTGCAGGGTTTTGAGACTTACAAGATTCAACGCGCGATCGAATTTGATCACGACGTGGTGAGTGACGATTATCCGATTACGGATCCGCTGTTCAAGGAGCTGAAGAAGTTTGCGGCGAGCAAGGGGATCTTCAAAGTTACGCCGGAGCAGTTGGACAAGTCGCGCACGTTTGCAGAGCGGCAGTTGCGTTACAACTTGCTGTCGGCGGCTTATGGATATCGCACGGCGACGCAGGTGTTCAACGACGGCGATCCGCAGATCTCGAAAGCAGTGGATGCGATGCCTCGCGCCCGTGAGTTAGCGCTTGCGGCGAGCAGAGCACGCGCCCGGGGTTAAAATCCGTGTTATCCGTGGTTCTTTAACAGTTCAAACGCTCACGACGATAGTGGTGAGTAACCGGCCGGCGACGCCCGATGCCAATCGCATTTCTCGAAATGATTAATGTGGGCGGGAGTTGCCGGCGTTTGAATTCATTGGCGGGCGACTCTACGCGATTCAGAATGTCGCGCACAAACTCCGGCTCAAATCCAGTTTCCACAATCTCACTCGGCGTCGCTTTCAACTCAAAATACATCCGCAGTATGCGATCGAGTTGGTCGTAAGGCGGCAACGACTGATCATCAAACTGGCCGGGCGCCAGCTCGGCGGATGGTCGCTTGTCGATGATCGACTGCGGAATGATCTCGCGATCTTTGTTTAGGTGATTTGCGAGCGCATAGACTTCCGTTTTCAGCACGTCGCCGATCACCGCCAGCCCACCGTTCGTGTCGCCGTAAAGCGTGCAGTAACCCAGCGCCAGTTCGGACTTGTTTCCGGTAGAAAGCAGCAGACGGTTTTCAGAGTTGGAGATCGTCATCAGTATGTTGCCGCGCAGTCGCGATTGCAGGTTCTCTGCGGCATGGGAGCGGCTGTCGATCGACGGTGATTGCAAGTGGAGTTGTTCGCGCAGACTTTCGTAGGCGTTCGAGATCGACTGCTCGACGACTGGCATTCCGAGACGTTTACCGAGTTCGACAGAGTCGTCGATACTCGAACGTGACGAAAACGGCGATGGCATCATGACGCTCAACACGTTCTCAGCGCCGATCGCTTCGCAGGCAAGCGCGGCGACGACGGCGGAGTCGATGCCGCCGGAGAGCCCGATAACCGCGCGAGTGAATCTGTTTTTGCTTGCGTAGTCGCGAATGCCAAGCACCAGCGCCTCGTGAATCGTTTCGATGTCGTCGCCGGGAAGGCAAAAGTCGTCGGCAACATTGCAGTCAAGATCGATAGTTCCGACGAACTCTTTGAAGGGCGGCGCTTGCATGATGATCTTGCCGCTGGCGTCTGCGACGATGCTGGCGCCATCGAAGATGATTCCGTCATTTCCGCCGACGAGGTTGACGAACACGATCGGGACCTTCGCGCTCCGCGCGCGGTGCGAGACCATCTCGCAACGTTGGCCCATCTTGCCTTTGTTGAATGGAGAAGCGTTGATAGAGATGAGCACGTCCGCGCCGAGAGAAATCAATTCGTCGGCGGGGTCGTGTGCGTAGAGACGTTCTTTCCAGAATGTTTTGTCGTTCCAGAAGTCTTCGCAGACGGCGACGCCTAGTTCCAGTTCTGTGTCATTTGGCAGCGAGATGAGGTGCCGCTGTGGCGAAGGTTGAAAGTAGCGCGGGTCGTCGAACACATCGTACTCAGGCAGCAACGTCTTATCCGCAAACCCGACCAGTTGTTTGTTGCGAATGATCGCGGCTGAGTTATAAAGCCTTCGCCCCGTGGTTAATCCCGACGGTCGCACCGTACCGACGATCGCGGCAATCCCCTCGGTGGCATCGACGATCTTTTGCAACGGCTCGAGCGCGCACTGCTGAACGTCGCGATCGAGAAACCAATCGAACGATGTGTAACCCTGTACGCACGCCTCCGGAAACACGACAAGGTCCGAATTCTCCTTCTTCCCTTGTTCAATTGCGCTAATGATTCGCGCGGTGTTGCCATCGAAATCGCCGTTCGTAGTGTTGATCTGCCCAATCGTGACACGCATATGTGGTTCTCGCTAACCAGTGAGATCGTGCACGATCTAGGCGGCGCGCGCAATTCCGCTCGGTTTGAACGGAAAAGCGTGCGTGCGTTATATTCTCCAAGCCACCATGCGGAGGGGTCGCATAATGGTAGTGCAGCGGTCTTGAAAACCGCCGGCCGAAAGGCTATGCAGGTTCGAGTCCTGTCCCCTCCGCCATTCCTATCTGTTCCTCAATTTAGCAATTTCCCTCCAGAAGCTAACCAGAATCAGTGTCGCCTCTTTCTAAGAAGGAACGCGACAACGACAATCATGTAAAGCGCAGTTCCCCAGTGGATCAAAAGCGGGGCCGCGAAGCCTGAATGAGCGATGATCACAAGGCCGTCACAGAAGGGGACGAAAATAGAAATCGCGAATAGGATTGCAGTCACCTTTCGATTTCCATTCAACAAGAAGGGGAGTATTACGAGTCCGGAAAAAATGTCCCGAATGCCTTTGATCCACATGAAGGGAAAACTATTCGGGTCGTTAATCGCAGCTCCGTAAGCCGCCGATGCGCCGACCGGATTAAGTACGTTGTATTCGTGATGAAAGGCGGCATCATTTATAAAAACGCAGCCGAAACAAATCTGCATCAGCTCATTAGTTTGCGAACACAAGGATTAGTCCCTGCTGGGATTCGGACCTTGACATTCTCGGCCGTCAGTTATTAACTGAGGGCCCCCGAAACAGCGTTCGAAAGCTCACTACTTCTCAAAGGAGACTCAAATGAAAAGATGGACAATCCTCTTCGCTGCAATTGCCTTGAGCATTGGAACAGCTCTGACTCTTCAGAAAGCGACAGCCATTAGCCCTGTCCCAGGCAAGCCTGACCTTATTGTCGACCAAAAGCGGCTCCTGCAAAACTGGGTGGTGCGCGACGAAAAGTTGGGAGCCAACTTGTGTAGCGTTGAAGAAGGCAACATTACACCCGGCGACCATAGGCTGTTACGCTTCACTGTGTCCACGCCCAACATCGGCACTGCTGATTTGACAGTCGGAGATCCTAATGTCCATTTCGCCAATGGTGATGGACTCTTTGAGGTCGCCACTTGTCACCGGCACTTCCATTTTCGACATTACAGTCTTTATGAATTGATTGATCCGGCAACGGGACACGTTTGGCGTGCAGCCAAGCGTGGCTTTTGCATGATCGACATAGAAAAATTTCAGGAATTTCCCGGTCCCGCTAACAACGAGCGAAACTATCTGAGCTGTGGTGCCCCCGCCCTAGGAACAGCACCGGCAATTCCGGGCAATCAGGGAATCAGTGTGGGCTGGGCAGATACTTACGTTTGGCAGCTTGCTGGTCAGTTTTTCGTTTTGGATGGAGGAGATGGACAGGATCCTGTTCCTCCAGGCACGTACGTCATCCGGATCACTGTTAATCCGCCGTTCGTGGCAGGGCCTGGCGAGCCGTGTCCTTTCACGGATCCGATCGGTTTTTGCCATCAACTACCGGAGCTCAATTACTTCAACAACGTGACTGAAATCCAGATTGATATTCCCGATCACCCCGGGAAACAGGGAGTTGGCCCACTGAAGAATCAACCACAAATCACGACCGAGCCAATCGATTAGCTAATTGTTTGTTCAGGGGATTCGTATCGAGACGTTTCTTCCGATCGAATCCCTTTCCTTGCAACGAATCCAGCTTAATTTGATGCGCCCTCATAATCTCTTGGGGTGAGACTCCATTTCTATCTGTTCCTCGATTTAGCAATCACATCATCCGAAAATTCAAAGCGTTGACATCGAGATAAGTCATGGTAGTATCCGCGCAGCCCACATAAAACTGCAGGCTCGCTTCGTATTACAGGCAGCTTGTACCACCCAAACCTCTGACCTTTGGAGAACCAGATGAAAGTTAAACTGTACCTTCGTGTAGCGGTGCTGACGGCTATGCTTTTCACGCTCGTCGCGACCTTCAAAACGCAGCCGGCTGCGGCGTGCTCACCGGGCTGGTATGACGGCTGTATGAGTTCATGCTCATCTGCATACCTCGACTGCGTGATAATCATGCGCGCGCCCTGGATAAGTTGTGAAAATTCCAAGAACAGTTGCGAGAATAACTGCGCCACTAAGTTGGCAGCCTGCTACAACCAGTGAGGACGCGCGGCAGCGTCGATCGCCGATGGACCACGCGCCGTGAAGAAGCGTTGACATCGAGACCGGCTACAGTAGTATTGCCGCAGCCCACATGAAACTTGCAGGTTAAGCTTCGCCCACAGGCAGCCTGTACCACCCAGACTTCTGAACTTGGAGAACAAGATGAACCTCAAACTGTACCTTCGTGTAGCGGTGCTGACGGGTATGCTTTTCATGCTCGTCTCGACCTTCAAAACGCAGCCTGCTGCCGCCTGCTCACCCGGCTGGTATGAAGGCTGTACCAGTTCGTGCGACAGTGCGTTTTTTAACTGCACAAATAGCGGTGGGACCAACTGCAATCCCCAGCACTCCAGTTGCCTGGGGAACTGCAACACAAAGTTGGCACGCTGCTATCCCCAACCTAATTAAATCGATTAACCACCGGGCGAGCCATCCTCGTGGGTTCGCCCTTCTCTTGGACCAAAGTGGGAGGACCAGCACATGCCGGGTAAATTCAGTAAGACCATCGAAGTCACGACCAATATCGCGATCATCACCGTAGCCATTCTTCTTGGCATTGTGCTGGTGAAGAACTATTTGCTCGCCGGCCCGAAACCGGATCCTGGTGTACCGCCGACGGTTCCCGTTGGAACCAAGATGTCGCTACAAGACGTAAACTGGGGAGCGAAGAAACAAACACTATTGATGGCGCTATCCGATACCTGCCGCTTTTGCACTGAGAGCGCAGACTTTTATAAGAAGCTGGCGCAGGAGAGAGCCAAACACGACGACCTGCGGTTAATCGCAGTCCTGCCGCAGGACGTCAGCGCGGGGCAGGCATATTTAAACAAGCTCGGAGTGGCGGTCGACGAGATCAGGCAATCGCCGCTTGACGACGTCGGAGTAAAAGCCACACCAACCTTAATACTTGTCGACGACAAAGGTGTGGTCACGGCGTCGTGGGTCGGTAAGCTGCCACCCGAGAAAGAAAGCGAAGTAATGAACCGTTTTTTTGTGAACCAGACGACACGACTGCACGATCCGAATCGAGTTACGACGGCATTTAACTTCGATTAGCAAACTAGCGCGCCGATCGAAATTCATCTGCCGCTACATGATCCTTATAATGAATTCTGAAACCATGCAAACCGTCTATGAAGCAGCGGGTGGGCTCGATGGGCTGTTGAAGTTGGCCCACGCGTGGCACGTGCGGGTGTTGGAGGACGAAGTGGTTAGCCACGCGTTCAGCCACGGCTACCACCCGCAACACACCGAGCGACTTGCCGCGTACTGGGCGGAGGCACTCGGTGGGCCACCAGCGTACTCCGACCAATACGGCGATGAGACGTCCGTGGTGCAGATTCACAGCGGCAACGGGCTGCACGAGGAGATGGACCAGCGCGCGATCGCCTGTTTCGATCAGGCCCTGAAAGATGCCGGACTCGACGCCGACGAGCGCCTCAGAAACGTCTTGCACGATTACTTCGCGTGGGCCACGACAACCACGATGGCGCGTTACCACGAGTCAGCGGACGACGTGCCCCACGGCCTGCACATCCCCAAGTGGTCCTGGAACGGACTCGTCGAATAGCGAACTCAAGAACGGGCAGTAACCACATACCAACTTTCCACATTTCTCCATACCCTTCAGTCATTTACTCATTGACAGCGCTTGCTGAAGTTCATTACTCTGCGCCTGACTCTCGCGGCTGACTGCTGGTTCCTACGGCTACAAACTTCTGGCTTTTTCCCGGCGATTCGCGTGCTCGCCATTTCGCAGTCCCATTCTGTGGTCGTTAATGAACACTGCAGGCCTAACTCAGGACGCTTTTGAGAAGTTCCTTCGCTGGCTCGATCCAGACCGCGACAAGGCCGGCGAAAAACTAGCCCAGATCCAATCCCGCCTGGTCTCTATCTTTTCAAGCCGCGGCTGCATCGATCCGGAGTTCTTGTCAGACAGGACGACGAATATCGTCATGGGGAAAACGGATTGGCTGCTCGCAAACTACGTCGGCAATCCCGCGCTCTATTTTTATGGCGTGGCCAAGAATGTCTATCGCGAATACATCAAGCAGTTGCGCCCGGTACCACCACCGCCACCTCCGGATCCCGAACCGCCCGACCTCGACGAAGCGTGTGGTTACCTTGACGAGTGTTTGAAGAAACTGTTACCGCGGGACCGCGACACGGCGGTGCGCTATCACGAGGGTGAAAAGCGAGAGAGGATCGAAAACCGTAAAAAGCTTGCAGCGGAATTGAAAATATCGCCGAACGCACTGAGAATACGGGTCTGTCATCTCCACGTGCGTCTCCGCGAATGTATCGAAAGATTGCAGCGCGCAGCCGCGCAATGAGGAAACACATAGGTTCTGGAGACCATACCAATTAGGAGGGAGGTCTCCCCGACGGCCGGAAAGTAATCTTCACAATGGCGCTAAACAACCATGACCAGGCGCGAATTCGAGAATATCTGCTAGGCCGCCTCAGCGATGAGGAGGAAGAGAAGATAGAAGAACGACTAATGGTCGACGACGATCTCTTTGAAGAGCTGGAGATCTCGAAAGGTGAGCTGCTGGAGGAGTACTCAGCCGGTGAACTAAGTGAGACAGACCGCACGTCGCTCGAGGAGCGTTACCTGGCATCACCGGAAGGACGAAAGCGGTACACGTTTTCGCGAACGCTCGAGCGTCTACCCCAACGCAAACCCGCGCCGGCGCCGGTCCCGCACCAGCGCGTCAGTTTTTTTGATCAAATGCGTGCTTACTTTAGCTGGCGGCGTTGGGCGTTCGCCGCGGGAAGTGCGGCGCTAGTGCTAACCCTCGCCGCGACCTTTTTGCTTCGGCGGCCGCCCGTCTTCGTTTCAGTCGATCTGACGAGCAATGTTGCCAATCGTTCGCCGGGCGCGCGGCAGTACCACCGGGTTACGTTCCCAACCAATACTGACGAAGTAAGGTTTGCGCTCCAGCTTCCGCAATCCGCGCCGCCTCGATCAGGCTACGTGGTGGAACTGGATAACCAAACCGACGTCACAACCTTCACGCCGCTTGCGCAGAACGGGAATTCCATTCTGGTCGCGATTCCTACCAACCAACTACCACCGGGAATTTATGCTTTGCGTCTTCAGGCGCGACTTTCAGACGGGACTTCACAACCCGAACCGTGGGAGTATTACTTCCAGGTTGTTAAGTGACTTTCCTGAACTTCCTCAACCTGATCAACCAATAGATTAAAGCAACAAGCAGCAGTCCGATGGCGGGGATGTATATCTTTGCGGAGGACAGGAGACGAGTCGTTTCTGGCCTCTGTCCGAGCTGGGGTTTGATGATCTGGGATTCGCCCTGGAGCGTAAACGCGGCCCAGTAATGCGGCGACCGCCATTCCGGTCGTTGCCGAATGCTGTTTTGCGCCTCGCGCAACGCCTCGCTCGTCTTCATTCCGCGTTCGAGCATGTTGGTATAAAAGAGCTGCATTAACTCCGCGGTCGCGCGATCGTCGACTTCCCATAAACTCGCGACGACACTCGACGCGCCGGCATGCATGAAGCCTCGCGTCAAACCCATCAAACCTTCACCGCGTAGATTCTCGCCGAGCGCGGTTTGGCAGGCACTCAAAACAACGAGCAGCACCGGAGCACGCAACTCGTAGATCTCGCGCAGTCCGACAAAGTTGGGCAACTCCTTCCGATCGTTGGTTATGTTCGAGAGCAGAAACCCGGAATTCTCCGGATGGTCCTGGATGTAGTAAGCATGCGTCACGAGATGCAGGATGGCGAAACGCGATAAATCAGTGTTGAGAAAACGGTCGCGCGTCGCATCGTACTCACTGACGATCATCGCCGAGTCACCAGCCAGCTTGCGCAGCGTATCCAACTCGCGTTTGGCATGAAACAGTCGAGGCACAACCGTCGGATCGAAGGCTTCACCGTTGAGTTTCATCTCGCGCAAGGCAGAACGCAGTCGCGCGGTGGCAACGACAGTTGTTTCGGTGGCCGTCTTCTCGTTAGTTTGCGGAACGGTTTCAGCAAAAATCGGATTGCCGAATGCGGCCAAAAGATTGTTCGGCAGCGGACGGCTTTGCGCCTCCTGTTGCAACTGCCCGAGTATCGATGCTGACGGCGCGTTAATGATCTCCGTACTCGCGATCAACGGTTCCTTGTCGACGGGCGACGGCAGGATTTGAAACGGAATGCAATTGAGAATGCCGTCAGAGATCACGATTACCCGGCGGCGGTTCATCATCTCCCGCGCGGGATACAAAACTACATCGGCCAGCTCTTCAGCGGCGATCGCCAGTTCGCAGTCTGTGTTTCCTTCAGGCGCTTCTTTCAAGAGACCGTATACGCGCACCGCGATGTCGAAAATCTTTTGTTCGCTCGGCAGTGGATAACTCTTGATCCCGGAACGAGTGATGGCCCAAAGGTAACTGCGCTCAGAACCAAGGCTGTATTCGAGCAGCACCGTGTCGTCGTCAACAACGATCTGGTTCTGGATCATCGAGAGGTTCCACGCTGACGGCTGAATCACTTGTTCGTAACGCGGGTTGAGTTGCCGGATCTCCTGGATCACTTTGTCGTGACTGGTTTGCAGTTCCTGATGTGCGATTTCGAGCGCCTTCAACTCTTCTGTCTTATATTCTCCGCTCAGTAGCGACAACTTGGTGTTCTCGTTGAGACGTAGATAGCCGCGAAGTTTCTGTTCCTGAAACGCGAGCTCGGGATTGAGGCCGGGAAAAAGATTTGCCTGTGTCGCGTGCAGCAACTCGGTCAGCGAACGCGCCCGCGATAACTCACTCATCTCGAACGCATCGACCGCAACGCCTTCAGCCTGCGACGCCTGATGCTTCCGCATGAGGCAATCGATATATTTTTCATAACGGTCATGGACCTTGGAAGAAAACGCCGCCGTGAGATCTACGTTTGACGACACCCGGCGCATTGTTTCCGTGAGCCTGATCGACTTGCGTAGATAGTCTTCCGCTTGATCGAGATTGTTTTGCCCCAACTCGAGCGTCCCTAACGCGTAAAGCGTCGCGGACTCATTGACCTGATCGGACAGTTTCTCAAACGACGCGAGCGCTTTCAGATAATTTGACTTCGCAGTCTTGAGGTTTCCTTGTTCCTGGTAGACCTGACCCATCAAGGCGAGCGTTCGCGTCGCTTCCATCGGGCTTCCGGATGAGACGAATCCCTGGTAGGCGAGTTGATAATGCTCCAAAGCGTCGGGGTAGTTTTTGAGTTCGTAGTAAGTGCGTCCGAGAAAGTCGTCGCACATCGCGGCCAGCCTGGAGTCCTGGACTCCTAGCGCCTCGACACGAGCGGTCTGAAGATTCGCGAGTGCTTCAGTGTAGTTACCAAGAAAATAATGAGCGGAGCCAATGCCCCATTCAATCCCGATGACGATAGTTGG
>Ga0111538_10003485_pt1 | contig 21978 bp, 17 predicted proteins | sample SoiMethybrSBSTD1_FD_79669 | JGI IMG/M metagenome (GOLD analysis project Ga0111538, IMG submission 79669) | Bulk soil microbial communities from a Populus tree surrounding site in Tennessee, USA - Soil MetaG P. TD hybrid SBSTD1 (version 2)... | ecosystem: Environmental > Terrestrial > Soil >... | reverse complement strand
GCGGTACCGCGTTCAGTATCTGATCGATCAGGCCTATCTCGAGCCCTATCCGAGCGAGCTGTTGCTGCGGAACTGCATCTGACCCAGCTCCGCCGCCATACGCGGGAACCACGATTCAGCTGTCGGGGCGGCGCCCGTTCTGACCAGCATCCGTGACCCTACCAGCGGGGTTTGAAGCGTCCCGTCTAGAATCTGGATAGATGAGGGTTTCGCGACGGGCGTTCGTGGACTCGGCGGTCGCAGCCGGTGTCGGGGTCGCGTGCGGCAACGTCTTCGGTACTACCGCGCTCGCCCAACGCCGGCCCGACGTCTCGCTCGCCCAGCGATTCCAGGATCTCTCCAGACATTTCATCTTCGAGTACTACGCGTGGTACGGCATGAATCCCATCGAGCACTGGGATGAAGCCGACCGGCGTCCCCCGATCGACGTCGCCTCCAACTACATGCCAAGGCTCGGAGCGTACGACTCCAAATCCACCCGGGTGATGGAGCAGCATGCCCGGTGGATGAAAGATACCGGTGCCGGCGCGATCAATGTGAGCTGGTGGGGCCGTGGCAGTAGCGTCGATCGTCTGATTCCCTCGCTGATGGACGTGATGTCGGCGCACGACATCCGCGTCACGTTCCACCTCGAGCCGTATCGCGACCGCCACGCGTTGTCCTACGCCGACGATGTCGAATACCTGATCAGGCAATACGGCGACAAGCGTCGATGGGATTGCTTTCTGCTGTTGCGAGACGAACGCGGCAGACGTGGGCCCGTCTTCAAGTCGTTCCGAACGATTGTCCCGCCGACCACAACCGATTGTCACGGTCTGGTGTCGGACGTCAAAGACTACGCAGACGACATGACGTGGCGGGCTCAGACCGATCGCGTGCGATCGACGTTCGCGCAGGACTTCGACCATGTCACGCTTCTCGCCGATTCACTCGACTGGAGTCGCACCAAGGCTTCCGGCTTCGACGGCATCGCCGTCTACGACAACTCTGTGAGGCCGGGCACGTGGCGGGACTGCGCCGACGCGTGCACCGCTCACGACATCGTGTTTTCCTTCAACATCAATCCTGGCTTCGACGCGATCGTTCGCCGGACGGTCGAGCGCGACTCCTGCTATGTGCCGCCAGAGATCGAGCCGGAGGCCGCATCGCGGTACGAATGGACGAGGTCGCGAGACCTGGCGGCGGCTGCAAGGGCGAGCGAGCGTCGCATCACTGAATCGTTCGACACGACCATCGCCCTGCAAAGCGACTCCGGCCTGAGCAACGCGCGGCGCGGCTTCTTTCTCGTGTACATCAATTCGTTCAACGAATGGCACGAGGGCCACCAATTCGAGCCGATGAAGGATAGCGGCGACTTGTCGCGCGAGGAGCGTGCCATCGGCTATCACAATCCCAACGATGGGCGGTATCGGTTGAACGCGTTGAAGAGGCTGCTGGCCGGCGTGATGTGAGCGTCGAGAAGGGTTGCCAGGCTTCACTTTCGGGATGAAGTAGGGCCTGCCCTCGGCTAAGCTACGCGCATGAAGACCAACCCCGTTCATCCCCACGGCAGGACTAAAGTCCTGCGCTACGAGTACACGCGGGCGATCGCCAACGCACGGGGGCGCGCCTACACGCGGGCGGGTGGCTACGCACGGGCGCTCGCCGTCCTGATCCTGGTCCCGCTGCTGCTGGTCACGGCCGCGGCGATGGTTCCAATCGGGAAGCCCGAGGAAGTCGGGTTTTCGTCCGAGCGCCTCCAGCGAATCAACCAGGTCATTCAGCGGGCGATCGATGCCAAGCAGATCGCCGGCGCCGTTACGGTCGTGGCCCGCCGCGGCAAAGTCGCGCACTTCGAAGCCCAGGGCATGATGGACCTCGAAGCGAAGACGCCGATGCGGAAGGACGCAATCTTCCGTATGGCGTCGATGTCGAAGCCGGTCACCGGCGTTGCCATCATGATGCTCCTGGAAGAAGGAAAGGTTCGCTTGAACGATCCGGTATCGCGTTTCATTCCGGAGTTCAAGGACACGAAGGTCGCGATTGCACAGCCGGCTCCGGCGCCCGCCGCCGCGCCAGGGAGCACGGCTCCCGGTGCCACGGCGCCCGCCGGACGCGGACGAGGCGGGCGAGGCGCGGTGCCACAGGAGATCACGCTGGTGCCCGCGACGCGGGCGATTACCGTTCGCGACCTGCTCACGCATACGTCTGGCCTCGAAAGCGGCGGCGCCGGGTCGAGAGAAGGCGGACGGATCGCGCCGAGAGACACCAAGAGCAATCTTGCAGAATACATCCCGAAGCTCGGTGGGGTGCCGCTCGACTTTCAGCCGGGAACGGAATGGCGCTACAGCGCACTCGCCGGCATGGAGACCCTGGGGCGCATCGTCGAGGTCGCGTCCGGCCTCACATTCGATCAGTTCTTGAAGCAGCGGATTTTCGATCCGCTCGGGATGAAGGACACCGGGTTCTTCCCGACCGATGACAAGCTGTCGCGCGTCGCGACCCAGTACGGCCGTCAGGATGGAGCCCTGCAACGGGAAGACACGCCATCGTGGCTTGCGACGAAGACGCTGTTCTCCGGCGGCGGCGGACTGTGGTCCACGCCGGAGGACTACCTGCAGTTCGCGCAGATGCTGGTCAACGGTGGGCAGTTGAACGGCAAGCGCCTGCTCAGTCCGCGGACCGTGGATCTCATGAGCTCGAATCACCTCGGAGATCTCTACGCGAAGGGCGGCCGCTCGGGAATGGGCTGGGGCTTGAGCGTCGAGGTGGTCGTCGATCCCGTCGCCGCCAACCGGCGCACGTCAGCCGGCAGCTTCGGCTGGGACGGCGCGTTCGGCACGCACTTCTGGGTCGATCGCAAGGAGCAGATCACCGGGATTCTGCTGATTCAACAGGGTGTGCAGTCTCAGCTCAATCGAGACTTCGAGAACGCGGTGATGCAGGCGATCGTCGACTGACAGAAGAAGAATATAAGGATTTGAGGATGTCCTGAGGGAGGAGTCATGGCTGGAGTTCAACACGACCGTTCGCGCGGGTCTCGGCTCCTTCTCCCGAAGGTCGCGCTGGTTGTGGCGTTGCTCGCGGCGCTCGCCGGCGCCGCGCAGATCCTCGCCACCACCGGCGGTGGACCCGATTGGGGCATGATCGGCAACGACTCCACCAACACACGCAATCAGCCGCACGAGCAAACGATTGGGCCGGGCAACGCGAGAGAGCTGGCGCTGAAATGGGTGGCCACTACTGCGGGCGACGTGTCGGCCACGCCGGCGGTCGTAGACGGAGCCGTGTATTTCGGCGACTTTGGTGGCATGCTCTGGAAACTCGACGCCGACACCGGCCAGGTCATCTGGTCGCACCTGGTGTCGGACTACACAGGGATCCCCGGCGACATCGCACGTACGAGTCCGTCGGTGGCCGGCAACACGCTCGTCGTCGGCGACCTCCGGCACCCGAACATGCTGGGGATCGACGCCAAGACTGGGAAGTTGCGCTGGAACACTCAAGTGCACCCGGACCCGAAGGGGATCATGACCGGCTCACCCGTCCTCGCCGGCGATACGATCTACACCGGCGTGTCCGCGTCCGGAGCGGGAGGCCCCAATGCCACCTTCCGCGGCGCGATCGTCGCCCTCAACGCGCAAACCGGTCGCATCCTGTGGCGGAGCTACTCGCTGCCAGACAACGGCGGCGTTCCCGGTGGCTACGCCGGAGCCACGATGTTCTCGCCACCGGCCGTCAACCTGTCGGCAGGTCTTGTCTACGGCACGTTCGGCCAGCCCTACACCGAACCGGCGAACGTCACCGCGTGCCATGCACTCTTCGGCCGATTCACCGAGTCGTGCGAGCAGCCCGGATCGTTTCTCAGATCCATCGTCGCATTCGACCTGAAGACCGGCGAGCCGAAGTGGTCGTACCGCGTGATTGGCCACGATCCCTGGGTGCAGGCGTGCGGCAGCCAGCCTGCCACGGTGACGTGGTGCGCGGCCGAGACCGACGGCGAAAAATGGGACATCGGCGGCTCAGGGGCGAACGTCATGCGGCTGCGGATGGACGGGCACTGGCGTGACGTCGTCGGGCTCGGTGGGAAGAGCGGCGTCTACACGCTCCTCGATGCGAACACCGGAGAGTTCATCTGGGATTCGCTCATCGGCCCGGGCGGCGATCAAGGCGGCATGGAGTGGGGCACGGCATTCGACGGCGAACGCATCTACGCATCGATCACGAACCATCACCACATTCCATACAAACTGACGCAGAACGGCGTCATCTCGAGCACCACCGTCACCGGCGGCTCCTGGGCGGCGCTCGATCCGTCGACCGGGCAGATCATCTGGCAGACCGCCGATCCGCAGGTCGAGACGCTGCCAGGCCTGGGCACGGTGGGCGTGTGGGACCTGGCGCCGGTCACGGTGGCGAACGGCGTTCTCTATGCTTCGTCGATGGCCAAGCTGCCGGCTCAGAAGCAGATGTTCGCGCTCGATGCGGCGACCGGCGCGATCCTCTGGCAGTTCGGCGCCGGCAGCTCGGTCAACTCCGGCCCGGCGGTCGTGAACAGCTCGGTCTACTGGGGCTCGGGCTACTCGAGGTCCGGCATCGAGGGCAGCGGCAACACCAAGTTGTTCGCATTCAGCATCGACGGGAAGTAGGCTCGTGTGATTGCAGGATTGAAGAATTGCGTTAGTCCTGCAATCCTGCAATCCTGCAATCTTCAATTCTGCTCAGTACCGCTGGTACGTCCCTTTGATCGGAACCTGTCCGACGCCGGGCTTGCTGAAGTCGCACACGCCTGAGGGGAACACGGCCTTCAGCTTGGACTTCTGCGCTTCGGTGAAGCTCACCTTGTAGTCGGCGAAGTTGACCGGCTTCAGCTGACATTTCATGACGTCGTTGGTCAGCGGCGACCCCGCAACCAGGCGCGGCTCGGAATGGACCGGGTAGAGCGCGTTGCACTTGTTCTGTGCGTCGAAGCTCGCAGGCTCGACGATCTTCGTGCCCGAGGCGTCCCAGCAGGTATCAACGGCGTCTGCAGGCTTGTGCTTCACGACCTTATCCGGCGAGAGGTGCGCCGGATCAGCGACGATGGCGTCGAGCCACTGGTTCATGGTGTCGAGGCTCGCGGCAATCGGAGCTGCGGAGGCGGCAATCCAGATCACGGTGTTGTCCACGCGTCCGTTGGCTTTCTGAAGCCGGGCGCGCACGACGAAGTCGCGCTGGCGGTCGTGGATGTCGCCGCGCGCATCGTTGTAGGTCCTGGACATGATGATCGGCACGTTGGCAAGGGCGGCGTTGTACGACGCCTGCATGCCGCTCTCGTAGGCGGCACGTAGCGCGATTGGGTCGCCTTCAGTCCGCTCCGCGACGACCTTGCCGTCGATATCAGTGCCGCCGATCTTCTCGTTCACCTCGAGGAACTCGTCGACGGTGATCGCGCCGCTGTTGACCGCGGCAAGGCCGTACTGCAGCCCGATGTTATCGGTGGGGCGTCGCGCCCAGCCGGTTTTCGGATCCCGCCCGTAGATGTTGACGCGAATGTCCTGGGTCGTGCACCGCGCGCCCTTCGGATTCGCCACAGGGTCGAAGATGAGCGTCTTGTCCGCGAGCGCGCAACCGGCCGCATTGGTTGGCACGCCGAGCCTGCCGTAGGCCGCGTTCCATGCGCGTGCCGTTCCGGTCGTGAATCCTTCGACCGCGGTGATCTTCTCTGGCGTCCAGACCTTGGCGTCGAGCTTCGGCCAGAGATTGGTCAGGAGGATGCTGTCGATGGTGTGAAGGGTCGAGTCCGGGAACGTGAGGCTCGGCATCAGTCCGTCGAGGAGGCCGGGATACATCTGCGTGATCACGAGTTGCTGAATCGCTCCGCCCGATCCGCCGCTGCCGGCCATCCACTTCAGCACGCCGTATCGCTCGATGATGTATTCCTTGATCATCATCAGCGCTTCACCCTGAAGCACACCGTTGCCGCGGCGCCCGTTCACCAGCTCGGACGAAATCAAGTACGCGAAGCCTTTCGACAGCGCGGCGTGATTGACAACACCACCGGCCGCACTGGCGCCCACCGGCGGCGCCATGACGCCCTGGATGTACTGAGTACCGGAGCTCCCGCCGAATGACACGACCACCTTGCGGTTCCACCCTGCGCTCGGTTTCCAGGAGGCCGCGTCCAGCGAGGCGGTCGTGGGATCGTCGAGGATGGCGATCTGATAAATCGCCCGATTGATCGTCCCCGAATCGACCCGCACGATGTACGGCACGGTCTTCCCGTCGTTGGTCGTGGTGGTCACCAGATCGGCGGGCCGGGCGCCGGCAGGATCGGGCAGCGGCTTGAAAGTGTTATCAGACGCGCGATACAGATACCAAATCTTGCGCGGCGCCGAGCAGTCGGCGTCGGTCGCCGGCCCCAGCCCAGACTGTTCCGTGTTGCATTCGTACGGCTTCAAGTGTGGTCCGGAAAGGATCGGCCCGGTGATCGGGTAGTTGGTGACGGCGAGGCTGGCTTCGGCTTTTGGAGACTTCACGGCTGCCTGGAGCTTGTTGCTGCCAACCGTCATGCCTTCGATGAGCCCGCGATAGCTTCCCGCCGCGTCGCTCTTCAGCCGGCTCGTGACATCCTTGCCGTTGAGCGTGAGAGTCAGCTGAGTGAGTGGCGTACCGGGCGGTGTCCTGACTTCCACGAGGGCGTCGCCGCCGCTCACCAGGTCGGCGCGGGAGGAGAGCGTGCGTATCTCGAGTCCGCTTCGCGATTGCGTGAAGCCCTCGCGACTGCCCACGCTGGCCATCAGTGCAGCCGTTATCGCCGCCACTGTCGACGCGCGCCGAATCCGCAACCACCGGTTCGTCGTGCCGTTCATGTTGGTCTCCTCATCACACCCATGACGCCCGACCTGAAGGTCGGGCCTACGATCCCGCGATGCAGTACAGGTACTTGTAGCCGCGCATGAAGATCTCGTTGTCCACGAGCGCCGGCGACGCATCGAACCCGTCATCCAGTGAGTTCTTCGCCAGCACCTCGTACTTCGGGCCGAGCCGGAGCACGACCGTCGTCCCATCGCGGTCCACGATGTACACACGGTTGCTGGCGCCAACCGGAGACGCGAACACCTCAGACACTAGATCGAGACGCTGCACCTGGTAGTGGGGCGTCCCCGTCTTCGCATCGAATGCAGACAACACGCCCGAGTTGGTCTTGAGAAAATAGAGGACGCCGTTGTAGAGCAGCGGGGACGGCACATACGGGGTGTCGCGGTCGAGCGACCACGCAATCGCGCCCGACTTCGTGATGTCGCCGCGTGCCTCGGCCAGCTTGATGGCTTTCAAGTTGTTACCGCGGAAACCGCTCATCAGAAAGACCATGCCATCGGCCGCCACCGGCGACGGAATCGGATTCATCGTCGTCCCGGCTGATTCCCACACGATCTTCCCGGTCTCGAGGTCGTAACTGCGCAGACGGTTCATTCCGTTGGTGACGATCTGCGCACGTCCCTCATGCTCGATGACGAGCGGAGTGGACCAGGTGTCGATTTCCTCTCGCGGTGCGCGCCAGATCTCGTTGCCGGTGTTCTTGTCGAGCACCACGATGAACGACGAGCCCTGATGATCCCAGATTAGCACCAGGCGATTGCCGTGCAGGGCAGGCGTCGTGCCCTCGCCGAACTCGTTGCGCATCACCTTCTTGCCGAAATCCTTCTGCCACAGCAGCTTTCCACTCATGTCGTAGGCGTAGAGCCCCTGCGACTCGAAGTAGGCAAAGACGTGCTCGCCGTCGGTGGATGCGGAGCTCGACGCCCAGGTGCCGTTGTCGGGGTGGCTTCCTTCGTGTGGGGTGGCTTCGCGTGCCACCTGCTCCCAGACGGTGCGGCCGGTCGCGCGGTCGATGGCGTAGACCACGAACCGGTGGGCCGTGCGCGGCTGCACGCCGCCGCGTGGCGTGTGGGTGGCGGTTCCGGTGGCGTCCGCCGGAATGGCCGTGAGCAGGAAGATGCGATCGCCCCAGACGATCGGAGAGGATGAACCGCGCCCTGGGATCTCTACCTTCCATTTCACGTTTCGGGTTTCGCTCCACTCGATCGGCGGGTTCGCGACAGTCGAAACCCCGGTGCCGTGCGGACCGCGCCACTGAGGCCAGAAGCGATCGCCGGCAGCATCCGCCGCAAGCAAGGAAGTGAGATGGGCAATTGCGAGAGCGAGTGAGAGTCCCAGAGCTGAGGCTTTGAGAGATAAGAGCATGATGATGACCTTTAAGAAAGGCGCCGCCGCTCGTTCAGGATCAAACCATACTCAGCGGCCCGTTTCCAGACACGGTTCGCCATTTGGGTGAGGTGGACCGCCTTGAGGCCATAGTAGAGGAAAAAGGCGCCGAGCACGCCGATGATGCCGTACCGGATGACCGCGACCGAGTCGGAACCAAGCCGAGGAATGAACCGTCCAGCGACCTGGTAGGTGAGAAACCCCGCGACGGCCAGAAATGGGGTCATCACTGTTCGAGCGCCCCAAGAGGCGACGCGCGACTCCTTCTCCATCAGCGAGCTGATGGTCTGCAACCGGTCGATCGCGACTTTCGTGCGGTCGAGATTGTCGCCGGTGAGCACGTCACGCAGGGTCACCTGGGCGCGGCAGGCCTTCGCCACGCGGCGGTCGCCACGCAGCCAGGAGGCGCCAGCCACAGCGACCCGATGATTGGGGAAGCTCGATCGGAGCGTGGCCAGGAGGCGCTCGTGCGATTCCGGCGTGCACTCGCCCATCGTCGACACGACGTCCACCTCCAGTCGACGCTGTTCCGGGAAAAACACGACCTCATGCAGGTTGCCCGACCGATCCTGAACGTAGGCGGCCGCGTGGGGTGAGATGCCTTCGTGGAGCATGGCTTCGTGATCGAGGCAGGGGAGGGACGGGACCTGAGGAGGCGCCTCCGGCTGGAGACGATAGAGTTTGATGGCCAATAGCGTCGAGAAGCCGTTCAACCCATCAAAAAAGCCCTGAGAATCCATGGTTCGGGCGGACAATAGCATAGTCACCAGTTCTTGACTGGACGCCACGGCGTCTCTACCATGGCCCCTGGAGGGTGGAATGCGGCATCACATAGCGGCGGCGGTCGCGGGTCTCTCCCTGGTTGTGGGAGCTGTCGGCTTCCCGTCGGCGCAGGCGCAGCAGGCACCCGGAAGCGACGTGACCTTCGCGAAGCACGTCGTGCCGATCCTCCAGCGTTCTTGTCAGCATTGCCATCGCGCCGGCTCCATCGCGCCGATGTCGCTCATCACCTATGAGGACGTGCGGCCCTGGGCACGCGCGATCAAGCAACGTGTCTCGTTGCGGCAGATGCCGCCCTGGCACCTCGACAAGACAGTCGGCATCCAGAAGTTCAAAGACGATATTTCTCTCAGCGACAAGCAGATTGCCACCGTCGTGAGCTGGATCGATGCGGGAATGCCGCGCGGGAATCCCGCCGATATGCCGCCCCCCTTGGAGTTCAAGGATTGGGAATGGTGGAATATTGGGAAACCTGATCTCGTCGTCACCCTGCCGAAAGATGTGACCGTTCAGCCGCAGGGGCCCGACTGGTGGACCGACATCCAGGCCGACCCGGGGCTCACAGAGGATCGCTACATCAAAGCGGTGGAAATCAAGCCGGGGCCAGCGTCAGGTATCCGCGTCGTGCATCACGCGGTGGCGAGCCTGATCACGCCCGACGGCAGCCCGAGCGGCGGCACGCTCGTCGAGTACGCCGTCGGCAAGAACGGCGACATTTATCCGGACGGTTCGGCACGGCTGATCAAGGCCGGCTCCAAGATCAACTTCAACATGCACTATCACTCGGTCGGCGAAACCATCACTGACCGGACGCGCATCGGAATTGTGTTCTATCCCAAAGGCGTGGTCCCGAAGCACATCATGACCACGATCCTCTCGCCCAACGAGGATGACCTCGACATTCCCGCCGGCGCCGACAACGTGCGCAGCGACGCGTACTACAGGATGGAGCGGAATTCACGGCTGGTCGGCTTCATGCCGCACATGCACAACCGCGGCAAGCGTCAGTGCATCGAGGCGATTTATCCGAACATGACCGTCGAGCAGTTCAACTGCGTCAACTACGATTTCCAGTGGCAGATCGTCTACAACTATGCGGACGACGTCGCGCCGCTGCTTCCGGCGGGCACGATCATTCACGTCACGAGCTGGCACGACAACTCGGCGGGGAATCGCAACAATCCCGATCCTCGCAACTGGGTGGGCTTCGGTCATCGCACAACCGACGACATGGCGCGCCACTGGCTGACCTACTACACGATGACCGACGAGGAGTTCCGGGCGGAGGTCACCGAGCGCAACACGCTCCGGCAGGCCACCACTCAGCAGAACCAACAGTGATGCGAAGCCGTCGGGTGTGGGTGGTCGCGGCCTGCGCGTTGTTGGTTGGGACTCCCGTCGCGCTGCAGACGCAGAACACCCGCTATATCTCCGGCCAGACCATCGCACCGGTGTTCGAGGGTTGGGAGCCCAACGCCGACGGCACGTTCAGCATGGTGTTCGGCTACATGAACCGGAACTACGAGGAAATCCTCGATGTGCCGGTGGGACCGAACAACAAGATTGAACCTGGCCCCGTGGACCAGGGACAACCGACCTATTTCTTCCCAAGGCGACAGCAGTTCATGTTCAAGGTCCGCGTGCCCAAGGATTGGGGCAACAAGGACCTGGTCTGGACGCTGACGCACCGCGGCCACACCGAGAAGGCGTACGCGACGCTCAAGGGTTTCTGGCAGATCGACAACAACGTGTATCAGCAGAACCGCAGTGGCCCGGGCCCGCAAGGCGCGCCAAACACGGGTCCGAAGGCGACGCTCGTTGGAGCGGCGACGCGCACCATCCAGGTCTCGGAGTCCCTTCCACTCGCGGTCACCGTTGTCGACGACGGCCTGCCGGCACGGCCCCCAGCGCGCGGTGGTGCCGCGGCAGCTGCCGCAAGGGGCGGCGCCGGCGCCCCCGCCGCGGCCGCAGGCGGTGCTCCACAAGGACGTGCATCCCCACCCCCGTCCATCATCCCGCCGCGTCAGTACCCGATCACGCAGATGGTCGTGCGGCTGGATCCTGGCATGTCGCTCGGTGTCATCTGGGTCCTTCACCGTCGGAGCGGGTCGGGCAACGTGACCTTCAGTCCCGCCAAGGCTGCGGTCGTCGACGGCCAGTCGACAACGACTGCTCGTTTCAGTGAACCCGGGACCTACGTGCTGCGCGGCTACGCCGACGACGGGATTCTGCTGGATTCGACCGAGGTCACGGTCACAGTCAAGTAGCGCGGACCTAGGGCGTGTGCTTTGAGGGCCGACGTGGGCTCGTGGCCATCTCGTAGGCGTACGCCATCCGTAAGAGCGTCGGCTCGCTGAACGCTCGGCCGAGCAGCTCCAGCCCCACCGGCAGCCCATCCTCCGTGAACCCCGCTGGAATACTGATCGCGGGGAGTCCGGTCGTCGCACTCAATTGGCAATTCGAGCCGCCCTGGCCCTGGCCGATCACCGCGGGCTTGCGCCGAAGTGTGGGGTAGGCGAGCACCGTCACCTCGCGCATGCCGTCGACAATGGTCTTGGTGGCGAGCTCCCGTCGCGCGAGAGTGGTCCGATACGATTCAGAATCGCGCGACTCGACGGCATTGGATCGCTTCAGTACTGCTTCAACCGCGCGATCGAATTTTCCGCTCGCGACGATTTCGGCCAGGGTCTTCATTGGAGCCCCGGGATACTTGCCGAGAAAGTCCATGAGGTCGAACTTGAATTCGGCGTTGATGGTGCTGGTGCCCTGCATCGCCTCGTCATAGCCCGGTATCGAGATCTCGCTGACGCGCGCTCCGATGGCGCGCATGTCGTCAATCGCGCGCCGGACAATCTTGGCCACTTCCTGGTCTTCGGGTGTGCTGCCGAATAGGGCAGTCACGACGCCAATGGAATGGCCCGAGAGGCTTCTGTCGGCGAGAGCGGACGTGTAGCTTTTCGGGATGCGTCCCTCGCTCAGCCGTGTGAGCGGATCCGCTGGATCGAAGCCAACCGTCGCGTCCAGCATCAGGGCCAGGTCAGTCACCGTTCGGGCCAGCGGGCCGCCGATATCCTGCGAGTGCGAGAGGGGAAGGATGCCCTCGCGGCTCGAGAGGCCGAGCGTGCCGCGGAGGCCGAAGAGGTTGTTGCTCGCCGCCGGATTGCGAATCGAGCCGCACGTGTCGGTGCCCATCCCGGCCACAGCGAAATTCGCCGCGACTGCTGCGCCGGTGCCGCCGCTCGATCCACCGGGATTGCGGGTGGGATCGTACGGATTCAGCGTCTGCCCGCCCATTGAACTGATGGACGTGATGCCGTACGCCAGCTCGTGCAGGTTTGTCTTGCCGATGATGACGACGCCGGCGTCGCGGAGCTTCTTGACCATGAACGCGTCGCGCCGCGTCTCGAACCCGGCCAACGCTTTCGACCCACCTGTGGTGGGCATGTCGGCGGTCGCGTAATTGTCTTTCACGACAATCGGAATGCCATGCAGCGGGCCGCGCGGGCCGCGGGCGCGCCGCTCGCGATCCAGCGCGTCCGCATCATCGAGTGCGTGCGGGTTCAGCGTGATGAACGCGTTGATCTTCGGGCCGTTCTGATCGTAGGCGCGGATGCGAGCCAGGTAGCCTTCCACGAGTTGGCGCGACGTGACCCGTCCATCCTCCAGTGCTGGCAGGAGCCCGTAGATGGATTTCTCGACAACGTCGAACGGCGGAACCGCCGGTCGTACAGATGGCTGCTGTGCCGTCGCCCGTGTCAAGGAGACGGCCAGCGCGGCGGCACACACAAACGCGGCAGGCAGTTTGGTCATTTGCTGATCCCTGTCACGCCCGAGCTGAAACTCGGGCCTACGCATCAAAAAGTCGCAATCGGATTCAGCGGGAAACCGGTCCCGCCGAGAACCGGCACGGCGGCGGCCGTCAGCAGGAATTCCCAACGCCGCAGGCGGGCGGCTTCGCGCGCCACAGCCTCCAGGTCCATGACGTCCACCAGCGGCAGGCCCATCGCGACAATCGCCACTTGATGAATCGGCCTCGGGCTCCCCTGGATGCCCGACGGCTGAACGTCGTTCACGGCATCGTTTCCGAGCAGCGCCACGTCACGTTGCTTGAGCCACGGAAGGACGGACGCGTGGAAGCCCGCGGAATTACCGGCAACGTTCCAGGGGCCTTCTTTGTCCCGTCGCGCCCAGCGCCCGGTTCGCAGGAACACGGCGTCGCCGCTGCCAATCTTGATCCCCGCGTGCTTTTCCCATGCTTCCAGATCAGATGGGTAGATCGGTGTGCCAGGTGGCAGGTACGCGACGTTGCGGAGCAGCGGCAGATCGACCAGGATGCCACGGGTGATGATGCCGTTCTTCTGGCGCTCGATGCCGTTGTTCACGCATCCCGGGCCCTGAACGATTTCCTTCTGGACGAAGCCGTTGTAAATTTTCCCTTCGAACGAGTAGTGGCAGAGCGCATCGATGTGCGTGATGATCGAACCGTGGTACCAGATGGTGTAGAGGTCCATCGCATGCCCCGCGCCATCGAGGGTCATCTGCTGGCCCAGCGGTCGCGAGTTGTCGGCGGCCTGTTCCTTGTCGATGGTGTGGGCGAGTGAAACGGAGAGGCCATCTCGCACCAGTTTCAACGCATCGCGACGCTTGTTCGGGGTGATGAGATTCAGCGTACCGATGCCGTCGTCTTTTCCCCACCGTCCCCAGTTCGACAGCTCCGCCATCCACTTGTCGACCTGTTCGCGCGTGACCGTCGGCGGCCCCGATTGGGCCTTCACGTCGCGGATCGCACCGCCCAACACCAGGGCTCCGAAGACAACTGAACTCCCGAACCACGCGATCCGACGCCGGGTCTGTGATTTCATCGACATGATTCCCTTCACTAGCGCCCTAACCCCCAACCTCCAACCTCTAACCTCTAGCCTTGGGGCATAATAGGCCTGAAATTCTAGCCCCAAATAGCGCTACCGCTTTGAAGGGAATTGAAGGAGTTGAAGATGCGCCGCCTAGCCATCCCAGTCGTGTGTGCGGTTGTCGTGCTCGGAGCCATTGGCGGCGTCTCGCTGCTCGCGCAACGAGGCGGCGCAGCGGAGCCGCCACCGCCGGTGGTCGCCGCCGCTCCTACCGTCATCGCCACGCAGGATATTACTGACAAGGACCTGCTCGCCGGGTTGTCAAACCCCGCGCGGTGGTTGACTATGTCGGGCGACTACACCGGCCAACGCCATAGTCCCTTGAAGCAGATCACCCCCGCGAACGCCGGGCAGCTGGCGGCGCAATGGACCTTTCAGGCCAACGTGCCGGGCAAGTTCGAGGCGACACCGATCGTGCTCGACGGGATCATGTATTTCAGCGGCACCCTGAATCATGCCTGGGCGATCGACGGCAAGACCGGAAAGCAGATCTGGCACTACACGCGTACCCTTCCACCGCCACAGGAAATGAAGATCTGCTGCGGCACGGTGAACCGCGGCTTGGCCGTCTATCACGACAAGCTGTACATGACGACGCTCGACGCCCATCTCGTGGCTCTCGATATGAAGAGCGGCAAAGTGGTGTGGGACGTGCCGATCTCAGATTACAAGCTGGGACACGCGGCGACGCAGGCGCCTCTTGTCGTCAAAGACAAGCTGATCGTCGGGATCGCGGGCGGCGAGTTCGCGATTCGCGGTTTCCTCGATGCGTACGATCCCAACACGGGCGCGCGACTCTGGCGATTCTGGACGGTGCCCGGGCCAGGTGAACCCGGCAGCGAGACCTGGTCGGCCGAAAGCTGGGAGCGAGGCGGCGGCCCAACCTGGCAGACCGGCACCTACGATCCGGCGCTGAATCTCCTGTACTGGGGGACAGGCAATCCGAACCCCGATTTCTACGGTGACAGCCGGCCTGGCGACAATCTCTACACCGGGTCGGTGATTGCGCTCGACCCCGACACCGGGAAGCTGAAATGGCATTACCAGTTCACGCCACACGATACCCATGATTGGGACGCCAACTCGGTGCCGGTGCTCGCCGACATCAACTTTGGCGGTCGTCCGCGCAAGGTTGTGCTGTTCGCGAATCGCAACGGGTTCTTCTACGTGCTGGACCGGGCCACAGGCGAGTTCCTCCTTGGCAAGCCCTTCATCAAAACCACCTGGGCGACGGAAATCGGGAAGGATGGCCGGCCGATCGAATTACCGAATCAGCGCCCGACGCCGCAGGGCACGATGACCTGCCCGGATCTCTACGGCGGCACCAACTTCATGGCGCCGTCCTACAGCCCGCAGACGGGTCTGTTCTACGTCACCGCGCGTGAAACCTGCATGAATTACCGGTCGGTTGCGCCGCCGGCCGGCTACAAGAGCGGCGACCGGGTGATGGGAGGTACGCCGCAGTTCATTCCCGGTTACGGCGCCTTGCGCGCGATCGATCCGCTCACGGGCCAGATGAAGTGGGAGATCCGTCAGACGTCACCGGGCTGGGCAGGTGTCCTGACAACTGCTAGCGGCCTCGTCTTCAGCGGCGACAACGACGGGAATTTCTTTGCGGCTGATGCCGCCACCGGCAAGGAGCTCTGGAAGTATCAGACCGGATCGGCGATCTACGCGCCTCCGACCACGTACATGATCGGCGATCGCCAGTACGTGGTCATGCCGTCGGGGACGACGATTACGGCTGTTGCCTTGCCTTCGACGACACGATGACATCGCCTCGGGCGCGCATCATTCCGTCTGCTTGAACACCAGATAGGGGTCGATCGCGCGCCCGTCCCACCAGCGCTTCTCCGGCGTCAGCTCGAAAATCGCGAAGTGAAGATGCGGCGTGCCAGGCGGGGCGTTACCACTCGTGCCCACGTAACCGAGCACATCCCCCGCCGACACCGGCTGTCCCTCATGCAGACCGGGCGCGTAACTCTGCAAGTGGGCGTAGTAGTAGCAGAAACGCTTCGAGCGATCGAATTGATAGACGGTCGTGCCGCCGGCCTTGCTGTAGAACAGCTTGGCGATGATGCCGCCCTCAACCGCGTGAACCGGCGTGTTCCGCGGCGCCAGAATGTCGACCGCCTCGTGAGCTCGGCCGCCTGCGTCGCGCCCCTCGGCGAACCCGCCCTTCATGCGCTCGATATTCGACGCGTCGATCGGCAGGCGCAAATCGTGCTGGCGCAGTTCGCCGATCGGATCGGGTCGCCAGGTCAACTCGTTCTCGCTCGTCGCCGTCGTCCCGACCGGTTGTGCGTCGGTCGTCTGATCAGTCGGCCGGGTCGATGCGCCGGGATTGGGCGTGACAATTGGCTCCGGCACCAGCAGGACTGGAGCCGGATCTCGGGCAAACGAGGCATGAAGCCAGAAGCCTGCCGCACCGCCAAGGTAGAAGCTGACGATCGCCACCGGAATCATCCGGCCGCGTCGCGGTCCTTTACGCTTCATTTGAAAATGACCGGCGTACCGGCCTTGACCATTCCGGCCACGCGCGCGGCGTCCCAATTCGTGAGACGCACGCAGCCGTGTGACTCGGTATGGCCGATCCGCGAAGGTTCGGGCGTGCCGTGCAGCCCGTAGTGTTCAGCGGTGATGTCGATCCACACCACGCCAACCGGGTTGTTCGGACCGGGTTTGATCGTCGCTTTCTCATCCATCGGCTTGGCATCCCAGAACAGATCCGGGTTGTAATGGAACGCGGGCAGCCACGGAGCCGCCGTGACGCGCCACTCCCCGACAGGAAGCGGATCGTGTTCGCTCCCGCTCGACACCGGCGCGAAGAACACGAGGGTGTCGCCGCGGAACGCACGGAGCGACGAGTCCTCCTTCCAGACCTCGATTCTGAAATCCTCGGTCGGTCGCGAGGGCTTTACCGAGAGCTGAAAGGGAGTGACGGCTGGCACCGTGATGGAAGCGCCTTCGGAAAACGATTTCCCGCGGTTCAGGCGCTCCAGAAGAGCCGGAGCGGAGTGAAAACGCTCAGACAACAGTTCCAGCACGGAACGGTAGGGAAGCGCCGGCAACAGTGCCTGGCGATCGAGTGCCGCGGGGATTTCACTCGCGAACGGGCCGCTCACATCCTCTTTTGTGACGTCGTAGGTGGTGAGGGCATTCGCAGTTGGTCCGCCGAGCGCTTCCCAAGTAGGGCAGTCGGCCAGGCCGGTGACTGCGAGTCCCTTCGATTGCTGAAACGCCGCGATGGCACGGCGTCCGTTAGCGCCGAGCTGTCCATCAATCTCCCCGGGGGAAAACCCTTGCCGGTCCAGGAGCACCTGGACGGCGAGATTGTCTGCACAGCCGTTGAGGCGGGGTGCTTCCCCGCGCGTTCCCTGTACCTGAGCAGTAAGGGAAATCTGGGAAGTCGCGAGGAAGAAAGAAGAAACAGCGGCCACGATCAAGGGTTTCGCGTTGTACATGAACGGTATCGCTGCACGACCCGTTCCTCAGCCAAGTGGTACATTAACGGGACTTCTGACGAGCGAAAGCAGTGCTCATCAGGAAACCGGAAGCACAACGGATGAGCGTCGTTCAACTCGCCACCTGGACAGGAGCAACCCTCGGAGACTCGGAAGGAGCGGTGACGGCCCTCGAGCGCGGTGATGTTCTGTTCCTGCCGAACCTCGCGTTCCCGATCGAGCCGGGTGACGGGCCGCTGTTCTCGCCCCAGATTCTGTCATCGAGCAAGAACGCCAGTTTTGATCCAAGGTCGGGCCGCGTTGGTGGAACAACGCTGACTGGTGACGATCTCGAACGACTGCGCCGTTTGATGATCCGGTTCAGCGCGATGACCGTGACACTCGTGGATCAGCTTCTGCCGCACTATCGAGGACGCCTTCAGCAGGCGCGCAGCAGTTTCCGGCCCGCCGAAATCGCCGGCCGGGCGACCTCGTGGCGCAAAGACGATACCCGTCTGCACGTTGACAGCTTTCCGGCATCGCCCGTTCAGGGCCGTCGCATCCTCCGTGTGTTCACGAACGTCAATCCGGCTGGCCGTGCACGCTCGTGGAGAATCGGCGAGGACTTCGAGGCGCTCGCTGAACGGTTCGTTCCATCACTTGCGCTGCCGCCACCGGGCAGCGCCCTGCTTCTCCGACTCCTCCGCGTGACCAAGAGCCGGCGGTCGGCCTACGACGCGCTGATGCTCAACCTGCACGACCGGATGAAGGAGGACGCGGCTTACCAGCAGACCGCGGCGCAGACGGCGGTCGACTTTCCGGCGGGGGCCACGTGGGTGGCATTCACCGATCAAGTGAGCCATGCGGCAATGGCCGGACAGTACCAGCTGGAGCAGACGTTTCTGCTTCCGGTTGATGCGATGGTTGACGAGAGCCGATCGCCCCTCCGCGTCCTCGAGCGGATCAAGCGGCGGCGTCTGGCGTGAGGGCGCTCGAGCTGAAGCTCGGGCCTACGGATCGGATCCGGCTATTGCGCGCGAAGCAGAAGAACCGGCACCCTGACGAGGTGACGGACGCGATCGGCGGTGGCGCCATGCAGGATGTCGGCGAGAAACCGGTGCCCATGGGTTGTCATCGCGATGAGGTCGACCGACTGCGTCTGTGCGGTCCGGATGAGTTCAGTCGCGGGATCGCCCATGGCGAGCTGTGTCTGCACGGTGAGCCCCTCGGCGACCAGGCGCGTCTTCAGGGTTTCGAGGTAGGCGCGATCCTCTTTGATCTCATCCGACTCGCGCAGCTTGAGCTGATCGAAGTTGCGCGCCACCCAGCCGTCGGCCACGTGCACAAGCAGCAACTCCGCCCCGGTCAGCTTCGCGAGCTGCGTGACATGGTGCAGGATGGTCTGATCCGATTGAGAGTTTTCGACCGCCACGAGAATACGCCGGTACATTGCTGGTGATTCTATATGCCGACGATGGTCTGATAAAGGAGCCAGGCGTTGAGCGCCGCGATGATCACCGCGATCGTCCAGGCCAGCACCTTGACCCAGAGCGGGCTCGCGAAGGGCCCCATCTTGGCGCGATCGCCGGTGAACATCACCAGCGGGAAGACGGCGAACGGCAGCTGGAGGCTCAGGATGACCTGACTGAGAATCAGCAGGCCCATCGTGCCGCCCTCGCCGTAGAGCAGGACGACAATCACCGCGGGAATGATGGCGATGACCCGGGTAATGAGCCGGCGCAGCCAGGGGCGCAGGCGCAGGTTGATGAAGCCCTCCATCACGATCTGCCCGGCGAGGGTGCCGGTGAGCGTCGCATTCTGCCCTGAGCAGAGCAGCGCCACCGCGAACAGCGTGCTGGCCATCGTCGTCCCCAAGAGCGGCGACAGCAGCTTGTACGCGTCTCCAATATCGGCGACGTTGTCGTAGCCGGTCCCATGAAATGTCGCCGCAGCCATGATGAGGATCGCGCCGTTGATGAAGAGCGCCGTCATGAGCGCGAACGATGAGTCGATGGTAGCGAAGCGAATCGCCTCTTTCTTGCTTTCGAAGGTGTCGAGGTACTTCCGGGTCTGCACGATTGACGAGTGCAGATACAGGTTGTGCGGCATCACCGTCGCGCCGAGAATGCCGATCGCGATGTACAGCATCGAGGGGTTGCTGAGAATCTCGCCGCGTGGGATGAAGCCGAGCGCGACATCGCCCACATCCGGCTTCGCAAGGAAGAGTTCGATGGCGAACGACCCCGCGATGAGGACGATGAGCGAGACGACGAGAGCCTCGACGTAGCGGAATCCGCGGTGTTGCAGGAACAGGACGATGAGGACGTCGAGCGCTGTGAGGCAGACGCCCCAGATGAGCGGGAGACCGAAGAGCAGATTCAGGGCGATGGCGGCGCCAATGACCTCAGCGAGGTCGCACGCGGCAATGGCGATTTCGCACAGCACCCAGAGCACGATCGTCGTCGGCCGCGAGTAGCTGTCGCGGCACGCTTGTGCCAGATCCCGTCCACTGGCGATGCCCAGGCGCAGCGAGAGCGCCTGCAGCAGGATCGCCATGAGGTTGGAGATCATGATGACGCTGAGGAGGGTGTAGCCGAATCTGGCGCCGCCGGCGAGGTCGGTGGCCCAGTTGCCGGGGTCCATGTAGCCGACCGCGACGAGATAGCCGGGGCCGGCAAAGGCGGCCATTTTGCGCCAGAAGCTGGCGCCGTGCGGGATGGGGATGGAGCCGTGGACCTCGGGAAGGCTCACGCTCACTCTGGGGAGCCGCCATCCTCCCGGGGAGGTCGCTTGTTCTTCGGCTGGATCCATAAGTTTGAGTAGTCAAAAACGAGTGTATCACACTTAAAACGGCCCGCGAGGTGCTGCTGGCGGCGGCGTGCGGTTCTGTGAGGTCGCGGGAACCAGCTACCCTTTGGGAAGAACATTCACACGGCCGCCATCGTGATGCTCGGGGAATGGGTGCAAACGTGCCGGACTTGTTCGGGCGATCGCTGGCATTGTTCCTGCCTTGGGTGCGGAGCATGTCACAACACGAGCCGGTCCCCGCGGGCATCAAGAGCCTGTTGATTGACGACGCGGCGCAGCTGCTCGGCGTGTCGCGGCGGACGATCTACTACAGAATTCGCGAGGGTCGATTGCAGACGATCTACACCCGTTGCGGATCACAGCGTGTGCTGCTGTCGTCGATCGAGATGCTGCGAGGCGCGGGCGAGGCAGTCGATGTGGGGCGCGAGTTGCGGCCGGAACTGGGAGTGATCAGAGACCAAGACGCTGGCGTTTGAGGTAGAGGCCCTTCCTCGAAATGCCGAGGGCCTTGGCTGCCGGCTCGACGCGTCCCTGATGGCTGCGCAGCGCCAGGCGAATCATTTCGCGCTCGATTCGGGCCAACGTCGGCGTGAGCTTATCGGTGAGGGAGATCACCAGTTCCTGCCCTGTGCTCCTGGCCGAAGCCTTTGCGGCCGCGCGCCGAATCTCCTGCGACAACGCCGCGGGTTTCAGCACCGCGTCGTTCTCCGCCAACGCAACCATGCGACAGATCTCATTATTCAGCTGACGGATGTTGCCTGGCCAGTGAAAGAGCAGCAGATGCTCCATCGTCTCCTCGGCGATGCGGACGCGGCCCTTCGTGTACTCCATCGCGGCACGTTGGACGAAGTGGTGGACGAGTGCGGGAATTTCGTCGCGGCGCTCGCGCAGCGGTGGAATGGGCAGACGGATGACATTCAGTCGGTAGAACAGGTCTTCTCGGAACCGCTCGTCCTGGACCAATTGCTCGAGATTTCGGTTGGTGGCCGCGACAATCCGCACGTCGACCGTCAACGGGCTTTCACCGAGCGGGCTGATTTCGCCGGACTCGAGGAACCGGAGCAGCTTGGGTTGAAGGTCGAGGCTCATTTCGCCGATTTCATCGAGAAACAGCGTGCCGCCTCTCGCGGCTCGAATCAGCCCCGGGTTGTCGCGCTCTGCTCCGGTAAACGCACCGCGACGATAGCCGAAGAGCTGGCTTTCGAGCATTTCACGCGGAACGGCGGTGCAGTTGAAGGGGATGAACGGCTTGTCGGCGCGGGCGGAGTAGCCGTGAATCGCCTTGGCCAGAATCTCCTTGCCGGTCCCGCTCTCGCCGGTGATGAGGACGCTGGCTGTGGTTCGTGCGACGCGTCTGGCAAAGGTGAGCAGACCGTGAAGGCAGCCGCCGATGACCGCGTGTTCGCCATCGAGCGGCAGTTCGTCGATTGGCCAGAGGGCGAGTTGCTCCTCGCGTTCGGCGTGAGCGCTTTCAAGGTCGCGAACCGTGCCGAGCAGCAGCGTGATGGCATTGAGCGCCGCTGTCGATTCGATATCGCCCCGGGGGTGAAGGCGGACCTCGACCGCCCGGCTTCGAGCGGTACCGATGGCGAGAATCCGCGGCGGGTGGTTGGTCGGGAGCGCGTCGGACTCAGCGCGTCGGTCATGAACTGAGAGAGTTTCAACGGACCCGTCGCTGCCACGTGAGACAGCTTCAGCGCGGAACACGGCACCCGTATCCGCCAGAATCGCGACGATCCCCGTTGCGAGCAGTTCTGGACGACCGGCGTGCAGCATCAGTGTGGCGATATTCTGCAGAACGTTGCTGGCGC
>Ga0111538_10003484_pt1 | contig 21978 bp, 18 predicted proteins | sample SoiMethybrSBSTD1_FD_79669 | JGI IMG/M metagenome (GOLD analysis project Ga0111538, IMG submission 79669) | Bulk soil microbial communities from a Populus tree surrounding site in Tennessee, USA - Soil MetaG P. TD hybrid SBSTD1 (version 2)... | ecosystem: Environmental > Terrestrial > Soil >... | reverse complement strand
CTGGCGCCGCCGCCCCGCCCGCAGCGGAGCGAGAACCGCGTGGTCGACCCGGGCGAGGAGAAGGTGACCGGCTTCGTCTTCAAGATCCAGGCGAACATGGATCCGCGCCACCGCGACCGCATCACCTTCGTCCGCCTGGTGAGCGGCCACTTCCAGCGCGGCATGCGGCTCAACATCACGCGCAGCGGCAAGAGCCTGGCGGTCGGCAACGCGGTCCTCTTCCAGGCGCGCGACCGCGAGCTGGCCGAGGAGGCGTTCGCCGGCGACATCGTCGGGATCCCCAACCACGGTGTGCTGCACATCGGCGACACGCTGAGCGAGAGCGAGCCGCTGCGCTTTCCCGGCGTGCCGCGCTTCGCGCCCGAGCTGCTCCAGCGGGTGCGCCCCGACGATCCGATGCGCGCCAAGCACCTCGGGCGCGCGCTCTGCCAGCTGGCCGAGGAGGGCGCGGCGCAGGCGCTCAAGCGCCGGCTCGGCGCCGAGTGGGTGGTCGGCGTGGTGGGGCGCCTCCAGTTCGACGTCCTGGCCGATCGCATCAGGACCGAGTACGGCCTGCCGGTCCACTTCGAGAACGTCCCCTACGTGACCGCCCGCTGGGTGGTGGCGGCCGACCACCGCACGCTCGAGAAGTTCTGCGACGCGCAGGAGGCTCACATCGCCGACGATCACACCGGCGCCCCGGTGTTCCTCGCGCGCAACGACTGGCAGCTCGACCACGCCACCGACGGCTTCGAGGGCGTCCAGCTGCTCGACGTCGTCCAGCCGCACGCCGCCGCCTCTGACGCCGCCGGCCAGTAGGCTACACGCGGGCGGTGACCAGCCAGACGGCGGCGGGCACGGCGACGCCGCGCGGGCTGACGAAGCGCTCGACGACCGAGACCACGCGCAGCCGGATCGCCGCGCGCACGTCCTCCGCGAGGCCGGCCGCCGCGCGCGACAGCGGCCCGACGTTCATCGCGTAGTCGCTCGCCTCCTCCACCGACGCCCCGATGTACATCTCGTCGGCGTGCGCGGTGATGGACACCTCGCCGAATCCGCCGGCGGTGAGGATGCGGTGCAGGCGATCGCGGTCGGCGAAGGCGAAGGGGCCGGGCGCCTCCGGGTCGACGGGCTCCATCGGCGGCAAGAGGTCGCGCGCGGCCGCCAGCGGCCCAGAGGCCCACGGATTGTCGCGGAAGGCCCGCCAGCAGACGAAGACCATCCGGCCACCCGGGGCCAGCGCGGCGCCGAGGTTCTTGAAGGCGGCCGCCGGATCGTCGAAGAACATCACGCCGAAGCGCGAGAAGACGAGGTCGAACGGGGTGTCGAAGCGGTGACTGCCGGCGTCCGCCTCGACGAACGCGACCGCGGCGCTGCCGGCGCGGGCGCGCGCGCGCGCCTCGTCGATCATCGGCGCCGAGATGTCAACGCCGACCACCGAACCACCGGGCGCCACCCGCTCGGCGATGAGGAGCGAGGTGGTGCCGTAGCCGCAGCCGACGTCGAGCACGCGCTCGCCGGGGCGGGGCGCCGCCAGCTCGAGCGCCGCCGCCGTGATGGACGCCATGGCGCGGTCCATCCGCTCGCGAGCGCCGATCCACCGCTGGGCAGCCGGGCCGTTCCAGTACTCGAGCTGGGAGCTGTCCGCCATCACCGGCACTGTATCCGATAGACTGCCTTCATGAGGCTTCTCCTCGCCGCTCTCGTGGTCCTCGCCGGCTGCGGCGGCGACGATGACGGCGGCGGGCCCGACGCGGGCGGCGGCAATCCGGCCTGCCAGACCCGGGAGGGCCGCACGCCGGCGAGCGGCGCGGTGCGGATCGGCCAGGTGACGGCGCCGTACGGCAGCCGCTCCGAGGTGGAGGGGGTGCTGGTCGGCGGGACCGACTGGCAGTTCTTCGACATGGCGCCGCAGCGGCAGATCGAGTCGGCCCGGAGCGGCGACTGCGTCCTCTACGAGTGGCAGCCCTCCTTCTGCGAGCCGGAGTGTCTGGACGGCCTGTGCCACCAGGGCGAGTGCACGTCGTATCCCGAGCCGGTCTCGGCCGGCACGCTGGCCGTCGAGGTCGCCGGCGAAGCGATCCAGCTCGAGGCCGATCAACCCACCTTCTGGGGCGCCATCTACCGCGCGGCGATCCCGCCGCCGGCCGAGGGAGCGGCGATCGCGGTCTGCGCTGCCGGCGACGCGGCGGGCGGCTTCGGCGCCCTGCTCGAGGCGGTCCCCCCGCTCGGCGGCGCGCTGCCGCAGGGCGGCATCCTCGAGCTCGAGGACGGCGGCGACGTGGTGGTCAGCTGGGACTCCGGCTCGGACGCCCGCGTTCGCCTCACGCTCAACGCCGACAACCAGAGCCACGGTCTGCCCTACCGCGCCATCCTCGAGTGCGACGCGGACGACACCGGCAGCCTGGTCATCCCGCAGTCGCTGGTCGAGGCCTTCCCGGCAGTGCCGCGGCCGCCCGACGGGCCGGTCGTCTGCGCCGGCACCGACTGCCCGCCCTCGCAGCTGGTCCGCTACCGGGCGGTTCGAGTGGACGAGCCGGACCTGGCGGTCGAGGTCCGCGCCGAGAGCGCGGTCGAGTTCGCCATCGCCCACTGAGAGGCGCGGAGCGCTGGTGCCAGGCAGCGCCTTCCCGAGATTGCAGTTGAGGCGCCGGGTCCACACGGGGGGGTGCCGGGTGAGCCGGGCGGATGGGGTTGCGCGGCCGGGAGAGCGGCACGGGGGCTGCAATGTCCAGGTCCCGATGAGGCGCGCCGTGACCTGTGCTCTCCTGGCGGTCGCCGCGACCGGCTGCGTCGCGACCATCACCGGCGGGGGCGACGACGACGGCGCCGGGGACGGGGACGGCGGCGGCGGCGGGGGCGACGGTGGCGGCGGTGGCGGTGGCGGGGGCGGCGTGGTCCAGCTCGCCGGGCAGGCGTCGACCGCCGGCTGCTTCGGCTCTCCAGCCGGGGAAGGAGTGACCCAGCTGGTCGACGGCGACTCCGCGACCAAGTTCCTCGGCTTCACCAGCTCGCTCTGGGCCGAGGTCGACGCCGGGCAGCCGTACGTCCTCGATCACTACGCGCTGACCTCGGCCAACGACTTCCCCGAGCGCGACCCGCGGAGCTGGATCCTCGAGGGCTCGAACGACGGCACCCGCTGGAGCGCCATCGACGTCAGGATCGGCGAGGTGTTCGCCGAGCGCCTCGAGCGCCGCGAGTTCGCGGTCGACACCGACGACTTCTTCCGCCGCTACCGCCTCCGCATGGAGAACCTGCGCGGCGGCACCCTCCAGCTGGCCGAGCTCGAGCTCTACGGCGAGACGCCCTTCGCCGATCCCGCCGAGGCGCCGCCGGCCACCCCGGAGGAGGTCACCGCCACCGCCGCCTCCCGCTCGGAGATCGAGCTCGCCTGGAGCGACGTCGCCGATGACGAGATCCTGTACCGCATCGAGCAGTCGGCCGACGGAGGCCCGTTCGTCGCGGTCGCCTACGCCCCGGCCGGCGCCACCGGCGCCGCGATCGCCGGCCTGCCGCCCGGCGCCGAGCGCACCTTCCGGGTGATCGCCGAGAACGCGGCGGGTGCCTCCGAGCCGTCCGCCGCCGCCAGCGCCACCACCGCTGCGCCGCTGGCCGGCACCAGCCAGAGCGACGGCAGCCTGCGCTACAGCGAGGGCGGCTACACCCTCACCATGCTCAACAAGGATCCCGCCACGCCGGACAGCATGATGCGGCGGATGGTCGACGAGTTCTTCGCGACCTATCCGGTCATGACGGCGGCCTACAACCCGGGCGCCCCGACCTCGGTCCGCGTGACGTTCGATCCCGACTACGACGGGGTGGCCTACGCCTCGGGCAGCCAGATCGTGGTGTCGTCGACCTGGGCGCGCGGGGCGGCCGACGACGTCGACGTGGTGGCCCACGAGGGATTTCACGTCGTGCAGGCCTACGACAACCCGGACGCGCCCGGCTGGGCGGTGGAGGGGCTGGCCGACTTCGCCCGCGCCCGCTACGGCAACCTCAACGCCGGCGCCTGCTGGTCGATGCAGCGCTTCCAGGAGGGCCAGAGCTACACCGACGCCTACGGGGTGACCGCTCGCTTCCTCCTCTGGATCGAGGACACGGTGCGGCCGACCATCGCGACCGAGCTCGACGACGCCCTGCGCGGCAAGACCTACGGCCCCGCCTTCTGGACCACCGCCACCGGCAAGACGGTGGACGCCCTGTGGGCCGACTACGCCGCCGACCCGGCGCGCGAGCCCGTGAGCTATCGGTAGCGCCGCGCTGATACACTCGCGATCCGATGGAGTCGGTCGAGTACCTGGTGGTCGGCGCCGGGGTGAGCGGGCTGTCGTTCGCCAACTGGATGCGCGCCGAGAAGCCGGGCGCCGAGGTGCTGGTGCTCGAGAAGGAGGCCGAGCCGGGCGGCTACTGCCGGACCGTCGTGCAGGACGGGTTCGTCTGGGACTACTCGGGCCACTTCTTCCACTTCCGCCACCCGGAGATCGAGGCGTGGCTGCGCGCGCGCATGCCGGGCGCCGAGATCCGCACGGTGGCAAAGCGCTCCAGCATCCGCTACCGCGGCCGCGACATCGACTTCCCGTTCCAGAAGAACATCCACCAGCTCGAGCGGGACGACTTCCTCGACTGCCTGGTCTCGCTCTTCTTCAAGGACGAGGGGCGCGATCCGGCGGCGCCGCCGCGCTCCTTCAAGGACATGCTCTACCGGCGGCTGGGGGCAGGCATCTGCGACCGCTTCCTGGTCCCCTACAACGAGAAGCTCTACGCCTGCGACCTCGACCAGCTCGACCCGGACGCGATGGGGCGCTTCTTCCCGCACGCCGAGGTGGCCGACATCGTCAGGAACTTCACGCGGCCGGACAACGCCAGCTACAACGCCACCTTCACCTACCCGAAGGGCGGCGCCATCGAGTACGTGCGCGCGCTGCTCAGCGACCTGCCGCCGGCCGCGCTCTCCCTCGGCGAGCCGCTGACCGGCATCGACCTCGCCGCCCGCACCGCCACCACCCCGCGCCGGCAGATCCGCTACCGGCACATGGTCAGCTCGACCCCGTTCCCGGCGCTTTTGGCGCTGGCCGGCGTGCCGCACGACGCGAGCGCGTTCAGCTGGAACCGGGTGGCGGTCTTCAACCTCGGCTTCGACCGAAAGGGGGCCCGCGACGTCCACTGGATGTACTTCCCGGACCGCTCGCTCGCCTTCTACCGGGTCGGCTGGTACGACAACATCCACGACGGCGACCGGATGTCGCTCTACGTCGAGGTCGGCGCGCCGGCCGGCGCCGCGATCGAGATGGACGCGCTGCGCGCCCGCGTCCTCGCCGATCTCGAGCGCGAGCGCATCGTCGACCGCCACCGGCTGGTCTCGTTCCACCAGACCATCCTCGACCCGGCCTACGTCCACATCACCGCCCGCTCGCTGGCCGAGCACCGCCGCCTGGCCGGCGACCTCGCCGCCGCCGGCGTCCATCCGGTCGGCCGCTACGGCGGATGGACCTACTGCTCCATCGAGGACAACCTGGTCGAGACGCGCGCCCTCGCGCGCCGGCTGGTGGCGAGCTGATGCGGCTGCCTCGAGACCGTCGGGATCGACTTCGAGGTGGGTGACCGGCCGGTGGAGTCGGGGATCGAGGCGGTCCCCATCCATCATCGTCCTCTACAGCGCGCTCGACCAGCTCGAGGTGCGCGACCTCATCGCCGACTCCGCCCGCTGATCGCCTGATCCCTATTCGATGACGTCGCCGGCGAAGCTGGTGACCTCGGTGCTGACCGCGCGCCTGGCGATGGTGGCCGCGAGGGTGTCGGTCGGCGCCACGTCCTCCTCCGGCTCGAGATACACGGTGAGCTCGGCCGGCCCGCTGCCGACGTCGGCGAATTCGGTCACCTCGTCGGTCGCGTACTTGGCCCATCCGGTCAGCCGGTCGCCCTCGCGGATGAGCGTGAACTCCGACTCGACCGGCTCGTCTCCATAGAAACCGATGCCGGTGCTCGCGTACTGGGCCTCGCCGAGGACGTCGATCGTCACGCCCTGGTTGCCGTCGCCCCAGTGGTTGAATCGGGTGTTGACGTAGTACTCGTCGACCGCCAGGTAGGCGCCGATCTCGCCGACGTTCTCCAGCGTCACTCCCTCGAAGCGCAGCTGGAAGTCGCCCTCCGGCAGCTCGGTGACCAGCGCCACCGGTCCGCACGGCGCCGCGGGACAGAAGTCGGGACCGCCCATGGACAGGACCAGGGCGCCCTGCTCGTCGATCTCCGCGCTCGAGCCGGGCGGAGTCGTGGCGCTCCACACCACATGGTCGAGGTCGTCGTGGTCGTCGCTACCACACGCGCCGAGCGCCACTGCGAATCCAAGAGCGATGTTCGAGATCTTCATGGGGTCCTCCTCCTTGCTCCCACCTGGAGAGCAAGCGATGGACCAGCGGCGCGGCGCCCCGCTAGAATGGTGCGGTGGAAGGCGGGTGGCGTCTCGCAGCGACGTGTGCGCTGCTCGCCGGTTGCGGCGGCGGCCGTGACGGCAATGGAGGAGCGGCCGACGCGGCCGGCCCGGGCGACGGCGGCGCGAGCTTCGACGGTGGCGCGCGGGACGCCGGGGGCGAACCGGCCGAAGGGCCGATCGAGATCCGGATCGTCAAGGAGGAGTTCCCGCCGGTCGACGGGGCGCCGGTCCTCCTCTACGACGCTTCTGGATCGTTCCTCGGCGAGACAGCGACCGACGCCGAAGGCACCGCCACCGCCGTCGTCAGGACCGGCAGCATGGCCGTCATCCTGTTGCCGGAGTTCGACTTCGGCGACAACGAGTCGATCGTGGTGGCCGGCGTCGAGCCGGGAGACCACATCCTGTTCTTCGACGAGTACACGGGCGGCGAGTCTTCTGCCTCGATGGACGTCGAGGTCGCCGCTCATCCCGGCGCAGGGGTCTATTACGTTTTCCGGGCCTGCAGCGAGACGTTCTCGTCCGTTCCACAGGCCACGCTCGACATCCCTGAGCACTGCATCGTCGACGGCAAGGTCGGGATCGGGGTCCTCGCCTACGACGACAGCGGCCTCCTCGCCTACCTCTTCGACGAGGTGGAATACGGCGACGCCGCCACGCTGGGAGGAACCTGGGCGGCGCCCGATCCGCTCGAGGTGTCATTCCGCGACATCCCGCCCGGGATCAAGAAGGTCTCCGCCCAGGTCTGGATGATGTCCGGCGACCAGCGGTACGCCGAATTCGGCGAGGTCGAGGCGACGATCGACGGCGACCGCGCGACGCTCTCGCCGATGGATGGTCCGACCTCCTACGGCGCCGAGCGGGTGGTCTCGCTCGAGGTCATCCGGACGCAGTTCATGATCGCGTTCCAGACCGCCGACCACCGCATCGCGGGAGACAGCGCCGGGCTCTCGCTCGACACGCGGGACGAGCTCCTGCCCTGGTACACCGGGCCCGCGTACTCGCCGGAGACACAGACCCTGACCTGGACTCGCAGCGCCAGCGGCCGCGAACCGGACGCCATCTACGTGAAGACCTACTGGGTCGAGACCGGAAGCGACCGCGGGGGAACCATCCACTGGATCCTGCCGCCCGGACCGAACGCGGTGGTCATCCCGCCACTCCCCGCGGCCCATGCGGCGCGCCTGCCGCAGCGCCCGAGCGAGACCTACCACCAGGTCACGGCGGTCGAGCGCAGCGACTGGGAGGGCTACCGCCCGGCGCGGCAGACCGGCTGGCTGGCAGCGCACCCGGAGTACGACGTCCCCGCCCCGTTCACGATCCGGAGGTCGGATGCGATCTCGCAGTAGCCTCCTTGCCGTCCTTCTGCCGGCGGCGCTGGTCGCCTGCGGCGACGACGACGGATCCGCTCCGGGGGGGCCGGACGCGCAGGCAGCGGCGGCCGACGCGGCCGGCCCCGATCTCGGTCCGGTCACCATCCAGGTCCTCTGGCCTCACTTGCGCGAGCCGGCGCCGGACGTGCCGGTCGTCTTCTACGACCCGGACGGGACCATCCGCTCGCGGACGCTCACCGACGAGGACGGCGTCGCCACCGCGTCGATCCTGCCGGGCAGCGCGATACTCGCCTTCATCCAAGTCGCGATCCCGGAGGAGGAGCGGGTCGAGTACCACGTGCGCGGTGTCCTGGGGCTCGAGCACGGCGATTCGATCGTGCTGCGCGGCCCGGAGCCGGCGCCCGGCCTCGAGTGGAGCGGCCAGATGACCTTCGTCCTCCCGGAGCACGCCTCCGCCGAGTACTACCGGGTCTCCACCTCGTGCGGCGACAGCAGCAACTTCGCCACCCCGGAGGTGACGGTCAGGTTCCACCTCGGCTGCAATCGCTCGCCGATGACGGTCCTGGCGCTGGTCGACCTGGGCTCGCAGGACAGCTGGGAGCTGGGCTACCCGTCCATCCTCGCGACCGGCGTCGATCGCGCCGACGGCGAGACCGTCACCATTCCCGGAAGCTGGCAGGACGCGACCACCGACCCGATCACCCTCACCGACGTTCCTCGCTCGGTCGCCTACGCCTACGCGCTCGGCACTCATGCGCGCGGGGCCGACGACAGCGTGCCGCTGCCCGCGCGCGGCGAGCAGGTGTCGCCGATGACCGATCCGATGGTGCTGTCGCTGCCGCGCGCCACCGCGCCGGAGGGCACGCTCCTCGACATCGAGCTCAGGAACAGCGACCGCGGCCTCGGCGAGCAGCGGCTCGACTGGTGGATCGAGGGAGCCGCCGATGGCGGGATGACGACTCCGACGCCGCCACTCCTGCCGTGGGTCGGCCGCGCGCTCTACGAGGTGGACACCCGTACGTTCCGCCTGGTGCGGGTCGGGGAGGGCAGCTGGGACACGACGTTCGTGCGAGTCACCTGGCGGTCGCAGCACGGCCCGGCAGAGACCGTCGGCAGCTGGATCCTCGCGGCGCCGGCCGGCCGCGACGATCTGACCGCTCCGCCGGTGCCGGACGACCTCCGCCTCTGGGATCTGGACCAGGGCCTCGACTTCCTGGTCAGCGCGGACCTGTTCGACAGCGACCAGCTCACGACCTGGGACGAGGCGCGCCAGCTCGGTCTCGACGGCCTGTGGCCCGACCGGGCCAGAGACATGCCGGTTCCGTCGCTCGTCCGCCTCAGCACCTACCAGGCGACCTTCTAGAAGCCGGTCACGCCGACGTCGACGACCCAGGTGTCGATGTCGGTCTCACAGCCGTCGGGCGTCCAGGAATAGATTCCGTCCTCGTCGGGGGTGATCTCGCGCAGGTGCACGTTCGACAGCGTGCCGGCGAGCCGGCCGCTGCCCGGCGTCGGGTCGACGGTCGCCAGCGACAGGATTCCGCTCTCCGCCAGGAGGTACCTCGACGCGCTCCCGTCCGCCTCGGCGTCGACCGAGAGGGACACGCAGAGACCGTTGCAATAGGTCATCTCCATCTCCGCGAGGTCGTAGAGCCCTGGCGCCAGACCGTCGACGAACGGTTCCAGGCCCTCCAGCATGATGATGTTGGCCAGGTCGGGCGTCTCGCTATCGTCGAGCACCTTGGTGAGCACCACGTATTCCGGCCTCGTCATGCCCTGGGCAAACGCGCCGACTCCGCTGTGGAGATCGCCGAGGCTCGCCGGAAAGCCGCAGTTGTCCGACGCGGGGTCGCCGTCGCCACCGTCGCCACCGTCGCCGCCGCCGCCGCCGCTTCCGTCAGGGTCGTCGCCCGTGTCGCTGCTGCTGCAGGGCCCGGCCGCGTCCATCGGTTTGCCGTCGCTGTCGAGCGTGCCGAGGTCCATCGCCGCGTCGAGCTCGGGAATGTCGACCGGGATGACGATCGGGCCGAACTCCTGGGTGCCGACCAGCGGGACCTCGAACCTGACCGTGGCTCCGAGCTCGAGAGTGCCGCCGGTGGCGACCTGCCCGGTGTACTGCGCCATGCCGTCAGCGGCGGAGGCGCAGACGCCGCTGAAGCGGGTGGTCAGGGTGCCGCCCTGGATCGAGAGCACGAGTGTGCCGCCCGGCACGCTCGCCAGCGGCAGCGACGCCAGCTCCTGGGCAGGCAGCTGGCTCGCCACCATCGCCGAGCCGCCGTCGAGCAGGAAGGGGTCGAACCCGGTCGTCGCGGCCGGAATGGTGTAGTCGATCGAGTCGACCAGCCCCTGGTACTTGATTCCGGACACGTCGATGTTGGCGTACACCTCGAACGCGAACGAGGCCGCCACCTCGAGCACGCCCGACCCGGCCACCGGCTCCAGCGCGTCGGCGCCGCCGGTGGCCTCTGCGTGCGCCTTGACGGTCCCACCAGCGCGCGCCAGCAGGCGGACCTGGACCGGCTGGGCGGCCGGCAGGAAGCCGGTGTCCTTCTCGAACCCGGGGAGGAGGTTTGCTTCCGCCTCGAAGGTCAACCCGCCGTCGCTTCCGCTGCCGGAGCACGCCGCCGTCACGAAGCAAAGGGACAGACCGCCGAGGACCGTGCGCATGGGCACGGATGTCGAGCAACGGCGGTGCCAGGACTGCAGGCGCGAGCCCGATCACACCCGGTCGTCCATGATGCAGATCCGCAGCAGCTGCAAACCGCCGTTTGCGGGCGGTCGACCCGTGGCGGGTGGCATCGCCGGCAGATCGGGTCGCCGCCTCAGCGCGAGGAAGGGGGTGCCTCGACGCGCGGGGCGGCGCGGAAGGAGGCGATGGTCGCGTCGACGTCGAGCCGCGGCGTGAAGTCGGTGGCGGCGCGGAACGCCGCGGCGTCGATCACGACCGGGTACTTGACGTGGTTGAGCGCGCCGGGCGGCAGGCGCGGCAGGCCGAAGCGCCCGAGGAGCAGCCGGAACAGGACCTCGGGGACCGGCACCTGGGTGCGGCCGGCCAGCTTGACGAGCAGGCCGAGCGGTACCGGCTCGGGGCCGGCGACGTTGAAGACCCCGCGCAGCCCCTTCTCGAGCGCGAGCGCGATCGCCTCGGCGGCGTCCTCGTCGGCGAGGAACTGGAACAGGGGATCGAAGCCGAGCACGGTCGGCACCCGCGGCCCGCGCAGGTATCCGGCCAGCGTGCCGGTGCGGGTCGGCCCCAGCGTGTAGCAGACCCGCAGCACCGCGGTGTCGATGTCCGGGTAGCGCCACAGGGCCGAGCCGGCGTAGAGGTCGGCGGCCACCAGGTCGGCCAGCTCGGGGAACGTGGTCACCGCCATCGGCGGGTCGTCCTCGTGGTGGTAGAGCGCCGAGTCGTGGCTGGCGCCGTAATAGGTGTGGCGCCCGACGAAGACGGCGCGCTTCACCCCGTGGCGGTGGCAGGCCTCCCACACGGCGCGGGTGCCGTGCAGGTTGATGCGGTCGCGGTCCTCCGAGCGCGCCGTCAGGTGCGTGACGGTCGCCATGTGGATGAGCGCGTCCGGCCGGTGGTGGCGGAAGACGTCCTCGGCCGCGCGCTTCCTGACGTCCACCCGATGGAGCTCGAGGTCGGCGGGCGCGTCCGGCCAGGGCCGGCGGTCGATGCCGACCACCGTGTGACCGGCGCTGCGCAGGCGCGCCGCCACCAGCTGGCCGATCTTGCCCACCACGCCGGTGACGATGACCTTCACGCGTGCACCGCCTCGCGCTTGCCGCGCCGGATGCGCACGCCCGACTCGATGAGCCCCCTGATGCGCGCCTTGACCCGCTCGACGTGTCCCGCGATCACTTCGTCCTCCTCGTTGCCGGTGCCCTCGAGGAGGATCGGCGCGTCGTAGTAGACCTCGAGCGAGGTGCGGCGCGGCACCGGCACCAGCCACGGGGTGAGCGGAATGTAGGGGACGCCGACCATCCGCCCCAGCCGGACCAGGTTGACCACGGTGGGGATGGCCTCGCCGCCGCCGACGAAGGCGAACGGGATGATCGGGGCGCGCGCCTGGAGCGCGAGGCGGACGAAGCCGGTGCCGAAATCGACCAGCGAGTTGCGATCGCCGTACAGCTTGGCGGTGCCGCGCGCGCCTTCGGGGAAGACCATGAGCAGCCGCTCCGCCTCGAGGAGCGAGATGGCGTGCTCGGGCAGGCCGGTCAGGTGGCCGAGCCGGCTGGTCCACAGCGAGGCGAACGGGACCCGGTTGAGGAACTTCTCGGCCATCCCGTGGCCGAGCCGCGGCGGCTCCATCGCGAAGAAGAGCGAGGCCAGCACCATGGCGCCGTCGAGCGCGACCCCGCCCGAGTGGTTGCCGACCAGCATGGCGCGTCCGCGCGCCGGCACGTGCTCGATGCCGGTCACCGCGACGTCGAAGTAGCGCCGGTAGAGCCAGCCGAGCATGGTGTAAAAGCGCGCCAGGTGCGCCCGCGAGATGCCGAAGGGATCGACCCCGTGGCGATCGAACGGGATCTCGAGCCGGCGGATGCGCTCCTCGACCGCCCGATCGACCAGGAAGGTCATCCCTACTTCCCGACCGGCACGATGTGCAGGGTCTTGTCGGTCCGGGTGACCAGGTGCACGGCTCCGTTCCACTCGACGATCCCGGCCAGCTCTTGCTCGCCGGTGAGCCGCGCGATCTCGATCGGCTTGAAGTCCTGCTTCTTCTCGGGGTCGCCGGTCGACACCACCACCACGCCCTCGGCCTCGCTGGCGACCAGCGGGCCGTGGCGCTCGCCGAGGGCAGCCACCGTGCGCGCGCCGACCGCCGCCGGGATGGTGGTCGCGCTGCAGCCGGAGGCGCGGCAGACCAGGATCTTCTGGCCGGCGCCGGACGCCCCTGCGTCGGTGACGCCGAGGGCGCGGTCGCCGGCGCAGAACAGCGTGTGCACGCCCTCGCTCGAGCCGGGCACCGGCCGGAGCGGCTGGCCGGGCGCCTCGCCGGCGTACATGGTGTCGTCGTCGCCGAGCCACCAGGTCCGCGATCCGGCCACGCAGGGCTGCGAGGCCGGCGTCTCGGCCCGCACCGGGGCGATCGGCGCGGCCGCGCTCGCGGGATCGAGCACCAGCCAGCGCGGCGCCCCGTCGTCGCCCTGGTAGAAGGCATCGGCGCGCTGCTGGCCGAGATCGACCGCGATCCGCAGGCTGTCGGCCGCCTCCGGCGAGCGCACGAGCTGTACCTTCTCCGGCCAGGTGGCGCCGCCGTCGCGCGAGCGCACCACCCAGGCGGAACCGCTCTCCTTCGCCTCGTCGAAGGTCTGGTAGATCGCGATGCGCACCGGGTCGACCGCCAGCGCATAGCGCGGCAGCGCGGTCTCGCCCTTGCCGAGCTGGGCGATGAGGACTCCGTCGCCCGACGGGTCGCCGAGCTCGTCGACCGGACCGGAGCGAACCTCGACGGTTCCGCTGCCCTCGTCCGGCGTCTCGCTCCAGACGCCCCAGCCGCTGCCGTCGATCCCCGCCGCGGTCTCGGCACCGATCGGGATCACCTGCGGCGTGCCGCCGCCGGCGTCGCGCACCAGCCACTTGCGATCCGCGATCTCGCCGACCACCGACACCACGTTGCCCGACACGGCGATCTCGTCGGGGGTGATGGGCGTACCGCGCGCGTCGGCCAGGACCCGACCGGCCGGCAGCGTGTGCAGGCGATCGCCCGGCGGGCGCGCGGCATCCATGCCGGCCTTGTCGCGCAGCCGCGCGTAGGACCGATCGAGATCGGCCACCGCCTTGCCGAGCGCCTTGCGCAGCTCGGGGATCGGCCGGTTGGGCGTCTTGCCGGTCCGCCAGGCGAACGCCTCGGCCAGCGCGGTCACGTCCTTCTGCGACTCGCTCCAGGCCGCCTCGACCGCCTCGCCCGCGCTGTAGCCCTCACCGCGGCGCAGCGCCTTGAGCTCCTCGCCGCACTCGGTCAGCTCCGGCACCACGTCCTCGGTCGACAGCGCCTCGTGCAGGATCACCGCCTCGTAGCCGTCCGACGATCGCGGGTCGGGCCCGACCAGGCAGTCGCGGGCGCCCTCCCACTTCACCCCCCACTTCTCGACTTCGTTGCGCAGGCGCTTCTGCTCGCTGCGCGGTCCGAGCACCAGGAAGTAGACGCCACCCGCGACCAGCGCCAGCGCGACGGCGCCGCCGATGACCAGGAACATGCCCTTGTTCGAGTTGCTCATGCGCCTCGCACCTGGAACAGCCGGGGCGGTTGTACCGCACTCCTCAGCGGAGCGTGACGTCGATCTGCCGCGGCCGCTTGCCGAACCATCGGGCGGAGGCGACCACGTGACCTGCCCGGTCGCGCAGGAAGAAGACGTCGACCTCGGGCGGCAGCGCGCGCAGGGCCGCGCTCATCTGGTCGCGGCGGCGGCCGTCCGGCAGCTTCAGCCATCCGGGATCGCGCAGGGTGGCGGCCACCTCCGGTCCCGAGCGCTCGGCTCCGGCCAGCGGGATCTCGGCGGCGAACTCGACGGCGACCGGGTCCCAGCTGCGCCCGGCACAGCCCCGGGCGAGCGTCAGCCCGGCGAAGGAAAAGGTGAGGACGGCGACCGCGCCGGCCGCGATGATGACGGCGCGGCGCTGTCTGGGGTCGAGCCGCGGCGGGCGTGGCGGAGGGGTGGTGGCGCGCGGCTCGGCGGACGGCGGGGCGCCGGTGTCGCGCGGGGGATTTCGCATGCGCGGCGTCTCGCGGCGCGCCGCAGCCTCCACCTCCTCCATCAGATCGCCGTGAGCGGTCCGGGCCTTGTCGCCGCGCAGCACGCGGGCGAGCTCGGGGGCCGGCACGTGGACGGTCTGCGCCATCTCGGCGAGCTCGGCCTCGGTCAGGTTCTGCATGGGCGGCGGCAGCACGACCTTCATGCCGAGCTTGGCCTCCCACGACCTGAGCTTGGCGAGGGCAGGCATCACCTCGGCCGGGTCGAACTTCGGCTGGGCGGCGAGGAGATCCCAGACCGACGCGAGGTCGAAGCCGCCGCTCTGGACGAGGTCGCGGTAGCTTCCGCCCAGCACCTGGCGCAGCACGGTCGAGCCGGTGAGGTGCGAGGCCCGCGAGTGCCGGAGCGCGAGGATGAGCGCCTCGAGGGGCGTGCGCGAGGAACCGCCGCCTTCTGCCGTCATCGGCTGTAGCGTAGGCCCCGAGTCCCGAGCGGGTCAAACGGGTGCCGGTCGCGCTATGCTCCTCCCGTGACCGATCCTCGCGGCGACACCCACCTGAGCCTGAGCGAGCGCGCACACCCGCTCCGCGGCCGCACGGTGGTGGTGGGGGTGGGCGGCGGCATCGCCGCCTACAAGGCGGTCGAGCTGGTCCGGCTGCTCACCAAGGCCGAGGCACAGGTGCGTGTGGTCATGACTCCGCGCGCGGCCGAGTTCGTCGGGCCGCTGACCTTTCAGGCGCTGAGCGGGCGCGGGGTGATGACCGACCTGTTCGATCTGACCCAGGAGTCGGAGATCGGCCACATCCAGGTGGCGGACGGTGCCGACCTGGTCATCATCGCGCCGGCCACCGCCAACGTGCTGGCGCGCATGGCGGCGGGGATGGCGGACTGTCCGGTCACCGCCGTCGCGCTGGCGACGCGGGCGCCCATCCTGGTGGCGCCGAGCATGAACGTCAACATGTGGCAGAACCCGCTGACCCAGGCGAACGTGCGTCGACTGATCGACGTCGCTGGCGTCAGGGTGGTCGGACCGGACGCCGGGTTCCTCGCCTGCCGCTGGACCGGGCCCGGCCGCCTGGCCGAGCCGGCCGACATCGCGGAGGCGGCGGCGCACGTGCTCACGCCGCGCGACCTCGAGGGGCGCCGCGTGGTGGTGACCGCCGGTCCGACCTGGGAGCCGATCGACCCGGTGCGCTTCGTCGGCAATCGCTCGTCCGGCCGCATGGGGTACGCGGTGGCGCGCGCGGCCGCCCGGCGCGGCGCGACGGTGCACCTGGTCAGCGGGCCGACCCAGCTCGACGCGCCGCTCGGCGTCGAGCGCGAGGAGGTCGAGTCGGCGCAGGCGATGGCGCAGGCGACGGCGGCGGCGGCCGGGGGCGCCGACGCCGTGGTGATGGCGGCGGCGGTGGCCGATTTTCGCCCGGCGGCGCCGGCCGGCCAGAAGCTGAAGAAGCGGGCGCTCGGCGCGGCGCCGAGCATCGAGCTGGCGAAGAACCCGGACATCCTGGCCGGGCTCGGCGCGGGCAGGGGTGGGGCAGCGCGGCCGGTGCTGGTCGGGTTCGCCGCCGAGACCGAGAACGTGGTGTCGGAGGCTCGCGCCAAGCTGGGCGAGAAGCGCTGCGATCTGGTGGTGGCGAACGACGTGTCGCAGACTGACGCGGGCTTCTCGGTCGATACCAACCGGGTGGTTCTGGTCGAGGCCGGCGGCGAGCGGTCGCTCCCGCTCATGAGCAAGGACGAAGTCGCACACGCGATCCTCGATCGCGTGGTACAGCTGCTCCAGCCCTGATGTCGGATCCACGGCGCGAGCTCGGTGAGGTGACGCGCGACCTGCGCCGCCACCTCGAGGGACTGCAGGCGATGGGCGTCCACTCGCTTCGCTGCGAGCGCGAGGAGGACGAGGAGCCGCCGCGCGAGGCTGCGCCTGCGCCCGGGGCGACTCGCGCAATCGATGCGCCGCCGCCTCCTCCTGCCACCGCCGGCGACCCTTCGCGACGAACCCTGCAAGTTGTGCGCGAGGAGGTGGGCGAGTGCACGCGATGCAAGCTGGCGACCACGCGCACCAGGCTGGTCTTCGGCGTCGGCGCCGACGAGACGCCGCTCATGTTCGTCGGCGAGGCGCCGGGCGCCGAGGAGGATCGGCGCGGCGAGCCGTTCGTCGGCGCCGCCGGCCAGCTGCTCGATCGGATGATCGCCGCGATGGGCTGGACGCGCGAGACAGTCTACATCGCCAACGTCCTCATGTGCCGGCCGCCGGGCAATCGCGATCCCCAGCCGGACGAAGTGTCGCAGTGCCTGCCGTTCCTGCACCGCAAGATCGAGGTGATTCGACCACGGATCATCGTCGCCCTCGGCAAACCGGCGACGCACGCACTCCTGTCGACCAGCGCGCCAATCAGCGCGCTGCGCGGCCGGTTCCACGAGTTCCGCGGCATCAAGGTGATGCCGACGTTCCACCCGGCGTTCCTGCTGAGACAGCCCGATCGCAAGCGCGACGCGTGGAGCGATCTCAAGCAGGTGATCGATGATCTCGAGCGGATCGGCGTCCGCTCGCCGAATCCGCCGAAGGTGTGAATGCGCGGCGCGGGACTCCCGCACACATCAGTTTTCTGATCGCGGTGGCGCCGGGTCAGTGTTGCGCTGCGCCGCTCACTTCTCTAAAGTTCATCTCCGTCGTCGGCGGCGCAGTCGGCGGTCAGAGGTGGATTGGATGACCAAGCAAGAGCTCATCGAACGCATCTACCGCAAGCGCGGCGTTCAGAACGGGCTGACCAAGAAGGCGGTCGCGGACATCATCGACGGAGTCTTCGCCGAGCTCGGCGATTACTTCGTGAAGGCGCGTGTGCGCAGGAACGGCGGCAATGCGCGTTTCACCTACCCCGGCTTCGGCACCTTCGCCAAGCGCCGCCGCCCCGAGCGCGACGGCCGCCACCCGCAGACGGGCGAGCCGATCCGCATCCCGGCCATCGAGACGGTGGCGTTCGCGATCGGGAGCGATCTGCGATCGCTGCTCAACAACAGGCGCAACAAGTAGAGCGGCAGGCAGTCCGGACGTTTCTGATCCGGGCCGCGCTGGTCTGGGCGACCGCTTGCGCTCCGACGGCGGTCACCGCGGATGCGCCGCCGGTGAGCGCGCGCGGCGCCGACCTCGAGCGGCAGATCGAGGGGCTCAGGTTCCGGCTCGCCGGTGACCCGGCGGATGCCGGGCTGCACCTGGCGCTGGCCCGGGCGCTCGACGTCGCGCGGCGGCCGGGCGGCGCCATCCGTCACTACGAGGAGGTGCTTCGCCACCGGAGCCTGGCGGACGGCGACCGGCGCGCGCTCGCGCGCCTGTACCTCGAGCGGGCGCGCGGGCGGCTGGCGATCGGCGACGGCGACGCCTGGCGCGACGTCGAGCGGGCGGCGGAGCAGGGCGGGGCGCCGCCGCCGGCGCACCTGGCGCGCGAGGCGCTCTTTGCCGGCGCCCTGGCGGCGCTGCGCCGGGCCGATCGGCCGGGGCGCGAGCGGGCCGCCGAGCTCCTGGCTCGTGCCGCGCGCCGGACTCCCGCCGATCCGCGGCTGGCGGCGCTCGCGCCGGAGCGGGTCGGGCTGCCGGCCCTGGCGGCGGCTGCCGCCTGGCTGGCCGACGGGGGCGCGCGCCGGGCGGCGCTCGATCTCTACGCGGTCTACGTCGCGCGGGGCGGCCGGGCGGCGGAGCACGTGCGGCGCTACCTGGCTCTGCACGGCTGGTGGTACGGCGAGCGCGAGCGGCCGAGTGGGCTCCTGCTCCACGACCTGGCGCGTGCCGGCGTCGATCTCTGCGGGCTGGCCCGCTCGGGCGACGAGCTCGGCTGCGGCGCCGCGCTGGTGGCCGGCAGCGCGGTCGACCGGCGTGCCGCTCGCCGCCGCGCCGCACGACTCGGCTGGCGGACCGCCGATCCGGCGCTGGCGGCGCGCTGGGTGGAGGTGGCGCTCGACGCCTGGCTCGACGGCGAGATTCCCTCGTGGACCGAGGAGGTGCGGGCGCGGGTCGATCTCGCCGCGCTCGAGCGCAGCGCCGGCGCCATGCCGGTCGAGGCCGCGCCCACCTTGTGGCGCAGCGCGGGCAGGAGGGCGCGCGCCGCCGCGGCGCTCGACCGGCTGGTCGCCGGCGCCGCCGGGCTGACGCCGGAGCAGCGCACCGTCGCGGTCGCCGAGGCGGCCGAGGCCGGTCGCGACGGCGAGCTGATCGACCGCTTGCTCGGCAGCGGCGCCACGCTCGAGGAGGCCTGGCGCGCGGCCCTGCTGATCGCCCGCCAGCAGGCGCCGGCCGGCGCGCGGGAGGCAGCGCTCCTCGACCGGGCTCCGCTCGCGGCGGCCGCCGCCCACCTGCGCGCTGCCGGTGAGCTCGGTGCGCTGGCCGCTCGCGCCCCCTCGCCGGGGCTCGACGCGGCGCTCGAGCGCTGGCGCGCCGCCGTGAGCCACCCGCGGCTGCGCGCCGGGCGCGACGCGGCGCTGATCCGCTGGCAGCGCCTGGCCGGCGAGGCGCCGGCCCGCCCGCGCGCGCGGCGCCCGCTGCCGATCGGCACTCTGGACCCGCATCGGATCGCGCGCGATCGCGGCCAGGCCGCTGCGCTCGAGCGCATCGCGCGCGCCTATCTCGTCTCACCGGCGGCGGCCGAGCGGCTGGCCGGCGACTTCGCCGACGGCGCCCCGGCGCTCGGCCAGCGCGGCCCCCTCGTGGTCGCGCTCTACCTTGCGCTCGGCGACCCGGCGCGCGCCTGGCACTGGGCCGAGCGCACCAGCCGGTCGAGCCCCGAGCATGCGCCCCACCTGATGGCTGCCGGGGCCGCCTCGGCGGCGGCCGGCGCGCTCGAGCGGGCCGACGTCTTCTTCATCCTCGGCGCGCAGGCCTCCGGCGACGCCGGCGCCGCCAGCGTGAAGGCCGCTCGCCTCTTCCTCGACCACGGCCAGCCGCTCGCCGCCGTCACCGCCGCTCGCCGCGCGGTCCAGCTCACCGCGTCCGGCCAGCCCGAGCACGACGATGCGGTCCGGCTCGCCGCCCGCGCCCTCGATCTGCTCGGCCGCAGCGACGCCGCCCGGGCGCTCCTGGCCAGCGAGCACGTCGCACCCGAGCCGCCCGCGCCCGCCATCACCTTCCCGCCGTCAGGCTCCGCTGCCTGGCAATCCGCCATCGCCGACACCCTCGCGCTCGCCCTCCTCGCCCCGCCGGAGAAGGCCACGCGGCTCTTCACCGCCCTCGCCGACGAGCTGCAGCAGGCCGGCCTCGACGCCCTCGCCACCGCCTGCCGCCGCGAGGCCGCCTCCGTGTCCTCCGCATTTTGAACCGCCAAAGCCGCCAAACGCGCCAAACCCAGAACTTGTTGGGTTCGCCTCGATGCACCGGGGCATACCCCAAAAAAAACTTTGGCGGTCTTGGCGGTTCCCAAGAAAGGCGTCGTCGCCTCAGTCGGTGACAGAGATGCCGGGAGCCGGGTGCTTGCGGCAGAGCTCCGTCACGGCACCGCGGATCTTCGATCCCAGCGCCTCGTCGTCGGGCTTCGACACGACCTGGTCGATCCACTCGGCGACCTGGCGCATGTCGGACTCGTCCATGTTGCGGCTGGTCACCGCCGGCGTGCCGAGACGGATGCCGGACGGGTCGAAGGGCTTGCGCGGATCGAACGGCACGGTGTTGTAGTTGCAGACGATGCCGGCGCGATCGAGCGCGCGCGCCGCCACCTTGCCCGGCACGTTCTTGCTGGTGAGGTCGCACAGGATGAGGTGGTTGTCGGTGCCGCCCGAGACCAGGTCGAAGCCGCGCTCGAGCAGCCCGGCCGCCAGCGCCTGCGCGTTCTTGACGATCTGCTGGCCGTACTGCTTGAAGGCCGGCGTCGCCGCCTCGCGGAGCGCGACCGCGATCCCCGCGGTGGTGTGGTTGTGCGGCCCGCCCTGCAGGCCAGGGAACACGGCGCGGTCGATCGCCTTGGCGTGCTCCGCGCGGCAGAGGATCATCCCGCCGCGCGGCCCGCGCAGCGTCTTGTGCGTCGTCGTGGTGACCACGTCGGCGTGCGGCACCGGCGACGGGTGGGCGCCGGCCGCCACCAGCCCGGCGATGTGGGCGATGTCGGCGCAGAACACCGCGCCCACCTCGCGCGCGATCTCGGCGAAGGCGGCGAAGTCGATGAGCCGCGGGATGGCAGTGCCGCCGGCCCAGAGGAGCTTGGGCTTCTCGGCGCGCGCCAGGTCGCGGACCGCGTCGTAGTCGATCCGCCCGCTGTCCTTCGCCACCGTGTACTGCACCGAGCGGAAGTACTTGCCGGTGATGGACACGTTCCAGCCGTGCGTCAGGTGGCCGCCCGAGGCCAGGTGCATCCCCATCACGGTGTCGCCCGGCTGGAGGAACGCGAGGTAGACGGCCAGGTTCGCCGGCGAGCCGGAGTAGGGCTGCACGTTGGCGTGCGCGGCGCCGAACAGCGACTTCGCGCGCTCGATCGCAAGCGTCTCCACCTGGTCGATGTAGACCTGCCCCTCGTAGTAGCGCTTGCCCGGATAGCCCTCGGAGTACTTGTTGGTCAGGACCGATCCGGTCGCCGCCAGCACCGCATGCGACACGTAGTTCTCCGACGGGATGAGTCGGAGACAGTCGCGCTGGCGGCGCTCCTCGGCGGCGACCAGCTGCGCGATTTCGGGATCAACGTCTTCGAGGCCGACCGGCATGGCGCGTACAATACGCTGAACGCGTCGTGCACTACTACCCGTCTCAGGACGAGTTCCGCCAGGCGGCCGAGCGCGGAAACCTGATCCCCGTCTACCGCGAGATCATGGCCGACGGCGACACGCCGGTCGGCGCCTACGCCAAGCTCGGCCGCGGCGATCACAGCTTCCTGCTCGAGTCAGTGGTCGGCGGCGAGAAGTGGGCGACCTACTCGTTCATCGGCGTCCGCCCGCGCGCGGTGCTGCGCGCCAGCGGCAAGCAGGCGCACGTGGTCTGGTACGACGTCGACGGCGAGGGCGCGGCGCGCGAGGCGACCTGGTCGGTGCCGGAGCCGACCGCCGCGCTGGTCGAGGTGATGTCGGAGTGGCGGCCGGTGGCGCCGCCCGGCCTGCCGCGCTTCTGGGGCGGCGCGGTCGGCTGGATGAGCTACGACCTGGTGCGCGGCTTCGAGAACCTGCCGCGCCACGCCGCACCGGGGAACAGCGATGCCGAGCTGTCGCTGCCGGACCTCAACGTGGTCCTGACCGACACGCTGGTGGTGTTCGACAACCTGCGGCAGAGCATCAAGGTGGTGGCGACCCCGTACGTGCCGCGGCCGGAGAAGGCGGTGGCCGCCTACCAGGGCGCCTGCCGCCGCATCGACGAGCTCATCGATCGGCTGCGCCGCCCGGGCGTTCCGCTGCGCCCGCTCGACCCGCCGCCGCACGGCGAGGACGGCTCGGCGCGCCTCCGCTGGGGCGGGGGCGGGGCGCCGACCTCCAGCTTCGAGCGCGAGCCGTTTCTCGCCGCGGTCGCGCGCGCCAAGGAGTTCATCCTGGCCGGCGACGTGTTCCAGGTGGTGCTGTCGCAGCGGCTCACCG
>Ga0111538_10003483_pt1 | contig 21978 bp, 22 predicted proteins | sample SoiMethybrSBSTD1_FD_79669 | JGI IMG/M metagenome (GOLD analysis project Ga0111538, IMG submission 79669) | Bulk soil microbial communities from a Populus tree surrounding site in Tennessee, USA - Soil MetaG P. TD hybrid SBSTD1 (version 2)... | ecosystem: Environmental > Terrestrial > Soil >... | reverse complement strand
CGAGGGTGACGGCGGGGCTGAAGGACCGCGCCTGGGCGCAGCTTGGCACCAGCGGCAGCGGCAACCACTTCGTCGAGTTCGGTCAGCTCACGGTCCTCGACCCGGCGGCGGGGCTGCCGCGCGGCGACTATCTCGCGCTGCTCAGCCACTCGGGCAGCCGCGGCAGCGGCGCCCACATCGCGCAGCATTACAGCCGCCTCGCCCGCGATCTTCATCCCGAGCTGCCGCGCGAGCTCTCGCATCTCGCGTGGCTCGATCTGGCGAGCGAGGCCGGGCACGAGTACTGGACGGCGATGGAGCTGATGGGACGCTACGCCGCCGCCAACCATGCGTTGATCCATCAGCACATCGCCCGCGCGCTCGGGCAGGAGGTGCTGCTCGACATCGAGAACCACCACAACTTCGCATGGCGCGAGCGCCATCGCCTGCCGGACGGATCCGAAGCCGAGGTGATCGTCCATCGCAAGGGGGCGACGCCGGCGGGCGCGGGAACGCTCGGCATCATCCCGGGCTCGATGGGCGCTCCCGGCTACATCGTCCGGGGCAAAGGCGTCGCGGCGTCGCTGAACTCGGCGGCGCACGGCGCCGGCCGGAGGATGAGCCGGACCAAGGCCAAGGCGCTGTTCAACTGGGACGACACGCGGCGGTTGCTGCGCGAGCGAAACGTCACGCTGCTCTCCGCCGGCCTCGACGAGGTGCCGATGGCCTACAAGAACATCGACGAGGTGATGGCGGCGCAGCAGGACCTGGTCGAACCGCTGGCGCGATTCGATCCGCGGCTGGTGAAGATGGCGCCGGGCAACGAACCTCCGGAGGACTGACGTGTGTAAGTTTGAAGTACGAAGTACGAAGTACGAAGGGGGGGTGATTGAGGCGTCGTTGATAATGCACCGCGTCTGATGAACCCCGCGATCGCCGCCGCCCGCCTCGACAATCAGTGCATCGCCGCCTCGCCGCGCCGCCGGCCGGAGGATGTGGTGGCGCGGCTCGGCGCGGTGCAGGCGCAGGAGTATCCCGCGGCGCGGTGGGCGCTGGCGCTGCGGATGCGCGGACCCGCCACCGCCGCCGGCATCGACCGTGCGTTGAACGACGGCCGCATCATCCGCACCCACGTCCTGCGTCCGACCTGGCACTTCGTCGTCCCCGCCGATCTGCGCTGGATGCTGGCGCTGACCGCGCCGCGCGTGCGGCAGGCGCTGGCGTTCGCCAACCGCTACTACCAGCTCGACCCGGCGCTGCGCGCGCGGGCGACCGCCATCTTCGAGCGAGCGCTCGGCGATAGCGATTGCCTGACGCGGCAGGAGCTTGGCGCCGCGCTGAAGCGCGCGCGCGTCGCCGCGACCGGCGTCCGGCTCGCGCTGCTGACCGTCGATGCCGAACTCGAAGGCGTCATCTGCAGCGGGCCGGCGCGCGGCGCGCAGATGACCTATGCGCGGCTGGCGTCGCGCGTGCCGGCCGCGGCCGCGGTGGAGCGCGACGAGGCGATCGGCGAGCTGACGCGTCGGTACTTGACCAGCCACGGCCCGGCGAGCATTCGCGATCTGTCGTGGTGGTCGGGGCTGACGGCGAAGGACGCGCGCCGCGGCGTCGAGATCGCCCGCGCGCGGCAGCACGCGATCGACGGCATCGTCTATTGGACGATCGGCGATCTGCCGCGCCGGCGCCCGTCGCGCGCGGAGGTTCACCTGCTGCCGATCTACGACGAGTACCTGGTCGCCTACCGTGATCTCGCCGCCGTGCCTCGCCCGCCCGCCACGCGCGGCCGCCTTCAGCCGGCCGTCGTCATCGGCGGCGAGATCGCCGGGACATGGCGGACCCTGCGCGCGAAGGATGGCCTGGTGCTCCAGGTCGCCGCCGACAGGCGCCTGACCGAGCAAGAACGCCGCGCGCTGGCGCGGACGGTCGCTCGCTATCAGCGGTTCGCCGGCGTCGCCGTGTCTCTCTCAGTCAAATAGTCGTGGTTCGGCGATGACCGGTGAGTGTAGCCGAGGCGGCTGAATCCGGACCGCGGGCTCGCGCGTAGAGACCGGTGCGCGCCTGAACCCGCGCGAATTGGTCGCGCCGGCGTCGGCCGTGGAAGGAAGAGATGACGTGCGACGAGTGCTTTCGATCCTGCTCCTGCTGGCAGGGGCCGCCGCGCCGGCCGCTGCCCAGCCGACCCGCCCGATCAAGGTCAACCAGACCGACGCCTACGGCGACGAGCGCCTGCTGGCCTTCACCTATTTCATGAACTTCCAGTGCGTGCACGAGCCCTTTGCCGATCTCGACCACGACGGGCTGGTGGCGGCGGTCAATCCCGACGAGTTCCAGTCGCCGCGCTGCGTCGTCGGCACGCAGCCGCGCATCGATCCGACAGGCGACCCGATCTCGAACACCGAGCCGCTCTACGTGATCGTGCCGTTCTTCGACGCCGACGGCGACGGCGAGGCGGCGACGCCCGGACTGCGCGACGCGCTCCGCGGCCTGTTCGGCTTCGTGCCCGACGCCTTCGATCCGACGCCCGGCGTACCGGTGCAGTGCCCGGAACCCGGCTTGCCGCTCACCAGGCACAAGGGCGACTTCGGCACCTGCACGATGCATCCGACGACGCTCGATCTCGGACCGGTGCTCGGGCAGCTTGGCGCGGTGCCGGCCGGAACCGCCGTGCAGGTGCCGACGCCGAATCACAGCCACATCATCGACGGCGCCAACTTCGGCGCCATCTGGTGGCAGATCATCGTGGTGCTGGTGACCGATCAGACGATCTGGCCGGACGTCAACGGCACGCGCGGGCTGACGTCGCTCGAGGCGCTGCGCGCCGCGCAGGCCAAGGGCCAGGCGTCGGGCGATATCCCGTCCAATTTCTTCCTCTTCTTCGACAGCCGGAAGTTCGAGCACTCGGGAAGGAACTGACGCTCCAGGTCAGAGCAGGAAGCAGGAAGTCCGGGGCATTCGTGCCCGCGTCGACCGCCAGGCAGCGTTCGAAATCGCGGGCACGAATGCCCGAGTTCGTGTACAAGAACCAGCGTTCAAGGAGGATGACCGTGTCCCAGTCAACCGTACAAGGCGGCGTGCATCTCGGCCAGGGCGAAGGCAAGTCGTTCTGGCTGCTGACCGATCGGTTCACGTTCAAGGTCGACGGCAGCACCACCAACGGAGCGTTCACCGTCGCCGAGGTCGCGGCCGGACCCGAGATGGGACCGCCGCCGCACATCCATCGCAACAGCGACGAGAGCTTCTACATCCTCGAGGGGATCTTCGACTTCTCGCTGGCCGGCCGCGCGTTCAGCGCCGGCGCGGGCGCGTTCGTTCACCTGCCGAAAGGCGTGGTCCACACGCACCGCGCGGGCGGCGGCGCGCCGGCCAGGGCCCTGGTGATTCAGGCGCCGGCTGGCGTGGAGCGGTTCATCGAAGAAGCCGGCAAGCCGGTGACGGACCCGTCAGCGACGCCCGCGCCGCCGGAGATGGCGGAACTCGAACGGATCGTCGCGATCGCCAGGACTCACGGGATCGACGTGCCGCCGATGTAGCGGAAGCGGCTACTTCGGCTGCGACTTGCCGGCCGCCTGCCGCTCCTCGTAGCGATGGCCGCGCAGCATGTTCGGGATCGCGTCGTTCCCCTCGTGGCACGCGTACTCGTAGATCAGCTCGTCCTTCAGCTTGAGCGGGATCATCGCCGTCCATGGCGCGGTCCACGTCGTCGGGTCCTCGACGGTGATCTGGTACTCGAGCACGTCGTGGGCGGTGCGGGTGAAGCGCTCGGTCAGGTGCAGGTTCTCGTGCGACCCCATGAAGTCGCTCTTCGGCGAGAAGTTGGTGGTGTCGACGACCAGCGTATCGCCGTCCCAGCGGCCGCGCGAATCGCCGTTCCACGGCCGGATGCTGGCGGGCAGATGCGGCCGGCCGTCGGTCGGGATGATGCGCGCGTCGTGCGCCATCTCCGCCATGACCGAGACGTGGTTCGGCGCCTGCACGATCTGGAAGTAGCTGTTGTAGCCGGCCTGCATCCGCGGCGTGGCGAAGTTGACGCAGCGCTCGCCGAGCGGGAAGACTTCCGGATCCTCGAACGCGTGCGCCTTGCGATGCTCGAGCTCCGCCGCGCGCCGCTTCTCCGCTTCCGGCGTCCGCGACGGCAGCTGGCCGTTGGGCGGATCGATGATGAGCGATGTCCGCCGATCGTGCCAGTCGCGCTCGACCAGCCAGAACTGGTTGTAGTTTCCGGTGCCCGGATCGTAGGAGCCGGGCTTGGCGACGCGGTTGAGGACGGCGGTGATCAAGCCGTCGCCGAACTGCGCGTCGCCGTCGTTCTCGGTGATCTGCGACGCGAATTTCTGGAGCTCCTCGACTTCGGCGTCGGTCAGCTTCGTCTTGCCTTCCCACGCCTTGGGACGCTGCAGCGGCGTCACGGTGTTGTTCGCCCACACGCCCTGGAAATCAGGACGGCCGTCCGGCGTGCGCGGCACCACCCATTTGCCAGTCGCCTTCGCGTTCGATGCGCGCGTCTGTGCCTGGGGTGCCGGGGCGGCGCCGGCGGCGAGGATGAGCAAGAAGGCAAGGAAACCGACCGCGGGACGAAGTCGCACAGCCATGTTGCAGTCTCCAGAGCAGAACTTACCACGTTCACCCCGCACGTGGGGCGGCCCTTCAGGGCCGCCGGGCAGTCACGGCGCGGCTTATCCGGCGCGCGACCCGTCGGGCAGCGGACGCTCGGGCACCGCCAGCGCCGGCAGCAGGCCGTCGGCGTAGCCGATGTCGAGAATCATCCCTTCCGACAGCTCGCCCGCCATCTTCTTCGGCTCGAGGTTGACGATGAACAGCGTCTGGCGTCCGACCAGCTCCTGCGGATTGGGACGCTCCTGCTTCATCCCCGACAGGATGCGCCGCGTGTGGTCGCCGAAGCTGACCACCAGGCGCAGCAGCTTGCGCGAACCGGCGACCTCCTCGACGGCGGTGATCGTGCCGAGGCGGATGTCGAGCGATTCGACCGCGGCGAAGGCGATCGGCGGCTTGATCGGCGCCGGCGTGAACCCGCTCGCCATCACCAGAACACCTGCTGCAGCCCGCTGCGCTTCTTCGGACGGAGGAGGAAGTAGATGATGAGCCCGGTGACGGTCAGCACGACGAGCGTCAGCGCCCACGCCATCGCCACCACCAGGCCGCCGTCGCCGAACGCCTCGCCGCTGTGGAGACGATTGAGGAACGGCTTGTCCGCGTAGGCTTCGGTCGTCATCACCACGCCGGTGCGCGCGTCGACGACGAACTTGCGATCCTCGCCGCCGGCGGGCCTGCCGGTGAACACGCTGACGGTTGGCTGCGGACCCTTGAACTGGATCGTGATCGAGTCGATCGGCATCGACCCGGCAGTGAGGGCCACGGCAGCCACCGCCATGTCAATCGGGGCGGACCACGCGCGCGGCGCCGACTGCGTGGTTACCGGGCTGACGAGATCTCGCGTCGCCTCGCGCAGCGCCTCGGCCTCGCCGAAGAATTCGGTGAATGCGACGAGCAACCCGGTCGTCGCAGCGTAGAGCAGGAAGAGCGCCGCCGGGAAGCCAATCCATCGGTGCCACTTGCGCCAGAATGCGAGGTTCACGCCGGGCCGCTCTCCTGTTGAAGGACGCGAGAGCGTATCACGGCGCCAGGCGCGTCAGCGCTCGCGCCCGTGGCCCGGCCGGACGTAGACTGTGCCGCGGAGAGAGCAACATGCCGACCCACGCCGGGGCCCTCCCCGCGCCAGACACGATGAGCGTCGTCCATCGCTTCAACGACGCGTTCAACCGCCACGACGTCGACGGCATCATGGCGATGATGACCGCCGACTGCGTGTTCGAGAACACGCGCCCGGCGCCGGACGGCACGCGCGTCGAGGGCGCGGCGGCGGTGCGCGCGGTCTGGGAGCGGCTGTTCGCGGTGTCGCCGCAGGCGCGCTTCGAGTTCACCGACATGTTCGCCGCCGGCGATCGCGCGGTCGTGCTCTGGACCTACTACTGGGTCAAGGACGACCGGCCCGGTCACGTCCGCGGCGTCGACGTGTTCCGCGTCCGCGACGGCAGGATCGCCGAGAAGCTTTCCTACGTGAAAGGCTAGCCGCCACACCGTTCAACCATTCCCTTCGGAGGATCCATGGCCCGCCGCTCCCCGCTCGTTGCCGCGCTCGCGCTGGTCGCCTCGTCGCTCGTCCTCACCGCCGCCGGCAAGCCGCCGTCGGGTTCGACTGTTGGCGTCGGCACCGTGTTCCTCCCGAACCCGGTGGCCGATCTCGGCGACGAGACGCTCACCGATCAGAAGGACGCCGACTATCCCGCGCTCGCGCCCGCCTATCACGACGTCGTCCTCACCAACCTCGATGGCAGCGGGTTTCTGGTCGGCGACTGGGCGCAGGTCGTCTCCGAGACCGGCGCACCGGCCTACTCGCCGTCGAACGAGTTCCGCTACCGCCGGGACGACGACCGGTTCGAGCAGGTGATGGCGTACTACTGGGTCACCGAATCGCAGAACTACATCCAGAGCCTGGGCTTCGGCACCACGCGGCGTCCGATCAACCAGAAGCCGCAGAACGTGCGCATCAACCAGTGGGGGCTCGACAACTCGTTCGCCACGACGCACAAGGACGAACTGCGGTTCGGCAAGGGCGGCGTCGACGATGCGGAGGACGCCGAGGTGATCCTGCACGAGTACGGCCATGCCATTCACTTCTCGCAGAACTTCGTGTTTGCCACCGAGGAGGCTGGCGCGATCAGCGAGGGCTTCGGCGACTACTGGGCGGTGACGCTCGGCAACTTCATCGCGCCGACGCCCGATCCGGCGTGCGTCGCCGACTGGGACTCCGTGTCGTACACCGTGTCGGTGCCGCACTGTCTGCGGCGCGTCGATCGGAACCTGCACTACCCCGCCGATCTGAACGGCGAAGTGCACCACGACGGCCAGATCTGGTCGCGCGCGCTGTGGGACATCCGCCAGGCGGTCGGCCACGTCAGGGCCGACACGCTGATCCTCGAGGCGCAGTTCGACTTCCCGGGCACCTCGATGCGCGACCTCGCCGCCGCAACCGTGGCGACGGCGAACCGCCTCTACGGGCGGGGAGTCGCCAACCAGGTTCGCAGCGCCTTCGTCGATCGCGGCCTGCAGTAGATCAGCTTGATCTGCGCCGCCGCCGGCCGCCGCGAAGGGCATTCGTCCGGACGCGCCGCATCGGCGACAATGGATTCCGTGAGGAGTGCGACATGAATCTTGCCGTGACGACCGGCCCGGCCGCACGCGTGGCGGGCGCGGTGGTGATTGTGATCAACATCGCAGGCGAGCTCGCGGCCCAGGCGCCCGGCCGGCGCCAGGACGCCGACGCGATACGGGTGAGCAATGCGAGCGCGGTGGTAACCGCCGTCACCGCGCCCGACAAAGGCATCCCGCGTGCCGTGCTCGACAAGGCCGAAGCGATCATCGTGTTTCCGGAGATGCCGCGCGTCACCGAGCGGTCCGGCACGGGACCGAACACCAGACGCAGCGCGCGCCTGCTGCGGGTTGACGGCCGCGGCATCCTCAGCGTCCGCGGCGAAGGCGGCGCATGGTCGCCGCCTGCCTTCATCAACATCATCAGCGACAACGTGCCCAACCGCGCCGACCTGGTGCTGGTGGTGCTCAACCGGCGGGCGCTCGACAGCGTGATGCGCCCCGACGTTCCGATCAGCGAAGGCAACGCCATCGCGCCGGGACCGACCGGCGGCGACCAGCAGGCCTGGACCGAGGCGCAGCGCCGCGCCGACATCCTGAGCTACACGCGCACCAGCGGCACGCTGCGGGGGCTGGCGATCACGACCGGCCGCCTGCAGAGCGACACGATCGCCAACCAGCGGTACTACGGCAAGACGCTCACGACGCCCGCCGCCGTCGCCCAGACCGAGGGCCCGCCGTCGGTCGCGCCCTGGCGAGAACTGCTGCAGAAACAGCTGCCTCGCCGCTGAACCACTCTCCCAGAACCCCGAACCCAGAACCCAGAACCCAGAACCCCGAACCACAGGCAGGCTGCGCTGTTCAGCAGCCTGCCCGCCCTGGGCTATTTCTTCGGCACCCCTCGACACCTGCTCTGGTCGGGAATGAACGCCGGGAACGGCGAGTTCGTGATGCCCTGGAACGCCAGGTTGTCGAGCTCCCAGCCGATGTCGCTGGCGGCGGCATCAGTGGCGATGCGGAAGCGGATGCGGACGCTCTGACCGGCGAACGCCATCCCGAGGTTGAGCGTCAGCGGCTCCGCGGCCGGGAAAGCGGCGTTGCGGCCGACGAAGGCGCGGCGGCCGCCGAGCGGATTGCCGGAACCGACAAACAGCGTGCCGCCGTAACCGGGCTCGACAAACGCGCTGATGTCCTGCCACGGGCCGCCGTTGGGGCTCAGTTCGATCACGCCGCCGTCGAAGAACGGCGCGACGCCGCCGTCAGTCTCGAACCCGAACCGGTGATCGAAGGCGATCACGAACGGCGCGGCCGACCCGACCTGCAGGCTCGGCGACTCCAGCATCGTGTCCGACACGAACCCGGAATCGACGCCGAACCACGCGCGATTGAGCGGCGCCACCTGCACGCGCGACCAGACCTGGTCGGCGCCCGCGCCGGTCGTCGTCCACGGCGTCGATGCCGTCTCGACCCTGTCGATCTTCGACGCGCCGGCCACCTCGTCGACGTTGATCCATGCCGATGCGCCGCGCGACACCGACGGGTCGCACGCGCCGTCGTTCGTCACCTCCACGTTCAGCTGCAGCTGGCCGATGCCCGTGAAGGCGCGATCGAGCTCGATCTCGAACTCGACCTCGGTGGTGCTGAACGGCGCCAGACGGCCGACGCGCGCCGACATGCGCTTGATCGAGATGCCGGCGCTCGGCGAGGTCAGCGACACGGTGGTGTTCAGTAGATCCACCGGTCCGCCGTTGAGCACCGGCACCACGACCCTGCCGCGCTCGCCGGCATCGATGAACCCGTCGCGATCGCACGCGTGATCTTCCTCGACGCGGATCTCGCCGATGGCGGCGAGCGGGCGGACGTCGAAGCTCTCCTGCACGCCGGTGAGGTTGAGCGAGCTGCGCGGCGGCGAGACGGCGCAGCTGCCGGCGCCGCGCCGGGCGAACGCGTTCGCCAGCGTCAGCAGGTCGTCGGCGCCGGCGCGATCGCCGCGCCGGCCGCGGCCGTGGCCCGGGCCGTTGTCCTGCGCCGCGGCGGCGAGAATCGCATCGCGCTGCTCGGTGAACGTCGCGTCGCGCGGCGTCATCTTCAAGCCGGTCACCACGTAGTTCGCCATCCGCCGCCGCACGTCGTCGAAGCTGTCGCCGGTGCCGCGCGCCTTCTGCAGCGCCACGTAGCCTTCCCACAGCATCGACGCCCAGATCTCGCCGGCGTTGTGCACTTCAGAGTTGGGACCGCCGGGCAGCGTCGGCACCGCCGGCAGCGCGACGCCGTCGGCAATGTGCTTGAAGGTCAGCGCGTTTTTCGTGAAGTCGACCGAGTATGGCACCCGTCGGATGCCGAAGTAGGCGCTGTTCGGATTGGATGCCACGGTCGAGTAGGTGGCGAGGCCGAAGGTGCCGTTGAGGTTGTCGCCGTCGCGCGCGATCGTATGCAGCGCGACGAAGTCGCCCCATCCTTCGCTCATCGCGCCACACTGCTGCGAACCGCAATCGGCCAGCCGGTGATGCAGATAGTGGCCCCACTCGTGCGCGATGATGGTGTTGTCGAGCGCCGAGTCGAGCTCGATGCCGACGAGGCGGAACATCCGCGCCGTGACCGGCCCGGCTGCGAGCGAGGCTTTGACGGCGGCGCCGTCGGCCTGGCTCACTGACAGCACCGCGATCGTGACCAGCGGATCGGTGCCGCCGAGCCCGGGCGCCACCCCGGCGACGTTGTTGGCGATGATGATGCCGACGGCGCCCGCCGCCTGCGCGTTTCGCGTCTTCAGCACGAAGGTGCACGTCCCGCGGTCGGCGAGCACGATCCGGCCGGTGAAGGCGCCAACGAGCGGCTCGCACGCGTCGGTCCGGCTCACGCCGCCGGCGTCGTTGGCGAGCGCGACCAGCGCCGTCACGTCGAAGTTCCTCGGTCCGAAGACGGCGGTATTGGCCGGCTTGCTGCCGCCGGGCGTGAAGGTCAGGGTGACGGTCTGCTCGCCGGTGAACGTGAACAGCTGCATGCGCGGCCGCAGCCCGTCGGCCGGCGTGCTCATGTTGGCGTTGTTGCGCGAGCCGCCGAGGAAGTTGTCCTGCACCTCGACCCGCATCGGGTCGCCCTCGACGCCGCCGCGGCCGAAGTTGTTCTGCTGCGCGTTGCCGGCGGCTTCGTCGAAGCCCGAGTCGTACCAGTAATCGTGCAGCCAGTTCACCGTGTAGAACGCGTTGGTGATTGCCGCCTTCGACTGGTCGATGGTCGCGACCGGCTCCTTCGTCGTATCGAACGTGCGATCGAAGCTGCGCGGCGCGGTCAGATCGGCGCGGAAGTCGACGCCGGGCGTGAACCCGTCGGGCGCGGAGAGATCGACATAGGCATCGGCGTTGTTGCCGGTGGTCTCGATGGCGTCGGCTGCGAGCCAGGGATCGGCGACGCCCGACGCCGGATGGTTGAAGCCACCCATGGTGACAAGATTCGGCAGCACGAACGGTGGCCGCGTGCCGTCGGGGGTGCCGGTGGGATGCGGCGAGACGTCGACCTGCGGGCCGTCGAGCGGCCGCTGATTGCCGGCCTCTGCGAAGACGCGGTAGAAGAATTCCGCCGGCGGCGTCGACGACGCCGCGGGTCCGGGCCCTTCGCTGACGGTGAGGTTGCGCCGCTCGAGCACGCGTCCGCTCTGGGCGTCGATGACGTAGCGATAGGCGGCGGAATCGTTCGAATCGGCGCTGCCGGCGTAGAAGTCGGTGGCGTAGGCCGCGACCAGGCGGCCGCCGGCCGGGAAGAACACCGGCCGTACCAGCGCGCCGTCGGGCATCTGCACGTCGGTGCCCGCGACCTGGTACCGAGGTTCGCCGGCGACGGTGCCGACCTCGGCGATGCTGAACGGCGACACCTGCGTGGCGAAGCGATCGGACAGCGCCGCGGCCAGCGCTTCCTGCCGCGAACGGTCGAACCGCAGCTGGGCGCCGCCGGTCGCGCGCGGCCGGCCGGAGATCGCCACCAGGCGATGGTCGCCGCGCATCAGCACCTTCACCTCGCCGCCGTAGACGTCCACGCCAAGGTGGCGCTGCCGCAGCTCGACGATCACGTCGCCCGAGTCGAGGGTGTGGACAGCGAGCGTCGCCGCGTTCGCGATCTCGGCGGGGGTGACGTCGAGCGCGCGCGCGAAGCGCTCGACGTGCCAGCGCGCGGCGCCGTCGTGGGAGGCGCCGAGCGGGCCGGTGCGCGCGTCGGTGGCGACGAGGAAGCGCGGCACGCCGTCGGTGTCGGTCGAGGTGACCACGCCGCCGGCCGCCGCCGCCATGTCGCCGCGCCGTCCCTGGGATCGACCCTGCTGCGCCTGCGCGACGCCAATCGACGCCGCGATCGCCAGGATGCTCGCCGCCAGGCGATGGCCGTGCATTCTCACGGGATCCTCCGTTCTGCAGATGTGCCTTGGGGGGAGGCTTGTGGCGGCCGCAGAGTATACACTCGGCCGAGGAGCGCGCGCGGTGATGATTTCACGCTCATTCGCGCTGGCGATCCTCGTGGTCGCGGCGCAGGCCGGCGGCCCGCCGATCGGGCGGCCGTTCGAGCTGGCGCCCGGCGAGACGGTCACCATCGAGGCGCTTCGCATTGGCTTCGACGGCGTGGGCGAAGATTCGCGCTGTCCCGCCGGGACGCAGTGTGCCTGGGCCGGCGACGCGGCGGCGGCGTTCACGCTGGAGCGCGCGCCTGCCGCCGCAGAGCACCCGACGCTGCACACCAACGGCCGCTTCGCGCGGCAAACCGAATACGAGACGTTCGTCGTCCGGCTCGAGGATCTGAAACCCTACCCGAAAGACGGCGTCACCATCGCGCCGGGCGACTATCGCGCCACGCTGGTGGTGACGCGACGCTAGCTGCAGGCCGCCGCGTCAGCCGATCGACGTGCCGATCAGCGGCGATCCGACGCGCGCACGACCTCGCCCGGGAGCGCCGGCGTGCTCGCCGGCGGCACGCGGTACTTCGTCGCCTGCTCGAACGCGTAGGCCAGCGCGATCAGCCGCGGCTCGGAGAATGCCGGCCCCGAGAAAGTAACCGTCTGCGGGAACGGCCCGTTGATCGGCGGATCGCCGGGCCCGGCGAGGATGAAGCCGCCGGGCACGGTAACGCTCGGGAAGCCCGCCTTCGCCGGCGCGCCGGCGAAGTTGTTGCCCAGGGCGAGGATGGCGTCGGTATCGTCGTCGGTGCCCTTGATGCCGTCAGGGCCGTTGTACAGCGCGTTCAACGCGTCGCGCGACAGCACCAGATCCTGCGCGCGATCTTCGAGGTAGCGCACGGTATCGGGGCTCCCCGGCGTGACGTCGAGCGCTTCGGCTCCGATCGCAATCGCCTGGCCGTACTTCATCGGCGGCGTGAACGCGTTGTTGAACGCGATGACCTGGGCGAGCGTATGGTTGGGTGCGCCCGGTGTCGCGGCGAGATACGCGTTCAGATCGCGCTTGAAGCCATACAGCAGCACCGTCGAGCAGGTGCGATCGGTCGGCGCCGGCCGAACGACGCAGGTGCCGAGCTGCAGCGGGATGTCCCTGACCGCGAGAATGCGAACCGACGCGCCCTGCGCCGTGAGCACCGCGACCGCGTTGTCGATCACCGCCTGGCGGTTCGCGGTGAGCGGCGTCGGCGGCGAGTAGACGGCGATCCTCGCGCGCCTCAGCGCATGCTTGTCGAGGAACCTGGTGTAGTCGTCCAGGCAGTTCCCGGGCGTGAGGCACGCCCCTGTCGCCGGGTCGGCCGGATCGAACCCCGCGAGCACGCCGAGGAGGATCGCCGCGTCGGTCACCGTGCGGGTGATCGGGCCGGCGGTGTCCTGATCGGCGGTGATCGGGATGATGCCGTCGCGGCTGACCAGCCCCACGGTCGGCTTGATGCCGACGACGCCGTTGGCGTTCGCCGGGCTCAGGATGGAGCCCGAGGTCTCGGTGCCCACCGCGATCGCCGCCAGGTTGGCGTTGACGCCGATCCCCGGTCCCGAGCTCGAGCCGCCGGTCTGCAGCACCGGCCGGCCGTCGTTGAACGGCGGCGTCGTCCGCGGATCGACGCGCGGATCGTAGGGATTGAAGCCGAAGCCGCCCAGCGAGCTGTAGCCGGTCGGCATGCCGATGGCGATGAAGTTCGCGTACTCGGTGAGCGTGCCCTTCCCGAGAATCAGCGCGCCCGCCTCGCGCAGCTTGCGCGTGATGAAGGCATCGTCGGGCGGGATCGATCCCGCCAGGGCGACGCTGCCGGCGGTGGTCGGCATGTCCGCCGTGTCGATGTTGTCCTTGAGAAGCACGGGAACGCCGAAGAGCGGCTTCTTCCCGCGGCCGCGATGCGGGTTCTGCGCGTCGAGCTCCCGCGCCTCGGCCATCGCCTGCTGGTTGACGTGGATGTAGGCATTGATGCCCGGACCGTTGTCGTCGAACGCGCCGATGCGATTCAGGTAGAGCCGGGTCAGGCGCGCGATGGTGATGACGTTCGACTGCACCGCCTTCTGGATTTCGGGGATGGTCGTTTCGAGCAGCTCGAACTTGATGCGGCCGCGTTCGTCGTCGCGGTCCTGGGCGGAAAGAGGGGCCAAGGCCGCGAGCAGAGCGGCAATGCCGGCGCCGGTCACGAGCAATCGCTTCATGGGCGTGTTCTCCGCGGATGGAAGGAGTTTTCGGCGGCGCATAATCCGCCCGCCGCGGGCGGCGGGTCAAGCTGAAATCGGCGCTCACGATCGAGATCCGTGCACCCTGCCGAGCGGCCCGTCGCATGACCACGGCCGCGGCCGCCGGGTGGAGAAAGGTTCCCGTCCGCCGCACGATTCGCAGTAGGCTGCACGCCATGTCCGACCGCAGACCCGTATCCTTCCGCGGCTGGCGCCGCGCGGCGGCGATCGTGATTTCCATCGCGGCCGTGCCGGCGACCGCGGCATGCCGATCGACTCCGGTCGCCCAGGCCCCGGCCGCGGTGTCCGCCGACACGTGGGCGGTGGTCGACGGCCGGCCGATCTCGCGCGACGACGTCGAGAAGGCCTACCGGCGGACGCGCGACGCCTCGCAGCCCTTGTCGGACGACGAGATGCTGACGGCCAAGCTGGCGCTGCTCAACGACCTGATCGTCCAGGACCTCCTGATTGCCAAGGCGCGCGAGCTGAAGATCGAGCTGCCCGACACCGAGCTCGACGCCGCCTACAACGACGCCAAGAAGAACCTCGACGATCAGGCGTTCCAGCAGGAGCTGGGCCGCCGCAACCTGACTGCCGCCGACATGCGCGAGGGGCTGCGCCGCGAGCTGTTGACGCAGAAGGTGATCGATCGCGAGGTGGTGTCGAAGATCACGGTCACGGATCAGCAGGTCACCGACTACTTCAACGCCAATAAGTCGCAGTTCAACATTGCCGAGGAGGCGTATCACATCGCGCAAATCGTCGTCACGCCGGCACGCGACGCGCAGGTCAACAACGGCACCGGCGACGATGCGGCGACGCCGCAGGCAGCGGCGGCGAAGGTGCAGATGGTGATGCAGCGGCTCAAGGACGGCGCCTCGTTCGCGGAGCTGGCGATGGGCTATTCGGAGGATCCGGAGTCGGCGCCGCGCGGCGGCGACCTCGGCTTCGTGCCAATCTCGCGGCTGAAACAGGCGCCGGCGCCGCTGCGCGACGCGGTCCTGAACAAGACGCCGGGCAGCGTCAACGTGGCGACCGCCGGCGGCGTCTACACCATCGTCCTGGTCGCCGCGCACGAGAACGCCGGGCAGCGCGATCTGTCGACGCCCGCGGTGCGCGATCGGATCGTCGAGACGCTGCGCGGCCGCCGGGCGCAGCTGCTGCGCGCGGCGTATCTCACCGCCATCCGCGCCGACGCCAAGGTGGTCAATCACCTGGCGCGCCGCGTGATCGATTCGCAGGGCAAGGTGCAGGGCGTCGCGCCGCTGGCGCCATGACGAAGAGGGCGGCCCCATGACGAAGAGAATCGCAGTCCCGATGATCGTGCTGGCGCTGCTGGCGTCGCCGCTGCCTTCGGCGGCGCAGGCGATCAATCGGTTGACGCCGCAGGAAAAGGCCGATGGATGGCAATTGCTGTTCGACGGCGCGTCGCTGAAGGGATGGCACGCGTCGGTGCCGCCGCAGGGGAGTGGCCGCGCCGCCGCCCCGCAGCCACCGCCGCCGGCGGCGCCGCCTGCGCAGGCGGGCGCACTCCCGCAGATCGGATCGTCGCCGAAGCCGTGCGTGACGCGCGCGGCGCAAGCCGCCGCGGCGGCCGGCGCGTCGCACTGGGAGGTGGTCGATGGCCTGCTGGTCGCGTGCGGCGAGCCGACCGGCTACCTCACCTCGGACGCGAGCTACAAGGATTTCCGCCTCTCGCTCGAATTCCGCTGCGGCGGCGACACCAACAGCGGCGTGTTCGTGCGCTCGCCGCTGGAGAACGGCGGCTACGAGGTGCAGATCTGGAGGCAGCAGCCGGCCGGCTACAACACCGGCGCGATTGTCGGCACCGCGAAGACGGCGCGCGATTTCCGCTTCAAGCCGGACGAGTGGAACCGCTACGAGATCAGCGCCGAGGGCGATCACATCGTCGTCGTGCTGAACGGCGAGACGACGCTCGACGTCCACGACGCGAAGTTCGCGGAGGGCAACCTGCGGCTGCAGTATCAGCAGTTCCCGATCGCGTTCCGGAACATCAAGATCCGTCCGCTGCGGTGAGAAGGCGCGCCGCGCGCGCGATCAGCGCTTCGCCGGCTTGCCGCCAAAGGCGGCGACGATGCCGGCGTGATCCGACGGCGCGTCCTGGGCCATCGGCGTGATCATCGCGAACAGCGAGACGGCGGTCGGCGAGAGGCCGCGCGAGTAGATGTAGTCGATCCGCTTGAACAGCCCGCCCTCGGGCTTGCCGCAGCCCGGACGATTCCACATGCCGGTCGCGCCGTCGACGCCCGGTTTCAGCGCGAGCCAGGCGTCGACGTAGCCGGCCGCGGCAAACACTTCGGCCGGTGGCGAGGTCGTTCGGTCGGTGCCGCATGGCACCTGCGTGCGATTGGCCATGTAGTAATTGAGATCGCCGACGATGACGTTGCGCTCGAAGGCGGGCTGCGCCTTCGCGTAGGCGATGGTGTTGCGCGCCTGCGCCGTGAAGCCGACATCGTCGGGCGCGGTGAAATGCGCGGAGTAGATCCGCAGCGTCGAGCCGCAGCCGGCGTCGAGGCAGACGTCGCCGCCGAACAGCCACTGATCTTCGCTCGCCCCCTCGACACCCTTGAACGCAATCTGCTCGACGACATGTTTCCCGCGCATGCCGTAGCGGGTCACCAGGCCGGTGCCGTTCTGCTCCGGGGTGGCATGATGCCATCCGAGATGCTTGCGAATCGCTTCCGGCGTCGCGCACGCCCATGCTTCCTGGACGCCGAGCGCGACGACGCCGGCGTCGTTCTTGATCGCGTCCATCGCCGGCCAGAACGGGCCGCCGGGTTTGCTGGCGTTCACGCTGCAGTCGGTGCTGTTGTCGTCGATCCGGGGTTTCTTGCCGCCGATGCCCATGCCGCTGCGGACGTTCCAGTTCGCCACCTTGAACGCCGGCAGCGCGTCGGTTTCCTGAGACGAGACCGGTGGAACGAGCGCGACGAGCATCAGCGTGAACGAGAGAGCGGCTACCGCCGGCACGTGACGCCACCCGTGAGGAGCAGGCATCCTCGAGACCTCTTCGACTAGTTTACGTCGCCGATGACGGATGAGGTGGAAGACGCCGCGCCATTCTAGAGGCCGTGCGGGAATGGACTCACGTGCGGACCATTCGATCGAGCGCGTCGCCCAGCCGATCGAGATCGCGCGTCGTCGAGTACACGTACGCCGAAGCGCGCACCGCTTCCGCTACGCCGAACCGCTGCAGTAATGGCAGCGCCGCCATGTCGCCGGCGCGCACTGCAATGCCCTGGCGATCGAGCTCGGCCGCGACGGCGCCGGCGGCGAGGCCGACGATCGTAAAGGCGAACACCGGCACGCGCCGATCCGGCACAGTGGGGCCGATGAGGCGCAGCTTCGGGATGGCGGTCAGGCGCGCCAGCCCGTAGCGCACGATCGTCTGGTCGTGCTCCTCGAGCGCATCGTGACCCGCGCGCTCGAAGAATTCGATCGCCGCCGCGAGGCCGACCGGCCCCGCGACGTCGGGCGTGCCGGCCTGGTACTTCGCGGCGCCGTACTCGAGCTCGGCGTGCCTGAAGGTGACGTTGTGCGCCATGTTGCTGCCAACGTGGTACGGCGGCATTCGATCCAGCAGCTCGCGCCGCGCCCACACCGCGCCGGTGCCCATCGGTCCGAGCATCTTGTGGCCGGAGAACACGTAGAAGTCGCAGCCGATGCTTTGAACGTCGACCCTGACGTGCGGCGCACCCTGGGCGCCGTCGATCGCCACCGCGGCGCCGGCGGCCTTTGCCGCGGTCGCGATCGCGCGGGCGTCGTTGACGAAGCCGAGCACGTTGGAGACGTGGCTGAACGCCACCAGCCTCGTCCGCCTCGACAACACCGCGCTGACGGCATCCGCGGTTAGACGACCTTGCTCGTCGACCGCCGGTACGCGAACGACGGCGCCGGCGCGCTCGGCGACACGCGTCCACGGCATCAGGTTGGAATTGTGCTCGCAGATCGGGAGCACGACCTCGTCGCCCCGGCGGAGATTGGCGACTCCCCAGGTCGACGCCAGGAGGTTGACCCCTTCCGTCGTCCCGCGCGTGAAGATGATTTCGGCCGCCTCGGAGGCGTTCACGAATCGGGCGGCAGCCTGCCTCGCGCGGTCGAGCCGCTCCCCGGCTCTCGCGGCCAGGGCGTGCATCTTCGATGGGTTGGCGTTGTCGGTCGAATAGTACTGAACGAGCGCATCGATCACCGACTGCGGGCGAAGGGTCGTCGCCGCGCTGTCGAGGTAGACGAGCTCGTGGCCGTTGACGATTTGTCCAAGCGCCGGGAACGTCGACGGCCAGCGGGATAGCGCCTGCCCGTTCCGGGCCCTCGACGCAGCTGCCGGCACGCTCAACGCGGCCAACGTGGATACGAAGTCTCGGCGAGTGATGCGATTCATGGTCTCCTCTCCCCGCGCCGGCGATTTTAAGTACGTTATGAACGTTACGTCAATATGTTATTATCGTGCCCTGTTCATTTCCCAGGCCGGAGTCGGGTATCGTGCTGCCCCATGGACACCGTCGCCGACACCGGGTGGCTGCTGCTGCTGTACTTCCTCCCCGCCAGACGCGCCCACGCGCGGGTCCAGGCGTGGCGGCGGCTGCAGCGCGTCGGCGCCGTCATGGTCCGGAACTCGGCGTACGTGCTGCCGCATTCGCCGGAATCGCGCGAGGACTTCGAATGGATCAAGAACGAAGTCGCCGCCAACGGCGGCGAGGCGATGGTCCTGGCCGCCCGGGCCCTGGATGCGGCCGCGCACGAAGAACTGGTCGATGCCTTTCGCGCCGCCCGGGCGAACGACTTCGAGCAACTGGCCGGCGAGGCGTCGAAGCTGGTGAAGAGAGCGGCCCGCCGCGACGCGGGCGGACGGCGCGAGGTGACGCAGCGGGTGCGGCGGCTCCGCGAACGATTCGAGGACGCCGTGCGGCTCGACTTCTTCGGCGCACCGGGGCGCGACCAGACCGCCGCGCTACTGGCTCAACTCGATCGGAGCACAGGAAGGACGAGAACCATGGCACCGGTGGCGACCACACGCGCGAACAGGACCGACTATCGTGGCCGTCGCTGGCTGACGCGGCCGCGTCCGGGCGTCGACCGCATGTCGTCGGCCTGGCTGATCCGCCGCTTCATCGACCCCGAAGCGGCATTCATCTTCGGCGACGTCGGCAAGACATCGGACGCCATCCCCTTCGACACCTTCGAGGCGGAGTTCGGGCATCACGGCACCAACTGCACCTTCGAGACGCTCTGCCAACGTTTCGCGATTGACGATGCGGCGATTCAGCACATCGGCCGGATCGTGCACGACCTGGATCTCAAGGAGAGCAAGTACAAGGAGGCCGACGCTGAAACGGTCGGCCGCCTGGTCGAAGGCCTTCGACGGGCGCATCACGACGACGAGGCGCTGCTGCGGGCGGGGATGGACTTGTTCGAGGCGCTGTATCAATCACTCGCCGCGCGGCCAGGGGCACGCGAGACGAGCGCCCGCCGCGCGGCGCCGACCCGGGGGCGACGAAAGAAACCCAGGGTCTCGTAGACGTTCGCGTAACGAAATGGAGGGAGGTCCGGGCGCAGGTTACGCCGGCGCGCGCTCGAACACGGCGGTCTGTGAATCGAAATTCGCCTTGACCGTTCGGCGCGCCTGGCGCCAGCAACGCGACGGCGCGCTTGGCGCCACGCCATCGTCGGTCCACCACTCGGGCTGGAGGCGCGCCAGGGCCGGCAGCGAGAAGCCGAGCAGGGCTTCGATTTCAGAAAAGGTCAGCACGACGGTATCCGCATAGCGGTCGCGCAGGTACTTGTGCAGCGGCAGATATTCCGCCGGCCCGAAAAACGGTTTCGCATCGACGATCGGGCCGAGTACCCGCCAGTCGTGATGCTGCCGCTGGCGCCGCAGCTTCCTGAACCAGGCCATCATCCGCGGAACCCCGTCGATCCGCGCAGGTCGAGACGATGCGCGGGAGCGAACTTCAACCGCCGCGCCTCGTCGACCGTCAGGCCGACGAAAAGCTCCGCCGAAAAGGACCGCTCGTGAGCGTAGAAGGAAAAGAGCTCGACGTCCTCGCCGTTGTCGAGCGTCGCGATCACCCGGGGCGCCTGGTCGTAGAGACCTTCGGGCAGAGACCTGGGGCCGGGCGTGATGACCGCCGACACGATTTTGCGTCCCGACTGTTGCCAGAGCCAATCGTAGGCCGGACCGTTCATCGTTCCACCCATTCGACGAATGCCGGTGGAATCTCGTTGCGGACGATCATCACGCGCAGGACGCGATCGTCGCGCAGCAGCGTCGCAACGCCCAGACGAGCTGCCGCGACGCTCGGATACCGCGCCCAGGCCGCGGCGACGCCGGTGGCCGAGCCGCGGCGCATGGTCGTGATCAGTTTGAACATGGGAGGAAGTGCACACATGAGAGTATGCGCGGCGCGGCCGGACCGCGCTGTCTCGGATTGCACACCAGCGTCGACTGGTCGACTCGACGCGTGTGCAAAAGGGGACAGGCCGCATGAGCCGGCCGCAGCGCAGCAGACGAGAACCGCTGTCGGATCGAGAGGGAGTGCGGTTTTTTCCGCGCCAATCTCCTAAGCGGTATATACTTGTTGTCCGACCCGCTTTATTGAGCCCTGCGGCCCTTCCGGCCACCAGCCCTCACCAAAGCACGTTCCCGGAGGCCGGTGGCACATCCGAACCCGATTCCCGCTTCACCAGTCGACGCCAGCACGCGACCCGTGATCTGCCCGGCCTGCCAGTCGCCGTCGATCGTCACGACGGCAAAAGTCCCCGACGCCGACACGTACTGGCGCTGCACGAAGTGCGGCGAGGTCTGGAACGTCTCTCGATCGCGGAACCATTACCCCGGCGGCCGCCGGTGGCGCTGAAGGCCACCTGTCCAGCCACCGGGCTTTCATAGCATCACTCGTCTAGCCTGCTCGACACACTCGTTCATCTCTCTCGAAGGACAACACCATGGCGCCTCTCAACGGTACGATCAAAAGACTGGTCAGCGACAAAGGCTTCGGCTTCATCCTGGCCACCGACGGCAACGAGTACTTCTTCCACAACTCGGCCTGCAACCAGACCCGGTTCGACGACCTTCGCGAAGGACAGGCCGTGACCTTCGATCGCGGTCAGGGTCCAAAGGGTCCACGCGGCGAGAACGTCCGGGTTACCGAGTAAGCATGTCGGCACGCAATGGCGATCGGGCCCGTTTCCACAAGGATCGACGCCGCAAGCTGCTCCACCGCCAGCGGCTTCACGCGCTGCTCGCAGGACAGCGCAAACCGGGGGCGGATGCGGCGCCTTCCGTCGAACGGGCTGCGAGTGGCGTCCAGGGTCGTGACGACAAGGGGTGAGCGAGTGAGTTGCTCTTCGAGTTGCGGTCGATGAAGTACACCATTTACGAGCACCCGACCACGCGCAAGTTCGCCCACCTGCCGTTGCCGGCGCGTTTTCTCGAGGGCGACCCGCTTCCCGAGGCCGTTATCGATCGCTGGTTCGAAAGCCGCGACGCCGCGATCGCCGCGCTTGCCGAGCTCCTGGATCGCGACGAAACCGGGCCGGCGTCCGCCGCGGCGCAGACGACGACCGAGGTGGCGCCGGAGATGATCGGTCACCGGGCGGCCCCCGTCCGGTCCCAGCACTAGAACGCCCCGAGGGGGCGTAAAATGAGCGCGGATCTATCGCAGGAAAGGCGAGGATATGATTCGCGCTCGACCTCCCGCCACACCGTTCATCGCCGGTGTTGCCGTGGCACTGTGCCTCGCCGCGCTTGCCGGCGCGCAGGAGACGGCGGTGCCGTCGGTGCCGGCTGCGCCGCGCACCGCCTGGGGGACGCCGGATCTTCAGGGCACGTGGACCGGATCCACCATCACGCCGCTCGAACGTCCGAAAGAGTACGCGGACAAGCCGGTCCTCACGCCGCAGGAAGCTGACGCGCTCGAGGCGCGAGCGCGCGCCCGCAACGCCGCCGAGCCTCCAGTCGTGGCGGGCGATCCCGGCACCTACAACCAGATCTGGTTCGACCCTTCGGCCGCAGTCGTTCCCGACCGGCGAACGTCGCTGATCGTCGATCCGCCGGACGGCAGGATCCCGTTCACCCCCAGGGGGCGAGAACTGGCGACGCGCGCCTCGGATCATTACGGCGCCGGCGCGCGCGACAGCCACTTCGATTTCGACACCGGCGAACGCTGTCTCACCGACGGCAT
>Ga0111538_10003481_pt1 | contig 21983 bp, 20 predicted proteins | sample SoiMethybrSBSTD1_FD_79669 | JGI IMG/M metagenome (GOLD analysis project Ga0111538, IMG submission 79669) | Bulk soil microbial communities from a Populus tree surrounding site in Tennessee, USA - Soil MetaG P. TD hybrid SBSTD1 (version 2)... | ecosystem: Environmental > Terrestrial > Soil >... | reverse complement strand
TCTCCACCACCGCGCTGCGCAAGGAGTTCCGCGGCTTCGCCGCCGTGCGCGACGTCGACCTGCGGGTGGCCGAGGGCAGCATCCACGCGCTCGTCGGCCCCAACGGCGCCGGCAAGACGACCCTGTTCAACATGCTCACCGGCTTCCTCACCCCGTCGGCCGGGCGGATCGAGATCGCCGGGAAGGACGTCACGGGCGAGCCGCCCGAGCGCATCGCCGGGCTCGGCGTCGCCCGCTCGTTCCAGATCACGACCCTGTTCCCGGCCCTGACCGCCCGCGACCACGTCGAGCTGGCCCTGCAGGCGAAGACCACGCTCGGCTGGCGGTTCTGGCGCTCCGACAAGCAGCTGCACAGGTTCCGTGACCGGGCCGAGGAGCTGCTCGCGTCGGTCGGCCTGGAGAAAGTCGCCGACGTCGCGGTCGAGGCGCTCGCCTACGGCCGCAAGCGCGCCCTCGAGCTGGCCGTGGCGCTTGCCCTCGACCCGCGCGTGCTCCTGCTCGACGAGCCGACCGCCGGTATGGGCGCCGAGGACATCGACGGCACCGTCGCGCTGGTGAGGCGGGTCGCGAACGGCCGCACCGTGGTGTTGGTCGAGCACAACATGAGCGTGGTCGCGAGCCTCGCCGACCGGGTGACGGTGCTGCAGCAGGGCAGCGTCCTGGTCGAAGGCCCCTACGAGGAGGTGCGGGCGGATCCACGGGTGATCACCGCCTACCTGGGGGCGCCCGATGCTGCGCGTTGACGGCCTGTCGGCCTGGTACGGCGAGGCGCAGGTGCTCCGCGACGTACACCTCGACGTCGACGAGGGCAGCATCGTCACGCTCATCGGCCGCAACGGCGCCGGCAAGACCACCCTGCTGCGCTGCGTCATGGGGCTGCACCGGCAGCAGCGTGGCGGGATCACCCACGCCGGCAGCGACATCACCAGGTTGGCGCCACACAAGCGGGCCGCCGCCGGCATCGGCTGGGTGCCCGACGACCGCGGCATCTACGCCGGTCTCAATGTCGAGGAGAACCTGACCCTGCCGCGAACCGTCGGCGACAACGGGTGGCCGATGAACAAGATCTACGACGCGTTCCCCGTTCTGCGCGAACGGCGCCGCTATCCGGGAACCCGCCTGTCCGGCGGGGAGCAGCAGATGCTCGCCATCGCCCGGGTGCTGCGCACCGGCGCCCGGTTGCTGCTGTGCGACGAACCGACGGAGGGTCTGTCGCCCCTGTTGGTCCGCCAGATCGGCGACATCCTGCGCACCGTCCGCGAACACGGCGTGACCGTGCTGCTGATCGAACAGAACCTGCACTTCGCCACGACCGTCGCCGACCGGCACTACCTCCTCGCCGAGGGCCGGATCGCCGAGAGCCTCGGCAACGACGAGGTCGAACGGCGCCGGCACGAACTTCTCGGCTACCTCGGAATCTAAGGAGCACCCCCATGCGAAAAGCAGCCGCGATAACGACAGCGGCGGCCCTCCTGCTCGCCGCCTGCGGACAGGGCGGCCCCAGCGGCGGCGGCGGCAAGATCTCCGGCGACAAGATCGTCCTCGCGGTACTCAACGACCAGTCCGGCGTCTACTCCGACCTGTCCGGCAAGAACTCCGTCGAGGCCGTGAAGATGGCCGTCGAGGACTTCAAGGCCCAGTACGGCGACAAGGCCGTCACCAAGAACATCGAGGTGGTCACCGCCGACCACCAGAACAAGCCGGAGATCGCCAACTCCAAGGCGCAGGAGCTGTTCGACCGGCAGGGCGCCGACACGATCCTCGACGTACCGACGTCGTCGGCAGCGCTCGCGGTGGCCACCGTCGCCAGCCAGAAGAAGAAGCTCTACCTGAACATCGGTGCCGCCACCACCGACCTGACCGGCAAGGCCTGCAACAAATACACGTTCCACTACGCGTACGACACCTACATGCTGGCCAAGAGCACCGGCACCACGGTCACCAGCCAGGGCGGCAAGAACTGGTACATCGTGTACCCGGACTACGCGTTCGGCCAGGACATGCAGAAGAACTTCACGACGGCCATCGAGGGCGCCGGCGGCAAGGTGGTCGCGAAGGACCCGACGCCGTTCCCCAACGACAACTTCTCGACGTTCCTGCTCAAGGCCCCGAACATGAACCCGAAGCCGGACGTGCTGGGCACCATGCAGGCCGGCGGTGACCTGGTGAACCTCGTGAAGCAGTACAACGAGTTCGGGCTGAAGGGCAAGGGCATCAAGCTTTCCGTCGGCCTGATGTTCATCACCGACATCCATGCCCTCGGCCCGGACGCCTTCGCCGGCACCACGTTCACCGACGCCTGGTACTGGAACCTCGACGAGCGCAGCCGCGCCTGGGCCGACAAGTTCCAGCAGCGCACGAAGATCCGGCCGTCGTTCGCCCACGCCGGCAACTACTCGGCCGCGATGCAGTACCTGCAGGCCGTGCAGCGGGCCGGCAGCGACGACGCCGACGAGGTCGTCAAGAAGCTCGAGAACTACTCGTTCGACGACGTGTTCGCCCGCAACGCCAAGATCCGGGCCGAGGACCACCGGGTGGTGCACGACGTCTACCTCGCCGAGGTGAAGCCGAAGTCCGAGGTGACCACCGACTGGGACTACGAGAAGATCCTGCGCACCGTCCCGGCCGACGAGGCGTTCCGCCCGGTCGCCGACAGCGCCGCGGCCGGCTGCAAGATGGGCTGAGCCCGTGGCCTCGTTCCTGCAGCAGTTCTTCAACGGGCTCGTGGGCGGCGCGTTCCTCGCGCTGCTGGCGCTCGGCCTGTCGGTGATCTTCGGGATGCTCGGCGTGGTGAACTTCGCCCACGGCGCGTTCTACATGCTCGGCGCGTTCGGCGCGTACGTCCTGCTGACCGACGCGGGCGTGAGCTTCTGGGTGGCCCTGATCGTCGTCCCGGTCGCCCTGGGCCTGTTCGGGATGCTGCTGGAGCGGCTGCTGATCCACCGGCTCACCGCGCTGGACCCGCTGTACAACTTCCTGCTCACGTTCGGCCTGACGCTCGTCCTGCAGGACCTGGTGCGCCGCCAGTACGGCATCACGTCGCAGCCGTACCCGCAGCCGGCCGGGCTCGACAAGCCGGTCGACCTCGGCCTCTTCGAATACCCCGGCTACCAGGTGTTCGTGCTGGTCGTCGCCGCCGCGGTCTGCGCCGGGGTGTGGCTGCTGATCACCCGGACCCGGGTCGGGATGGTCGTGCGGGCGGCCACCGAGCGGCCCGAGCTGACCCGGGCGATGGGCATCAACGTCGGGTTGTGGGTGACCCCGGTCTTCGGGTTCGGGGTCGCCCTGGCCGGGCTGGCCGGGGTGCTGGCAGCGCCGATGCGGGCGATCAACCCGCTGATGGGCGCCGACCTCATCATCACCGTGTTCGCCGTGGTGGTGATCGGCGGGCTCGGGTCGATCGTCGGCTCGGTGCTGGCCGGCTTCGGGATCGGTGTCGCCTCGGCACTGTGCAACCTCTACCTGCCGGGGCTGTCGCAGACGCTGGTGTTCGTGCTGATGGCGGCGGTGCTGCTGTGGCGGCCGGCGGGCCTGCTGGGCCGGGAGGAGGTGCCGGCATGAAACGCTGGGTCCTGCTCGGCATCGGGCTCGCCGTCGTCCTGGCCCTGCCATGGTTCGTCTACCCGCCGGTCGCCTCGGACATCGTCGCGTTCGCTCTGCTCGCCATCGCCCTGGACCTTCTCATCGGGTTCACCGGCCTGCTCTCCTTCGGGCACGCCGCGTTCTGGGGCACGGCCGCCTACGCCACCGGCCTGGTGGCGATCCACGCCGGCGTGCCGTTCCCGGTGGCCGTGCTCGCCGGCGCTGTCGCGGCCGCGGCGCTGGCCGTGCCGATCGGGTACCTGTCGGTCAAGCGGTCCGGAATCTACTTCGCGATGGTGACGCTCGCGTTCGCCCAGATGGTCTACTTCATCGCCAACCAGTGGCGGGGCGTCACCGGAGGCGAGAACGGGCTGCAGGGCGTGCCGCGCGAACTGTTCGGCGTGGACCTCAGCGACCCGTTCTACTTCTACTACGCGGCACTGCCCCTGGTGCTCGTCGGCCTGTTCGCGGCCTGGCGGATCGTGCGCTCGCCGTTCGGCCGTGTGCTCGTCGCGATACGCGACAACCCGCAACGCGCGCGCGCCCTGGGTTATCCGGTGCAGCGCTACAAGCTGCTGGCATTCGTTCTCTCGGCGACGCTGGCCGGGCTCGCCGGCGGGCTGCACGCGGTCGGGCACGGGTTCGCCTCGCTGCAGGACGTGCACTGGACCACGTCGGGCAAGGCGGTGCTGATGGTCGTGCTCGGCGGGATCGGCACGCTGTGGGGGCCCGGGCTCGGCGCCGCGCTCGTCGTCCAACTCGAGGATTACCTGGCCACGGCCGGTTTCGTCGGGATAGACATGGTTGTCGGGGCGGTGTTCGTCGTGGTGGTGCTGCTGTTCCGGCGCGGCGTGTGGGGGACCGTCGCGCTCTGGTCGGCGCGCCTAGGTGCGCGGCGGCGAGCGTCGAGGGCGGCGTCCGCGGCGGGTGCCGGGCCGTCGCCGTCACCACAACAACGCGACGCCGACCGCGAGAGCGTCGACGCGACGCGGAAAGGCGACTGAACGTGGGAGCCACGCTGGACCTCACCGGGCGCACGGCACTGGTCACCGGTGGGGCGAGCGGGATCGGCCGCGCCTGCGCCACCCGGCTGGCCGCCGCCGGGGCGGCCGTCGTGCTCGTCGACCGGGACGACGCCGTCAAGGATGTAGCGGCCACGCTCGGCGGCGCTGCGCTCGTCGCGGACCTCGCGGACCTCGACGGCCTGGACGCCCTCGGCGGACCCGGGCTGGCGGCGGACATCCTCGTGAACAACGCCGGGTTCCAGCACGTGGCGCCGATCGAGGAGTTCCCGCCCGAGACGTTCGGGGCGATCCTGCGGCTCATGCTGGAGGCGCCGTTCCGGCTCGCCCGCCGGCTGCTGCCCGGCATGTACGAGACCGGCTGGGGGCGCATCGTGAACATCTCGTCGGTGCACGGGCATCGGGCCTCGGCGTACAAGTCCGCGTACGTGGCCGCCAAGCACGGCCTGGAGGGGCTGTCGAAGGTGATCGCGCTGGAAGGCGCGCCGCACGGCGTCACCTCGAACTGCGTGAGCCCGGCGTACGTGCGGACCCCGCTGGTGGAACGGCAGATCGAGCAGCAGGCGACGGCGCACGGCATCGCCGCCGAGGAGGTCGTCGAGCGGATCATGCTGGCACCGGCGGCGCTCAAGCGGCTCATCGAGCCGGACGAGGTCGCCGAGCTTGTCGCGTACCTTTGTGCCCCGGAATCCTCTTTCATCACCGGCACTTCGATCATGGTGGACGGCGGGTGGAGCGCCCATTGACGGGATCTTGGTTCGCGGCCAGCGGGGTGAGGTGGGGGCGTGAACAGTGAGTTCGTGGCCGACTTCCTGGAGCTGCTCGCCCGCGAGGCCGGCCCGGTGGAGTTCGACCGGCCGGGGCTGGAGGCCCGCGCCGCCGGCGCGCCGGCAGACGTCCTCGACGGGATCGACCAGGCCCGCGCGGTGGCGCTGCGGGTGCGCGCGCTGCTCGAGCGCCGGCGCCGTCGGGAGGCGGAGCTGTCCGCGCTCGTCGAGACCGTCGCCGACCTCGCGACGCTGCACGACCTCGACGCCGTCCTGGAGGCGATCGTCCGGCGCGCCCGCAAGCAGCTCGGCGCCGACCTCACCTACATGACGCTGCACGACGAGGAGCGCGGCGACACCTACATGCGGGTCACCGACGGCTCGGTGTCGGCCCGGTTCCAGCAGCTGCGGCTGCCGATGGGCGGCGGCCTCGGCGGCCTGGTGGCCCAGAACGCGACCCCGTACGTCACCGCGAACTACCGGGAGGACGCCCGGTTCCGGCACCTCACCGAGATCGACGCGGCGGTCGCCGAGGAGGGCATCGTCGCGATCGCCGGGGTGCCGGTGCGGCTGGGCAGCCGCATCCTCGGCGTCCTGTTCGCCGCGAACCGCTCGGCTCGGCCGTTCTCCCGCGAGGAGGTGACGCTGCTCGGCTCGCTGGCGGCGCACGCCGCCGTCGCGATCGACAACGCGCGGCTGCTGGCCGAGACGCGCTCGGCGCTGGCCGAGCTGAGCACCGCGAACCGGCTGATCCGGGCGCACAGCGACGCCGTGGAGCGGGCCGCCGACGCGCACGACCGGATGGCCGAACTGGTGCTGCGCGGCGGCGACGTGCACGACCTCGCCGCCGCGGTGGTCGACGTGCTCGGCGGCGCCTGCGCGGTGCTGGACGTCGACGGGCGGGAGCTGGCGTCCACGGGCGACCTCGGCTCGCCGGCCGACGTCGCCGACGCGGTGGCCGCGGCCCGCTCGCTGGGCCGCACGGTGCGCCGCGCCTCGTTGTGCGCCACCGCGGTGAGCGCCGGCGGGGAGTCGTTGTGCGCGCTGCTGCTGCGCTGCGAACATGAGCCGGACGAGGTCGACCTGCGCATCCTGGAGCGGGCCGCGGTGGTGACCGCGCTGCTGCTGCTCTCCCGGCGCAGCCTCGCCGAGGCGGAGAGCCGGGTGCGCGGCGAACTGCTCGACGACCTGGTGTCGCGGCCGGGCACCGATGCGGCGACGGTGTGGGAGCGGGCCCGGCGGCTCGGCGTCGACCTGGCCGCGCCCAACTCGGTGCTGGTGCTGCTGGGGCCGCCGGAGCTGCGGCAGCGGATCACCGCTTGGGCGGCCGGGTACGCCGCGTCGCACGGCGGGTTGGCCGCCTACCGCGACGGGTGCGCCGTGCTGCTCGTGCCGGGGGAGGACCCGTCGGGGCTGGCCGCCCGGGTGGCCCGCGACGCCGCGACGGCCGCCGGCGTGCCGGTCACCGTGGGGGCGGCCGGCCCGGTGTCGGCGCCCGACGCCGTCGCGCCGGCCCACCGCGAGGCGGCCCGGTGCGCGACGGCGCTGGTGGCGCTGGGCCGAACGGGTGACGGCGCCAGCGGTGGCGACCTCGGCTTCGTCGGGTTGCTGCTCGGTGCCGAGGGAACCGACGGCCTGGACGCGTTCGTCACCGGCGTGCTCGGGCCGGTGCTGGCCTACGACTCCCGCCGCGGCACCCGGCTGTGCCTGACGCTGGAGTCCTACTTCGCCAGCGGCGGCAGCCCGGCGCGCACGGCCGAGGCGCTGCACGTACACGTCAACACCGTCGCGCAGCGGCTGGAACGGCTCACCGCGCTGCTCGGCGCCGGATGGCAGCGGCCGGAGCGCGCGCTGGACCTCCAGCTCGCGCTCCGGCTGCACCGGCTACAGGGAACAGGTTCCTGAATCGGAGTACGGGAGCGTCGCGCTCGGCGGCGGCGCGCCGCGGCCGGCGATCCATCGCTCCATCGCCTCGAACGCCGAGCGGTAGCAGGGCAGCATCGTGCGGGCGACGCCGGGGTAGTTGGGCACGATGCCTTCGACGTGCAGACCGCCGCTCACCCGGTAGTAGCGGTACTGCTGCGTGTTCCTCACCATGCCGGCGTACACGTCGGAGTCGACGGCGATCGGCAGCAGCGCGTCGAGCGTGCCGTGCAGGGTGATCAGCGGACGCCCGATGCGGCCGGTCAGCGAGACGCGGCGCACCGCCTCGTGCACGGCCGGCGGCCGGGACGCGAAGTCGTAGTCGGTGTCGGTGCCGGTGTAGTCGGGGTCCAGTTCCAGCCGGTAGATCGCCTGGGTGCCCGGCCAGTAGACGGCGTAGTGGTAGGCCCACGTCGGCTCGGATCCGGGCGCGAAACCGGCGGCGTACATGTCCTGGGCGGCGCTCGCGTCGCCGGCGGCGTAGCGGGGATAGGCGCGCAGCGCCGGCGGCAGGAACGTCAGCAGGTTCGGCCCGTCCGGGGTGAACAGCGTTCCGGACCAGTCGACGCCGCCGTCGTACAGCCACGGGACGCGCTCCAGCTGCCACCGCGTCAGGTAGCCGCCGTTCGACAGGCCGGTCATGATCGTGCGGCTGGGCGGCCGGCCGTAACGCTGGGCCGCCACGACCTTCGCGGCGATCGTCAGCTGGGTGACCCGCTGGTGCCATTCCAGGATCGCGTCGCCGGGGCGGACGCCGTCGAGGTAGAAGCTCGCGCCGCTGTTGCCCTTGTCGGTCGACGCGAACGCGTACCCCTTCGCCAGCACCCAGTCGCCGATGGCGAAGTCGTTGGCGTACTGCTCGCGCACGCCCGGCGAGCCGGTGATGACGAGGCCGCCGTTCCACCGGTCGGGCAGCCGGATCACGAACTGCGAATCGTGCTGCCAGCCGTGCGTGTTGTTGAACGTCGACGGGTCCGGGAAGTATCCGTCGATCTGGGTGCCGGGAACGCCCGTCGGGTTGACGGTGCCCGGCGCGGAAAGGCCGGCCCAGTCGGCCGGGTCGGTGTGTCCACTTGCGACGGTGCCGGTGGTGGTGAGATCGGCCAGGGCGCTGACGACCTGGTGCTCGGCGCCCGGCACGAGCAGCGGCCGGGGCTTCGCGGCTTCGGCGGACGTCGGCACCGCGACGAAACCGACGACGAGGATGGCTGCGGCGACGATGCGGTGGCGGTTCGCTCCCATGGCCGTATGGTGGCGACCCGGTCACGCCGGCGACATGGTGCCCGCACCCATTTCGGCGCGTCTATCCATGTGCTTGCGGTGGCGGCTGCCGGCATAGTGGAGCCGATGCTGGATCCGCTCGAGGTGGTCCTCGACCTGGCCGGCCGCGCGCTGGCGTCGCCGCTCGTGCTGCACCGTGACCGCTCCTGGCCGCACGGCGAGTCGACGGTGCTGGAGGTGCGCGACGCCGCGGGCACGCCGTGGATCGTCAAGCAGGCGCGCGATCCCGCGGCCTTCGCCCGGGAGGCGCGGGCGCTGCGCGACTGGGCACCGCTTTTGGGCGACGGCCTGGCGCCGCGGCTGCGCGCGACGGTCGCCGAGCGGTCGCTGCTGGTGCAGGACAGGCTGCCGGGCCGGGCCGGAACCGCCGCGACCGCCGGCGAGTTCCGCCAGGCCGGCCGGCTCGTCGCCCGCCTGCACGCGGCCGAGCCGGCGGTGCCCGACCCCGACTACGCGGCCCGCTGCTCGGACAATCTCGACCGGTGGCTGCACCGGGTGCCGGGCGTCATCGACGCGGCGGACCTCGGCTTCGTCCGCGCCCGGCTCGCGCTCGTGGGGTCGATGCCGGCCGCCGTCAGCGGTCCCATGCACAACGACAACCAACCGCGGAACTGGCTGACCGACGCCGCCGGCACCGTGCGCCTCATCGACTTCGGCAAGGCGAAACGCGACGTGCAGCTGCGCGACTTCGAGCGGATGCGCAGCGCCGAATGGCGGGAGCGGCCGGACCTGCGCGACGGGTTCTTCGACGGCTACGGCCGGACCCTGACCGACGCCGAAGAGCAGATGCTCGCCTGCGTCGGCGCCTACGCGGCGACGACGACGATCCTGTGGGCCCGCGCGCACGGCGACGAGGGGTTCGAGGAGCACGGCCGGCGGACGCTGGCCGACCTGCGCGCTCTGGACACCGCGACCTGACCTGCGTCAGGGTGGGGTATGGGGCAGACCGCTTACACCACGTGCCCGCTGTGCGAGGCGACGTGCGGGCTCGAGCTCACCGTGTCCGGCCGCACGATCGTCGCCGCCCGGGGTGACCGAGACGACCCGTTCAGCAAGGGCTTCGTGTGCCCCAAGGGCGCCGCGATCGGGCAGCTCGACGCCGACCCGGACCGGCTGCGCGCGCCGCGGGTCCGCCGCGACGGCAAGCTGGTGCCGGTCGGCTGGGACGAGGCGTTCGCCGTCGCGGACGAGGGGCTCACCCGCGTCATCGAGGCGCACGGCCGCCAGGCGGTGGCGTTGTACCAGGGCAACCCGAATGTGCACACGATCGCGGGCAACCTGTTCGGCGGACAGCTGCGCAAGGCGCTCGGGTCCCGCAACGTGTTCACGGCGTCCACTGTGGACCAGATGCCCAAGCACGTGTCGTGCGGCCACCTGTTCGGCAGTCCGATGGCGATCCCGGTTCCCGACGTCGACCGCAGCGACTTCCTGCTGCTGCTCGGCGCCGACCCGCAGACGTCGAACGGGTCGCTGTGGACCGCTCCCGACCTGCCCGGGCGGCTCGCCGCACTGCGCAAACGCGGCGGGCGGCTGATCGTCGTGGACCCGCGCCGCACCCGAACCGCCCGCGTGGCCGACCGGCACATCCCGATCCGACCCGGCACCGACGCCTTCCTGCTGCTCGCGATGGTGCACGAACTGTTCGCGCGCGACCTGGTCGACCTGGGTGCGCTGGCACCGCATGTCGCGGGCGTCGAGGACGTGCGGGAGGTCGTGGCGAAGTTCCCGCCGGAGGCGGTCGAGGCCGCGTGCGGGATCGACGGGGCGACGATCCGCGAGCTGACCGCTTCGCTGGCGGCTGCCGAACGGGCCGCCGTGTACGGGCGGATCGGCACGACCACCGTCGAGCACGGCACGATCGCGAGCTGGCTGGTCGACGTGCTGAACGTGCTCACCGGCAACCTGGACCGGCCCGGCGGTGCGATGTTCCCGCTGCCGGCGCACAGCCGTCGCGGGACCGGAAGCGGCGCCGGCTTCACCACGGGGCGCTGGCACAGCCGGGTGCGCGGGCTGCCGGAGGTGCTCGGCGAGTTCCCGGCCGTCACGCTCGCCGACGAGATCCTGACGCCCGGCGACGGCCAGGTGCGCGCGCTCATCAGCGTCGCCGGTAACCCGGTGCTGTCGCTGCCGAACTCCGGCCGGCTGGACGGCGCGATCGCCCGGCTGGACTTCGTGGTGTGCGTCGACCCCTACGTCACCGCGACGAGCCGGCACGCCGACGTGCTGCTGCCGCCACCGCCGCCGAGCCAGCAGGCCCACTACGATGTCGCGTTCTACCACTTCGCGGTGCGCAACGTCGTACGGTACTCGCCGGCCGTGGTGCCGCTAGCGGCTGACGCGATGGACGAGAGCGACATCGTGCTGCGCCTCGTCGGGATCCTCAGCGGCCGCGGCCCGGACGTGCGGACCGACGGGCCGGCCGACGCGCGGCGGATCATCGACTCGCGGCTGCGCGGCGGACCGTACGGGCTGTCCCTCGACCGGTTGCTGGCCGAGCCGCACGGCATCGACCTCGGCCCGCTGGAGCCCCGGATCCCGGAGATCCTGCGCACCCGCAGCGGCCGGATCGAGCTGTGCCCGGAGCCGTTCGCCGCCCACGTGTCCACAATGGAGCCCGCCGTGCCGGCGCCCGACGAGTTCGTCGTCATCGGCCGGCGGCACCTTCGCACCAACAACTCCTGGATGCACAACGTGCCGGCGCTGGTGAAGGGCCGTCCACTGTGCACACTCGTGGTCAACCGCGGCGACGCCGAGCGGCTCGGTCTCGCGGCCGGCGGGCCGGCGAGGGTGTCCTCACGCGTGGGCGAGGTCGAGTTGACGGTGGAGGTCACCGACGACATCGCACCTGGCGTCGTGAGCATCCCGCACGGGTTCGGCCACGACCTGCCGGGCGTCGAGCTGACGGTGGCACGGCGCGAGTCGGCCGGCGTCAACACGAACCTGCTCACCGACGACCTGCGCATTGACCCGCTGTCCGGAAACGCGGTGCTGAACGGCATCCCGGTGCGGGTGGCGCCCGTCGCCACGTGACGCCACCGGTCGTCAGGACTCCGGCAGGCCCAGGGATCCGCTCGGCCCGGGACGTAGTGCACCGATCTTGGAGTCGCGCGGCCCCTCCAGGGGCCACCAGACTCCACGATCGCGTTGCCTACGCCTTCGGGCGTTCCTTCTGGCCGGCGGCCAGCAGTCGGACCATCTCGGCGATCCGCTCGGGGCGCTGTTCGGGCCGGCGTTTCGTGGCGTCGATCCAGCGCAGGTAGGCCTTGCGGTAGAACTGCGCGAGCGAGTCGAAGAACGCGGCGGCCTGCGGGTCGGCGTCGAGCGCGGCGGCCACGTCGTCGGCGAGGTCGTCGCGTTGCGGCCCCTCCGGCTCGATGGCGACGGTGACCGTGCTGCCCACCGCGACCCCGCAGTCGCGCACCCACATCGGCCCGAGCGTGAAGCCGTACCCGTCGTCGATCGGTTCGACGCTGCCCCGCACGCGCATCCCGTCGATGGTGCCGCCCACCAGATGGCGGGTCTTGGGTCCCCACACCTCGTTCGGGTCGAATGGAACCCGGATGAACACACCGCCCCGCGGCGCCGCCGCAGCGAGAGCGGTGAACCGCCGGCCACTCGTCCTGGTCACCCCGCAATGATGCCCGACCCGGACCGCGGTTACCGGCCGGTCAGGAAGGAGACGGCTTCGATCAGGGCCAGATCGGTGAGCACCGGGTCGTACCGGGCGCCGACGTCGCGCATGAAGGCGTGCTCGCCGCCGGCCCAGACGTGCAGTTCGACGTCTTCCAGGCCGGCGCCGTAGAGGGCCGAGACCACCTGCAGGCGAGCGTCGGCGGGCACGTGGGGGTCGCGGGATCCGAAGATGACCATCAGCCGGCCGCGGATGCGGGCCGCGTCGGCGAGCGACCCGGCGTCGGCGTCGGCGCCCAGCGCGCCGTTCTGCAGGCCGGTGGGGTAGAAGCACACGGTGGAGGCGACCCGCTCGTCGAACGCGGCCCGGAACGCCAGGTGGCCGCCGATGCAGAAACCCACGACCGACAGTTCGTCCACGTCGGGGTGGGCTTGCATGTAGTCGAGCACCGCGATCCGGTCGGCGTCGAACTGCGCCGTCGTGGTGGCGGCCGCGCCGCCGAGCCCGGCCTGCTTGCCGGCGTCGTCGAACTCCAGCGCCACGCCCGCGAGTTCGCCGTGCGGGTAGATCTCGGGCACGAAGACGACGAAACCGGCCGCCGCCATCCGGCGCGCGGTGCGCAGGGTCGACTCGGTCAGCTGGAAGATGTCGGTGTAGAGCAGCACGCCGTGCCGGCGGGCCGGTCCGACCGGGTTGATGACCACCGTGCGGATCTCGCCGGCCGGCGACGGCACCCGCACCTCGTCTTCGCGCACCTTCACGACGCGTAACCCTACCGGTGATGATGCACCTCGCCGGTCCGGGTTCACCTACGCCGTGGCGGTGCGGTCCCACTGGCCGTCGTCGTTGGTGTCCCTGGCCTCGTGGTCCCACCGGCCGTCGTTGTTGGTGTCGGCCGCGCCGTAGTCCCAGCGGCCGTCGCCGTCGGTGTCCGTGTACTGCCGGTCGAACCAGCCGTCACCGGTCGTGTCGACGTTGTGGGACTCGAAGTTGCCGTCGAAGTTGTTGTCGTACCCGGCCGAGTCGAGCAGCCCGTCGCCGTCGGTGTCGTGGCCCACGAAGTCAACCCGGTCGGTAGCCGGGTGACCGGTTGACACCGTACGGAATCCGCGCACGCCGGTGAGTGCGGCCCGGACCGCACCGCGCCCGCTAGGCTGCCCGGCATGGCACCCGACGGCCGCCCCACGACCCCGGCTCCGGCGCTCTCCGGTGACGCCGTCCGGGCGGTCGTCCAGGAACTGCTCTCGGCAGCGCCGTCCGGGTGCACGTGGCTGCTGCCGCTGCGAGCCGACGACGGCAGCGTGGCCGACTTCGTCGTCTCCGCGGTGAGCGGCCAGGGCCGCGACCTCTACGGCCGTGGCGCGGCCCGCGTCGGGGAGCGGCTCAGCGAGCTGTACCCGAGCATGGTCGGCGGCCCGCTGTGGAAGCTGTACGTCGACGTCGCCGCCGGCGGCGAACCCGCGACCCTGCCCGGGTTCCGCTACGTGGAAAAGCGCTCCGGCATCGTCGCCGACTCGCGGTTCGACGTGAGCGTGCACCCGGTGCTCGGCGGCCTGCTCGTCTGGTGGCAGCGGGTCGACGAGGCCAGTCGCCGGCTCGACCGCACCGAGCTGCTCGGCAACCTCGGCTGGGCCGAGTACGACCTCGTCACCGGGCACAGTGACTGGTCGCCGGGGATGTTCCGGATCTTCGAACGTGACCCGGCGCTGGGCCCGATGTCACGGGTGGAGCAGGCCGCCCTGCTGCTGCCCGACGACCGCGGTCTCGCCGAGACCGCCTGGCAGACGCTCGACAGCGGCGCCGCGTCCGACGTCACGGTGCGCTTCCGGCCGGGCGCCACGGTCAAGTACCTGCGCATCCTGTCCGACGTCGCCCGCGACGCCACCGGCAACCCGCTGAAGGTCTACGCGGTCGTGCAGGACGTCACGGCCCGGGAGAACACCCGCACGGCCATGGACCGGCTCAGCGACCAGTTGCGCACCCGCGAGATGACGGCGATCGCCGAGCACCGCCTGGCCGCGCAGCTGCAGAACATGATCCAGCCGGTGCCACGCGAGCCGTTCCCACTGGCCGGCCTGGAGGCGTTGGTCAGCTACGTGCCGGCGGAGAGCGCGGTGCAGGTCGGCGGCGACTGGTACCACGCCGAGACGCTTCCCGACGGGACCGTGGCGCTCGCCATCGGTGACGTCGCCGGGCACGGGCTGGAGGCCGCCAACGGCATGGCCCACCTGCGGTTCTCCCTGATCGCGTGGCTGTCGATCGGCATTCGCGACCCGGGGACGCTGCTCGCGCACATGAACCGGCTCTGTGGGCAGCTTCGTATCACCGGCACCGCCGCGATGGCCGTCTACGATCCGGCGGCGCGGATGCTGGCCTGGGCCCGCGCCGGCCACCCGGCGCCGCTGCTCGCGCGCGCCGGGACGGCGACCGAGCTCGACCCGCCGGCGGGCCTGCTCCTCGGCGCCGACGGCGGTTCGGAGTACCCGGTGCTCACGTCCCGGCTGGACGCCGGCGATCTGGTGCTCCTCTACACCGACGGGCTGATCGAGCGCCGGGCGAGCGGCACCCGACCGATGCTCGACCAGGTGCGCCGCACCCTGTCAGAGATCTCCGCCGGGCCCGGTGAGCGGGCGCTCACCAACCTGCGCGGCCTGCTGCACTACGCCAGCCCGGACGACGACACGTGCACACTGGCGATCAGGGTGCTGCCGGCGGATTCACAGGCGCAGCCGTAGCCGTACCAGGGTGCCCTCGGGACCGGTGGCGGTGCTCACGTCGTCGCACATCCGCTCGACGATCGCCAGGCCGCGCCCGCTGAGCGCGTCGGCCGCGGGCATCTCGCGGCCGAACTCGCGCGCCGGCCCTCCGTCGGCGACGTCGCACACGACGAAGCCCGGCTCGGCGAAGACCCGCACCCGACCACCGCCCGTGGTGTGCCGCAAGGTGTTCGTCGCCAGTTCGCTGACGGCGATCAGCAGCCTGGCGATGCGATCCGGCGCCAGCCCGAGCGCCTGCGCCCGGGTACCGACGAAACCGCGCACCGCGGCCAGGTCGTCGACGTGGACGTAGGACAGGGCGTCCGGTCCCACGCCAGCGAACGCGGCGGGCGGTTCAGGCATCTCGGGGTACTCCAGCGGGTCAGGCGGGCGGTAGGCGCAGCAGTTCGCCGACACCGGTGAGGTCGAGGAGCCGGGCGACCTCCCCGGCCGCGTTGACGACGTACAGCCGGCCGCCCCGCTCGACCGCGGCGTGGTGACCGGCGATCAGGGCGTGTACCCCGCTGGAGTCCAGGAACTGCAACTCGGCGAGGTCGACGAGAATGGTGTCGCAGCGTTCCGCCGCACCTCGTAGGGCGGCGGTCACCGCTTCCCGCGCGGCGAGGTCGCACTCGCCGCGCAGCGCCACGACCGCCCGGCTGCCCTCGACGGACGTCCTCACCTCGTACTGCGGCATCGATCCCGGCACCTTCCATTCCGGCCTGGGCAGCACCGTACTCCATGCCCGGCGGGGAGGTGATCTGGAATCGGACGACTCTGTCCGGTCGGCTACGTGTCGGCTAGCTCCGGCGCAGCTCCAGCACGCTCATGTGGGTCAACTGGGCGTCGGCGAATGCGTCCGCGAGCGGGATCCGGTAGGTCGCGACGGTCCGGAACCGGTCGGCGGGGAGGTGGCCCCGGCCCGGATCGCCGACGAGCACCCGGGCCCCCCGGCCGGCGGCGCGGTCCAGGAAGGCCAGCATCCGCCGGGCGATGGACCTGTCGTAGAAGACGTCGCCGGCAAGCACGGTGTCGGCGTCGGCGCCGTCGCCACCGTCAGTGCCGTCAGTGCCGTCGGCGCCGTCGGCGCCGTCGAGCAGGTCGGCGTGGCTCTCGTTGACGTGCACGCCGTTGGCCCTGGCGTTCAGCCTGATCGCGGCGACCGCGTACGGGTCGATGTCGTTCGCGGTCACACCCGCGGCGCCGGCCTTGGCCGCGGCGATGGCGACCATGCCGGAGCCGGACGCCAGGTCCAGCACCCGCTGCCCGGCCACCGTCTGCGGATGGTCCAGGACGTAGCGGGCGACCGCCTTGCCGCCGGCCCACGCCGAGGCCCAGTACGGCGGCGTCAACCGCGCGTCGGCCCGAGCCTCCATCCGCGCCCACCACACGGTGGCGTCCTCGGCCAGGTGCAAGCGCACCTCGGGAACGAAGGGAACCTCGACGAGGCGCAGCCGGTCCAGGCCGGTGCCCTGCGTCGCCACCTCACGCTCCAGTTCGCGTAATGCCCGGTGAGCCTTGGTCGTCACCGACACAGCATGACCGACGAACGGCGGAAGCGTCGGGCAACCCGCGGGCCGGGCTGATGACAGCGTGGGTCACCGGATACAGTCTGCGTGGGTGGTTTCGATGCGATCGCAGACGTGGCCGGGGTGACCATCCACGACGAGGAGGATCGGATGGCAATCGGCACGGTGAAGTGGTTCAACTCAGAAAAGGGCTTCGGCTTCATTCAGCAGGACGGCGGCGGGCCCGACGTCTTCGTGCACTACTCGGCAATCGCCGGCAACGGCTACCGCGAGCTCAACGAGGGCCAGAAGGTCGAGTTCGAGGTGACGCAGGGTCAGAAGGGTCCGCAGGCGGCCAACGTCCGGGCTGTCTGAGCGGTTACCCGGCGACTCACCTGACGAGCACGCTGAGGCAGGTCACGCAGCCTTCAAGCCGTTCGAACTCGCCGATGTCGACGGTTACCGGCCGGTAACCGAGGCTCGTCAGGAACCCGGCTGTGCGCGGGGCGGAGGCGGCGATCAGCACGTCGCTTCCGCCCAGCAGCACGACGAACGAACCGGTCGGCTCCGGCACCCGGGTCACCTCGGGAACCGCCGCCGCATCGGGGTTCCACGCGATGCAGGTGCCGTCGGGCAGGGCTGTCACCGCCGACTTCAGGTGCAGCACCCCGGTGATGGGGACCGCGACCACGGTGCGGCCGAGCGGCGCGAGCAGGGCGGCGAGCTGGCGGATGCCCTCGTCGTCGGTGCGTCCGCCGCGTCCGACGTAGACGGTCCGGCCGACCTGCAGCACGTCGCCGCCATCCAGGCAACCCGGCGCCTGGATGCGCGCGACGGCCAGGCCGAGGCCGCGTACCACTGACTCCACCGCATCGACCTCTGCCCGGCGCGAGGCCGCACCCGGACGGGTGAGCACCGCGTGCCCGTCGCACACGACGACGGTGTCCTCGACGAACACCGAGTCGGGCGAGCCGTCGGCGGGCGGCACGAACACCGGTCGCCAGCCGCAGCCGGCGAGCGCGTCGACGTACGCGGCGTGCTGGCGACGGGCGAGCGCGACGTCGACGTCGGTGCGCTCGATGTGGGTCACGATGCCCTCGGCGAGGCGCGGACTCACCGCCCGGACGAGCGCGGTTCCTCGGGTCATAGGAGCATTAAACGGCGACGACGCAGCGGCCGCGGCCGGCCCGCTTGGCCTCCAGCATCGCGTGGTCGGCCCGGGCGATGAACTCGTCGCCGCTGCCGCAGCCCAGCGCCGTCGACATCCCCACGCTCACGCCGACCTCCAGCAGGTGCGACTCGAACCAGATCGGCTCCGCGACGGCCGCGACGACGCGCTCGGCCAGGGCCCGTCCGTCCGCCGGGCCGAGGCCCGGGCAGAGGATCGCGAACTCGTCGCCGCCGAGGCGCACCGGCAGGTCGTCGCGCCGGATCGAGGCGCGCACCCGGCGGGCCACCTCGACCAGCACGGCGTCGCCGGCCGCGTGGCCGTGCTCGTCGTTGACCGCCTTGAAGCCGTCCAGGTCGAGGTAGAGGATCACCGTGTCGGGGGCCGGCGTGAAGTCCCGGTCGAGGTGGTCGGTGAGCACCCGCCGGTTGGGCAGGCCGGTCAGGGCGTCGTGGTCGGCGATGTGGGCGAGCAGCCGCTGCACCCGCGACTGCTCACGCACCGCGCCGGTGAACCGGGCCAGCGTGAACCCGACGGTGAGGATGCACCCGATGACGAGCGCGATCTGCTCGTCGCCGGACAATCCACTGTGGATGACCGCCATCACCGGAGCGGTCAACAGGGCCAGGCCGAGGAACAGCACCCGGGCCGGGTGCAGGCTCTCCACGGCCACGTGCACCGGGGTCACCAGCTCGGCCCGCCGTCGGTGCAGCACCGCGCCGACGATCATCGCGTTCGCGATCAGCAGCAACCCGTCGAGGCGTTCGACGAGCAGGTCCGGCCAGATGTTCGGCAGCACGGCGAAGGCCAGGTCGAGCGCGAGGGTCGACACCGTGCCGGCCACCAGCAGCCGCGTCGGCGCGCCGGAGCGGCCGGGGGACAGCACGAGGAACAGCACCGACGACAGCAGCACCAGGTCGCCCAGCGGGTAGAGGGCGCCGACGACCGCGACGGCGGGATCCGCCTGACCGTGGAGGCCGGGCTCCACCAGGAAGATCCACGCGGACAGCGCCGCCGCGGTGGTGAGCGTCAGCCCGTCCTGGAGACCGGCGCGCCACTGGCGGGGCGCCCGCCGGCGCACCATCGCGAACAGGCCGGTGCCCATGAGCGGATACCCGGCGATCCAGAAGAGGTCCTGGACGCCGATCTCGCCGGTGCCGCCGATCAGGTCGACGCCGCTGAGGACGAGGTCGCCGACGAGCCAGGCGGTGACCGCCCCGGCCACCATCGCGGCCGGCAGCCGCGCGCCCGGCGTCTGGCGCCGAACGCCGAGCCACGCCACCAGCACGAGCCCGGCGAAGCAGCCCAGGTAGGCCGCCTGCCCCGCCACGGACGTCGGGGCGGCGACCGTGACCGCCGCCGCTACCAGGACACCGGCCAGGCCGGCTCTGCGCACCATGCCCGGCCAATCGGCGCCCTGGCCGGGTAGCTGAGCACGGTGCCCGGGAACCGGGCGGGCGCACCGGTTCCGCACCCGGACCGCTCCGCGCCCGGGGAAGGTCAGGGCGTACCGAGCGGGTACGGCGCGAACGTGCTGCGGTTCTCGTCGATCGCGAGCGTGCGGCCGATCAACGGGAACGCGCGCTGCGGGCACCCGTCCCTGTCGCACACCTTGCACCCGACGCCGATCGGCACCGCCGCGTCCCGGTCGTCCAGGTCGCGGCCGGCCGCGTAGACGAGCCGGTCGGCGTGCCGCACGTCGCACCCGAGACCGACGGCGAAGGTCTTGCCCGGCGCACCGTAGCGGCCGGGCGTGCGGGTGACCGTGCGCGCGACCCACAGGTAGCGGCTGTTGTCCGGCATGCTGGCCAGCTGCACGAGGACCCGGCCGGGCGACGCGAACGCCTCGTAGACGTTCCACAGTGGACACGTGCCGCCGGTGCGGGTGAAGTGGAACCCGGTGGCCGACGAGCGCTTGGACATGTTGCCGGCCCGGTCCACCCGGATGAACGAGAACGGCACGCCGCGCAGCTTCGGCCGTTGCAGCGTCGACAGGCGGTGGCAGACGGTTTCGAACCCGACGCCGAAGTGGTCCGCGAGCCGCTCGATGTCGTAGCGGTAGCGCTCCGCGGTGGCGTGGAACGTGCGGTACGGCATGATCAGCGCGGCGGCGAAGTAGTTGGCCAGCCCGATGCGGGTCAGCGTCACGGCCGGCGGCGACGAGAGCTCCTCGTCGGCGGACAGCTCCTCGATCAGGTCGGCGTACTCGGCGTACGCGAGCTGCACGGCCATCTTGAACGCCTGCTGACCCGGACGCAGGTGGCCGGCCAGGTAGAGCCGCCGGGTGTCCGGCTCGTACCGGTGCTGCTCGCCGGGGTTGTCCGAGCGCGCGGTCGCGGCGTCCAGGCCGACCACCTGGATGCCATGGGTGGCGAGGCGGGCCCCGAGCACGGCCACGACGTGGCCCGGCCGGATACCGATCTCGGTGGCCACGCGTTCGGCGGCGAGGTCCAGGTCGTCGATGTAGTTGTGCCGGCGGTAGAAGTAGTCGCGGGCCTCCTCGTGCGGCATCATCGCGATCTGCTCGACCGGCGTCGAGGAGCCCCGCTCGTCGGTCAGCAGGGCCAGCTGCTCGACCGCCTGCCGGTAGCGGCGGTGCAGCGAGACGAGCGCGCGGGCGGTGTGCGGCAGCTTCTCGGCCAGTTCCGCCGCCTCGGCGGCGGCCTCCGGCGAGCCGACGATGTCGTCGGCGACGACCTCGCGGATCTCGGCGATGAGCCGGGTGACGTCGTGCGCGGCGAAGAATCCGGCGTCGACGCCGAACTCCTCGCACAGCCGCAGCAGCACCGGAACGGTCAGCGGCCGGGAGTCGTGCTCGATCTGGTTGAGGTAGCTGGGCGACACCGACAGCCGACGGGCCAGGGCGGCCTGGCTCAACCCGCGGTCCTCCCGCAGCCGCCGCAGCCGAAGGCCGGCGTACGTCTTCTCCACCTTGCGAACTATACGACCGCGCGGCATTAACAATATTCGCAATACCGGCCGGTAAGATTAACGAAAGTTAGCTGATTACGTCTCTCGACGGACCTTCGCGGATCATGTCACCTTGGCGAGGAACGCTTTTCACACTTCGCAATGAGGGAGCACGACCGATGACTCGTGAGGAAATCGCCGCGGAGTTGGAGCGGGAGTGGACGAGCGACCCCCGCTGGCACGGCATCGAGCGGACCTACTCCGCTGCCGACGTCGTCCGCCTGCGCGGCAGCGTCACCGAGGAGCACACGCTGGCCCGCCGGGGCGCTCGGAAGCTGTGGGACCTCCTGCACACCGAGGACTACGTCCACGCGCTCGGCGCGCTGACCGGTAACCAGGCCGTCCAGCAGGTGAAGGCGGGTCTCAAGGCGATCTACCTGTCCGGCTGGCAGGTGGCCGCCGACGCCAACCTCGCCGGGCACACCTACCCCGACCAGAGCCTCTACCCGGCGAACTCGGTGCCGCAGGTGGTGCGCCGCATCAACAACGCGTTGCTGCGGGCCGACCAGATCACCTGGGCCGAAGAAGCGGCCGACGCGCCGCCGGACTGGCTGGTGCCGATCGTCGCCGACGCGGAGGCCGGCTTCGGTGGCGTCCTCAACGCCTTCGAGCTGATGCGCGGCATGATCGCCGCGGGTGCGGCCGGCGTGCACTGGGAGGACCAGCTGGCGTCGGAGAAGAAGTGCGGCCACCTCGGCGGCAAGGTGCTCGTCCCGACCGGCCAGCACGTCCGCACGCTGAACGCGGCCCGGCTCGCGGCCGACGTCGCCGGCGTGCCGAGCGTCATCGTGGCGCGCACCGACGCCCAGGCCGCCACACTGATCACCGGCGACCTCGACGAGCGCGACCGCCCCTATCTCACCGGCGATCGCACCGCCGAGGGCTTCTACCGGGTGCGGGCCGGCATCGAGCCGTGCATCACCCGCGGCCTGGCCTACGCGCCGCACGCCGACCTGCTGTGGATGGAGACCTCGACGCCCGACCTCGACGTCGCCCGCACGTTCGCCGAGGCGATCAAGAACGAGTACCCCGACCAGCTGCTCGCCTACAACTGCTCGCCGTCGTTCAACTGGAAGCGGCACCTCGACGACGCCACGATCGCCAAGTTCCAGCGCGAACTGGGCCACATGGGGTACAAGTTCCAGTTCATCACGCTGGCCGGCTTCCACGCCCTGAACCACTCGATGTTCGACCTCGCCCGCGGGTACGCCGAAGACGGCATGACCGCGTACGTGGAGCTGCAGGAGCGCGAGTTCGCCGCAGAGGCCGACGGCTACACCGCGACCAGGCACCAGCGCGAGGTCGGCACCGGCTACTTCGACCTCGTCAGCACCACCATCAACCCGCAGAGCGACACGGTCGCCATGCGCGACTC
>Ga0111538_10003480_pt1 | contig 21985 bp, 20 predicted proteins | sample SoiMethybrSBSTD1_FD_79669 | JGI IMG/M metagenome (GOLD analysis project Ga0111538, IMG submission 79669) | Bulk soil microbial communities from a Populus tree surrounding site in Tennessee, USA - Soil MetaG P. TD hybrid SBSTD1 (version 2)... | ecosystem: Environmental > Terrestrial > Soil >... | reverse complement strand
TTTTCGTTCGGTGCTCATGAATGAGAAAGGCTATCACGTCGGACACGCGAGCCCCGGAACGCCGGCCGCGCGGGCGTTGCGCGGCGGGATATCATGCGCGGCGTGCCCTTGAGATTCCTCGCCGTCGCGCTCGTGTCCGGGATCCTGGCCTCGGGAACCGGCGCGCCGGCGCCGGACGACGCCGCGACGCTGTCCAGGGAGGAGGCGGGAGCGCTGGCCGCGGAAGTGGCGCCGATCGTCGAGGAGATCCGCGGCGCGAAGTTCAAGCGCCCGGTGCCGGTCGAGATCGTCGACGACCGGGCGGCCCGCCAGCACTTCAAGAGCCGCCTCCAGGAACACTGGCCGGAGGCGGTGCGGCGCGCCGAGGAGACGGTGGACGCGCACCTCGGGCTGATCCCTCCGAAGACCGACCTCGAGGAGGAGGTGTACGACGTCCTCGAGGAGCAGGCCGGGGGCTACTACGACCCCGACCGCGACACCTTCTTCGTCCTCGGCGACATGCCTCGCGCCGCCGCCCCGATCATCGTGGCGCACGAGCTGACCCACGCGCTCGACGACCAGCGCTACGGGATCGACCGGCTGCTCCTGGCCGCGGAGGGGGACGACGACCGGGCCGGCGCCCTCGAGGCGCTGATCGAGGGCTCGGGGACGGTGGTCATGACCGTCTTTATCCATCGACAAATCGTCGCGGGGCGCCTCGACCCGAAGGCGCTTCTGGCCTTCCAGGAGACCGAGGTCGGGAAGGCGGAGCGGCTCAAGGCCTCGCCGCTCTTCGTGCAGCGGACCCTCATCGCCCCGTACATCCTCGGCATGGCGTTCCTCCTGCGCGGCGAGCTCATCCGCATCCAGACCGGCGGCATCACGCCGTCGGACATCGACCGCGCCTTCTCCGACCCGCCGCGCTCGACGGAGCAGATCCTCCACCCCGAGAAGTACTGGGACCCGGCGCGCCGCGATCTGCCGCGCGCCGTCGCGCTTCCGGACCTGTCGGCCGATCTCGCTCCCGGCTGGGCGCGGGCGGGCGAGGGAAACTTCGGCGAGCTGACCCTGGCGCTCCTGACCGGGCTCGACCCGGGCGACCCGACCTCTCCCGATCGCGCCCTCGAGCGCTGGACCAACGCCGCCGCGAGCGGCTGGGGCGGGGACCGCTGGAACCTCTACCGCAACGGCGACCGGGCGATCACCGTGCTCGCGACCTGCTGGGACACGACGAACGACGCGCGCGAGTTCCAGGCGGCGCTGGCGTTGCCGGAAGGGGCCTTCGTGAAGCGCAAGGGGGACGTCGTGGTGGTGGTCACCGGAGACGCGGCGGACAAGGGCAGGAAGCTCGCCGATCGGACGCTGGCCGGGCTCAAGGTTTCGAAGCCGTCGTTCTGAGCCTAGCGGCCCGTTCCGGGGCAGATCATCCCGTTCGCGGGGGCGCCGTTGCCCGGCGCGCGGATCCCGGACGGGGCCGGCGGGCGGGCCGGCGGCTTCGGCGCCGGCAGCGGCCGCTCCTTGCGGACGAGTCTCACGGCATCCTCCGCCAATCGACCTGGAGGAGATCTCCCGCCCCGGACGCGATCACGTCGAGGACGTCGGCGGTCCCGGGAACGACGAGGCCGCGCACCTGCTCGCGGGCGACGACCCGGCCGGATCCGTTCCGCAGCTCCACGCTCACCGTCTGCAGTCCCGAGGGGATCGAGAGCAGCCGCTCGACGTCTCCGGTCGAGGCGGCGCGCAGCGACGCCAGCGGGGCCGAGAAGATCGCCGTCTCGCCGACGCGCACCACCAGGCGCCCCGCCTCGAGGGCGTGCCGCACCACCAGTCGGAGCTGGCCGGGGTCGCTGCTCTCGGGGACGTCGGCCCGCGCCGCCGCCGAGGCCATCGCCATGATCAGCAGCCCCGCTCCCGTCGCACGCCGCACGAACGACATCCGCGCCCGTCTCCCGCCCGGACGCCCGGCGGCGCCCACATGGCCGCGGCTGAATATGAGCACCGGGACTCCGTCGGTCAAGCCATGCAAAGGCTTGCGACACAACACTTTTCACAGATGGCTCATTTCATTCTGGAAACCCGGCCGAAGTCCTGTGGCGCGCGATCTTTCCGCCCCGCCCTTGCGGGTGCTAGCATGGCGCCGGTTGCGCGAGGATCGCGCGGAGGACAGGCATGGCGGTGAACAAGGCGGCGGCGAAGACGCTCGGGATCGAACCGGAGATCTTCCTCGCCCTGTACGAGAAGATGCTGCGGACGTTCTACGTGGAGGAGATGGGGCGCCTCTTCGTCCGCGCCGGCAAGTGCTCGTTCTACGCCTCGACGCGCGGCCACGAAAAGCTGCAGATCGCCTGCGCCATGCTGCTCGAGCCCGGGAAGGACTGGTTCCTTCCTTATTACAGGGAGAAGGCGCTGATGATCGGGCTCGGGATGCCCCTCGAGCACCTCTTCCAGGGGCTGCTGTCGCGCGACGGCGACCCGAACTCCCTGGGCCGCAACATGTCCGAGCACTACTCCTCGAGGGAGCTGCGCGTCGTCTCCCCGACCGCCTGCACCGGCACCCAGTTCCTCCAGGCGGTCGGCCTGGCGCGCGCGGTCAAGGCGGACAAGAAAGACGAGATCGTCTACGTCTCCGGCGGGGAGGGCTCGACCTCGGAGGGGGAGTTCTTCGAGGCGCTCAACAAGGCGCAGCGCGACCTCCTGCCCGTCCTGTTCGTCATCCAGAACAACGGCTACGCCATCAGCGTGCCGCAGGAGCAGCAGACCCATTCGCAGCTCGACGAGGTGGCACGCGGCTTCGGCATGAAGTCGGTGCGGGTGGACGGCACCCGATTCACCGAGATGCACCGCACGCTGCAGCCGCTGGTCGCGTCGATACGGCGCGGCACCGGCCCGCTGTTCGTCGAGGCGATGGTGGTGCGGCTCGACTCGCACTCCTCGTCGGACGACCAGACCAAGTACCGCGCCGAGCAGGACATGGAGGAGGCGCGCCGCAAGGATCCGATGACGCACACGGAGATGCGCATCCGGCAGATGGGCCTCCTGACCGACAAGGAGATCGAGGAGTGGCGGGTGCGCGCCAAGTCGGAGGTCGAGGCGGCGGCGCGGGCGGTGGACGCCCTGCCCTTCCCCCCCGAGGCGAGCGCCACGGGGGACATCTTCTCCGCCGACCGCGTGATCGTCGAGGAGACCGACCCGACCCCTCCGAGCGACAAGCCGGTGACCATGGTCGAGGCGATCAACCACGGCCTCATGGAGGAGATGAAGCGCAACCCCAAGATCGTCATGTGGGGGGAGGACATCCAGGATCCGAAGGGCGGGGTCTTCGGGGTCACGCGCGGGCTGACCGAGGCGTTTCCAGGGCGGGTGGAGAACTCGCCGCTGGCGGAGGCGACCATCGTCGGCATGGCGAAGGGGATGGCGATCGGCGGCTACAAGCCGATCATCGAGATCCAGTTCGCGGACTACTCCTTCCCCGGCTACATGCAGATGCGCAACGAGATCCCGACGCTGCGCTGGCGCTCCGGCGGGGCATGGACCTGCCCGCTCGTGGTGCGCATTGCGACAGGAGGTTACATCCGCGGCGGCCCGTTCCACTCGCAGTGCCCCGAGACCCTCTACGCGCACACCCCCGGCTGGTACGTCGCCTACCCGTCCAACGCCGCCGACGCCAAGGGGCTCATCAAGGCGGCGTGCCGGATGGACGACCCGGTGATCTTCTTCGAGCACAAGGGGCTCTACCGGCAGGTGTACAGCAAGTCGCCGGAGCCGGGGCCGGACTACGTGCTGCCGTTCGGCAAGGCGCGGGTGGTCCGCGCCGGGGACGACCTGACGGTCGTGGCGTGGGGGCGCACCGTGCACATGGCGCAGCAGGCGCTCGGGGCGCTCGCGTCCGAGGGGCAGGAGCCCTCGGTCGAGATCCTCGACCTGCGCACCCTCGTGCCGATGGATCTCGACGCGGTGCTCGCCTCGGCGCGCAAGACCGGACGGGTGCTGGTCGCGCACGAGGCGCCGATGCTGGCGGGGATGGGGGCGGAGGTGGCGGCGCGCATCGCCGACGCCGCCTTCGACCGGCTGGATGCTCCGGTGCGGCGCGTGGCGGCGCGCGACTCGTTCGTGCCGTTCGCCCCGAACCTGGAGGCGGCGGTGCTGCCGAGCGTCGAAGAGATCGCCGGAGCGATCAAGGACTTGATGCAGTACTGAACGAGCGCGCCGCCGGGGGGTGCGCGCTCCGAGGAGTCGTGACGAACGACCCGGTCCTGACCATCCCCTCCCCCGCGCTGATCCTCGTGATCGGCCCGGCCGCCGCAGGCCACACGTTCACGCGGCGCAACTTCCCCTCCGCGGCCGTCGTCTCCCGGGACGCGTGCCGCGACGCGGCGCGCGCCGAGGAGCGCCTCTCCGCCCGCCTGCGCCGCCGCCGGCTGGCGGTCCTCGTCACCGACGGCGCGCCCCGGGCGTGCGATGCGGCGCTGCGGCTGGCCGACCGCCACCACCTGCCGGCGGTCGCCGTGGTGATCGACGGGGGCCCGGCGGGTCGCGGGCGCCACCGCGCCCCGGCGCCGCGACCGCGTCAGGGGTGGACCGCCGTCCACCACGTGCGCGGAGCGCGGGCGATCGCCTCCACCCGCCTGACGCTCACGCCGCTCCCCTGCGACCGGAGCGCGGACCGCGGCCCGTTCGACGTCATCGGCGACGTGCACGGCTGCGCCCGCGAGCTCCTGGAGCTCCTGCGGCGCCTCGGCTACCGCCGGCGCGGCGGCCGCTGGCGCCACCCGGACGGGCGGCGCGCGCTCTTCCTCGGGGACCTGGTGGACCGCGGGCCGCGCATCATCGACGCCGCCACCATCGCCATCGAGATGACCGCGGACGGCGCGGCGCTGGCGGTCCCCGGCAACCACGACGTCGAGCTGGCGGCGCTCCTGCGCGGCGGAAGAGACGGGACGCCCGGGCCCGGCACGGTCCTGTCGCTGGCCCAGATCGCCGCCGCCCCCGCGGAGGCACGGCGGCGCTTCTGCCGGCGCTTCACCGCCTGGGTCGATCGCCTGCCGTCGCACCTGCTGCTCGACGGCGGACGGCTGGCGGTGGCGCACGCGGGACTGCTCGCCGAGCACATCGGGCGGGACTCGGAGGCGGTGCGCCGCTTCGCGGTGCACGGCGCGACCCTCGAGCGCACCGACCGCTACGGCCTGCCGATCCGCGTGCACTGGGCGACGACGTACCGCGGCCGGACGTTCCTCATCTACGGGCACACGGCGGTGCGCGAGCCGGAGTCGGTCGGCGCCACGCTCAACATCGACACCGGGTGCTGCTACGGCGGGGCGCTGACGGCGTTCCGCTGGCCGGAGCGCGAGGTGGTGCAGGTGCGCGCGGCGCGCGTGCACTATCGCTCCCCGCGCACTCGCGGCCTGCGGCTGGGGATCCGGGCGGAGACCCGGACGGCGCCGGCGGCGCGTGGCGGCCGGCCTCTGCGTCCGCGCCCTACTTCTTCTTGAAGAGCGCCTCGAAGGCGGCGCGCCCGGGGCTCATCGACGGCTCGCCGGACGGAGGCGGGGGGCCGGCGGCGATACGCCGGCCGGTCGCGTCGAGGACGGTGGACGGCCGGAACGAGGCGCACTCGTTGGCGATGATCTTCGACATCACCTTCGCCGGGATCGGCTCGCGGCACTCGAAGCGCGCGCCGGAATCGAAGTGCACGCAGTTGCGGCAGCAGTGCACCGCCGCCGTGCAGGTCGGGCAGCGCGCTCCCGTCGCCACCGCCTCGACGGCGGCCTCCTGGTGGCCGCACTGGAAGCAGCGCAGCACCAGGCGCGCCTCGCGCTCCATGCCGCGCGGACCGCGCGGCGGGCGCGGCCCGTCGTTGTTGTCCCGGCGCTTCTCGCGTTCGTCCTTGAACTCGCTGTCGCGGTAACCGGGCTGGCGGTACTTCATGCGGACGCTCTGCCTCCAGGGAAGGTGGTGCGAGGGAGAGCGGCATTCTAGCACGGCTGGCGTTTGCTCACGGCTTTGCCTGCGGCGCTTCGTCCCGTAGAATGCGCCGGATGATTCGGACCCCGATCGGCGGTGCGCTCCTTCTCGCCGTCCTCACCAGTCTCGCGGCCGCCCCGGCCGCGGCGGCGCCGCCGGCGCGGCGCCCCGCCGCCCCGAAGCCTCCCGCCGCCCCGGCGCCGAAGGCGTCGACGGCCGAGGTGCCGATCCCGAGCGAAGACGGATTCGAGCACTCGGTCGTGCGCATCATCAACTACTCGCAGCGCGGCGACTGGTTCTCCCCCTGGGACGTCACCGGCGTGCGCGCCTCGAGCGGCACCGGCTTCGTCATCGAGGGCGGATTGCTCCTGACGAATGCCCACGTGGTGAGCGACGCGCGCCTGCTCCTCCTGTACCTGCACGGCGATCCGACGCCGCACAAGGCGCGGGCGGTGATGCTGGGCCACGACTGCGACCTCGCCCTCGTCCGTCCCGAAGAAAAAGACCTGCTGACGGACATCCCGGTCCTGCCGCTCGGCGGGCTGCCGCCGCTGCGCTCGGCCGTCGAGACCTACGGGTATCCGGCGGGCGGGGACCAGATCTCCTCCACCCGCGGCGTGGTGTCGCGCATCGAGACCCAGGTGTACGCCCATTCGGGCGTGGACCGTCACGTCGCCATCCAGACCGACGCGGCGATCAACCCGGGGAACAGCGGCGGGCCGATGATCCAGAACGGACGCGTGGTCGGCGTCGCCTTCCAGGGGACCGACATGCTGGAGAACACCGGCTTCGGGATCCCCGTGGAAGTCATCCGGCACTTCCTCGACGACGCCAAGGACGGCAAGTACGACGGGTACCCGGACCTCGCCATCTTCGAATCGAACCTGGAGAACCCCGCGGCACGGCGCCGCGCCGGGATGCGGGACGGCGAGAGCGGCGTGCGGGTCGATTTCGTCAACGACGGCGGCAGCGCCGAGGGGCACCTCGAGGTGGGGGACGTCCTGCTCGAGGTCGACGGGACCCCCATCGCCAGCGACGGGTCGGTCCTGATGGAGGGGCTGCGCTTCGACTACGGCCTCATGGTGGACCGGCACCAGATCGGCGAGAACCTCAAGGTGCGGATCCTGCGCGACGGGGAGCGGCGCGACCTGGTCTTCCCGCTGGTCGCGCACCCGGGGACGAGCCGCTACGCCAGCCAGTACGACGTGCTGCCGCGCTACTACATCTACGCGGGACTGGTGTTCGAGCCGCTCAACGTCGAGATGCTGGAGACGAGCGGACGGGACTGGGTGGTGAGTGCCGACAAGCGCCTGGTGCAGGAGCAGATCTTCCGCCCGCTGTCGGATCCGAAGGCGCTCCTGCGCGAGCCGGTGGTGCTGCTGCGGCGGCTCGACGATCCGGTCAACATCAACATCGCCTGGTACCGCGGCCAGCTCGTCACCCGCGCCAACGGCAAGGAGATCGACTCCCTCGCCGGACTCATCGAGGCGATCGAGTCGAACCAGGCCCCGTTCCACGTCCTCGAGCTGGCGGAGCCGGGGCGCTTCATCGTGCTCGATCGCAAGGGCTCGGACGAGGCCAGCCCCCGCATCCTCGAGCGGTACGGCGTCCTGAAGGACCGCAACCCGTGAGGGGCCGCCGGGGGATCGGGGCGAGCGCCCTCGCCGCGGCCGCGCTCTTCTGCGGCCTGCCCGGGACCGCCGCGGCGCGCCCCGCCGCCGCGCGGCAGGCGTTCGAGTCCGGCATCGTCGGCCTGACGATCTCGGCGCAGGGCTGGGATCAGGATCGCCCCTGGGCGAAGGGGGCCCCCCAGTCGCGCGTCGCCCTCGCCACCGTCGTCGAAGGGCCGTACCTCCTGACCTCGGCGCAGATGGTCTCCGACGCGACCCTCATCGAGGTGGAGAAGCTCGGCGGCTCGATGCGCGTGCCGGCGAAGGTGGTCCTCGTCGATCCCGAGATCGACCTGGCGATTCTCGGCGTGGAGGCCCCCGGCTTCTTCTCCGACCTGAAGCCGGTGCCGATCGCGGACGCGATGCCGACGGAGGGGGCGGTGCAGTCGGTGCGCTGGAGGCAGCGGCAGCTCGAGGTCTCCACCAGCCGCGTCTCCCGCATCGAGGTGCAGGTCACCTCTCTCGGCGGGCTGGAGCACCCGTTCCTCCTCGTGACGACCGACCTGAAGGGGGGAGGCTGGGCCGAGCCGGTGTTCGCGGACGGCAAGTTCATCGGGCTGACCGTGTCGCAGGATGAGCAGGTCGCGCGCATCCTCCCGGTCGACATGATCTCCGGATTCCTCGCCATGGCCCGCGGCCCGAAGCCGTACCCCGGCTTCTCCGGTCTCGGGGTCCGCTGGCAGATCAACGAGGACCCGGTCCTGACCGCCTCGCTGCGCCTGCCGGGGGTTCCGCGCGGGGTGCTCGTCACCGGATCCAACTGGGGGGGATCGGCGTGCGGCGTCCTGAAGCCGCGGGATCTGCTGCTGTCGCTCGATGGGCACGACATCGACGCGAGCGGCTTCTACCGCCACCCGCGCTACGGCCTGCTCCGCTTCACGACCATCACCACCGACCGCCACCGCGCCGGCGACGTCCTCAAGGCGGAGGTGTGGCGGGAAGGTAAGAAGATGATGCTCGACGTGCCGCTCAAGGCGACCCACACCAACGGGGACCTGATCCCGGACCGGGTCCCCGACCGCGCCCCGCCCTACCTCATCGCGGGGGGGCTGGTCCTGCGGGAGCTGGACGGGTCGTATATCCGCTCCTGGGGAGATGAGTGGCGCCGCAAGGCCCCCATCCGGCTGCAGCTGCGCTACTGGCTCGATTCCAAGGACCAGGAGCCGGGGGCGCGGCGCATCGTCATCCTGTCGTCGGTGCTGCCGGCCGCCTACAACCTCGGCTACCACGGCCTGTCGGACGTGGCGGTCACCGAGATCAACGGCCGCAAGGTCGACTCGATCGCCGCCGCCGAGGAGGCGCTGAAGCACCCGGAGGGGGAGTTCCACCGCCTCGTCCTCGAGCCGAACGGGCAGATGGCCCAGGTCATCCTGGACGCCCGGACCTTCGACGACGCGACCGCGGAGATCCTCGAGTCCTACCGGGTCCCGGTGGTCGGCCGGGAGGCCCCCGCCCCCCCCGATCTCGGCCCCGCCTGCGGCCAGTGAGCCGGGGGGGTCCGGGGCGACCGGACCCTCCGGGGTGCCGGCCGCGGGCGAGTGGTGTAGAATCTGCGCCCCCAACAACAGGATCTCGAGGAGGAGACAGAATGGAACGCCCCCTGCGTACGATTTTCCCGGCTGTGGTGCTGTGCTGCGCCGCCACGGTCTTTGCCTGTGGCGCGGCCACCGGAGAGACCGGCAAGGCCGCCGACAAGGGGGCCTCCCCCGCCGCTTCCACCGGCGTCGCCGCCAAGGTGGGAGACAAATCCATCACGATCGCCGAGCTCGACAGCAAGGCGGCCGCCAACCTCATGAAGGTGCGCCAGCAGGAGTACGAGGTGCGGCAGCAGGCGCTCGACGGCATGATCAATGACGAGCTGCTCGAGCGCGAGGCGAAGGCGAAGGGGGTCACGAAGGAAAAGCTCATCGAGACCGAGGTCGCCGCCAAGGCGCCGCAGCCGTCGCAGGCCGAGGTGGACGCCTACTACGAGGCGAACAAGGCGCGCATGGGGACGCAGACCAAAGAGCAGATCAGCCCGCAGATCAGCGCCATGCTCAAGCAGCAGAAGATGGCCTCCGTGCAGGGGGACTACCTCAAGGGGCTGCGCCAGAAGTACGGCGTGAAGGTCATGATCGAGCCGCCGCGCGTGCAGGTCGGGGTCGACGACGATCCGGCCAAAGGGGGCGGCAGCTCGGCCCCGGTGACCATCGTCGAGTTCTCCGACTTCCAGTGCCCGTACTGCAGCCGCGCCGAGACGGTCGTGGACGAGGTCATGAAGAAGTACGGTGACAAGGTGCGCCTCGTGTACCGCGACTACCCGCTCTCCTTCCACCCGAACGCCGAGAACGCCGCCATGGCGAGCGAGTGCGCCGAGGAGCAGGGGAAGTACTGGGAGATGCACAAGGCGATGTTCGCCAACCAGCAGAAGCTGGGCGCCCCCGAGCTCATCGAGACCGCCGGCGGCCTCGGCCTGGACAAGGACAAGTTCAAGACCTGCCTCGATTCCGGCAAGTTCCGTCCGGAGGTCCAGAAGGACTTCCAGGACGGCCAGAAGGTCGGGGTCACCGGGACGCCGACCTTCTTCATCAACGGCGTCATGATCGTCGGGGCGCGGGATGTCGCGTCGTTCTCCGACATCATCGATCGCGAGCTGGATCGCTCCGGCAAGTAAGACAGACCCGTCAAGCACGGATACCGGGAACGGGTCCGGTCACGCGCGAACGTGGCCGGACCCGTCGGCGGGCCTGCCCGCGGTCTCCCGGACCATCGCGCCGTGAGCGCTAGTCCCCTTCGGTCCCCGGAATGCGCAGACCGAAGCGCTCGGCGACCTCCACCACTTCCCACTGCAGGTCGTCGAACGTGGAGATGGCCGCCTCGTCGTGGCGCTCCACGGCATCGTCCCACGCGGCGGAGGCGCGGCGGTGCAGCTCGACCAGGCGCTGGAGGGCGGCGATCCGGTCCGGCTCGTCCTGCGGCGGCTGGCGGGTGAGGCGGACCTCCTCGGCGTCGAGGTCGGCGAGGATCGCCTGGCGGAGCGATTCGGGGCCCTCGCCGGTGGCGCGCTGCCGGCGCTCGCGGCGGATACGCGCCTCGTTGCGCAGGCGCTCGATCTCGTTGAGGGCCGGCTGCGCCTCCTCCTCATCCTCCAGACGGTTGGCGGCCCGCTCGCCGCGGCCGATCCAGGAGAGGGCGAGGTCGTAGTCCCCGGCGCGGATCAGCGCCCACGCGGCGTTGAGCGGCGGCCACGGATCGTCCGGCACGGAGCGCAGCACCTTCTCGTACATCCGCAGCCCCTCTTCCTTGCGCCCGGTCAGGACGAGCACCTCGGCGTGCCGCTCGCGGCAGGCGTCGCGCCGCTCCGGCGCGTCCCGTTCGACCCGCTCCAGGACCTGGAGGGCCTCGCCGTACTCTCCCCGCTCGCGCAGCAGATCGTGCAGCCGCAGGCGGATGTCGGCGTACTCGAGCGCCGGGTGGGCGGCGTCCCCCTTGTCGAGGCGGCGCAGGATCGCCAGCGCCTCGCCGGTCCAGCCCTGCTCCTCGAGCGACTGCGCCGCGGCCCAGAGGAGGTAATCGCCGGCCCGGCCGAGGTCGAGGTCGAGGATCTCCCGCGCCTCCAGGTCGTCGAGGATCTGCATATGACGCGGGTACTCCTCCGCCAGGCGCTGCTCCTGCTCGGCGAAGGTCCACCGGTAGCCCGGCTCGACCTCGGCCGGGAGCCCCTCCTCGGCGTCGTCGTGGCCGTCCTCGAGGTCGTGGTCGTGGTCCTCGGAGCCGGGGTCGTCGTGCGGCAGGTCGTCGCGTTCGTCGTCGGGGGGCGTGGGTGGCATCACAGGGTCGCCTCGTAGTCGTGCCACGCCGTCTCCAGCGCGGCGAGGTCGTTGCCGAAGATCTCCTTGAAGGCAGCGAGGCCGCCGCGTCCCGCTGCCTCGCGCGCGGCGTACTGCGCGAAAGCGGCGGCGCGGCGCCCCCGGTCGGAGTGGCGCAGGAAGTGCACGAAGGTCCAGGCGGCGCCGTAGGCGCGCGCCGATCGCCCGCCCGCCCACAGCTCGTCGTCCGGGCCGGCGGCGAGCAGGGGCTCGAGCGGCATCGCTCCCTCGACGCGGGTCAGGCGCAGGTGCTCGCGCAGCTCGGCGCGCGGATCGAACTGCACCCGGGCGCGGCCGATGACCAGCGACGCGCTCGAGCGGATCGCCCCGGCGTCGACGCGCAGGTCGCCGTCGAGACGCGAGAAGCCGAAGTAGTTCGCCAGCCCCTCCTCGAACCACTTGCTCGGCTGGGCGCGCGGCGGGTAGACGCGCTCGTAGTCGAGCATGTGGATCGCCTCGTGCACGACGATCGGGATCGGCACGTGCCCGCCGGCCGGCTCGCACGGGAACGCCAGGATGCGCGACGCCGGCAGATACTCCCCCACCGCCGTCGCGGCGCTGGCGGGGCGCTTGCCGCGCCACAGCTGCTGCACCCGGATGTGGTCGCTGCGCCGGCCGAAGGCGTACACGTACACCGGCTGGCGGAAGAGCCGCAGCGTCGTCAGGTTCGCCCAGAACTCCTGGTGGGCGCGCACCGCCGCGTTCACCACCTGCCCGAGCACCGCCGTCTCGTCGGCGTCGAGCGCGTCGGTGTGGATCACCAGCTGCCCCACCTCGACGCGCGCCTGGCGGATCCCCATCAGGCGCGCCGCCTCGTTCATGTAGTCGCGCCGGTGCCGCTCCGCCATGAAGTCGGCGACGTCCGCGTCGATCGCCTGCCGCAGCGCCTCCCCCTCCTGCACGCCGCGCTGGTGGACGATCTGGTACTGCACCTCGGGGCCGGTCCCCGGCGGCAGGATGGCGTAGTACACCTCCCCCGACTTGTGCAGGACGTACTGCCGGCCATCGGCGGCGACCGGCCCGGTCCAGGCGCCGACCTTCGCCTCGTGCAGCGCGCGGCGCAGCGCCCCGGGGAGATCGGCGGCGGCCACCAGCCCCCAGTCGGCGTCGAGGGCGCTCTCGGGGGAGACGTCCTCGATCGTGGCGCCGTCGCGCAGGCGCGCCGCCCCCTCCCGCGCCGTCGCCGCCTGGTCGAATGCCAGCGCCTGCAGGTCGAAGAGGGCGCGGTGCGACCAGGCCCGCGACTCCGCCGGCAGGCCGGTGAAGGTGATCTCGACCGGCGCGAAGTAGCGCACCGCGTGCCCGCCCAGGCTGGCGGGACGGAACGACCAGCCGCGCACCGCCGCGTGCGCCGCCGTCCGCATCCCGAGATCCGGGTCGGGGCCGCGCAAGGTCCGGGCGCGGCGCGGCTCGCCGCGCGGCGACACGTCCACCAGGAGCTCGACGCGCGCCTCGCCGATGAGGCGCGCCCGCCCCGCCTCCTCCGGGAAGGCCGGCGCCGACTCCTTCAGCGGCCGGGGCGGGACGACGGCGTCGAGCGGTCCGGCCAGCCCCGGGTTGTCGGGGGGCGGCTGGAGCGCGTCCGGTCCCTTGACGCGCGGCGCCGGCCCGGGCCCCTCGAGCGGCTCCTTCGGGATGCGCAGCAGCCGCGCGCGGATCGCCTCGCTGACGTCCTTCTCTTCCGCCTCGAACCCGGCCGCCACCTGCCAGACGCCGGGCGCCTCGCGCGTCGAGAGGATCCCCTCGAGCAGCCGCCGTCCGCCGCCGCAGTCCACCTCGTAGCGGGCCCGCAGCCCGCCGGCGAAGCGGCTGACGATCTCGATCCGGTCGATCGCCACGCACCCCTCCTCGGCCGGGTGCGCCCAGTCGAGGAAATCGCGCAGCCCCGAGGCGAACAGATCCCCCGGGGGCGGGGCGCCCGCGGCGGCGCCGGTGTGCGCCGGATCCTCGCGCGCCGCGCCGCCGCCGCCGGCGGCGTGCGCGGCGTACGCCTTCTCGCCGGCCCGCACCGCGACCGGCAGGGCGTTCTCCTGCGGCGGGATCGGGCAGTTGTAGACGGTCGTGTAGGCGCACAGCGGGTTGTAGGCGCGGTTGAAGTCCACTTCGTACAGGCCGTCCTTCGGCGCGCCGAGATCGAGATAGCGGCCGGTGGCGTACGACTCCTTCCCGGTCGTCGCGTCGGTGAAGAGGATGGAGAGGGTCTCCGCCGGCGCCGCCGTGAACAGCGGCTGGTACGCCTGCAGCGTGAGGGTGCGCGCTCCTCCCGCGCCGCCGGCCGGCGCCGGGATCTCGAACCAGCCGGCGCGCCGGTACTCCTTCGTCCGGCCGAGCGAGGTCGAAAGCGACACGGTCCCCGGATGCTCGTGCCGGTGCAGCGGCAGCCGGAACGACCAGCGCGCGTCATACGGGAAGAAGTCCGGCGCGGTGAAACCGGACCCGGTGCCGCGCCGGCTGTCGAACACGATGACGATGCCGGCGCCCCCCTGCACGTACGGCCGCAGCGCGAACGGCCCCGCCTCGATGCGCGTCTCCTCGGGGACGATGCGGGAGGTCTCCGGGAACGGCTCCCCCGCGATCCGGAGGTCGTCCTGCGCCGCCATCCGCTCGAGACGGAAGCGGTGCGGCGCGCCCTCCTGCTCCGGCGGGAGGACCGTCATGCGCAGCAGCCGCTCCGGGATCCCGGCGGCCTCGAGGCGCAGGTCGGCGCCGGCCCCGGATCCGAGGACCGCCGACGAGGCCCCACCTGCGGCGGCCGACTCCGGGAAGTCGAAGCGGCGCACGCCGCGCAGCGGCGAGAACGGGTCGTCGCGGAAGTAGGCGATCTGCGCCTGCCGCGCCGTCGCGACCGCCGTCCCGGGCCCGCCCGCCGGCACCGGTGCCGGTGCCGCGCCCCTGGCCGCGGGCGGCGCCGCGAGCAGAACGAGGACCGCCGCGAGCCGGCCGCGCGTTCCTGGTCTCACCGGCCGACCTCGCGGTGCCGGAAGCAGCCGACGATGTGGTCGTTGACCATGCCGGTCGCCTGCATGTGGGAGTAGCAGATGGTCGGCCCGACGAAGTTGAAGCCGCGCCCCTTGAGATCGCGGCTCATGGCGCGCGACGCGTCGGTCTCCGCCGGGATCTGCTTGAGCGTCTTCCAGAGGTTGCGCTTCGGGCGGCCGTCCACGAAGCGCCAGATGTAGGCGTCGAAGGAGCCGAACTCCTCCCGCACCTTCAGGAAGGCGCGCGCGTTGCCGACCGCCGATCCCACCTTGGCCCGGTTGCGCACGATCGCCGGGTTCTTGAGCAGGCCCGCGACCCGGCGGGCGTCGAAGCGCGCCACCTTCTCCGGGTCGAAGCCGGCGAAGGACTTCCGGTACGCCTCCCGCTTCCGGAGGATGGTGATCCATGAGAGGCCGGCCTGCGCCCCTTCGAGGACCAGGAACTCGAAGAGCCTCCGGTCATCGTGCACCGGCACCCCCCACTCCTCGTCGTGGTAAGCGATGTAGAGGGGATCGGTCCCCGCCCACCCGCAGCGCGTCGCCATGGACGCCCGCAAGGATAGCCCGGTCGCGCCGGATCGAGAGCGACGATCGTCCGACCCGTTCCGGGGCCCTGTCCCGCCCGGCTCAGAGCAGCTCGCGCAGGCGCAGGTTCCCGGCGCGGCTGAGGGGCAGGCGGCGGCCGTCCTTGAGGATCGCGACGCGGCTGTCCTTGGCATACAGCTCGATCCGATCGAGGCGGTCGATGTTGAGGATCCAGGAGCGGTGGATGCGCACGAACCGCCCGGGGTCGAGGGCCGCCTCGAGATCGCCGATGGTCTGCTGCTTGAGGTGCGCCTTCCCGGCGACGTGCACCGCGATGTAGTCGTCCTGCGCCTCGATGCAGTCCACCTCGTCCACCGGGAGGACGTGCACGCGCGCCCCATCGCGCACGAGGATCCGGCTCAGCATCTCGCCGGGGGGACGCAGGGCGGCGCCGATCGCCGCGACCGGCATCGGCTCGCGCCGGCGCCGGCGCTCGCGGGCCCGCTCGACCGCCCGCGCCAGGCGCTCCGGGTCGACCGGCTTCATGACGTAGTCCACCGCATTGACCTCGAACGCCCGGACCGCCTGGTCGTCGTGCGCGGTCACGAAGACGACGGCGATGCCGGGGTCGAGCAGGCTCAGGACCTCGAAACCGTCGAGGCGCGGCATGCGGATGTCGAGGAGCACGAGGTCCGGCTTGAGGTCGGCCGCCGCCTTCACCGCCTCGAAGCCGTCGGCGCACTCCCCCACGACTTCGATCCCCCCCAGAGCGTCGAGGTCGCGCCGCAGCCCGCGCCGCGCCAGCGCCTCGTCGTCCACGATCACCACCCGCAGCGTCTCAGCCGGCAAGGGACACCTCCGCGCCCGCGGCGGCGGCCGTCCGCGGTCCCTCGACGATGTAGGGCAGGGTCACGGTCACGACGAACGCCTCGGGCGGTGTGGCGACCTCGAGCCGCGCCCGCTCGCCGTACAGGCTGCGGAGCCGCCCGCGGACGTTCTCGAGGCCGAGCCCGGCGCCGCGGCGCCCGGTCCGCTCCGGGTTCCTCGGGTTGTCGATGGTCACCGCGATCTCCTCCCCGCGCCGGCGCGCCCGGAGGGAGAGCGTGCCCCCTTCGATCCGCTGCGCCACGCCGTGCCGCACCGCATTCTCCACCAGCGGCTGCAGGAGGAGCGGCGGGATGAGGGCCCCCTCGCAGCCGGGATCCACCTCCCGCGCCACCAGGAGCCGCTCGCCGAAGCGGACCTTCTCGATCGCCAGGTACTCGTCCACGAGGGCGATCTCCTCGCCGAGGGTGACGCGATCCCGCCCGCCGAGGGCGAGGCTCTGGCGCAGGAACCCGGCGAGCAGCAGGCACATGCGCCGCGCGGCCCCCGCGTCCTCGCCGGTGAGAGTGGCGATCGAATTGAGGCTGTTGAACAGGAAGTGCGGGTCCACCTGCGCCCGCAGCGCCCGCAGCTCCGCCTCGCGCGCCAGCACCCGCGCCTCAACGCCGCGCACCTCCGCCGCCCGCGCCGTCTCGAGCGCCAGGATGAGATAGTGCGCCGCGGCCGCCAGCAGGAACACCAGCGCCCCGACCACCACCAGCATCGGCGCCCCGCCGCGGAAGCGGATCGCCGCGCCGCCATAGCGCGGCAGGGTTTCGAGCATCCGCGCCAGGATCCCGCCGAGGATCACCCAGGCCCCCGCCGAGGCCAGGGCCGCGGTCGCCTGCGTGGCGAGCGCCCGCGTCATCCCGCTGGCGCGCAGCGGCGCCGACTGGCAGGGATAGCGCGCCGCCAGGACGATCGCCCCCTCCACGAGCCCCAGCGGCAGGCCGAGCAGCAGCGCCTCCTCCCAGCCCGCGCCGCCGCCGAGCGCCAGGATGGTCGCCGCCAGCCCCCCGAGGAGCAGGGCGATCGTCAGGAAGAGCCCGATCCTCACAGGCGCCAGCGGATCACGAAGTAGATGACGTAGAGCCAGGAGAGGGCGCCGTGGACCATCGCCCACAGCACCGACTGGTTGACGTTGAACGAGATCGCCATCGCCAGCGCCGTGCCGAACGTGATGCCGGTCTTGACCACTTCCTGCCGGATGACCATGGACTCCATGGAGGCCTCCTTCCCGTACCCGGGTCGCCGATCAGTGCGTCACGACGATGGCGCCGCCGAGGACCAGCCCGTCGAGCCGCAGGACCTTCTCCGGGTCGGCCTGCGAGCGGCGCGTGTGGTTGACGAAGGCCCCGAGGAGCACCTGCTCCCCGCGGACCACGGTCCAGTCCTCCGGCACCTTCAACTCGAGCTTGCCTCCGAACACCAGGGCGTCCACCCGCCCTCCCGTCTCCGCGAGCCCCGCCTCCGTCAGATCGAGCGTCAGATGCCCGGCGATGGCCGCCGCGTCGGCCCGTTCGAAGGCCGCAGCGCGGCTGACGGCCCGTCGCCCCGAGAAGAGGGCGATCGCCTCGATCCGCGCTCCTTCCTCGATGCGGGTCGACACCGCCCCGTCGAGCCCCTCGCGGCGCTGCCAGAACAGTTGCGCGCCGAGCGCCAGCAGGAGAAACAGGGCGAAGGCGAACAGGGCCGCCCCGACCCCCGGCGTGATCCGATTCTGCTCCTGAGTCGTGACCATGATCCCCTCCTAATTCTTGATCTCGACGCCGCCCATGATGACCACGCCGCGGACGACCAGGCGCGGGCCCCCGGAATCGGGGTGCTGATCCGTCTTGTCCTCGTAGGCCCCGAGGATCGGGGTCCCCTGCACCGACACCGACCAGTTGCGCGGCACCAGGATCTCGATCCCTCCCCACATCGCGAAGGTGTCGAGGACCGCGTCGCCGCTCTTGATGGCGGCGTTGCGCAGGTCGATCTTCGAGCCGCCGAGGATGGCGGTGACGTCGCCGCCGCGGAAGTCCACGGCGGTGCTCTTGTGCTCCGAGCCGCCGAGCATGGCGAAGGACGAGACCCGCGCCGCGGTCTCCGACGGGGCCGCCTCGCGGGCGCGCTGCTGGAACCCGCCCCAGACCAGACGCAGACCGAGAAGGACGATGAGCACCGGCCAGAAGTGGATCAGCCGGAACGGCATCACCCCGAGGTTCTGCAGCAGGAGCCACAGGCCGATGAGCACCAGCATGAAGCCGGTCCAGCGGCCGGGGCAGCCGGCGGGGCGGAGCAGACGCGCCGTCCCGAAGGCGACGAGGAACAGCGGCCAGAAGCGCCAGGCGCTCTCGACCTGGATGACCCCCAGGTTGTCGAGCAGGGCGATGAGCCCCAGCGTCACGACCACGAGCCCCAGGAACAACCGCGGGGCGTTCAGGGTGCTGCGTTCGGCTTCCATCGTTTTCCTTCCTCCGGACGCGTCGAGGCGCGTCATCGGAGGGGAGAGTACGAGGGAAGGAAGGGGGTGTCGCGGGCGAATCGGCGGACGGAGGCGGGGCGCCGGTGAATGGCGGCGAGGGCGGGTCCCCGGAGTGGCGGACCCGCCCTGAATGTCAGAACGTCGAAGGTTCTAGCGGCTGCCGAACCGGAAGGCGATCCCGGCCCGCGCGATCACCGGATCGAACGCGACCCCGTCGTCGATGTCGTCGCTGTTCAGATCGATCTTGATGTAGCGCACGCCGCCGGTGATGGCGAACGTCTTGCCGAGGCCGATGTCGAAGCCGACCTGCGCGCCATAGCCCCACTCGTCGTCGATCGGGACGTTCGCGCCGCCGATGTCGGACGCATCGAGGTCATCGAAGCTGTACCAGGAGGCGACCGGGGCGATCCACAGGTCGAAGATCTTGGTCGGGATGATGTGGAAGTTCAGGCCGACGGTGACCGCCGACTGGTCGAGGCTTCCGAGGTCGCCGGTATCCCCCAGCTCGAAGTCGTTGCTGCCGACCAGGTAGCTCGCCTCGATCCCGAGCACCTTGTTCAGCCGCCACTCGAAGCCGGCCTCGTAGCCGAAGTCGTCGCTTCCCTGCACCGAGTCCTGCACCGAACCGAAGGTGATTTCGTCGTCACCCAGCGGCGAGACCCAGTCCGCCGTCACGAAGACGCGGAAGGAATGGTCCTGCGCCATGGCGGGAGCCGGCGCAAACATCGCGACCACGGCCAGTGCCAGGATGAAAGGCATTGCTCTGCGCATTCGGTTCCTCCTCAGATTGAGGCGGGGGACTCTAGCACTTTGGCATAAAAAAAGGGCGGGCCCCCGGGACCGGGGACCCGCCCTCTCGAAGGAACCGGTTCAGCGCGGTGCGATTACTGCGTGCCCCAGCGGAACGCGAGCCCGAGCCGCGCGATGATCGGATCGAAGTCGACGCCGGAGATGTCCTCGCCGGCGAGCTCGACTTTGACGTAGCGGACGCCGCCGGTGATGGCGACGGTCTTGCCGAGCCCGATGTCGAACCCGACCTGACCGCCATAGCCCCATTCCGTGTTGAGCTCCACGTCTTCGCTGTCGATCGCGTCATCGAACTCGAAATCGCCGAACGCGTACCAGGAGACGATCGGCGCGATCCAGAGGTCGAAGATCTTGGTCGGGAGGATGTGGAAGTTGAGCGCCGCGGTGACCGCCTGCTGATCGACCGAGCCGAGGTTCGTGTCGGCGTCCTCCAGCTCGAACTCGTTGCTGCCGATCAGGTAGCTCCCTTCGATCCCGATCAGCTTGTTCGCCCGGTACTCGTACCCGGCCTCGAACCCGAAATCGTCGCTCCCCTGAACGGCATCCTGCACCGACTCGAAGTCGATGTCGTCCGTGCCGAGCGGGGACACCCAGTCGGCCGTGATGAACACCTTGTGCTTATGCTCCTGCGCCAGGGCGGGGGCCGCCGCGAAGACCACCACCGCCAGGGCCAGGGTGACTGTGCGCACTCTGAACATGCGATTCTCCTTTTGGTCGGGGTGATCACCCCGCGTTACCTGCAAGATGTGGGGGATGCTTACTCTCTTTTGGACGGAAGAAAGGATGGGCCCGGGATCGGGAGCCCGCCTCCGGAACAACGCCGCGATGCCGATCTCAGTCTCCGCCGAAACGGAAAGCGACGCCGAGCCGCGCGATCACCGGATCGAACGCCACAGGATCGAAGTCATCGCCGCCGACGTCGAGCTTGATGTAGCGGACGCCGCCGGTGATGGCGAAGGTCTTGCCGAAACCGATGTCGAAGCCGACCTGGGCGCCGTAGCCCCAGTCGTCGTTGATGTCCACCTCATCGGCGTTGATGTCGTCGCTGATGTCGTCCAGCTCGCCGAAGCTGTACCACGACACGACCGGCGCCAGCCAGAGATCGAAGAACTTGGTCGGGATGATGTGGAGGTTGAGGGCCAGGGTGAGCGCCCGCTGGTCGAGATCGCCGAGCTCGTCATCCCCGATCTCGAATTCATTGCTCCCCACGAGGAGGCTGCCTTCGAGGCCGAAAACCTTGTTGAAGCGCCCTTCGAAGCCGCCTTCGAAGCCGAAATCATCGCTCCCCTGAACGGCGTCCTCGACCGATCCAAACGTGATTTCGTCGTCGCCGAGCGGCGACACCCAGTCGGCCGTGAAGAAGATGCGAGCGGAATGATCCTGCGCCAAGGCCGGGGCCGACGCGAACATCGCAACTGCTGCCAGGACCGGAATGACAGTCCGTGCTCTGAACATCGGGTCCTCCTGAACGGAACTCTTGGTGTTTCTCCCTACAACCCGGTCGAAAGATGAGGGCAGGACGATAGCCGCGTGGTTTTTGCGGGACCATACGCAGAAATCCTGAGAGGCATGTCCGCATCTCCGAGGCGTCATGGCGCTTCGTTGACCGGCGCATCGGCGGGGGCATAGAATCCGGCCCTTGATGGCCCAGGATCCCCCCGCCCCTCCTCAGGGTCCCCCTGCGCCCCCCCGCAAAGGGGGGCGGCTGCGGCAGCACAAGGTCATTGCGATCCGGCCGCGCGGCACTCCGAAGGATCCGCCGCCGACGCTGCCGGAGCGGCCACAGGGTGAGACGAAGGCGCTCTCCGCATTCCCCGATCAGCCGGTGCCGTTCAGTTCTTTGGATCTGCCGGAGCCGCTCCTGCGTGCCATCGAGGGGATGGGGTACGCCCAGGCGACGCAGGTGCAGGCGGCCGCGATCCCGAAGGCGCGTGGTGGCCGCGACCTCATCGTCCAGTCGCGCACCGGGACCGGCAAGACCGCGGCGTTCGGCATCCCGATCATCGAGAAGGTGGACGCCTCGCTCAAAGAGGTGCAGGCGCTCATCCTGACTCCGGCGCGCGAGCTGTGCCTTCAAGTGACGACGGAGATGGAACGGCTCGGCGAGCATGGCGGGGTGCGCGCGCTGGCGATCTACGGCGGCGACTCGATGACCCGTCAGATCGATGGGCTGAAGCGCGGCGCGCAGGTGGTGGTCGGCACCCCCGGGCGCCTCCTCGATCTCCTGCGCCAGGGAGTGCTGCGGCTCGAGGCGGTGACCACCCTCGTCCTCGACGAAGCCGACCAGATGCTCGACATGGGGTTCGAGAAGGAAGTGAAGCAGATCCTCGAGCGCGTCCCGAAGAGCCGCCAGACGCTGCTGTTCTCCGCCACCATCCCGTCGGAGATCGAGGCGATCGCCTCCCGCTACCTCAAAGAGCCGGAGCGGATGATGCTGTCGCAGGACTTCGTGTACGTCTCCGACGTCCTGCACCTGTTCTACATCGTCACGCGCATGGGGAAGGCGGACGCGCTGCACAAGCTCATCGAGTGGGAGAACCCGACCTCCTCGATGATCTTCTGCAACACCCGGGCGGAGGTGCGCATGGTGTTCGGCTCGCTGGCGCGCTACGGGCTGCCGGCGGCGATGATCTCCTCCGACCTGCCGCAGAAGAAGCGCGAGCAGGTGATGCGCCGCTTCAAGAACAAGGAGCTGAAGCACCTGGTCGCGACCGACGTGGCGGCGCGCGGCATCGACATCGAGGACCTGTCGCACGTCTTCATCTATTCCGCGCCGGCGTCGTGCGACCAGTAGAGCCATCGCGGCAGGCGCACCGGGCGGATCGGCAAGACCGGCAAGGCGATCTCGCTCGTGTCCGGCTTCGATCTCATGAACTTCAACCGCCT
>Ga0111538_10003478_pt1 | contig 21994 bp, 18 predicted proteins | sample SoiMethybrSBSTD1_FD_79669 | JGI IMG/M metagenome (GOLD analysis project Ga0111538, IMG submission 79669) | Bulk soil microbial communities from a Populus tree surrounding site in Tennessee, USA - Soil MetaG P. TD hybrid SBSTD1 (version 2)... | ecosystem: Environmental > Terrestrial > Soil >... | reverse complement strand
GTTGGCGGTTGCGGCGACAACGGGACCGGGGGGGTCTTCGACCCTGCGATCGGACAATTGTCTCGAGCCTGAGGATGGCGTCTGGTCGGCGTACGGGCCCGACGCCTACCACTTGACCATGCGGCGAATGATGTTTTCGGGGATCGCCGAGCTGCCGGTGCTCCATGTAGTCGTGGCGCCTTCGTTTTCCAGAACCTGGATGATCGCGGTGACGCAGGCTTCCGTGACGCGCCAAAAGTACGAGCTCGTGCTTATCGAGGCCCAGGAGCAGGTCTGGTACCGGATGATGGACGAGCTCGAGCGGCAACACGGCGGAAGCTTCGAACTGAGCGACGAGAACCTCTACCGAGCGCTCGCCAACGTTTCCAAGCTCACGCACAAGACCAAGCTGGCGCTCCCGGCGGATTTGGCGCGCAGTCTCGGCGAGGCGTGGAGGAGTGCTCTTTTGACGACCCGCTATGTCGAGACCGACGTCATGAGCCTTAAGGCGGATGGCGTCACTTACACCTTCTCTGCGGAGGGGATGACCGGTCACGCGCACTCTCCGAATCCAGCGTCCTTTGCGGGAGAGCTCGTGCAGCTGGCAGAGCTGCTCAGGACCTACGCCCTCACGATGGCGGCCGAGCGCAATCGGCTTGCGGTAGAGCTAACCAAGAGAGCGGCTGCCTTGGTGGCACGGAAGCGGGCCGGCGTTCCGTGTGTCGAGCGCTACCAATCCGAGCGCGAACGGTGACGGGAGCGACCGCGCCTACCCGCGCATCGCTTCGATCGGCGAAGTGCGCGCGGCGTTGAGCGCGGGGAAAAAGCCGCCGAGCACGCCCATGATGCCGCCCGCGAGCACGCTCATGATCAGGATCTTCGGCGTCGGGGTGAACGAGAACACCACTTCGGACCAGGTCGCGAAGTTCATCATCGAGAACCTCACGAACGCCATCGCACTCGCGAAAGCGGCGCCGACCGCGCCGCCGAGCAGTGCCAAAAGGAAGGCTTCGATCAAGAACGAGGTCAGAATCGCGAAACGCGAGAAGCCGAGCGCACGCAACGTGCCGACCTCGCGCCGGCGCTGGGACACCGCGGCGTACATGGTGATCATGGCGCCGATCATGGCACCCACCGAAAACAGCACCGAGATCACGATGCCCATGCCCATCACGAACTTCATCGTGTCTTCCGACTGCTTGTCGTAATAGACGTTTTCGCGTTCGGCATCGAGGCCGAGCTGCTTGTCGGTCTCGACCGTGCTCTCGAAGCCTTCGAAGTTGGTGGCGCGATCGAGGCGCGCCGTCACCGACGACACCACGCCTTCGCGGCCGAAGGAGGTGCGTACGGTGTCGATGTCGGCCCAGATTTCGGACTCGAAGGACGAGCCGCCCGACTCGAATACGCCGACCACCTTCACCGGCCGATTCTTCTTGAGCTCGAAGGAGCGATCGAGATCCACGCCCTTGAAACGGCCGCGAATACGCGAGCCGATGATCACCTCGTCGGTGCCGGGCTGCGCGCGGCGCCCGGCGACGATGTGCACCTCGGGCCGGAGCGCGAACGCCGCTTCGGTCGTGCCGCGCACCTGGACGTTCGAGACCTGGCCCTCGGTTCCTTCCTTTTCGGCCGCGATCACCAGGACCACCTCGCCGACGCCGATCGGTGCTCCGGCGCTGTCGCGCGCCACGCCAGGGGCGGCGAGCACCAGGCTGACCAGGCGATTTTCGATGCTGCTCGCGAGCTCCGCGTCCGAGCCCTTGCGCAGCACGAAACCATGTTCGGGCCGGCCCGAGCTGCCCATGGTTTTCTTGATGCCGGCGCCGAGCATCAGACTCGAGGCCAGCACGAACACCACGAGCGCGATGCCGAACGCGGTGGCGAGCGTCGTGGTGCGTCGTACCGCCAGGCTGCGCACGTTGTAGGAGATCGGGACCATCAGCCGACCCTCCTGAGCGCGTCCGTCACTTTCAGATTGGCCGCGCGGTAAGCCGGCAAGGCGGCGGCGATGAGGCTGAAGGCAATCGCGAGCCCCATCGCGGCGACGGCCGTGGTGTTTTCAATCCTGAAGTACGGAAAGAAGCCGCCCATATTTTCCTCGAGCCAGCGTCCGAGCCCGTGATTGACGAAGGGGTAGGCGATCAAAAGTCCCAGGCCGCCGCCCAGGATCCCGATCGTCATGCCTTCGACCAGCACGAACGCGACCAGGTGGCGCGGCAAGAAGCCGATTGCGCGCAAGGTTCCGTACTCGTGGGTGCGTTCGCGGACGCCCATCGCGATCGTGTTGCCGAGGATCAAGGTCATGATCACCAGGATCACGACCGAGATGATGTCGAGCGCCCGCAAGATCGCCGATAGCATGCCGAGGAACGACACGTTCATGGCGCGCTCGCTCATGGTCAGGGTCTGGGTATCGCGCTCCTCGAACTTCTTGTCGATCGCCTGGGACAGCGAGGCCGCGCGCGCCGGGTCGTCGATGCGTGCCGCGATCCAGCCCACCGTGTCGCGGGCGCGCAGCGGCGCCGACTCGTTCAGGTAGTCCCAGTGGAACCAAAAGGTGTTGCGATCCATGCTCTTGCGCTTGGCGCTGTAGATGCCGGAGATCTGAAAATCCCAGTCGCCGGGGTAGATCGTACCGCGCAGCGTGATCCGATCGCCGACCTTCCAGCCGCGCTGCTTGGCCAGAACGTCGCCCACGACGGCGCCGCGGCGATTGGTCAGCCAGCTTTCGATCTGATCGGGCGGAATCACGATCTCGTCGTACACCTGCAGGAAGGATTTCGGATCGACGGCGATGGTCGCGAAAAACTCGCGCTCGTTCTTGGGATCCTTGGCGCCGAACCAGTTCATCCAGGTGACGTCCTTGATGCCCGGCGTGTTCCTGATCTCCTCGACGTAGCGCTTGGGCAGCTGCATCACGAACGTGACCTTGTGGCGGGTCGCGATCCGGTCCTTGGCCGCGTGTTCGGCCGCCACCATCCAGGCGTCGAGCACGGTGCGCAGCAGGATGAACGCGACGATCGCGATCGCCACGCCGAACATCGTCAGCAGCGTTCGCGTCTTGTTGCGCAGCACGTTGCGCGCGGCAATTTCCGCGATGTTCATGGGCTTCTTCCTGGTGCCGATCGTTTCAGTTGTCTCGAAACTCGAGCCGTCGACTCGAGCGCGGCGCCTCCGGACCCGCCAAAGAGCCTCGCGTCACTCGCACTCTTCGATCGAGTCCGCCGGTCTCGCCGGATTTTTTCGTGGCTCATGGTCTTGCGTGCCGATCGTGATCTGATCGTGCCAAAGCCGGTTGGGGTTCAAGAAGCGAGTTTGCCCTTGTCCAGGCGATGGATCACCTGGGCGCGTTCGGCCGCGGCGGGATCGTGCGTCACCATCACGATCGTCTTGTTGAATTCGCGGTTGAGCTTGCCCAAGAGGTCGAGGATGTCGTCGGCGCTCTTTCGGTCGAGGTCGCCGGTGGGCTCGTCGGCCACGATGATCTTGGGGTCGGTGACGATCGCGCGCGCGATCGCCACGCGCTGTTCCTGGCCGCCCGAGAGCTGGCGCGGATAGTGCTCCGTGCGCTCCTCGAGGCCGACCACCTTGAGCGCGGTGAGCGCACGGCGCTTGCGATCGGCCCCGGACAGCCGCGCCAAGAGTAGCGGCAGCTCGACATTCTCGCGCGCGGTCAGCACCGGCATCAGGTTGTAGGTCTGGAACACGAAGCCGATCGTGCGCGCCCGCCATGCCGCGCGCGCGGCGTCGCTCATCGCACCGACATCCGCGCCCGCGACCACGATCCGGCCGCTGGTCGGCTGATCGAGACCGGCAATCAAGTTCAGGAGTGTGGTCTTGCCGGAACCCGACGGGCCCATCAGCGCGTCGAACGACCCTTCGGCGAGCGTCAGGTCGAGATCTTGAAGCACGTCGAGCCGTTCCTTGTCGCGCCAGTACGTCTTGCCGACGCGCTCGACCCGCACGATGGGGGTGGACTCGGCGCGATACGGCCCCGTGGTTTGCGCCTCGGTCTGAGCCTCACTCATTGTCGATGCTCCTTGCGTCACTGGCGGCGTGATCGGCGCTTGCCCGGCCGATCAGCCCTCGGATTTCTCTTTGATCAGCTGGCCGTCGGCGAGATCGGCGGGTGGATCGCGCACCACGCGGGTACCGGCTCCCGGGCCCGTCTTCAGCTCGAAGCCATTTCCGCTCGGCCCGAGCAGTTGTACCGGCGTCATGCGCGCCCGATCGCCCTCGATCACGAACACGACCTTGGCGCCGCCGCGGTCGGCGAGCGCCGACGCCGGCACGATCAACTTGGCGGGCGCCTTCATGGCCTGCTCGTCGAGCTCCTTGGTCAGGAAGCTGACGCGCGCGCTCATGTCCGGCAAGACGCCCTCGTTCGGATCCACGAAGGCGACTTTCACGGTCGCCGTGGCCTTGGCGCGATTGACGCGCGGCACGATCTCGACGGCTTTGCCGCGGTAACGCCGATCGGGAAATGCATCGAGCACGATCTCCGCGTGGCGACCGATCTTCACCAGATGCAGGCGCTGCTCCGGCACGTCCGTCTCGACGACCAGCGTCGTCAGATCAGCGATCTCGATGGTGCCGGTCTGGGAGCTGAAGCCGCCCGGCAACAGTCCCAGGTTTTCGCCGACCTCGGGCGGCTTGCTGATCACCGTGCCGTCGATCGGCGAACGCACCACGAGGTTCTTCAAGCCGACCTGGAGCGACGCGACCTCGGCTTCCGCTGCGCTGACCTCGGCCTGGGCAGCGCGCACCTGCTCCTTGAGCGATGCCGCGCGCGTCTCGAGGTCCTCGTGGGCGGCCTTGGGACCCACGCCGTTGTCCGCCAGCAGCTTGGCTCGCGCGGCCTGGCGCTCGATTTCGACCACGGATGCCCTGGCAGTCGCGACCCGGGCCCGCGCCGCGGCCGCGCGGGCGCGCGCAGCGGCGATCGACGCCTCCTGATCGATGGCATCGAGCTCGATCAAGATGTCGTTCTGCTTCACGGCCTGACCCTGCCGGATCGCGACCTTGGCCACCTTGCCGTAGGCCTTGGCTGCGACCTGGGAGACGCGCTGCGGCACCACGTAGCCCGTCGTCGTGAGGTCGACCGAGGCGGCAGACATGGAAACTCGCGAGATCTCGGTGACCGCGACTTCGCGCTTGAACACCTTCGACTCGAGGTAAGGCACCACGAAGTACCAGATCGCCACCGCCGCGCCGGCGAGTGCGGCGACGATCCCGATGTAAAAGAGCGGGCCGCGCCGATTCGGATCGACGTCACGATCGATCCGCAGCGATGCGAGGTCGCTCGAGAGCTGGTCGGTCATCGTGGGTCCGCCTGTAGGTGCCAGTCGGGCGAGGCGCGCCGAACCATGGCACAGCAGGCTCACGCCGGCGAGGCGCCGCGTATACCTGGGGCTGGAGTGCCCCGCCCGCAACCCCCGGCGCTACGCCGGCTCGCGGACGCGTGTGTCCATCGAGTAGCCTAGGCGCCCCGATTCCATGGCACCTCGTCGCAAACGCAGGCACAGGCACGCAGGGCTCCGCGTAGACCTGTGCCGCGAGGGCGTTCGGCTGGGCTCCGAGGTGATCCCGCTGCTCGCCGGCAGCATCCATTATTTCCGGCTGGAGCCGCGTGACTGGCGCCCCGCGCTTCAGAGTCTGAAGAGCTTGGGGCTCCGGCTGGTCGACGCCTACGTGCCCTGGAGCGTGCACGAACGCGGTCCTGGTGACTACGACTTCGGCGAGCACGACGAGAAGCTCGACATCGTCGGATTTTTGCGGATCGTGAGCGAGCTCGGTCTCTTCGCGATCGTGCGTCCTGGCCCGCACGTCAACGCGGAGCTCACGCAGTTCGGCATTCCGGAGCGCGTGCTGTGGAGCCGCGAGTGCCAGGCGCGGTCCGCGGGCGGCAGAGCCGTCGTGTTGCCGGTGCCGCCGCTCGCGTTTCCGGTGCCGAGCTACGCGAGCGAAGCCTTCCACACCGAGGTTGCACAGTGGCTTCAAGCAGTAAGCGCCGAGCTCGGTCCGCTGTGCTGGCCGGTTGGTCCAATCGTGCTTCTTCAAGTCGACAACGAAGGCGCGATGTACTTTCGCGACGGCGTTTACGACCAGGACTACCACCCGGACGCCATCGCCCGTTACAGAACCTTCTTGCAGAGGAAGTATCGGAGCATCGCACTTTTGCGCGAGGCGCACGCCGATGAGGCCGTAACGTTCGCGCAGATCGAACCCCCACGGAGCATGACCGCCGCCACGGCCGACGAGCTCGCGCCGCACCTCGACTGGGCCGAATTCCAGGAGGAGCTTCTGGCCTCGGCTTTTTCTCGAATGCGGGAAGCGCTGTCCGTGAGCTCGCTCGGCGCGATTCCCACCTCGCACAACCTGCCGCTGTGCGAGGGGCTGACGCCGCTCGACCCGGAGCGTGTGGGCCGCGCCGTCGACCTGATCGGGCTCGACTACTACCACGGCGCTTCGGCGCCGATGCGCTCGGAGATCGCCCGCCGCACCTCGGACCTGAGCGTGCGCTCCGAGCTGCGCGAGCACCCCGCGTTCGCTTGCGAGCTCGGCGCCGGCTTTCCACCGTTTCTGCCGCCGCTCTCCGACGAGGACAACGCGTTCACGGCGATGACGGCGCTGGCCTACGGGCTGCGCGGGTTCAACGTCTACATGGCGGTCGAGCGCGATCGCTGGATCGGCGCGCCCATCGACCGGCATGGCAAGCGCCGCGCTTCGTCGCTGTTCTGGGAGCGGCTGGTGAGCGCGATCGAGCGCACACGTTTTTACCACTTGCATCGGGACACGCCGGTGTACGTGGTCGTACCGCGTAGTTACCGCCGGCTGTGCCGCGTGCTTCACGCGTTCGGACCCTTGAGCCCGGCGCTGTTTCACTTGATGGGCGGTGGCGCGGAGGAGGCTTGTCTCGAGGACGACTTCGGCCCGGACGGGCCAGTGGTGATGGAGGCCGCGCGCTTCTTGCGCGGAATCGAGCGTGCGCTCGACCGACGCGGCGTACCGTTCGCGGTCATCAACGGCGATCTGCTCGGGTATGCGCTCGAGCACGGGCAATGGACGATTCTCGTGTCGAGCGGCGCGCTCGGACCCGACCTGATCGCGCGCCTGGACAAGGCGCTCGGCGACGGACACAAGGTTCTGCTCGGGCCGCGCTGGCCCGAGCGTGACGCGACCTTGCGCCCGCTGGGCCAGAAGGCGCGCGAGCTGGTGAGCCGGCTGAAAAACCGAGCCGAGCTGGTGTCGGACGTAGGCGCGCTCGAAGGCGCGGTCGAGCGGGCGCAAGCCGCGCTGACCTTGCCGCGCGTGGTCGCCGAGCCCTCGGAGCTCGTCGTCACGCTGCATCGCGACGCGGACGGAAGCGTGCGCGTCGCTTTCGTAATCAATCCGACCGAGGCCGAGCTGGTCGCGCGGATTCCGGAAATCAGAAAATCCGCGGTCGACGCCCTGGACGGTGAGGAGATCCGTGGACAGCCTGAAGGGTTGAGCCTGCGCGTTCCTCGCCGTTCCGTGCGGATGCTGGAACTTCCGCCGGCGTAGAAGGTCGCCACGGCCCGTGGTAAGAGGCGCCGCCCGCGACGTCCGCCATGCTGCTCGAGATCAATCCTACCCATCCGGAGCCACGCAAGATTCAGCGCGCGGTGGCGGCGCTCGAAGCGGGCGAGATCATCGCTTACCCGACCGACACCGTGTACGGCTTGGGCTGTGACCTGTTCAACCGCAAGGCTATCGATCGCCTGTACGCTATCAAGGGCATGGACCGCGCGCAGAACCTGGCTTTCGTCTGCCGCGACCTCGGCGACGTGGCGCGCTACGCGGTGATGCACGACCACGTCTATCGCGTGCTCAAGCAATACCTGCCGGGCCCGTACTGCTTCATCCTCGAATCGACGCGCGAGGTACCGAAGGTGATCCAGTCGGCGAGGAAGACGGTGGGGGTTCGCATACCGAACCACGAGGTCGCCCTGGGGCTCGTGCGCGAGCTCGGCCGACCAATCATCTCCACCACGGCCGCGCGCCACGGCGCCGAAGCGAACCGCGATCCGCGCGATATCGACGATCAGTTTCCGGGCCTGGCCCTGGTGCTCGACACGGGCGCGGGGGAGACCACGCCGACGTCGGTAATCGATCTCACCCAAGGCGCACCCCGGGTAGTCCGCGCCGGCGCGGGCGACGTCACGCCGTTTGAGCAGTAGATTCGCTTTGCGCGCAGGTTTTGGGGTTGGGGCCCCAAAACAAAACCAGGGCGGCCCCAAAACAAAAACCAGGAGACCGTGACGCCGTTCGAGTAAGCACCAGCATTGATTTGGGCGGGACAAGGGGGTAATTAAGCATTCCGCCATGACCTTCGTCGTCACAGACAACTGCAAAGGATGCCGCTTCACCGACTGCGTAGCCGTCTGCCCGGTCGACTGCTTTCACGGTGACGCCGAGATGCTCTACATCGATCCCAACGAGTGCATCGATTGCGGAGCCTGCGTTCCGGAATGCCCGGTCGAAGCGATTTACGACGAGGCTCAGCTGCCGGAGGAGCTGAACAAGTGGCTGGCCGTCAACGCCGAGAAGGCGCCGAGCCTGCCCGTGATCAATCAAAAGGGCGAGGCGCTACCCGGCGCCGAAGAGCGCAAAGCCAAACTCGGGTTCTGAGGGCGCTGCTCGCTTCGCTGCGCGCGGGCTCGCTCCGCTCGCGGCAGCTTTGCTGCCAAGCGCTTCTTGCCTGCTACTTGCCGAGCGAGAACGCGGCGCGCGTGCGCGCTTCGACCTGCGAGCGCTGATCCGGCTGGCTCGCTGGAATCAGGGTGGCCACGAATGCCAGCGAGAGCTCGCCGCTCGCCGGGAAGGGCATGTCCTTCTGCATCTCGAATTGGCCTTCGCCCACCGACTGAAACTCGTCGAGCGTGAATTTGGTGTCCTTGGGTAGCTCCGGCAGGTCGAAGGACTTGTCTACGGCATAACGCTTGGTGTTCACGCTGAGCTTGACCTTGCCGTTTTCGACGCTTTCGACCTTCACCATCCGGTAGGCGACGACGTCGACGCCGATCGCGTTTTCGCGCGACGTGGCCATCCAGAACGCCCCCGGTCCCACCGGCTTGTCCGGATAGGGCAAGATGAAGGTCGTGAGCGTCTCGGTGAACGAGCGCATCATGTTTTCCATGCCCGGATCCGCGGCTTTTGACAGCTCGTAGCGGAAGCCGTCACCCGCGCCGTTGGGCTGAATGCTGAACTCGACCTTGCTGCCCTTGAGCTTGGCGAGCTCCGCCTCGGCGTCCTTCGGGACGCCCATCCCCTGTGAGGGCGCCACGCGCACGCCCTGAACCGTCGCCAGGATGGCAACCGGCTCCGGCCCCGTGCTCGTTGGCGCCGGTTGAGGCGCCGCGCCGGGCGCAGCGGCGGGCTGTGCCGCCTTGGGTTTTTGCGCCTGCAACGTCATTGCGAAGTCGAGCGGCGGCATGCCTTGCCGCCCGCTGCGCATGATGAGCTGTACGGTCATCGTGCGCTTGAAGCCGGGCTTCGGCTGGACGTTGAGCGCCACCCGCGGCTCGGAACCTTCGCTGCCCAGCGTGATCTTGGGCGCGGTGCCGCGCGGCATCTGCTTGTCGGCTTCACCCGGCTCGAAGACGCCGGTGGCGGGAGGCCCGCCGGGATTGTTCGGCGTGCCGGCTCCTCGGCGTGCCGAGGCGGCGGCCATCGCCTTCGCTATGCTGGGATCGACGGCAGGTTTGTCCGACACGCCGCCGTCCGCGCTGCTGGTCGTCTGCTTCTTTTCGCCCTCGCAGGCCGAAAGAGGCACGGCGCAGCAAAGGACCATGCACAGGCCCAGTCCAGAATGTCTACCGCATCTCATTCTGGAGGCCTGGTTTACTCGAGTCAGGGCGATTGTCTACCCCTCTTCATCCGGCGCACCGCCGGTTTGGGCGAGGTCTTCGGTCTTTATCTTGTCGGCATTGAAGCCCTTTGCCCGCTTGGTCATCGTATCGAAGAGGTCGTCGAAGCTCGGCGGATCGCCCTTGATGAAGCGCAGCGGGTTGACCCTGGCAACCACGAAGCTCTTCAGGTACGGGCTCTTGAGCCCGCGCTCCTGCAGCTTCTTCACCGCCGCATTCACCGCCTCGTCGAGCTCGAGCACGCGCTCGGCGCGGCGCTCGCGCTCCGGCACGGCCTTGGCGAGCGGCTGGTCGATCCACGAGTCGACCTTGCGTAGCGCGGAGTTGTACGCGCCGCCCGCGAGGCGGCCGCGTTTTTCGTACGCGAATCCGAGCGTGACCAGGCCCGGCTCCTCGAACTCGAGCTCGAAATCGCGCTCCTTCTGATCGACCGCAGGCGAAAGGTCACGGTACATGCGCACGACCTCGAGCGCCCGCTCGCGCAAGTTGTGCGCCTTCTCGATGTTGAGCGCGAGGATCTGATAGGCGACGCTCGCTTCCGGGACCAAAAGACCGACGATGCAGCGCGCACCGAGCTCGCGCAGCGCGGTCAACCGGTGGTTGCCGTTCGGTGTCAGATACTTGTCGCCCTGGCGCACCACGATCACCGGATCGAGATAGCGCTTGGTCTTGTCCATTGCGTGCGTGAGCTTGCGCACGTGCGCGTCGCTGACGTCGCGTTGAAACGGGGTCGGGGCCACCTTGTCCAGCGGGAGCGCGACGAACATCAGGGCGTGGCCTCCGAGCGGCTCCCGGTACTGAGCGAGCACGGTGCCGCCGTCGTTCCGAACGCCTTCGGCAAGCGCAGTCAGTTCCGCGCTCGGTTCCGCGAGCAGCACATCCTTGGCTTCGAGCTCGGTGGGCTCTAGCTTGACGCCGCGGCGCTTGCGCGTGCCCGGGGCTTTTGCAATCTTCGCCGGCTTTTTCTTGGCTGCCATCGCCCGAACTCATAGGTCTCGCAGTGCGAGATTGAAAGCGGGGCAACAAAGCGCGACCATCCCGCGATGCCGCTGCTCAACATCTACACCTCCGCCGAGCCGCCGGACGCGGCCAAGGCCGACGCGCTGCTCAAGGATCTGTCGGCCAGGCTCGCCAAGCACGTCGGGAAACCCGAGGCCTACGTGATGACGTGTCTCGTGCCACGAACGCGCATGACCTTCGGGGGCACGACGGCGCCGGCGTGTTACGTCGAGGTCAAGAACATCGGCGTATTCACTCCCGAGCTCACGGCCAGGATGAGCGGCGAGGTCTGCGAGCTGTTGAAGGGCGCGCTCGGGGTGGCTCCCAATCGGATCTACATCGAGTTCTGCGAAGCCAAACCCCACCTCTGGGGTTACGACGGTGAAACATTTGCTTGAGCTCCCGGGTGATTTAGCGCGGGTTCTGCGCACGAAGTGAAAAGGACCGTCCCCGAGCGGCGTGTTACTGCCGCTTACCGTGATCGCTCCGCTCCAGCCGGGCGAAGTTCTGGCCGAAAAGTACCGCATCGACGGGGCGCTAGGCGTCGGCGGCATGGGCATGGTCTTCGCCGCGCATCACCTGAAGCTCGACCAGCGCGTCGCAATCAAGGTGCTGCACCCGGAGCTCTTGTCGAGCAACGAGGCCGTCGGGCGCTTCGTTCGCGAAGCGCGCGCCGCAGTTCGGATCCAGAGCGAGCACGTGGCGCGGATCTGGGACGTCGAAACGCGAGAGGACGGTACTCCGTACATCGTCATGGAGTTTCTCGAAGGGGAGGATCTCGCGGCGTGGTTGCAAGCGCGAGGTCCGCTTCCCGTGCAGCAGGCCGTCGAGTTCGTGCTGCAGGCGTGCGAGGCAATCGCCGAGGCCCACACACTCGGCATCGTCCACCGCGATTTGAAACCGTCGAACCTGTTCGTGATCCGCCGCGCCGACGGTGTGTCATCGGTGAAGGTTCTCGACTTCGGCATCGCCAAGGTCGACCGGTCGAGCTCCTCGGTTACCGAGCAATCCGTGACCAACGCGTCGTCCGTGGTCGGCTCTCCGCGCTACATGTCACCCGAGCAGCTGCAGTCGCCGCTCGACACCGATTTGCGCAGCGACATCTGGAGCCTCGGTATCGTGCTCTACGAGCTCTTGAGCGGTGATTGCCCGTTTTCCGGCGTCACCCTGGGCAAGCTGATCGCGCAGATCGTCTCCATGCCGCCAACGCCGCTCCGCGATCGGCTGCCCGGTGTGCCCGAAGGCCTGGAAGCGGTGATCCTCAAGTGCCTGGAGCGGGATCGAAGCCAGCGCTACGCCTCGATCGCCGAGCTCGCGAGCGCGCTGTATCGCTTCGCGCCCAAACGCGCGCGGGCTTCGGTGGATCACATCCTCGGCGTCCAGAACGCCGCGCTCGGCCTGGATCTGCTTTCCGGTTCCTCGCCTGGCCTCGAGCCGGAGGGGTCCAAAACGCTTGCGGTCACGGTCACGCCGATCGACACGGTTGCTGCGCCCAAGCCGAATCGCCCTCGGGCGCTTCTGGCGCTCGTGCTCGGGGGCGCGGGGTTGGTCGCGCTCGGCGCTGCGGGCTGGGCGTTCGTAGCGGCGCCGGCTGCGGTGCCCACGGTGGTGAAAGTGCCGCCGGTTCCGCTGACGGTGGGCCCGAATGCGACGGGGCTTTCGGGCCGACCCTCGACAATCGAAGAGGCTTCCGCGTCGTCGCAATCGGTTCCGCTGGCGCTGCCGGCCTCGTCGGACTCAAAAGCAGCCGCCCCGCGTCCGCGGTCTCGCAAGGTGCCCGCGCCAGCCACCAGCGCCAACGCGTCGGTCGTCGCCAAACCGGCTCCGCCGCCGAAGCCGGCTCCGAAAGCCAACTGCACGCCGAACTTCTACTTCGACAGTCAGGGTGAGAAGCACTTCAAGCCCGAGTGTTTCTGAGCGCGCAAAATGAATGCTGTCCAAAGTTTTCCGTTCAAGACCGCGATGCTGATCGCGATCGCGCTCCATGCCTGGCACGCTGGCGCGGCGGCTACGACGGTTCCGCAGTGCCTTGCCGCTTACGAGCGATCGATCGAACGCACGCGCCAGAATCGGCTGCTCGAGGCGCGCGCCGAGCTCCTGATTTGCGCGTCGGACACCTGTCCGGATGACGTGCGCCGTGAATGCTCCGGCCGTATCGACGAGGTGAACGCTTCGATACCCAGTATCGTGTTCGAGGCCAAGGACGCGGCGGGCAACGATCTCAGCGCCGTGACGGTGACGCTGGACGGCCAAAAGTTCGCGGATCGTCTCGACGGAACCTCGCTTGCCGTCGATCCCGGCCCCCGGACGTTCGTGTTCGAGACCAAGGGTGCGGCTCCCGTTCGCAAGCAGTTCGTGCTCGCGCGAAAAGCAAAGGATCGCCGGGAGCTCATCACTTTCGAGGACCTCGGTGCCGCGCCTGCCGCGAAAGCGGGCGGCGAGGCGACGGCCGAGGACAAGCAGCCGGGCGGCGAGCTAGAGCGCACGCTGGGCTGGACGGCGGCCGGCGTCGGCGCCGTCGGCCTCGCCGTGGGGACATTTTTCCAGGTTCGGCGTGCCAGCAAGTTGAGCGACCGCGACGAGCTCTGCCCGGGCAGCGTCGACTGCGCTCCTGGCACGCAAGCGCGCATCGACGCCCTGACCGAGGAGGCGCGCTCCGCTTCGACAATCAGCGCGGTTTCCTTGATCGCGGGTGGCGTGCTCGTCACGGGCGGGCTCGCGCTGGTGCTGACGGCGCCGAGGGCACGCACTTCCGCCACCCTGGCACCGATCGTGACTCCGCAATTTCGAGGATTGGCGGTGACCGGCCATGTCTGGTGATTGCTTGCGGCGGGTGGGGGCGCGGGTCAGCCTCGCGCTGCTCGCGCTCAGGTCGTACGGTGGTGCCGGCTGCGGCGCGGACGATCGATTCGTCCAGGAACGCGGCTCGGATGCGAGCACGCCCGATGGTGCCGCGGGCAGCAACGGCGGCGGAAGCGATGCCAGCAGCGGCGGCACGGCGGGCAGCGAAGCGGGCGGCACGGCGGGCAGCGAAGCGGGTGGCAGCGCGGGCAGCGAAGCGGGCGGCACGGCGGGCACCGAAGCGGGCATCGAGACCGGCGGCTCGGCAGGCACCGTCGGGTCCACGGGCGGCATGGCCGGCATCGGCGGCTGCGTACCGGTGTGCGATGCCACCAAACCGATTTGCGCGAACGGCGTCTGCGTGGAGTGCGCGGCGAGCTCGGCCAAGTGTTCCGGCGATGCGCCGGTCGCGTGTGAATCGGGCAAATGGGTGACCAAAGCTGCCTGCGGAGGACGGACTCCGGTCTGCAGCAACGGTATTTGCGCCGGTGCCCGTTTTGTTGGCGGCATCACCACCGTGGCAGCGGCGGTGCTCAAGACCTCCACCGTGCGACTGGTCGACCACGGGTTCGGGTCGGTGGCGGCCACCTGCGCGACGGTGAAGGGAAGTCGGGTGTGCATGGTCGGAGGCGTTCGGCCGTGAAGATCGATGGAGTCGTGATGAAAACGAAGACCAGGGCTCGGATTTTGGGCATCGTTGGTGGCGCGGCTGCCGTGACCGGCGCCTTTCTGGCCGGTCGAGCGCGCGCCGACGGAGTGCCGGCCACCGGCGCGCTGACCTACGCGGGCGCGCTCCAGGACGCGAACGGCCAGCCGCTGACCGGAACGCGCAATCTTCAGGTCAACTTCTGGAACGCGGCGACCGGAGGCACGACACCCGCGTGTCAGACGGCGTCGGCGGCTATCGCGCTCGAAGCCGGGCGCTTCGCGATCGCGCTTCCCGACACTTGCACCGCTGCGGTCAGGGCCAAGGCGGACGTTTGGTCCGAGGTCATGCTCGACGGAACGTCGCTCGGGAGAGCCAAGCTCGGCGCCGTGCCGTACGCGATCGAAGCGATGCGCGCCACGGAAGCGGTCCGCGCGGCCGATGCCACGCGAGCGGTAGATTGTACGCGCGCAGTGGACGCTACGCGCGCAGCCGATGCCACGCGCGCGAGTGAGGCCACCGGAAAACTAGCGCAACAGATCGTGCCGGCGGGCGCCGTGATGGCGTTCGATCTCGCGACGTGCCCGGCGGGGTGGGCCGAGTACACCGCGGCTCGCAATCGAACCTTGATTGGCCTGACGACGGGACTCTCGCGCGGGACCGCTGTCGGCTCCAACAGTGTCGCTCTGACGGTTGCGCAGATGCCCTCGCACACGCATACGGGCACGACGGCCACGGCCAATCCTCTCCAGTGGCGCTTGATGCACGGGGCAGGCGAGGGTTCGTGGGGGAACCACGCCGTGGGATTCAACTCGCAAGCGACCTACACGGATTGGCTCAACGCCGCTTTTCCGGGGGGCGATCACACACACAACTTCACGACCAATGCCGCCGGCAGTGGCCAGGCCTTCGACAACCGGCAGGAATCCCTGCCGGTCCTTTATTGCAAGAAGCTCTGAGCAGCGCCTTTCAGAACGGCGGCGGCTCGGGGATCGGGCCGCCGTCCGCGCCGAAGTCGAGCGCGACCGCGGGCTGGACCTTTTTTACGGCCTCTTCGGGGCGTGCGCCCGCATCGGCCGCTTGTGACTCCGATTCCACGGCGCGGTTCGCCCCCGCGTCGGCTCCCGCGTCCGGAGTCGCGGTCTGACTCGGCGCAGTGCCGTCGAGAAACTCCTCGTCGATCGCTTCGGCTTGCCCCTCGAAAGCCAAGAGCCCGCTCGCCGGATCGACCCGCGCGACCACGATGTTGCCCGGGCGCGGAAACTCCGTCGCCGGACGCTTCGCGTGCGCCACCTTCATGAAGTCGACCCAGGCCGGAAGCGCCGTTGCCGCTCCAGCTTCCCCCGCGCCGAGCGGGAGCGCGTCGTCGTAGCCGACCCAGACACCGGCCACGAGATCGGTCGAGTAGCCGACGAACCAGGCGTCCTTGGCGTCGTTCGTGGTGCCGGTTTTTCCGGCCACCGGTCGCCCGAGCGCAGTGGCGCGGCGTCCGGTGCCGTCGCGGACCACGCTGCGCAACAGACTCGTGGTCAGGTACGCCTCGTCTTCCCCCAGGACGCGCCGCCGCGGCGGTTGCTGCGGCAGCGGCAGCGGATTGCCGTCAGGGCCGATGATCTTGGTCACGATCACGGGGGGCGCGTACTCGCCGCCGCTCGGAAACGCCGCGAACGCCGCGACCAGCTCGAGCGGTGTCACCTCGTAGGCGCCGAGCGCGAGCGACGGCGTGGGATCCATGCGCGATTCGATGCCCAGCGCTTGCGCCCACTGCACGACGTTGCTGGCGCCGACCTCTTCGAGAATCGTCTGCGCCGCGGCGTTGTCGCTCTTGGCGATCGCGGTGCGCACGCTGATCCGTCGCGCCACGGTGTTGCTCCTGGGATCGCCCGGAAGATCGAGGATCGTGGCCGGCGTGAAGCGCCGCGAGTGGAGCGCGTAGCTGTACACGAACGGCTTGAACGCGGAGCCCGGCTGGCGCTTGGCCTTGGTCGCGCGATCGAGCCCGCCCGCCAGCGCTTCATGGCTGCCGACGATCGCGAGCACCTCGCGCGTGCGCACGTCGAGCGCCACCAGCGCCGACTGCGGGCCGAGCTCGAGGCGCAGCGGAACCGGGGCTCCGCTCGAGTCCGGATCCGCCAACAGACTCACTCGCAGCAGCGCCCCGACCTTGGCGTACTCGCTCGGAGCAAGGCGCGTCGGGTTGTAGCGTTCCTCGCGGTTCAGGGCGACCCGGCCGACGATGTCGCCAACGCGCACGTCGATCGTTCCCGCGCGGTCGTCGCTTTGGGCGACGGTGCCGACATAAATGCGATGCGCCTTCGGCGAGCCGACGAAGGGTTTCCCCCACAATTTTCGCTTGTCCGCCGTGAACGGCGGCGCGAGCTTCTGGCGCTCCGCGTAGCGCGTCAGGTTCTCGCGCACCGCGCGCCGCGCCGCCGCCTCGAGCCCGGCGTCGATCGTGGTCGCGATCGTGTAGCCGCCGCGCCGCGCCTGCTCACCGGCCACCTCTTCGAGCAATTTGTAAACGTAGCTGACGACTTCCGGCACCAGCTCGGACTCGGCGTCCGCCGCGGGAGCGAGTCGCAGCGGTGCTTTCGAAGCCTGGTCGTGGAGCTCCTGTGTGACGAAGCTCTTCTCGAGCATCTGTCCGAGCACGTAGCGCCGGCGCTCGATCGCCTTTTCCGGCGAATGGCGCGGCGAGAAGCGCTCCGGTGCGGCTACCATGCCGGCGAGCAGCGCTGCTTCCGCGAGATCGAGCTCGCGGCAGCGCTTGCCGAAGTAGTAGCGGGCCGCTTCCTCGACGCCGTAGCGGCCGTGGCCGAGATAGATGTGATTCAGGTACAGGCCGAAGATCTGGTCCTTGGTCAGCTGCTGTTCGAGGCGCCGCGCCAGGATCGTTTCCTTGATCTTCCGCTCGTAGGTGCGCTCGGGAATCAACAGCACGTTCTTCACGACCTGCTGCGTGATCGTGCTGCCGCCCTGGACGGTCTTGCCGGCGCGCAGGTTGGCGAACAGTGCGCGCAGCATGCCGAAGTAGTTGAGCCCTTCGTGCTCGTAAAACGTCGCGTCCTCGGCCGCCAAGAACGCGAGTTTCACGTGGGCCGGAACCTCCGCGATCGGGATCACCGTCCGGCGCTCGGTGAACAGATTGGCGAGCACCCCGCCGTCGCGCGAGAGCACCCGCGTGACCTGGGGAGGCGCGTAGCCTTTTTCGAGCTGATCCACGCTCGGCAGGTTGGATTCGTGGTGGCGGATCACCAAAAAGACGGTGAGCACCGCGCACAGCGCGAGCACGACCGCGACCAGCGCCGTCCATTTGGCGACTTTCAGCGCAACCTGCAGCGCCCTCTTGCCGCCCGCCGGCGCTGCCGAGGCTTCGGGTGGAGACGCGCCGAAGCGGTTCTGCTCGAGGTCATCGGCCATGCGCCGCCCGCGAGAGTAGCTCCGCGCCCATTACGGACCAGTTTCTTCCGTCACTGGATTGCGAGCGCCGCCAGGGGCGCCCTCGCAACGCTTTTCACCGCGCCATCACGCGCATGAAGAGCACCGCCAAGAGTACCCCGAGCACGAGACACAGCGCGGCAACGCCGATCAAAAGGCCGGTTCCGGGGCGCCTGGCGACCGCCGTCGGGGGCACGAGCGCCGGGCTCGCGATCGGCTGGACCGCGGCGGGGCCCGGCGTGCTGGCGAGGTATGGTCCGCTCGTTGCGCTGTACGGCAGCGCGCCGTCGGCAACGCCGAACGGCCGCAGTGCTTCGGCGAACTCGGCCGCGCTCTGAAAGCGGTCCTCGGGACGCTTCGCCAGGGCGCGCGCCAGGACGGCCTCGAGCCCGGGCGCGAATTGGCGTTCCGGCACGCGCTGATTGAGCGGGATCGGCGGCTCCATCACGTGTTTTTGGATGTACTCCATCGGAGTCTTGGCGGTGAACGGCAGCTTCCCGGTCAAGACCTCGTACAGGATCACCGCCAGCGAATAGATGTCGCTCCGGGCGTCCAGGGTTCGACCCTGTGCCTGCTCCGGTGACATGAACTCCGGTGTGCCGAAGACCATTCCCTCCTGGGTCAGGATGATCGAGCCCGGGCGCATCTGCTGCTCGGTCACCTTGGCCAGCCCGAAATCGAGGACCTTCGGATAGTCGGTGAGGGTGCCTTGCTGGCACAGAAAGATGTTCTCGGGCTTCAGATCGCGATGGACGATGCCCATCCGGTGCGCCTCTTCCAGCGCGCCGCAGGCCTGAACCAGAATCGGTACCGCCCGCTCGGCGGGCATCGGGCCTTCCTTGCGCACGGTCTGGTTGAGGTTTCTCCCCTCCAAGAACTCCATCACGATGTAGAGCGCGCCGTCCTCCTCGAGCTCGCCGTACATGAACACTTTGACCGTGTTCGGGTGGGTGAGCTGGCTCATTGCCCTCGCCTCGCGGCGAAAACGCGAGACGAGATCTTTGCGATTGGCGAGCTTTGGATGGAGAATCTTGATCGCAACCAGCCGGTTCATCGCCGGCTGCTGCGCCTTGTAGACGCTGCCCATGCCTCCGGTCCCGATCTTCTGGACGATCTGAAATTGACCGTTCAGGATCTCGCGGCCGATGAAGTTGTCCTTCGGGGTCGGGCGCATCCAACATGACTTCAATACCAAAAGTCTCGATGAGCTACGAGCTGTCCCGTCCCTTGCCCGCTTCCCCCGGCCCCGCAGCCGCGAATCCACCGCAAGAAGCCGATTTTCTCGAAAGCTCACTTCTTCGCGCGGCGGGCTTTCGGCACGCCTTCTTCACGCGGCTGGGCGGCGTTTCGAGCGGTCCGTATCGCTCCCTGAACTTTTCGGTTGCAGTCGGAGACGCCGAGGAGCACGTGCTCGCGAACCTGGAGCGGGCGGCCGCGGTGCTGGGCGTCGATCCGCGCCGGATCTACTACCTGTCGCAGGTCCACGGGCGCGAGGTGCGAGAACTCGCCGGCAGCGAGCGCCGCGAAGCCGTGCTCGAGCAACGGGGCGATGCGCTGGTCGGCAGCTCATTGGACTTGGCCTGCGGGGTGCGCAGCGCCGACTGTGTGCCGATCCTGATCGCCGATCGGCAGAATGGCACCGTGGCCGCGGTTCACGCCGGCTGGCGCGGCGTGGTGGCGGGCGTGATCGGCGCGGCCGTAAGCAGCCTGCGGGTGCGGGCCGCAGCGCCACCGGAGCTGATCGCCGCGATCGGACCCCACATCTCGAGCAGTGCCTTCGAAGTGGCGCCCGAGGTGGCACGGGAGATCGCCGACGCGTGCGGAGATGCCTCAGTCGTCGATCGCTCGCGCGGTGCGCGGCCCTTCGTCGACTTGCGGCGCGCCGTACGGCGCGGGCTGATCGAGGCGGGTATGAGCGATTCCGCCGTGGACGACGTCTACGGCTGCACGGTCGGCGAGCCGGAGCGGTTTTTCTCCTACCGCCGCGACGGGCAGAAGAGCGGTCGCCACCTGTCGGCGATCGTGCCAAGACCTGCTTGAGACGAGCCGACTCGGCGCGCCCCTTGCGCGGCTCGCGTTGCCGGTGCAAGACGAAAGGATGATGAAGGGCGCGGTCGAGCACATCACGGACGCGGTCGGGCACACTCCGGTCGTGAAGCTGGGGCGGGTGGCGGAGGGTGTTTCCGCCGACATCTACGCCAAGTGCGAGTACCTGAATCCAGGCGGAAGTCACAAGGATCGGGTCGCCGCCAACATGCTCCGGCGCGCCGAAGAAGCCGGCCTGATGCCGGGCGGGACGATCGTCGAGGCCACGAGCGGCAACACCGGAGCTTCGCTCGCCCTTCAGGCCGCGGTCAGAGGTTACAAGTGCATCTTCGTAATGCCCGACAAGATGAGCCAGGAAAAGATCGACAGCTTGCGCGCGTTCGGCGCTCGGGTGGTGGTCTGCCCGACCGCGGTCGAGCCCGAGGATCCGCGCAGCTACTATTCGGTCTCCAGACGCTTGGCCGAGGAAACGCCGAACTCGTTCTACGCGAATCAGTATCACAACCCCGCCAACCCCGAGGCTCACTACCTGTCCACCGGTCCCGAGATCTGGGACCAGTGCGGGGAAGAGCTCGACGTGTTTTGCGCCGGCATGGGCACCGGAGGCACGGTGAGCGGGATCGGCAAGTATCTGAAAGAGAAGAAGCCGAGCATCAAGATCGTGGGCGTCGATCCGATCGGTTCTCTCTACTACGACTTCGTGAAGACGGGGCGCCTCACCAAGGCCTTCTCCTACAAGGTGGAAGGCATCGGCGAGGATTTTTTGCCGAGCACGATGGACTTGAAAATCCTGGACGACGTGGTGCGCGTCGACGACAAGGAATGCTTTTCGATGACGCGCGATCTGGTCCGGCTCGAGGGCTTGTTCGTCGGCGGATCGTCGGGCGCGGCGGTCGCCGGAGCGCTCAAGTACGCGCGACAAAGCGGCAAAAGAGAGAACATCCTCGTGCTCTTGGCGGACAGCGCCCAGAAGTACCTGTCAAAGATCTTCAACGACAACTGGATGCGCGAAAACGGTTTTCTCGAGGACTCCGGGCTCGGCACCGTGCGCGATTTGCTCGCGGGGAAAAGCACCAACATCGTCACTGCACGCGCTCAGATGAAAGTGCGTGAAGTGATCAACACGCTGAAGTCGCTGGGCATCAGCCAGCTTCCGGTGGTCGAAGGGGACCAGCTGCTCGGGCTGGTTCACGAAGTCGACCTGTTGCGCCACCTGGTGTCCGGCGGCGGCACGCTCGATTCGCCGATCCAGGCCCTGATCGAAAGCGACTACGCCACGGTTTCCCCGGACACCAAGATCGAGCTTTTGCAGGGCGTGGTCAGCGACGCGAAGATCGCGATCGTGCTCGAAGTGGGGCGCATGGTCGGCCTGGTGACCAAAATCGATCTGATCGAGTACCTCGCGAACCGAGCCACCACCGCGACCCCCACGCTGCCCCCGCCGAGGCGTGCCTGACGCCGTCCCGCCCGCCCCGCGCCGCCCGCTCCGCGAGGAGCCCGGAGGGCGACCGCGTAGGGAACGAGACCGCGTAGAAAGCCGGCAGCTTTTTCGACTTGACCGGTTTAGACTCCACGCGGCGGAGAAAGATGCCTTTCCGAGTTACTTGCACTACCTGCGGTACGCGATTCGCGCTCAATGACGACCTCTACGAGCGCAAGATCAAGAACCGCATCGTGACGATCCGCTGCCGCAGCTGCAGCGCCGACATCAGCGTGGACGGGGCGGCGCTCGAAGCGGGCACGGCGGGTGAACCGACGACCAGCCCGAGCGATCGCCCACTCGACTCGGACGCCGTGCCTTCGGCGGCGCCGCCCGCGGACTTCACGCCCACGCTGCCCTTGCAGGGCACGGCTGCCGCCGCTGACGGCCAGACCCCGACGCCTGCGCTCGATTCGCGTGCCAAGACCGCGGGCCTCTGGGTCGTATGCTGTCCGGATCAGGACGATCGGGAGCTCACGCTGCCGGAGATCGAAGCGGCGATCGCAAAGAACGAAATCAACGGTGATGCCATCGTGTGGCGCGACGGCATGGCCGAGTGGCTGCCGATTCACCAGGTGCCCGAGCTGCGCGTGCTGCTGAAGAAACCGCCGCTGCCCAAGCCCAAGCAGCGCACGCTGCTCGGTAACGGTGTCAAACCGGCCGTGCCTGCGGCAG
>Ga0111538_10003476_pt1 | contig 21998 bp, 12 predicted proteins | sample SoiMethybrSBSTD1_FD_79669 | JGI IMG/M metagenome (GOLD analysis project Ga0111538, IMG submission 79669) | Bulk soil microbial communities from a Populus tree surrounding site in Tennessee, USA - Soil MetaG P. TD hybrid SBSTD1 (version 2)... | ecosystem: Environmental > Terrestrial > Soil >... | reverse complement strand
TCCTTTTTCAATGCCGTCAACCGCCTTTTTCAGGTATTTCCACCCCTGATGTCCAGTACGCTCAAATCGCTGCGCGCCCTCGCTGATCCGACCCGGATTCGGATCATCGCGCTGCTTGAGCGCGACGAGCTTTCCGTCAACGAGCTCCAGGAAATCACCGGGTTGGGCCAATCCCGCATTTCCACTCACCTTGGCCAGCTTCAGGACGCGGGCATGCTCCAATCGCGCCGCGAAGGCAAGCGCACTTTTTACAAACTGAACCCGCAGGCCGATGACACCGCGCGCGAGTTCATCCAACTCGCCACCCGTGGCGCAAAGGAACTCAGCGAACACCCCGCCGATCAGGTCAATCTCAAACGCATTCTCGCCCGGCGCCAGCAACAGGCCCAGCTTTACTTCAACCAAATCGCGGGCCGCTTCGACCGCAGCTACGGTCCAGGCCGTTCATGGCAGGCGTTTGGCCAATTATTGCTCCGCGTCCTGCCGCCTATCACCGTGGCTGACCTCGGCGCGGGCGAAGGCTTGCTGAGCGAACTCCTCGCACGCCGAGCCAAAAAAGTCATCGCGGTCGACAATTCCGAGCGCATCGTCGCCTTCGGCGCGGCCAAGGCAAAAAAGAACGGCATCAAAAACCTCGAATTCCGCCTCGGCGATCTCGAGTCCCCCCCGATCGACAAACAAAGCGTCGATCTCGTCGTTCTCAGCCAGGCCTTGCATCACGCCCAGGTGCCGTCGCGCGCCATCGCCGCCGCTCACAACCTTCTCAAACCCGGCGGCCAAATCATGATCCTCGACCTCCTTAAACACAATTTCGAGCAGGCCAAAGAACTCTACGGCGACACCTGGTTCGGTTTCGCCGAAAGCGACCTCCACAAATGGCTGGAGGCAGCCGGCTTCAAAAAAGTCGAAATCTCCGTCGTCGCCCGCGAAGAACAACCGCCCCACTTCCAAACTATCCTCGCCGCCGCCGAACGGTAGCAGCGGGGGAGCACCCCTGAGAACCTAGCGAGGCTCTACAAAAGCTAACGTGCGCCCCATACCCTGACGCTCCGGAAAGGCTGGTGGCCTTTCCTCCACTTTGTTTGTAACCTCGCCCTGAAGTTGCCTCAGGAATGAGGTAGCTATGACAACAACTCTCAAGCAGTGCCCGAAATGCGGCGCCACCGTGCCTCCCGAAGCCCCGCAAGGTCTATGCCCGAAATGCGTCCTGGCCGAAGTCGCCGTAGACCAGCCGCAGGCAGCCGCTCTGCACACCGCGGACGTTCCGTCCCTGGAACGCATTGCGAGCGCGTTCCCACAACTCGAAATTATCGAAATGATCGGGCGCGGCGGGATGGGTTTTGTCTTCAAGGCGCGCCAACCGCATCTGGATCGCTTCGTCGCGCTCAAGTTGCTGCCGGACAAACTTGCCGGTGATCCGAATTTCGCGGAGCGCTTCGGCCGCGAAGGTCGCGTGCTGGCCCGACTCAACCACCCGAATATCGTCACGGTCTTCGACTTCGGCCAGGCCGGCGGATTTTATTTTCTGCTCATGGAGTTTGTGGACGGCGTCAACCTCCGCCAGGCGATGAGCACGGGGAAATTCTCGCCCCCGGAAGCGCTCACCATCGTGCCGAAAATCTGCGAAGCGCTGCAATACGCCCACGAAAAAGGCGTGCTGCATCGCGATATCAAACCGGAGAACATTTTGCTCGACGCCAACGGTCGCGTGAAGATCGCCGACTTCGGCATCGCAAAACTTGTGGGCGAAGACAAGCCGTCCGTCACGCTCACCGGCACCGGCACTGCGCTCGGCACGCCACACTATATGGCGCCGGAGCAATTGGAGAAACCCGGCGATATCGATCATCGCGCCGACATCTATTCTCTTGGGGTCGTTTTTTACGAAATGCTCACGGGCGAGTTGCCGATTGGCCGCTTCAAGCCGCCGTCCGCGCGCACTCCATTGGATGAACGCATCGACGAAATCGTTCTGCGCGCGCTCGAACGCGAGCGCGATCTTCGGCAAAAAAACGCGACTGAACTGAAATCGCAAGTGGAACACGTCGCGTCGCATCCCACGCCGCCCGCGTCCGCAACCGCCGAAGCTCGCGGGCCCCACGGCACAGCGGTCGTCCCCGTGGAGACACCCAAAGCCATTTGGTCCGCAGCGTTGGTTGGCTTCAGCTTGTTGGTTCCAGCCCTTGTCATTGCGGCTCTCGTGTTTCGCATGGGCGCGCTAAGTCCCGGTGAGACGTGGCTCGTTGCAGCGTTCTCAGCGGTCCCAGCCCTGATCGGCACAATCCTTGGCTGTGTGGCGCTAAGCGACATCCGCGCGCAGCACGGGCGCCTGCGTGGCGTGCCGTTGGCAACGTTCGGGTCTCTCGCGTGGCCCGTCCTGCTCATCGTGATGCTAGCCCTGTTTTTTGGCGCCAAAATAAATCACCCGTTCCGTAGCGGGAGCGTGCATCCACAACTTTGGAGTGAATTGCTTCTTATCGTGCCAGCCGCACTGCTCACCTTCGCCGTGTGGATGGTTTACGCGACCGTGCGTTGGGCCAACCGCAAACCCACCACGCAACGCGGTGTGTTGCGCTGGGTCTTTGCGGCGCTGCTTCTCTTCGGCGTGGCGGCAACGGGGAGTTACCTCGGTCCGCGGCGCAACACGACAGCACAATCCAACGCACTCGAAACAGACCCGGTTGTGGCTACGAATGCCTCGATTCGTTTCACGTTCACCGCGGTCGAATATCGCGAGGAAGGCGAAAAGCGCTGGCTGGCCTTCGATTATGTCGACGACGTGCAAGGCGTTTGCGAGGCGGCGTTTCGGAATGAATCGGCCGTGCCGGGCTTCACCGGTGAGACGCGCAAGACGAGCTTCCTCGTGCGGGAGAACGAGCCGCCGCCGGTGCGCTTTCAGCGCATCGAGTTTCTCTTGCCGCCTTCGACCACTTCTATTCAGGGCCAGCAATTTCGCAATGAACTGAAGCACCTCATCGGCAAATCGATTCACGTTGACGTGGGAAGCGATAAGCCGTTCTTTCACCTCACGTTCGACGAAGGCACGATTATGGGATCGCTCGGCGCCGTTCGTCCGCTCGTCGTTCAGTAAAGCATGGCTGCCACTTCTCCCTTTTTGCCCACGCGCTGGACGCTGGTCTTGCGCGCGCAAGGCGAATCGATGGAGAGTCGCGCCGCGTTGTCCGAGCTTTGCGAACATTACTACCAGCCCGTCTTTCGCTTTCTGCAAAGAGAAGGGCGCGACGAAGACGCGGCCCGTGAACTGGCCCAGGAATTTTTCACACGCATCCTCAATCGCGGCGGCATCGGCGCAGCGGACCCAGCGCGCGGGCGGTTTCGCACGTATCTACTTGGAGCCGTGAAACACTTTCTCGCGGACCGGCGCGATTACGAACAGCGCCAAAAGCGCGGCGGCGGCCAGGCCATGGAGCCGCTGAGTGTCGCCGCTCACGAAGGACCTGCCATCGACATTCCCGACGCGACCTCCGAACTGCGCGATACCTTCTTCGATCGCACCTGGGCGCTCGCTATCATGGAGCGCGCGCTCAAAAATGTGGGCGACGACTTCGCGCGCGAAGGCAAATCCGCGCACTTCGACGCCTTAAAGCCCTGGCTGGTCGGAGATACGCCGCAACTGTTCCAGGCGGAAGTGGCAGCCCAACTCGGCTGGAGCGAAAGTGCCGTGAAAGTCGGCGTCCATCGCCTGCGCAAACGTTTCCGAGAAACCATCCGCGCCGAAATCGCCCAAACCGTCGCCGACGGCGTAGACATCGATGCCGAACTGCGATACCTCGTCGAAGTCCTCGCCCATAATTGACCTCCGTCCCTTCTCACATCTCAAATTCCCAAATCTGAAATTCTCATCTCCCACTTCCAAATCGTCTTCGCGGCCGCCCGTCTCCATACAGATTATGAAACTAAAACTTGCGTTACCTCCGGTATAAACTACTGCTGCTATCGGACCAAAGAGTCTGTACCTGCCGAAGACGCTCATCTTTTGTTTGATCTGCCTCTCCTGGCAAAACTGAGGTAAGCACGCTTCTCGTGCCCCTTTGGAGGAAAAATGAACCAGATATTTATTCGCGCAATCGGTCTGCCCACGTGCGGCGCTCTGCTGCTCAGCTTGATCTCTATCCCTGCGGCGGACTCCGTCCCGGTCATCATCGATAAGGGTCCAAACCATCGCACCTATGAGACCTCTCGTCGGGTGCCCACGATTGACGGTGGCGCGCGGGGTGACGACGAGTTTGGTCACTCCCTATGGCACCACAGCCTTTCAATTTACACAGGTCCCTTCGGTCGAAAACCTCGAGACCAACAACCGCGCTCCCAGTTTAGAAACAATGCTGACGACGATGTCGCGACGCAAAGAAAGGGGTCAGAATATTGGAAAGGGTCACCTAGTAGGGAGTTGCGTCAATTGGCAAATCATCGTTGGTCCCAACTCTCTGTTTCTCGGTTGCCTCCGGTAAGATTCCCTCCAAATCCACTTGCATAAAATACTGTTCAGTGATAGAATACATGCGACAGCAATGGCAAAGAACCTCTTTGTTCGACAATATGATTGCGCGCCAACCAGCGCAGACCGTCCCGAACTTGCGGGACACGCCAGGGCCGCCTCACCGGCTCATGGACTCCTTGTTTCATGGTCTCCTTAGAGGCCCCTCCTTGCCGCAAAATGCGTACATTATGCGTACAAAATGCATACAAAAGCGCATATGTGAATCTTTAATGCCTCTGCCAAAGCCACTTACAACTTTAACGCAGTAAAGTGTATGCATTTTTCGCGACGACGTCGTCCTTCCCTCTCCCTCGGGGAGAGGGTTAGGGTGAGGAACAAACTGGTTCTCGCTCCATCAGCGTTCTTTGCGGCCAACTCCGTTCTGTCTGGGTTCCTGGTGTCTCTGCGTTGCGACGTGGCAAAAACCTTTCGGACCACTGTACAGAATCGTCAAAATCGGCGCATGCGCCGATTTTCGACCGATTCGACCACGCTGTACCAAGTACTTACGCAAATCTAAATCGGCGTACGCCGATTTTCCCACAAAACCGATTTCCGGAAGAAATCGGAATTCTCCGGAATCCGATGGAGAGCGGACCTCCGCGACACCATTCACCCACGTCGCACCGAAGTCCGGCGAAGGCGGATCGCGGTGGGTCCGAAACTGAGCACATTTTGAGTACAAAAGGGTGGGGGGTGTTCAATTCTGCTGCCGGTTTTGCCCCCGAATTGTTCATTGCAAAGGTCGACCGTTTACGGTAGTAATAGGGAAGGTATTCCTGATAGTATAGGCATGATGGTAGCTTCCGTGCCCTGATTTTGAAGTTATGAAGGATTTTAGAACCGGAGTCGTCGTCTGGCTCGCCGCCGTCAGCGCCACCTTTGCGCAGGCGCCGGCCGCCACCCCGCCCGCGCCACCCCCCATTCCACCGACCCCTATCGCGTTCCGCCCCATTCGCGTGCCGCAGCTCGCGCCGCTGGTGCCGGCCACTCCGGCTGGGCCGGACGTGCAGACCCCGTTGGCGCCGCCTCCGGAAGGGCAGTTCCGCGCAAATCCGATGTTCGCTCCCGCCGGCGTGAATGGCCGTCCCGGAGCGCCTTTTGCCCCCGGCCAGCCTCTGCGCCCGGTCCATCAGATTGGCACTCCGCAGAATCCGGTCCAGGCGGCGTACGTGCCGCCACCGGTGGCGACCCAGCCGGCGACTTATTTGGCATGGGACTCTGAACGCAAGGAAACCAACGTCATCAGCGGCCAGACCAGCGCACCTTTCACATTTTGGGTTACGAACGTTTCGCCCGAGGTTGTCACGATCAACAGCGTCCGCACATCGTGCGGGTGCACGGTCGCGCAACTTCCCTCGATGCCCTGGAAACTCGATCCCGGCGCCAGCGGTGCGATCCCCGTCACGATGAGCCTTGCCGGGAAGATCGGCTCCATTGAGAAGGCGGTGATGGTGGACGGCACTACCGGCAACAAAACTTTGATCGTGCGCGCGAACCTGCCTTCGCCTGTCGCCGGTCAACCCGCCCCCGCTGGCGGCATCGATCCGGATCGAATCAAAAACATGCAAATGACCCTCGCGGATCGTCAGGTCGTTTTCAAAGGCGAATGCGCGAAGTGCCATGCCGAGCCAGCGGCCAACAAAACGGGCGAGCAACTTTACGTCGCCGCCTGCGGCATTTGCCACGACTCGGTCCATCGCGCTGCAATGGTTCCGGACCTCAAGAACCTTCGCCACCCAACGAACGAAGAGCATTGGCGCAAGTGGACGCGCTCTGGCCGGCCGGGTTCGATGATGCCTGCTTTTGCGAAGAGCGAAGGCGGCCCGCTCACCGATGAACAGATTGACTCCCTCGTGAAATTTCTGACGGACACGATCACCGCGAAGGCCAAGCCTGTTAATGGCGTGGCACCCGCGGCAACTTCGGCGCAGGTCCAGCCCGCCACTTTGCCAAACACCGTCAGCGCCGTGCCCGCTCCGAAGACCAACGTGCAGTAAGCGCGACCGCGCGCGGGCCATGGCTGGACGCTTCATCACCTTCGAGGGGACCGAAGGCGGCGGCAAATCCACACAAATCAATTTACTCGCGACGCGCTTGCGCGAACGCGGCTTTACGGTTCGCACGCTTCGCGAACCGGGTGGCACGCCCATCGGCGAAGAAATTCGGCACACACTCCAACACAGCACGCAAAATCAGGAGATGACCGCCGAGGCGGAACTGCTGCTCATGAACGCCAGCCGCGCGCAACTCGTGCGCGAAGTTATACGTCCGGCCCTGAGCGCGGGCGAAATCGTTCTCTGCGACCGTTTCTACGACTCCACGGTCGCCTATCAGGGTTACGGCCGCGGGCTCGATCTCGACACCGTCCGTCACGTGATTGCGTTCGCGGTCGGCGACACGCGTCCCGATCTTACGATCCTCCTTCATGTGCCGATCGACGTGAGCGAGGCGCGTCGCAAAATTCGGGAGGCAAAGCAGCGCGACCGCATGGAAGAACTCGACCGCAAATTTTTCGAGCGCGTCGAGGCCGGCTTCAAAGCGATTGCGGCTGTCGAACCCAAACGTCTCCGCGTGATCGATGCCACCGCCACCATCGAGAAAGTCCACGAACAGATTTGGCCCCTCATCTCCCCTCTTTTGAATCTTTGATCTGGTTCGCGCGCGCCGCACCCTCACGCTCCACATCGCTGTTTTCCTTTCGGCGTAACTCCGCACCTCTCTTTTGCTCCTCGTCGTACTTCGCGTATTCATTCGCTAACAAATACGAAATGAAAGCTGCGCCAAAAAGAATCGCGCCGAGCGGTTTGAGCGCGCCCCACAAAAACTCACCTCCCGGCCCGGTCAGCGACAGCGCCAACATGATCGCCGAGCTCACCAGAAACACCCTGGCAAGTTTCTTCATACCCGTCCCAACGACTTGGGTCCGTGCTACTTCAACGTGCGCAGATAAGCAAAGAGGTTCGAGACATCCTCCGGCTTCAGCCCTTCGAGCAAGCCTTCCGGCATCATTGACATGCGAGTGAAGTTCGCACGCTTGACGGTGCTGCGCGGGATGCGGAGGTCCTCCGTGTTTTGGCGGCGCAGCACGATCGCCTCGTTGTCCTGCGAAACCAGCAAACCATCGAGCAGGTCGCCGTCCTTGAGTTCAACGCGGAAGACGCGGTAGCCGGCTTCCATGGCGGCATTCGGCGTCAGGACCGCGCGCAGCACGGCTTCGGTGCCCATCGCGCCCGCGCCGCTCAGCACCGGACCAATCTGCCCGCCTTCGCCGCCGACGTTGTGGCACGCCATGCAGGTGGAAGTGAAAATGGCTTTACCGTGAGCAGCGTCGCCGCGCTTTTCCGCGAACTCGCGAAACGTCGCGAATTTTTTTGCCAGTTCGCGAGCCTCTGCGGGCGTGAGCAGCGGAGGGTAATCCGCCGTCCTTTCAACTTTCGCCGAGGCGCGAGCCGCTCCCCAGGAATTTGTGCCGGAAAAGTAGTGGACCAAACCGGACGGCTTCTCTTCACCTTCGAAGCTGCGGTCGAAGTCGCGGCGGATTTCGTCGGCCGTTCGCGCGCGATTCCAGACCCGGTACTCGGTGAGCCATCCGGCTGTGCCGCCGGGCGTTGCCGTCCAGCCGACGCGGCAATTCTCGAATTTCTGCGGAGCAGTTTTTGATTCATCCGTGTCGAGTTCGCCGTTCAGGTAGATGCGAAACCTGTTGCTTGCGTCGCGCGTAACGGCGCCGTGCATCCAGGTGTTGGGGGCGATTGGCTTCTTTGCAATGATCGCATCGTGCAATTCCGCTCCGGCCCAAACGCGGAATTTGGCGTCATGGAAATTGATGTCGAGCGCGCCGGGCGCGCCGAGAATGCCGTCCGCGTTGCTGATTCCCTGATCGAGTTTCACCCACGTTTCGACGGTAAATGGACCGTCCAGTGTGATCTTGGTGTCGAGCCAGGCGTCTTCCTTTCCATTGAGACGCAAGGCGGGGCGAAGCAGCAGCGACATTTCCTGGATAAGTTTTTGCAGCTCGGCATTCTCGGGAATGACGGCGTGAAGCTTGTCGAGCAGAGCCGAATCGAGATCGGCCTTCTCGACTGTCCCGTGTCGGGTCGCTTTGACAACCGCGATCGCGCCATGCCTGGTGCCGGCGAGCGTCGCCAAACTGGTTTTGCGTTGCGCATCCGTAAGATCGGTTGAGAATTTTTTGAGAAGCAAATCCGGCGCTGAAGGATTCCGCGACGACGCGAGGCCAAGCACCGCTTCGTTTGCAATTTCTGCGTTGGTGGAACGAACGTGCGCTATGATTCCCTCCAGTTGATTGGCGCCGAGCTCGCGCACCGCTCTTAGACTTTCGACGGTTTCGCGCGGAGACAAGTCCTTATCCATCAGCGCCCCGTTGAGAGGACGTTCCATGTTAGAGAGCTTGAACGCGGATGTGACGCGGAGCGCCAGCGGTCGCGTGGTCCTTTTCTGCCACAGAGTCTCGGCTGCTCCCGCGAGCGCGGGTGTGATCTTCGCCGCGTCGAATTTCGTGCGCACCTTCAACAACGCTTCGAGCGTTTCAGGTTTTCCAAGCAGTGGTTTCAAGGCCTCAGTCACTCCCGACTCGTCTGGAAATTGCGCGAGGCGCAAAAGTTCTTCGTCCGTCGGGCTTCTCTTCAACTCCTTCAGCAGTCGCGCAACCCGTGGTGCGCTTTCCTTTCCGTCTAAGGCGAGCGTCGCCACCATCCGATTTTCGGGCGGCAGGGATCGTCCCTCTCGCGAGTCGAGAAAAACTGACAATGGATACGAATTACGTTCGAGAAACATCCGTGCGAGGTACCGTTCAAATTCGCGCTCATAGGCTTCACCGACCTTGATTGTCTTACCACTGTACGTGCTTTTGGCCGTTGGTTCTGAGAGCGAGGGCCGGGCCAGCGCAACTAGAACTTCCAGCGCTTTGATTTGTTCCGGCGGCACTGCGGAGTACGCTATCGCGTAGCGGAATATCTCCTCACTCGTCCTGGCTACTTCTGCGTGCACCTCAGGATCGCCATCCAAAACAAGGGGTTTGAGCAATTCAATGCGCCCCTGTTTCCCAAACATCGCCGGCTGGCCAAGAGCACGCACGCCCTCACGCCGAACGTTGCGGTTGGTACCTCCCATCATCGTTCTGAGCACCGCTATATCAATCAACGCTGTATCAACTTGCGCCAAACCTTCCAACGCCCAAAGTGACGCGATACGCTTCGCGGCCATTTGAGTTCTATCCGCGATCAACGCCTTCAACTTGGGCGCGATATCCGTGAGTTGGCGGTCTGTGATGGCCTGCCAGGCGAGGTGAGTTTGGGCGAGCGAATCGCCACCGAGTTTGGCGATGAGTTCGTCGCCAGAAAGTTTTGTGAAGTCAGGGACGGGGAACGGCTTTTGGTCGCGATGTTTTACGCGCCAAATGCGGCCGCGCTTTTTGTCGCGCTCGGGATGGTTTCGCGGGACTTCGTTGTGGGAGATGATTTTGTTGTACCAATCGACGATGTAGAGACACCCGTCGGGGCCGGTCTTGAGTGCGACGGGCCGGAACATTTCATCGCTGGATTGAATGAAGTCCGGCAACTTCTCCAGGCGCCAGCGCGGGCCATCACGATGCATTTTGATGGCCTGGATCTTGCGCGTGATTGGGTTGGCGATGTACATCACATCCGCGTACGGCTCTGGCCACGCGCCGCGTACGTCGGACAACGCCAGGCCGCTCAAGCCGGTGCCGCCCATTTTGAAATGCGGCGCGGTGCCGGGAAACTCAGGCGCGTAGCTTTTCCACTGCGCGTCCGAGCAGCCCGGATAATTCGCGTAGGCGTGGAACGGCATCACAGGATAGCCGTAGTCGTTCGCTTCCTGGATGAATGCTTCGCCTTCGGCGTTGATGACGAGGCCCCAGATATTGCAAGGCCCCTGCGACGTAATCTCGAACTCGGAACCGTCGTAGCGGAAGCGCGCCATGCGCGTTTGGTCGAACTGTTGCTCGGCCCCTTTGGTCGTCCTGACCTTGCCGTAGTTGAACGCGCCCTGCGCCATCCAAATCCAGTTGCCGGGCGCGCGCGTGAACTGGTGCGGGAACAAATGCGAGTCCTGCACGCCAAAACCAGTGAGGATCACTTCGCGCTTGTCCGCCTTGCCGTCGCCGTTGGTGTCAGAAAGGAAAACGATGTCCGGGCCGTGCTGAACGTAGACGCCGTTTTTGTAGGGCAGGATGCCAAGTGGGATCGCGAGGCCTTCGGCGAAGACGCGCGGTTTAATTGGCCCCCTCCTTACGTCGGGGGTTACGTCCCACACGAGGACTTCGTCTTTAGCGATGCTGGAGTAAAGGGCCTTCGCGACTTCCGGATTTTCATTCGCGTCTACGGGATATTCGAGGGCGGTCATTGACCACATGCGCCCGTGAATATCCCAATCTACGGTGACGAATTTTCCAATGCCGTCGGACTCCGCCGCGACGAGCTCGATCTCGAATCCGGGCGGAAGCGTAAACGTGGCGCGCTCCTGCTCCGCTGAGAGCGGATGCGCGTTGATGAGTTTCGCGGGTTCCGGAGCGCCGATGAACTGTGCTCGCGAAAGATCTGCAGCGAATAGCAATACCGAGAGCATCGCGGTTGAACAGTGTGGTGTTCGCAAACGCCAATGAACTACCGCGAATCCAATGAAGAAGCAATTCCTGTCAGTCTTCGTTTGATTCGCGCAACTGCTCCAGGAATGGCCCGCCCGTCATCCGCAACCGGTCCTCCAGCTTTTTGGTGCAATCGCAAGCGCAACACGCCCATGGCTCCGTGCCGTTCAGATCGCGGCAGTTTTTGCGCGCATGGGCGTCCTTGACGCTGATGAGCTCAAAGAAGTCCTCCCAGTAAGGCCGCTCTTCGGCCAGAGGTGTTGCGCAGAAGCATGTCTCAACCCAGTGGGCGACGCCGTTTGGGGCGACACGCGCCTCGCGCATGTTGTGCAAATACTCGTCACCTGCTACGGAACCTCTGCCGAGACTGCCATCGTCAATGGCCTTAAGCAGGACCGCTTTGCGACCGCGCTTGACGCGAGCTTTTACCAAGTACCGCATGGAGCAAGATACACCAAGACTTCAAACTTACACGACCTGTTCGCCATCGAGATAAAGGTGGAGGTCTTCGAGTAAATTCTCCTCAGTTATATTCAGCAGGCAGAAGTCGGCCGGAGCGCCAATCTCCAATTGCGGAGACAAGCCCACGACTGACGCCGGAACATGTGAGTAGCGCGGCCAAACGTCGCGCCAATTACAGTGCAGCATTTCCGCGGCGCGAAGAATTCCGTCGATCGGCCGCAACGCCGATCCAGCGTAATTCGTCGACCCGGGCAGACGCACGACTTCATCGTCCCCCACTTCCACTTCGACGCGACCGATACGATACCTGCCCGGACCGGCGTCGGCGGCGGCCATTGCGTCGCTTACGTAAAAAATCGATTCGCTATGGAGTAGCTTGTGCGTGATCCGGAACAGAGGGGAAGAGACGTGGATGGCGTCGGGAATCAGGCTCACTGTAAGACCGGGTGTTTCGAACACGTGCCACAGGATGTTGTGCGCGCGATCCAGATCGCGGGGGCAGCCGTTGCCGAGGTGTGTGAAGGCGGAAGCTCCCGCCTTTTGCGCTTGCTCAAGCCGCTTTCGCGGCGCGTTCGTGTGGCCGAGACTGACGACCATCCCGAGGTCGCGCGCAATCGGAATCATTGCCACGGCTTCGAGCCGCTCGGGCGCGAGAGTGATCATCAGTCTTTCGTCTCCCGCTGCCGCGCGGAGTTCCGTTAAGTGTGTGGGCGTCGGGTCGCACATTACTTCCGGTGGATGCGCACCGCGAAAGCCGGGCTCCGCGGAAAGGAACGGCCCTTCGATGTGCCATCCCGCGATGGCTTTGGACAGGAGCGGCGACTTTCGGCGGAACTCTCTTAACCGGCGCAGCCGCGAAAGCATGCGAGGCCACTCATCCGAAATGAGTGTCAGAAAAAACTGGGCGCATCCCGCGGCATGCAGGGCACGCACCGCGCGTTCGAGATCGGGCAGAGAAACATCGTCATTCTGAAAATCGACACCCGCGAAGCCATTGACCTGCAAGTCGACCAACGGCGGGGCGACCCACAGGTTGCGCTGAGGCGAATCTGATACTTGATCGATTCGTGTAATGCGGCCGGCTTCCCAACAAAGGCGCACCGGTTGGCGACGCTGATAATGCCACGCAACGAGCTCACTCATGCGCCCGTTAAATGAAGGCAACTGTTCCAGTTCGTCAAACCGCTTCGGCTCCAGTCATCCAAAATTCGTCTTCCCTTTGGGCGCCCGGGCCGGAGACTGGATTGATGATTTTTGAATCGCGCAATCCTGCCACCGGTGAAGTAATCGGACGTTACAACGAAGCGTCGGGAGAGGACGTGGACAAAGTTTTGCGGCAGTTGCAGGGCGCTTTCGAGGCCTGGCGACGCAAGGATTTTGCCGAGCGGTCGAAGTCGATGCGCAAAGCCGCTGCACTGCTTCGCGAGCGGCAGGAGGCGCTGGCCCGTTTGATGGCCGCAGAGATGGGCAAGCCCCTCGTGCAAGGCCGCGCGGAAATCGAAAAGTGCGCGTGGGCATGCGACTTCTATGCCGAGTCAGCGGAAAAATTCCTCAGCGCTGAGGAAATCAAGACCGACCTGCCCAAATCCTTCGTCGCCTACAATCCTATCGGCGTCGTGCTGGCGATCATGCCTTGGAACTTTCCGTTCTGGCAGGTGTTTCGCGCCGTTGCTCCCGCGCTGATGGCCGGCAACGCGGTTTTGCTGAAGCACGCCTCCAACGTCTTCGGTTGTGCGCAGGCTATCGACGATCTTTTGCGCGAGGCTAGTATTGATGTCTTCCGTTCCGTCGTTGTCGGATCAAACCGCGTCCGGGAATTGATCGAACATCCGCTCATTCGCGCCGTGACGCTGACAGGCAGCACAGCCGCCGGAGCTGCGGTCGCCGCGCAGGCTGGCGCGGTTTTGAAGAAAACCGTCCTGGAACTCGGCGGGTCCGATCCGTACATCGTCCTTGACGATGCCGACCTCGAATCCGCCGCCGAAACTTGCGTCACGTCGCGCTTGATCAACGCGGGCCAAAGCTGCATTTCCGCCAAGCGATTCATCGTGGTGGAAAGCGTGCAGCGCCCGTTCGAAGACATAGTCGTCGCGAAGATGAAGAGCCGGCGCATGGGCGATCCGTTTGAGGACGGCATTGCGATAGGTCCCCTCGCTAGACGCGATTTGTGCGAGGCACTTCAGAAGCAGGTGGATGCGAGTGTCGCTGCTGGCGCGAAGCTCCTTCTGGGCGGCAATTACACGGATAAAGAAACTGCATTCTATTCGCCAACGGTCCTCACCGGCGTGAAATCGGGTCATGCGGTGTACCGTGAGGAGACATTCGGCCCCGTTGCTGCGATCATTGGCGTGCGTGACGAAGCGGAAGCCATCCGCGTTGCCAACGACACCACCTTTGGCCTTGGCGCTGCGGTCTTCACGCGCGACCGGGCTCGCGGCGAACGCATCGCCACTCAGGAACTTCAGGCGGGGTGCTGTTTTGTGAATGACTTCGTCCGCTCCGATCCACGTCTGCCCTTCGGCGGCATCAAAGACAGCGGCTACGGTCGCGAACTGGCCGCCTTTGGCATCCGCGAGTTCGTGAATGTCAAAACAGTGGCAGTGAAGTAACCCGAGCTGCTTCCTAAGATCCTGATTAGCCAAGGAGAGCGCATCACGTAAACTGTAGGCAATGGGCGAAGGGGTTGTGATCGTGGGGGCTGGGGTAGCAGGACTGGCAGCGGCTTGTGAGTTGGCGGGTGCGGGTTTGAAACCTCTCGTGCTGGAAGGTCGGCCGCGGATTGGAGGGCGGATTCATACGCTTGCGAGCAGTGAGGGCGCACCAATCGAATTGGGCGCGGAATTTCTGCATGGTCTTGCGCCGGAAGTGGAGCGTTTTGTATGCGACCATCATCTGGCGAAGCGCGAAGTGAGCGACGATCACTGGCTCGTTCGAAAGGGCGGATTCGAATCGCTGCCCAATTTCTGGGACAAGCTGGCCGAAATATTCGACAGGATTCCTGAAAAGGGTGACAAGCCGTACGCGCAATTTGCCGTAACGCTGCGCGGCGTCGAGGAACCGACAAAACGTTTGGCGCACGATTTCGTCGAAGGCTTCCATGCCGCTGATGCGAATCGAATCAGCGTGAGATCCATCGCCCAGGCCGAGGAAGCTTCCGAAGAAGTCGATGGCACGAAACAGTTTCGGTTCGTGGCGGGGTACGGCGAGTTAGTGCGTGCGATGCATGCGCAGGCGGTCGCGCGAGGCGCGCGCATCCTGACCAATCACGCCGTGTCGCGGATCGAGTGGCGTCGCGGAGAGGCCCGTATTACCACGTGCATCGGCGATGAAGTCACGGGGTTCAACGCCGCGGCTGCGATCATCACGTTGCCGCTCGGTGCGCTACAGGCGGGAACCGTTCTATTCAATCCGGCCCTTCATCGCTATGAACAGGCCGCCGCCGGCCTCGCGATGGGCAACGTTGTTAAAATCAACTTCACGATCCGACAAGGACTGTGGCCGGACGAAAGGGATGGATTCATTCACCTGGCGACGGATGAGTTCCCGACCTGGTGGAAAAACGGAAACGTCGTCACGGGCTGGGTCGGTGGTCCAAAGGCCGACACGCACAATTCGTCCGTCGAAACGATGAACGCGGCGATGGATTCGCTCTCGACGATTTTTGGCCGGGACGCGCGACCGTTTATTTTGTCGGCGCAGTTCCACAACTGGCGCGCTGACCCATTCACCTATGGCGCTTACAGCTATGTTCCTGTTGGCGCTTCGAAGGCACGCGACGTCCTTGCTCGTCCCGTCGAGGGGACACTTTTTTTCGCTGGTGAGGCCACAGCAAAAGCAGGTTTTCAGGGGACAGTTCACGGCGCCATTGAGTCGGGGTTGCGGGCGGCGCGCCAAGTTCTCGACGCGAAGGGACCGCGTCGCTAAAACGAAAGCCTTGAGCACGCTGTTTGAGAAAGTCAGCCTGGCGGCGCCGAAACTGCTGGAGCCTGGTTCGCGGTTCCTGGTCGCCGTATCGGGCGGCGTCGATTCCATGGTGCTGCTCGAGGTGCTCCATCGACTCTCCCCTGATCATCGTTGGGAAATCACCGTTGCACACCTGAACCACGGCCTTCGCGGACGGAGCAGCGATGCAGACCAACGCCTTGTTGAAAGCGTCGCACGCGGTTTGGAGCTTCCGGTCATTGCCGAGCGCGCCGATGTGCGCGCCATGGCAAAGAGCGGCAAGCAATCCATCGAAATGGCCGCGCGGCAGGTCCGGCACGCGTTTCTTGCCGCGGCTGCCAAGGAGAATGGAATCGGCACGATCGTCACCGCGCACCATGCCGATGATCAAGTGGAACTATTCTTCCTTCGGTTGTTGCGTGGGGCGGGCACCGATGGCCTGTCGTGCATGGAACCTCTGAGCACATCACCGAGTGATCCCGACGTAAAAATTGCACGACCATTGCTGAGTGCGACCAGGTCTGAAATCGAAGAGTACGCGCGCGCGAACGGAGTTCGCTGGAGAAAGGATGCGTCCAACGAAAATCTGGACCATCTGCGCAATCGCGTCCGGCGCAAGTTACTGCCGCTGCTGGAGCGGCAGTTTCAGCCTGCAATCCGAAACGTCATTTTGCGCACGATCGAGTTGTTGGAACCGGAAGCGGATTTTTCAGCGGCGGTCGCGCTGCAATGGCTGCGCAATCGCGATCACCCTTTTGACAGACTGCACAAGGCCGTGCAACGCCGTGTCCTGCAGATTCAACTCATTCAGCAAGGCCTTGCGCCGGATTTCGATATGATCGAGCGGATGCGCGAGCATCCTGATAAGCCGTGCAGCGTCGGCCCCGGCCGGAGCGTGCATCGTACGCGCCAAGGCGAAGTCATCGTTGGCGCAAAGAGTACGCCGGCGTTCTCTGGAGACGCGGTTGAAATCGTGCTCGCGAAAAGCCAGGGCTCGATGACGATCGGTAACCTCGAAATTTCCTGGCACATTCGCAGCGGGCGGGCGTCATCACCTGCCAGGCGGCGTTCGGGTGTCGAGAGCTTCGACGCAGACGCAGTCGGTGACCAAGTTGTGCTGCGCCATTGGCAACGCGGCGACCGCTTTCAACCGATCGGAATGGCCACCGCCGTGAAAATGCAGGATCTGTTTACTAACGCCAAGGTGCCCCGTACCGAACGGCATCAAAAGTTGATCGCGGCGACACCGCGAGGCGAGATTTTTTGGGTCGAAGGTCTGCGCATTTCGGAACGACACAAAATCCGTCCGCAAACCCGGCGCATGCTCGAATGGCGCTGGCGCCGCCTCTGACCCGTGGCAGCGCGGATCACTCCAGGGAGTCACGCATCGCTGCAAAAAGGCCCTTGCCGGTTGATACTTCCACCGGCTGCTTTGCCAGCTCGTCAGCCCACTCGCAGAACTCCTCCGGCAAGTCCTTGAGAAACTGGGAGGGATGACAAGGCATCATTTGACCGTATCTCTTACGCCCGAGGCAGTGCGTAATGCGGAGCGTTTCCTGCGCGCGCGTGATCGCGACGTAAAACAGCCGCCGCTCCTCATCGAGGGAATTCTCCACTTTGGAGCGCGCGTGCGGCAGCAAACCTTCCTCCAGACCGACGATATGCACGTGCGGAAACTCCAGGCCCTTGCAGCTGTGCATAGTGATCAATGTCACGGCATCATTGCGCGTTTCTTTCTCGTCCTCGCGCTCGTTGTCGAGCGCAAGTTCTTCGAGGAATTCCTGCAATCGCTCCGCGGGTTTCGCTGTTGGATCCGCTCCGTCAAGATCGGCGACGAGGTCCTTGAGATTGCGGACACGATTCTCGCCGCTCTCCGGGTTTTTGTCCGAGCGCCGCAATTCGTCGATGTAGCCGGTGACATTGAGAAATCGCTCGGCCCATTGCGAAAGCTGGAGGGGTTGGTCGGTGGTGAGTTGGGCGCGCGTCTGTTCGATGAACTCGATAAAGGCGCGAATGCTGTCCGTGGTGCGGCCGAGGAACTGGCCTTGCACGTCGGTGTGCCGCATCGCCGAGAAGACCGAGCAACGCCGTTCCTGGCTGGCGGCGAGGAGTCGCTCCATGGTCACGTCGCTCAATCCGCGCGCGGGCACGTTTGCAATGCGCAGCAGGCTCACGTCGTCGTGCGGATTCAGGAACATTTTAAGATAGGCGAGGAAGTCGCGCACCTCGCGGCGGTCGAAGTAACTTTGACCACCGATCAAATGGTAGCGCACGCCGCCCGCGCGCAGAGCCATTTCAAACGGCCGCGACTGGATGTTCGTGCGAAACAGGATCGCCTGTTTGCCCCAATCGACACGTTTGGCGAGTCGATCGTATTCGATCTGCTCGACCACGGTGCGGGCTTCCTCCTCGTCGCTTTCGAAAGCGTGGAGCACGATTTTTGTCCCGACACCCTTTTGCGACCACAATGCTTTGGGCCGGCGTCGGGCGTTCTTTTTGATCACGGCGTTGGCAGCGCCGAGAATAATATTCGTTGAGCGATAATTTTGCTCGAGCTTGATCACCTTTACTTCGGGATAATGCTTTTCGAGGTCGAGCAGATTGGCGATCTCGGCCCCGCGCCAACCATAGATGCTTTGGTCATCATCGCCGACGACGCAGAGGTTGCGATGCTGCTGCGTCAGAAGGTGGACGAGGTCGAATTGCGCCGCGTTGGTGTCCTGGTATTCGTCGACCATCACGTACTGGAATTTGCGGCGGTAATTTTCGAGCACTTCGGGGTGCTCGTGCAAAAGCTTGAGCGTGAAGAGCAATAGATCGTCAAAGTCGATGGCGTTGCACGCGTGCAGCGCGCTTTCGTATCGCGTCAGAATCCGCTGCGCGAGGGCGGCCGAAGCGTCGTCGGCGAAGGCGCCTTCCTTCAACGAACCGCTCTTGATCCGTCCAATAAAGCTAAGCACGGCATTCGCGTCGATCTTGTCGACGCCTTTCCCTGAAATGTGGCTGAGGATTTTTTTTACTGCACCGAGTTGCTCCTGCTCGTTGTAAATGACGAAGTTGCGCTTGTAGCCGAGCTTTTCGATGTGCTGGCGGAGGATTTGCGCGCCCAACGAATGAAAGGTGGAGATCGTTACGCGATCTTTCTTCCCGTCCTCGTCGTCCCTGCGGCGGGGCAACATGCCTGCAACGCGTTCTTTCATTTCGCGGGCGGCTTTGTTGGTGAAGGTCACGGCCAAAATATTTCCGGGCGGGACGCCTTCTTTGCTAATCATGTGGGCGATCCGGCACGTAATCACGCGGGTCTTTCCGGTGCCGGCGCCGGCCAGGATCAAGACAGGACCCTTGAGGGTCTCAACAGCAAGGCGCTGCTGAGGATTCAGCGAACTCAGGTTGAACATCGGGAGGCGTATCTTAGATCATCGCGACCGTGTTACAAGGAGACACGCCTTGGAAGTTCAGAAAAGTTATTAAGCTTATTCACAGCGAGCAGTAGCTTTGTTAGGACTCCAGCCATTCCGCGCTGGGCAATGCGTAGGGCCGGAACGTCTCCAAATACCCCTCCTGCTCGTTGTAGAACAGAGCGCGGTGCAAACCCAGCGTGCTGGCCTTCGGATCGTCGCACAAACTCGCCGAATCATTCGAACTCATTTGGAAGAGCACGCGCATTTCAAACTCACTCAGACCCTTTCTTCCGACAAAGCGATTCACGTTGTTGTAAGTGTCGACTGAGGTGATGACGTGAATGCCATGGCTCGAACCGTCCGTGACCAGTTTCTGAAATTGGGCCGCGACATTGCTGCCCTGGTCTCCGGTCGAAAATCCGAACTCGTCCTCAGGCCTCAGCTTCTTGAAATTCTGCAATCCGTGAATAATCAGGAACCTTTCGGGAGCATCCGCCGCTTCCGACTCCGTGCGCTTTTGCAAATCATCCGCCAATTCACCCATCACGCGACCCAAATCACTCGGCGCCGCCAGCGTAACTCCTTTCGCTTTCGTAGCGACAACGCTGTCAAGATAACGCCGTTCTGCCGAACCCGGCCCAAAGCTTTCGAAATAAATTATTCGGGCCGCCCCGGCGGGATACTGCTGTGAAAGTGCGATCGCACCGAGAGAGAGAATCGCCAGCATCGCTTCGTCCCGCTGGCCCACAAGCAAAAGATTGTTGCCGCTGCGGCGCGTGAACACCGCTTCAGTCGGACCCTTAATGGAGTTCGGTGCGCCAAGCCAGATGCGCGCGACCGCCGGCCGCTCCACACGCGCGACGGGTTGGGCGAGCAATTGCCGCAGTGGCTCATTGTCTCCCACATCGGCCGGCGCGTTTCCTTCAAACACAATCGGGCCAGGATAGACGACGGTGCCAGCGTCGGCTCGCGCGCGCACCTCGCGCAAGCGCGCGTCCCGTTCCTCATCCGACAGCCAGACGGCCTGGAACGGGTTGTTGCCTTCGATGGCACCTGCCATGTCGTTATAAATCCCTTCGCCTGGTCGTGAGAGCAGACGCGGCGCAGGATTGCTCTCGTCCATGATGAGGTAGGCATCGGCCTCGTTGCATTGCAGGGCGATGCGAATCACCATTTGCCCCATGGTGGTGCGCGCCAGCGTGTAAGCGCCGCCGAGGGTTTGCGAACCCAGGAGGACGTGGATGCCAAACGCGCGGCCCTGGCGCACGATGCGATCCAGCAACACGTTGGCGGTCTGCGAAATGCGGTCGTCTTCGACGAAGAATTCCTGGAACTCGTCGATCAACAGCAGCGACCGCGGCATCGATTCGTTACCGCCGGCCCTCTTATAGCCGGCAAGGTCCTGTACGCCCAACTTGCGAAACAAGTCGCCGCGCCGTTTCAGTTCCTCGTCCACACGCTGCAACACGCTCAATCCAAACTCGCGATCGCTCTCGATCGCCACGACGCGCGCATGCGGCAATCGCCGGGTCGCATACCCCTTGAACTCGACGCCCTTCTTGAAATCGACGAGATAAAACTCGACCTGCTCAGGACTGGCCCAGAGCGCGAGGTTCGTAATGATCACGTGGAACAACGTGGATTTGCCAGACCCGGTCTTACCCGCGATCAATGTGTGCTGACGGGTCCCCTGGCCGATGGCCAGGCACTGCAGCTTCGTCGCGCCCGAACGGCCTATCGGCACCCGCACTTCCGCCGTTGTGTCGAGCGTCCACACCTCAGACTCAGCTGGCGCCACTTGTGCGAACGGCACCTCCACCCGATTCGAACCGCGGCTGATGTCGCCAATTCGGTGCAGGAACCCGGTCGCAAAATCAGTCGAAGGCCCGCCGTCCAACGTGACGTTTGTGCGCGGCACTTCGGGGCGCGTGAGTTCCCACTGCGCGCCGTTTGCGGTCACGCACACGCTGCTCTTGCGCAATTCCTCGGGCAGGAAATCCGGCGGTGGCGTCTGACGCTGGTCCCAGTGGATCAGCGTGTAAACGCCGCAGCGCGCGCCCGCCGCCGCGATGCGTTGCAACCGCCGAACCGCTGTTTGTGTGAAGTTCGCCGGGAAATCGGCAATCACGACGAAGTGATATTTTTCCGCGATGTTGCCGGCCTGCGCGTTGTACTCCGCGATCGTCGCGTACTCGTTGCGCAGGTACATCTGGATCACCTTCTCCATGTGCTCGTTCAACTGGGCGAGCTGTTCTTCGATCTGCGTCGGCTGTGTCCAGATGCGACCTTTAATCAGGTTCGATTCGTAATCGGTCAAGTGCATCAGGGCGGCAAAACTCTCGCCGAGCTTCACCGGATCGATGACCGTAAATGAAATCTTTCCCGCCGGTGACGTGCCAAGGAGTCGCAGAATCAGGTTGTTAATCGCGTCCAGCACCGCGTCTCCTCCGGACTTGCTAGTCTCAAACAACAACGAGCCTTCCTGCGGGTACTGCAGCACCAATGGTGCGGAAAACGCCGCCGGTCCAGGCAAAGCGAGGCGCGCATCGCGCGGCAACATTTCGCACAGCCGCTTTACGTCGACCTTCAAGCTGCCAAATTTCGCAGCGTTTCCGAATGCCGGGGGCGGCGACCACTGCTGCCACGTCGGCGAACTCCAGTCACGAAACTCCTCGGCGGCGGCATTCGCCGATGCGACCGCGTCATAAACGGGCCGGACTCGCGCCGTCCACTCGACTTGCATCTGCTTCCAGTCCGCTTCGTTCTGCGCCGTCAGTTTGTCGGTGTGCTCCTGCGTTGCCGCCGTGATCTGCTGCTTGCGCGTTGTTGCGTCGTCCTGGGTTTGCGTCACGAGCGCGTTGTGTGCCGATTGCAAGCGCTTGCTCCGCGTTTGCGAAAGCGTCTCATGCTTCTCGGCAACACGTCGATACTTGTCGGCCAACATTTGAGGCCATGTCCCGCGAGCATGCGCAATCTCTTCCTGCGTGCGTTGCCAGGCCGCTTCCAACTCTTCCGTCCTCGTTTTTGCTTCGCGCTCGATCCGTTGAATCTCTTGCGCGTG
>Ga0111538_10003475_pt1 | contig 22007 bp, 20 predicted proteins | sample SoiMethybrSBSTD1_FD_79669 | JGI IMG/M metagenome (GOLD analysis project Ga0111538, IMG submission 79669) | Bulk soil microbial communities from a Populus tree surrounding site in Tennessee, USA - Soil MetaG P. TD hybrid SBSTD1 (version 2)... | ecosystem: Environmental > Terrestrial > Soil >... | reverse complement strand
CGCTATGTCGAATCGCTGTCCGCCTATGCGCGCCAGTTTCTCGAGCAGATGGAGAAGCCCGACGTCGATCTGATCGAAGGGCTCTCGCCGGCCATCTCGATCGAGCAGAAGACCACCGGCTCGAATCCCCGCTCGACCGTCGGCACGGTCACCGAGATCTACGACTACCTGCGTCTGCTCTTTGCCAACATCGGCACGCCGCACTGCTACAACTGCGGCCGCGAGATCTCCTCGCAGTCGCTCGAGCGCATCCTCGATCTGGTGATGCTCTATCCGACCGACGCGCGCATCAACGTGCTGGCGCCGGTGGTCCGCGGTCGCAAGGGCGAGTTCAAGAAGGAACTGCAGGCGCTGCGGCAGCGTGGGTTCAGCAAGGCCCGCATCGACGGTCAGTTCCGTTCCCTGGACGACGACATCAAGCTCGATCGGCGACGCAACCACAACATCGACGTCGTGGTCGATCGCCTGATCGTCAAGTCGGGCATCGAGCGGCGGCTGTCGGAATCGCTCGAAAGCGCCCTGACGCTGGCGGACGAGATCGTCATCGTCAACACGTTCGAGGGCGGCGATCAGCTGTTCTCGCGCAAACTGGCCTGCGTGGTGTGCGGCATCTCGATGCCGGAGATGACCTCACGCGCCTTCTCGTTCAACTCGCCGCACGGGGCGTGTCCCGACTGTCAGGGTCTGGGCGCGACCTATGATTTCGATCCGCGGCTCGTCGTCCCCGACGACACGAAGTCGCTCTTTGGCGGCGCGATCGCGCCCTGGGCGCGCGGGGATCGCAAGCTGGTGAAGGAAGCAATCACCGCGATCGCGAAGACATACGGCATCGATCCCGACCTGCCGTTCGGCAAGCTGCCGAAGAAACATCGCGAGCTGATTCTCGAAGGGCCGGCCGGCGTGGCGAGGGCCGCAAAAGCGAATGCGAAGGGCGGCGTCGAACCTGTCGACACGGAGACCGAGGAGGACGAACCGTTCGAGCTGCCGCGCACCCGTCGACGCGATTCCCGAGACGACGATCCGTTTGGTCGCGGTTTCGAGGGAGTCCTTCCGAATCTGCGGCGTCGCTACGAAGAGGGATCGTGGACGGTCCAGGAAGACCTCGAACCGTATCGCACGCTCCGCGAATGCCCGACGTGCCACGGCCATCGTTTGAAGCGGCAGAGCCTGGCGGTCACCGTCAAGGGGCGCGGTATCGCCGGGTACGTGAACCTGCCGATCAGCGAGGCGCTCGAGGTCTTCGAGACATTCGAGTTGTCCGAGCGCGAAACGCTGATTGCCGCGCGTGTCCTGCGGGAGATCCGCGATCGCCTGCGATTTCTGCACGAGGTCGGCGTCGGATATCTCACGCTCAACCGCAGCGCGGCCACGCTGTCCGGTGGCGAGGGCCAGCGGATTCGGCTGGCCACGCAGATCGGCGCGAACCTCACCGGGGTCCTGTACGTGCTCGACGAGCCGTCGATCGGCTTGCATCAGCGTGACAACCGCAAGCTGCTGGCGACACTCACGCGTCTCCGCGACCTCGGCAACACGGTCATCGTCGTCGAGCACGACGAGGAGACGATCCGGACGGCGGACTACGTGATCGATCTCGGACCGGGCGCAGGCGAGCACGGCGGCCACGTCATCTTCCAGGGACGGCCCGCCGACCTGCTCAGCGATTCCAACGGCTCGATGACCGGCGCCTATCTGCGCGGTGAGCGATCGATCCCGACGCCGCGCGTGCGCAGGCCATCGCCGTCGCTCAAGGGCGAGGTCGTCATCCGCGGCGCGCGCGCAAACAATTTGAAGAACATCGACGTCTCGATTCCGCTCGGCACGCTGACGGCCGTGACCGGCGTCAGCGGGTCCGGCAAATCGACGCTCGTCAACGACATCCTGTATCGCTCGCTGGCCAAGACGATCTACAAGGCCGCCGCCGATCCCGGGCCGCACGATCGCATCGACGGGATCGAGCTGATCGACAAGGTCATCGAGATCGATCAGTCGCCGATCGGACGCACGCCGCGATCGAATCCGGCCACCTACACGGGCATGTTCACGTTCATCCGCGAGCTGTTCGCGATGATGCCGGACGCCAAGGCGCGCGGGTTCAAGCCGGGACGGTTCTCGTTCAACGTGAAGGGCGGTCGCTGCGAAGCGTGCCAGGGCGACGGCGTGATCGCGATCGAGATGCACTTCCTGCCGGACGTGTACGTCACCTGCGAGCAGTGCAAGGGACGACGCTACAACCGCGAGACGCTCGAAATCCAGTATCGCGGCAAGTCGATCGCCGAAGTCCTCGACCTCACCGTCGATCAGGCGCTGCCGCTGCTCGAGAACTTCCCGCCGATTGCCAACAAGCTGCGGACGCTGCAGGACGTGGGCCTCGGCTACATCGAGCTGGGGCAGTCGGCGACGACGCTGAGCGGCGGCGAGGCGCAGCGAGTGAAGCTGGCGCGCGAGCTGTCGCGGCGCAGCACCGGGCGTACGCTCTACATCCTCGACGAGCCGACGACCGGTCTGCACTTCGAGGACACACGCAAGCTGCTCGACGTGCTGAACAAGCTCGTCGATCAGGGAAACACCGTCGTCGTGATCGAACACAACCTCGATGTGATCCGCTGCGCGGATTACCTCATCGATCTCGGCCCTGAAGGCGGCGCGGCCGGGGGCCGTGTGGTTGCGACCGGCTCACCCGAGGAAGTGGCAGGCAACCCGAAGTCGGCGACCGGCAAGTTTCTGAGGAGCGCTCTCGGCACGGCGGCGTGAGGACCTGCTCGCGAACCACCACGCACCACCCACTCTCAGCCCGTGGTGTTTTTGCCACAGCGCTGTGATCGTCGCGTGGTTGAGGTGCCACACCCTGGTGCCCCACCACAGTAGAAAGCGGGCCAAGATCCTGCACGCCAGCCACTTAGAAATGAGTACCCGTTGAAAGCGCGCACGGCATTATCATTGCTTCCTGACCGGGAGGTCCCGCCCAGTTGCTGAGAGCCTGATGCACGCACAACGGACACTTCGCCGCTCGATCTCCTGCGCGGGGATCGGCCTCCACTCCGGCAGGAAGGTCACACTTTCACTCAAGCCTGCATCCGCTGATTCCGGCATCTGGTTCCGCCGTTCCGACCTGGGCGGGGTCGAACTCCCCGCCACCGTGCAACACGTCGGTGGCATTCACTACGCCACCGGCCTCACGCGCGACGCGGTCAAGGTCGACACCGTCGAACATCTGCTCGCGGCCCTCGTCAGCCTCGGCATCGACAACGTGGTCGTCGAGCTCAATTCGCCGGAAGTGCCGATCATGGACGGCAGCGCGGCGCCCTTCGTCTATCTCATTCAGGAAGCCGGCGTGCGCGAGCTCGGTGCGCGGCGCCGCTACCTCAAAGTGCTGCGGCCGATCTCGCTGTCGCGCGGCGACAAGCGGATCGCGCTCTACCCGTCCGATCACTTCAAGGTCACCTACAGCATCGCGTTCGATCATCCGCTGCTGCGGCATCAGTCGCGAACGCTGCGGATCAGCCCCGAATCGTTCGTCGAGGAGATCGCGCCGGCGCGCACGTTCACCTTCCTCAAGGAAGTAGAGATGCTGCGCCAGCAGGGTCTGGCGCTGGGCGGGTCGCTGGAGAACGCCGTGGTGATCGGCGATACCGGCGTCCTCAACAGCGGCCTGCGCTTCGACGACGAGTGCGTGCGCCACAAGATCCTGGATGTGATCGGCGACATGGCGCTGGTGGGCCATCCGGTGATCGGTCACCTGGTCGCGCATCGCGGCGGGCATGCGCTGCACACGGCGTTTGCGGCGCAGGTGCGGGAAGAAACTGACGCGTGGACGCTGATGGAATCTCCGGCGGTGCCGGCGGACATGCCGGTGCCAGTATCGGTCGAGGGCTTGCTGCCTACTTCGTAAGCTTGCGCATATACGCGTCGAGCTTGTCGTTCTCGTACTTCACCGTATTCAAGAACAGGCTCTCCAGCAGATAGGCCTTCCGCTCGCCTTCGTCCATCTGCTCGATCAGGTGCGTGATTTCGCGAATCATGTCCTCGAAGGTGCGGGCGAGATCGCGCCTCGCGGTCACCTCGCGATACAGCGTTTCCATGATGGCGAGCAGGTCGCCGTCGAGCGTGATTTCCGCGCCGCTGGTCGTCTTGATGGTGCGCATACTCGTCGCTGCCTAAATGCCGAAGCTTTTCAGCGCCGCTGCTTCGTCGGGGTGGATTTCAAGGAAGTTCTGGGCGCCGGTCATCGAGAGCATCGTCTCGACGCGTTTCTGCACGCCGGCCAGCTTGAGGCCTCCGCCCGCCGCCGTCGCCTGACGGTAGAGATCCATCAGGCAGCCGATGGTCGCGCTGTCCACGTAGGTCACGTTCGACAGGTCGAGCACGACCTTGCCGCCGGCACTGGTGATCAACGAGGAGATCGAGCTCGCGAACTCCGACAGGATGGGGTACATGAGGCGGGTTTCGTTGATGCGGACCACGGACACGTCGTGCTGGCGGTCGGTCGTCAGATTCATCCTGACACTCCCGTTCTGGGAATTTCTTCCTGCTGTTGACGCAGACGCTGAATCTGACGCGCGAGTTCCGTGCGTCCCCGATTGATGCGCGATTTCACCGTTCCCTCGGGCAGTTTCAGCTTGGTGGCGATTTCCTGATAACTGAACTCCTGGATGTCACGCAACATGACCGCGGTCCGCAGCGTCGGCGGCAGCTTGTCGAGCGCTTCGCGCAGCATCTGCACGCGATCGCGTGTCTCCAGCAGCGCGTACGCGCTCTTGTCGGCGGAGACCGGCGCGAGCTCCGCGGGATCGATATCGCGGTTCACCGTCTCCCGCTCCTTGCGCACGCTGCGGTAGTGATCGATGCACAGATTGCGGCTCACGCTGATCAGCCACGTCTGGAAGTTGGCGCGGCGATCGAAGGTGTCGAGCGACTTGAACAGCTTCAGAAAAACGTCCTGCGTGAGGTCTTCGGCGAGGTCGTGGCGGCCGACGAACTTATAGGCGATGTTGAACACCTTGCGCCAGTGCAGGCGGACGATCTCCTCCCACGCGGCTTGATCGCCATTCAGGCAGCGTTCGATGAGGTTTTCTGTCGCGGTGGGCTGCGTGTCGGGAATGTCGCGCATGATACCATGCGGCTGGGTGGTGGATGGTGGATAGTGGTTCGCTCACGAACCGCCACCATCCACTATCCACCATCCACCACCCCAGCCGAGTGCATCTACCGTTTCAGCCGACCGATCACGGACTTGCGTGCGATGGCGTGAGCGTGCGCGCGATCGCGGACGACGTCGGCACGCCGGTGTACGTCTACAGCGCGCGCGCGATCCGCGATGCATACGCCGCGATCGACGCCGCCTTTGCCGCCTATCCACATGCGATTCACTATGCGCTGAAGGCAAACTCGACGCTGGCGATCGCGCGTTTGCTTCAGTCGCTCGGCAGCCGTGCCGACGCGAACTCCGGAGCCGAAGTGGCGGTCGCCCTCCGCGCCGGCTTCTCGCCTGACGAGATCGTCTTCACCGGCGTCGGAAAGACGCGTGATGAGCTCGAGTACGCGATCGGCCTCGACGTCGGCACGATCAACGCCGAATCGGCCGGCGAGCTGGATCGGATCGCGGCGCTGGCACACGCACAGGGCCGTGTCGCACGCGTCGCGTTGCGCGTGAATCCGGATATCGACGCGCGAACGCACGCCCACATCTCGACCGGTCTGAAGACGAACAAGTTCGGTGTCCCGCTCGGCGAGGCGGTCAAGATCTATCGTGAGCGGCGGGCGCTCCCGGGAGTGCGCTTCGTCGGCGTTCACATCCATATCGGATCGCAGATCACGACGGCGGAGCCGCTGTGTCGTGCCGCCCGCGCACTGGTCTCGCTTGCCATGGCCCTCCGCGACGATGGCTTCGCGCTCGAGCACATGGATCTCGGCGGCGGCCTTGGCATCGCCTACGAAGGACGGCCGATGATCACTCCGGCTGAATACGCGGCGGCGGTGCTTCCGGAGCTGCAGCGCGTCGGGATTCCCGTCGTTCTGGAACCAGGGCGCGCCATCGTCGGGCACTCGGGCGCGCTCGTGGCGCGCGTCGTCGATACGAAGCGGTATCCCGACGGGCGTCAGTTCGCCGTGCTCGACGCCGGCATGACCGAGCTGATCCGACCGGCGCTCTACGGCTCGTTTCATCGCATTCTGCCGGTGACGCCGCGTCCCGGTGCCGAGTCGAGCTGGGACATCGTCGGACCGATCTGCGAGAGCAGCGACCTGTTCGCGCGCGATCGGATGCTTCCGCGGCTGGAAGTCGACGATCTGATCGCCGTGCTCGACACTGGCGCCTACGGCGCGGTGATGGCCTCGAACTACAACCGCCACCTGCTCGCACCGGAAGTGCTGGTCGAGGATGGCATGTGGCGTGTGATTCGGCGGCGTCAGACGCTCGACGACGTGCTGGCGCTCGAATCATGACCGGCGCGCTCATCGCCTTCGAAGGACTCGATCAGAGCGGCAAGCAGACACAGGCGGAGCGGCTGCGCGATCGACTCATCGCCATGGGCCGCCGCGTGCGGCTGCTGTCGTTTCCCGATTACACGACGGCGATCGGTCAGGAGATCGGCCGCGCGCTTCGCGGAGAACGACAGTATCCGGCCGACGTCATGCAGTTGCTTTACGTGGCGAACCGTTATGAGTGGAAGCCGGAGATCGAGCGGGAGCGTGCGTCGGGCGCCGTGATTCTGTGCGATCGCTATCTGGCCTCGAGCGTCGCCTACGGCGAAGCGCAGGGCCTGGATGGCGCGTGGCTGCGCGACGCGCAACGATACCTGCCGCAGCCCGATCTGACGCTGCTGCTCGACATCCCGCCCGAGGTGTCGGCCCAACGCAAGATCGTTGACCGCGATGCATACGAACGCGACCTCGCGCTGCTGGCGCGCGTCCGCGACAGCTACCTGCGGCAGCTCGGCGCGTCATGGCTGCGCGTCGATGCCAGTCGCGATCGCGGCGCCGTTGCGGAGGATGTGTCCGCCGCAATCGTGCCGCTCCTTCGGGGACTTACATCGACTTCACTTTGAGGACGCCGATCTGAATCAGCACGCCGGAGAAGTCGTAGAAGGGCCGCGCGTGTGTCACCAGACCGTCGTCTGCCTCGATCACCCACACGAGCGGCACCCTGAATGGCTTGCCGGTTGCCGGCATGCCGAGGAATCCGCCGGTATCGGTACCGCTCAAGACGAGGCAATGCGCCGCGCGATTTCCGTCGACCAGCAGGTCGCCCACCGTGACCTTGAGGTCGGGAAAGGCGTTGAACCAGGCGTCATATACCCTGGCGACCGCCGCGCGTCCGTTCGCCACCCCGCCGGCGGTCGGACTTTCGATTACGCAGTCGTTCGCATGCGCAGCCACGAGCCCCGCCGTGTCGTGATTGGCGAGAGCCGTCGTGCATTGCGCCATCAGCGCCGTCATTTCTTCGCGCGTCATAGGTTTCGCCCTGCGTGAGCGCATATACTGCGCGCGTTGGGGGCCGGTTGTCCATCACCGGCCGACGACTTCGATGACGCGCTCCGGCATTGTCCGGCGACAGCGCGTTCACCTCCCGACATTCGGACTCGCAAGCGAGAAGCCCGCGGCGCCAAGCGCAGGTCCCTGTTCCGGAGGCAGCGGCGGCGGACTCGACGGTCTCATGCCCTGGCCCAGTGGCTGCGGACGGGCATCGCTCGAAACAGCCGGCTGCGTGGGGTCATTACAGTCGCACGAGCATCTCACCGTGAGCTTGAACCAGCACACTTTCCAATCGGGATAGCGCCTCGATGCGTCTTCCCGTGTCTCCTGGTCTGTCGTTTCCTCGGGTTTGAAGCTGCAGATCGTCGGCGACGAACACTGGCCCCGACAGAAGTAGTTCTGGCCACAGCGCAACGGAACCGTCCTGCGAAGCTGTTCCTGCAATCTGGCGTAGAGCTGCGGTGTGCAAGGCTCAGTAATCCGCGCCCACTCTCCTTTCCAGTCCTCCACTGTTCCCGCCGTCACCGGGCGAGAGGTTCCCTTGTCGTATGGCTGACAGCACGTGGATGGATCGCCAAAGAGTTGTCGAGCGAGAGCATCGCTTACTGACGGCGCGATCGGTCCCGGTACCGGCGGGCGTGGGATGTACGGCTTAAAAGGCGGCGGGGCTTGATGGCCGTAGGGATCCACCCAGCGTGTCGGGTTGCCGTTTACATACTCGTAGAGGTTCGTGTCGGCGTGTTGCTCCACCGTGTCGCGCTGCAGGAATCTTCCTTTGATCGCATCGTAGTGGCGTGCGCGGTAGTCATAGAGCCCGCTCTCCTCGTCGAGCTCGCGCCCGGTGAACAGATACGGGTTGCCGATCGCGCTGTGCGGTGTTCCCCACGCGTTCGGCGGGACCGGCACGCCCGCGCCAGTCGTCACCGTGGCAGCGCCATACGCATCGTACGCATAGCGTTCGACGACGGCAGCGCCGCTGTTGGTGATGGCGGCAACCGTTCCCAGCGCGTTCTGGTGGTAGTAGTACGTCTGCCCGGCGCGATCCATCGTGAGCACTTCGTCGATGTCGTTGCCGTACACATAGGTCGCTTTCGTGGCACCACCGCTGTCGCGCTCTTCGATCACGCGATCGATGTCATACAGGTAGACGGTCGTCGTGAATGGCGATCCCGCACTGGCGACTTTGACGACACGGCGCCCCAGCGCGTCGTACTGATATTCGCCGACAATGGACGAATCCGCCTTCCGGATCACCTGCACGAGACGGTCCTCTTCGTCGTAGCTGTAGGAGTAGGCACCGTCGTTGACGGGGTTGCCGTTGGCGTCGTAGGTCAGGGTCGTGGCGCCGATCTGCGTCAGCTCGTTGACCACGTTATGTGTTCGCGCCTGCGGCACGCCGTTGGTCGTCTTCGTGGTCCAGTTTCCGACCGGGTCGAGGCTGTACGCCGTCTGCGTTGACGGCATCGGCACCGTCGACCCCATCAGCGTCCCGACCTTGTAGTCGATGAGCCGATGCGTGGCGTCGTACTGATACGCCTCCGAGCGCGTCGGATCCTGCAGCTTCTCCTCGAATCGCTTGTCGCCTTCATTGTCGTACGCGTAATTCAACAGAGCGACGAAGGTCGTGCCCGCATGCTCGACGGTGGTGAGCCAATCGTTGGCGTTGTACGTATACGCGGCGGTCTCGCCGTTACGGTATGCACGCGACAGCACCCGATTGCCGCTGTCGTACGTGTACTGCACGATCGGCGGCCCGGCATCATCGGCCGCGCTCAGTCGACTCCGCGGATCGGTTGTGTTGGTGATGACGCGTCCACTCGGATACAACACGGTCTGCGTGCGTCCGGCGATGTTGTAGCTGTAGCTGACGGCGTAGCCGTTCTGGACCGATTGCGTGACCCGGTTCGCGCCGTCGTAGGTGAACGTGACCGGCCACGCGCCTCGTTGAGCGGTGATCAGTCGGCCGGACAGATCGTAGACGAACGAATCGTTCACCAGGCTCGCGTACGCGCGCATGACCAGTCGGTCCAGGTCGTCATATGTGTAGGTTGTCACGCGGCCGATCGCGTCGGTTCGACTCGTCATGTTGGCCACCGGGTCGTAGGTGAACGAGCGGAACGTGCCGTCGGCAGAGGTCTGCCGCGTCAATCGATCGGCGTTGTCGTATTGGAACCGGGTCGCATGCCCGTTCGCGTCGGTGAGTCTCGTGCGGTTGCCGACCAGGTCGTAGTGATAGGTCGTCGTGTTGGTCAACGCATCGGTCATCGTGACGCGCCGATTCAAGCCGTCATAGCTGTAACTGGTGATCGCGCCGGTACGGTCCATCACCTTCACCAGGTTTCCGACGAAGTCGTACTGGTAGGTCGTCGTGTTGTTCAACGGATCGATGACGGTGACGACGCGGTTCAGCGTGTCGTAACCGTAGGCCGTCTTGCTGCCGTTGCCGTTGGTCTCGCTGGTTCGATTGCCGACGAAGTCGTAGGTGAGCGTTCTGATCGGGCCGACGCTGTCGCTCTCCTGAATGAGACGGTTGAGGCCGTCGTACACATACCTGACGACGTTTCCGTTCGGCAGTGTCCTGGTGACGACGTTGCCGACCGCGTCGTACGCCATCTGTGTCACGTCGCCCGCTGCATTGGTCATCCGGACCGGACGATTGACCGCATCGTATTGATAGGCGGTTGTGTTGCCGTTCGGTTCCATCGTCGCCAGCGTGTTGCCCACCGGGTCGTATGACGTTGTCGTCACTGCATCGGACGCCGCGATCGTGTCTGCGGTCCCGCCGACTTTGCGCACTTCCTTGATCAGGCGATCGAGCGCGTCGTACTTGTAATACGTCACGTGTCCGGCGGCATCGGTCTTCTTCGTCACCAGTCGCGATCCAGGCGTGGCGCCGCAGGTCGGGCAGCCGGTGAGCGTTCCCGTGTCGTAGGCGAAACGGGTTACACCGCCGACGGGATCGGTCTGAGTGGTGCGGCGCTCCCGTTGATCGTACGTGTAGGTTGTCGTGTGTGAGTTCGCGTCGGTCTGGCTGACGACGTTCCCGAGAGGATCGTACGCGGTGACCGTCACGCCACCGAGCGGGTCGGTGACGCGGGTCAGCCGATTCTGCAGATCGTACTGCCAGCTCGTGACCTTGCCGTTGCGATCGGTCATCGACGTCCGATTGTCGTTGCCGTCGTAGGTGTAGCTCTCCGGTTTTCCGATGGCGTCGATCGTTGCCGTCAGGCGTTGCCGCAGATCGTACTGATACCTCGTCGTGTTGCCGTTGCGATCGATCACCAGCGTCCGGTTGCCCTCGCCATCGTATTGGGAGTCCGTGTTGCGCCCTGACGCATCGGTCTCGCGAATGATCCGGTTCAGGCCGTCGTATTGGTACGACGTGATGTTGCCGTTCGCGTCGCTGAACGACGTCCGATTGCCGACCGCGTCGTACGTCATCCTGACGGTGTCGCCCAGCGCGTCGGTCGTCTCGACGAGATTGCCCGTGCTGTTGTACGTGTAGCTGGTCGCGCGGCCGTTCTTGTCGACGTGGGAAATGACGTTCCCGCGGGCGTCATAGGTGTACGTATCCGTCTGGCCAAGGGGGTCGGTCGACGACGTCATGTTGCCGTTGACGTCGTATGTGTACGTCGTCGTGCGACCTCGAGGATCGGTCGTGCTCGTCAACCGATTGAAGACCGGTTCGTAGGTATACGTGGTGATATTCGCGAGGCTGTCAGTGGTCTGTATGCGATTCCCGGCGGAGTCATAAGCGTACGCCGTCGTGTGACCGTTGGCGTTGGTCACCGAGGAGACCATCAGCGTCGTGCTGTCGTACGTGTACCGCGTGGTCGCGCCGTCGTGTGTCGTGACTTGCACCACGTAGCCGTGGTCGTCGTATTGATAGAGTGTCGGGCGGCGGAAGCTGTCGTTGACGGCGGTCGTCGACGGCACGTATACGCGCGTCTGGTTCGTGGTGAGCTGATTGGCGTCCGTCGCCCAGTTGACCGGGTTCGAGAGTCGCGCGCGTGTCGCGTTGCTGCTGTCGAGTACCGCCGTTGGTTCGTGTGACTGATAGGCGTAGGAGAAGCGGCGCCCGTCGCGGTCGATCTTGTTCACGAGCTGATAGCCCGCGTTGTAGCTGTACTGGATCGTCTTGCCAGCCGGATCGGTGATCCCCAATAACGTGCGGTTCGTGCTGTCGTACTGAAACCTCGTGATGCGTCCACCAGGGTCCGTCACGGACGCGACTTTGTTCAACGCGGTGTAGGTGAAGACGAGCGTTCGACCGTAGGGCTCCGTGACGGTCGTCAGATTCCCCGCCACGTAGGTCAAGGTCGTTGTGTTGCCATTGCGATCCACGATCGTCGTGAGTCGGTAGATCGGACCGGCCACGAACGCCGGAGTCCCGGGAACGGCCGCGAAGCTGAAGACGGTCCCGTCCTTCTGCCGCAACGTGAACGTGCCGTTCGGGTTCTGGACGAGTGTTTCGAAGTATCCCGGAGCAGCGATAAACGTGCCTCCGCCGCCAGCTGTGTAGCGGGTCACGCGTCCTTCGCCGTCGAAGCGGAACATCGATCCCTGCTGGACGAAGAGGAAGACGTTGAACGAGTGCGTCCATCCAACGCCCATCACGGAATCGATCTGCGCGCGCGAGGCGTCGGCGTTGTAGGAGTTGTAAACGACGCGGAGGATCGTCGAGATCGTGGCGCTGGCAATCTGCGCGATCGTGAGGTGCTCGCTGAGATTTCCTTCGGTGCGACTGATCCACGTGCCCGTACTGGAGGGTTCCTGCACCGACGGGCGATCACAGGTGACGCAACCGGGGCACGGCGAGCAGCGCGGCGGATCGGCTCCGATGTCCTTCGCCGCTGCGTTCGTCGCAGCCAGCAACGCGAAGATCGTGACGGCGAGAAACGGCACGAACGAGAGACGGCGCGAGAGCGTCATCGCGGAACTCCTTCGGGTCGGGGAGGGAAACCAAAAGGGGCCGGTGTCCGCGGCCTGCATCCGACTGATCGTGAGAAGGCAGCTATTCTGCGCGCTCAGTTCATGTGCAGCAAGTCAAATCCTCGTACAGCCGTCGGACCGATTCGATGTCGCGTGAGCACGGAAATGTTCTCCCGCCTTGCCGGGACGACACGATTCCGCCATGCTTAGGTCCGTGCAACGGCCGTCTTCTTGCCGGATGGGACTGGCGGTTCCGGCCCTCGTCGCGGCGCTTCTGACGTCGACAGGCCATGCGCAGACGGCGCGGACCGCCGGGAATGCCGCGCGCGCGGGCGCAGGCATCGAGGTGCTGCCGGTTCATGGACAGGTGCACCTGATGGCGAGCGCCGATGGCAACGCGGCGGTCCAGGTCGGACCACAGGGCGTCCTCGTCGTCGACACCATGACCGACGCGCGTGCTGATTCGTTGCTGCAAGCGATCACGACGCTCGCGGACGGCAAGCCGATTCGCTACGTCGTCAACACGCACGCCCATTCCGATCACACCGGGGGCAACGCGAAGATTGCCGCGGCGGGGGCGCAGCTGGTTGCCGGAAACTTCCTCGGCCAGCTTGGCGCGGCTGGCGCCCGCAGCGCATTCATCGTGGCGCACGAGAACGTCCTGAATGCGCTGAGCGCACCCAAGACGGGCGAGCCGACGCTTCCGTTCGCCGCGTGGCCCACGGACACGTTCTTCCAGGATCGCAAGGACATGTATTTCAACGGCGAAGCGGTCCAGCTGATTCACGTGCCTGGCGCGCACACGGACGGCGACTCGCTGGTGTTCTTTCGCAGCTCCGACGTGATCTGCGCAGGCGATGTGTATGTGACCACGAGCTATCCGCGCATCGACCTCGCGCGCGGCGGTCACGTCAACGGGATCATCGAGGCGCTGAACCAGCTGGTCGATCTGGTCGTCTCGGAGCAGTTCACCGAAGGCGGCACGCAGGTCATTCCGGGCCATGGCCGCATCTCCGACGAGCTCGACGTCGTCGAGTATCGCGACATGGTGACGATCGTGCGCGACCGCGTGCAGGACATGGTCAAGCGCGGGCTGTCGCTCGATCAGGTGAAGGCCGCGCGGCCGACGCTCGACTGGGACACGCGGTATGGATCGGATCGTGGCGCCTGGACGACGGCAATGTTCGTCGAAGCGGTGTTTCGCACCGTGACGACCGCGTCAACCGCGAGTCATTGACGCATGCGACCTTTGCCATTCATCTGCGTCATCGTCTTCGCGCTGGCCGCCGCCGCGCCGGCATCCGCACAGATCGACCTCAGTGGCAGCTGGCAGGCGGTGTTCCACGAGGATCAGCCGGAGCGCGTTCCCGGTCCGGCGCTTGGCGACTATCTCGGATTGCCGGTCAACGAGAACGCGCGCGCGTTCGCCGAGTCGTGGGATCCGTCGCGCCTCACGGTGCCGGGACATCAGTGCCGGGCACATTCCGCTCCGTACCTCTATCGAGGCCCGCTCAATCTGCGGATCTGGGAGGAGCGCGATCCGATGACCGAGCAGGTCGTCGCCATTCATTTCGACGCGAGCAACTTTCAGCAGCGTCGCATCGTGTGGATGGACGGTCGGCCGCACCCGTCCGCGTACGCCGGACACACGTGGGCGGGATTCTCGACGGGCACATGGGACGGGGAAACGCTTGTCGTGTACACGACGCACATCAAGCAGATGTGGCACCGTCGCAACGGTCTGCCGCAAAGCGATCAGACCGTCCTCACCGAACGGTTCATGCGTCACGGCGATGTGCTGACGTACGTGACGATGACCGAGGATCCCGTCTATCTGACGGAACCGCTCGTCAAGTCGACCAACATGCAGCGCAACCCGCGGCCGCTGACGCCGGAGCAGCTGCTGTATCCGTGTCAGTCGGTGGTGGAGATCGCCGATCGTCCGCGTGGTGCGGTGCCGCACTTCCTGCCCGGGAAGAACCCATTCCTCGAGGAGTTCTCGAAGAAATTCAGCCTGCCGCCCGCGGCCACGCGCGGTGGCGCCGAGACGATGTATCCGGAGTTCCGCAGCGGGATGAAGTAGCCGCGACATCGCCCGAAACTCGCCCGCCTTGCGGATTTCGCCAGGCCGCGTGCTGAGGGAGGATCGCGCAGAAGATCCCTCTAACTTCTTATGTGCTGGCACATCCGGGCGGTTGCACGGCACATTAGAACGGGGAATGTGTATTGCAGTGCTGCCGCCGCTCACAGCAGTCACAACCCTAAAGGGCCCATCCCATCTGGAGAGAGCCATGAGACGCTTCGCGACCGTTGCCCTGTTGGTCTCCCTGGTTGGTATTGCCTCGTCGGCAACCGCAAGTCCGCTCGTCGTGGGCGGATCGACCTTCGACGTGGCCACGCAGGACGAGAACGGGACCCAGTTCTTCTACGCGGACAAGGCTTTTGGGACGTCCAGCCAGGCGCAGTGGGGCAATCTCCTCTGGACGGTCAGCAGCAGCGAAGCCGATGCGGGAGGAGGTAAGTCGCTCCTCACGGTCACCATCACGTCGGACGGCGGCGACATCTACCCGGCTGCCGGAGGCGGGATCATGACCCTCGGTTATTTCGGCGACGGGCTGGACTTCGTGAGTCCGGTCAGTCTCATCGACGGGCGCATCAAGCTCTCCGACGCCAACGGGGTGTATTTCACGAGCAGCAATCTGGCCGACGATTACCGAGCGCAGTTTTTCGGCGACCCGTGGAGCGGGTTTTTCCCGTCTGCCGGCCAGACCTTCATCATCGGTAACGCCGGGGCCCGAGGCACCACTCAGGTGTCGTTCGAATTTCTGGTCGACCCGATCCCGGAACCTGCCTCGCTGCTGCTGCTCGGCACAGGCCTGGTTGGCGTGCTCGCACGCCGCCGACATCTGCGCCGTTCCTGAACCGTTTCAGATCATCGACTCGCGGGCAAGGCCGGTACCTGGGCCCGCCAATCGGAGTACACTTCCGCCGATCATTCAGGCGGAGGGCAGAGATGAAACGGACGTTCGTCCTCGGAGCGCTGACGTTAACAGGAGTTATCGCGGTCGCCGTAGCGACGGTGGTTGGCCAGGCGGCCCAGGGCCGACCCGGTGGCGAGGGACGGCAGGGCGGCGCTCGCGGCGGGGGCTTCAACTTCCCGCCGGTCGGGAAGATCGAGAAGATCAACGACAAGCTGTATTGGCTGCAGGGTCAGGGTGGAAACACCGCCGTCTACGTCGCTGCTAATGGCGTCGTCATCGTCGACACCAAGCTCGCCAACAACGGACAGGCGATCCTCGATCAGGTCAAGAGCGTCACCGACAAGCCGATCACGCACATCATCAACACGCACACGCACGGCGATCACACGGGGAGCAACCAGTTCTTCCCGGCGAGCGTCGAGATCGTGACGCAGGAGAACACGGCCGAGAACATGAAGAAGATGGACGTGTTCAAGGATCCGGCGAACAAGAACGGGCTGCCGGACCGCACGTTCAAGGACAAGCAGACGCTGCTCAATGGCGGCGACGCAATCGACCTGTATTACTACGGCGCCGCGCACACCAACGGTGACGCGTTCGTCGTGTTCCGCGCCTCACGCGTGATGCACGCCGGCGACGCCTTCGCGACGAAGGGGCTGCCGCTCATCGACCGCAACAACGGTGGCAGCGGTGTCGCGTATGGCGAGACGATCGGCAAGGCAGGCAACGGGATCAAGAACGTCGATACGGTCATCACCGGCCACAGCACCACGCTGATGAAGTGGCAGGACTTCGTCGATTACGGCGAGTTCAATCGTCTGTACCTGACGGCCGCGCGAGATGCCCTGAAGAAGGGGCAGACGCCGGAGCAGGCGGCGATGGAGTTCAAGCTGCCCGACAAGTTCAAGGACTACACCATCACCGGCGGACGCGGCGGCCCCGGAGGCAACTTCGGCGTCATCTTCGAGGAGTTGGGCAAGAAATAGGCTACACGTCTCTGGCGGCGGCGGTCAGTGCGCGCACATCGCGCGCACCCGCCGCTCGCAGCACCTCGGCGCACGCATTGAGCGTCGCGCCCGTCGTCCTCACGTCATCCACCAGCACGACGATCCGATCGCGCAGCAGATCCTCCCGTCGTCGCACCGACAGCAGCGGTGACAACCGGAACGCGTCGCGGACGTTTCGACGACGGGCGGCAGCCGTCAGACCGCTTTGCGACGTGGTCGCACGGGTCCGCCATAGCGCGTGCGCAACAGGTACTCCGACGGTCCGCGCGAGATCCGATGCCTGATTGAACCCACGGCGGAAGTGGCGCCAGGCGTGGAGCGGCACTGGTACCACACAGTCTGCGTCGCGCACGACGTCGATTCCGGCTGACTGCATCAGCCGTCCAAGCCGCGTGGCCAGCGACCGACGCCCTTCGTATTTGAACGCGTGAATCGCGGCGCGGAGCGCCCCGTCGAAATCGCCGCCCGCCCGGGCCATCGTAATGGCATCGCTGAAGGATGCATGCGGATGGGCGGGTGCGATCAGATTCCAGCAGGCTCGACACATGCAACCCTGCGTCGGTTCATCGAGCGGGCGATCGCAGGAGATACAGCGCGGTGCCAGCGTGACCGCGATCAGGGCGTCAGTTGTCGCGTGGAGCGCTGCGCGAAGCGCGCGTGACCGTGTCATCGCGCGCAGAGAGCTCGTCGCCGAGCTCGTGGCGGTCGGCGTTGCCCCACAGCCGCTCGAGAGCGTAGAACGCGCGGCACTCGCGGCTGAAGATGTGCACGACGAAGTTGAAGTAGTCGAGCAGTATCCATTCGGATCGGTCCACGCCTTCCATCAGTGCGGGCCGTTCGTTGAAGTCGCGCTTCAGCCGTTCCTGCACCGAGTCGGCAATCGCGGTGATCTGTCGCGGGTTGCCGCCCGTGCAGATCACGAAGTAGTCGGTGAAGCCTCCGGCCGTGCGCAGGTCGAGCACCACGACGTCTTCGGCCTTCTTGTCGCGCGCGGCATCGACCGCTCCGATCACTTCCTTCGGCAGTCGTCGTGCCTTGACGGCTCGCCGTGGTGCCGATGCGCGAGCGGTCTTTCTCGCCGCTATCGGGTTGGACGCTGCCCGGTTAGACGCTGCCCGGTTAGACGCTGTGCCGCTTCCTGCCTGTGTCTTGGCCATGCAACTCGTTTACCGCTCCATACAGATGATGCGCGCAGATGTGCCGCGCGACAGCCGGCGGCACCAGATCGTCGAGGCGACCGCCGGACGCGAGGCGCGCGCGAACCTCGGTCGAAGACACGTCTCGCGTGCGCGCCTCCACTAGGATAATCGCTGTCTTCTCGCCTGTTTTCGCGCCGACATCGGCGGCGCGCCGCACGCGGGTCCCGAGCGCCGGCACTCGATTCGCGGCCGCATCCAGGCCCATGCCCGGACGCGCGATCACGACGAAGTGCGCCGCGTCGAGGACGTCGGGGAAGGCATACCAGGTGGCAATTTCTGCAAACGCATCACTGCCCAGGATGAAGAAAATTTGCGACGGCTGCCACCCTTCGCGGTGAACACTGCGCAGCGTGTCGATCGTATAGCTCGGTCCGTCGCGCAGGAGCTCGGCGTCCGATGCCGAGTAGCCATCGAGCCCGTCGATGGCGAGTGCCACCATGGCGAACCGGTGAAAGGCCGTCGCGCGGGGATCGATCGGGCGATGCGGAGGGTCGTGCGCGGGAAACAGACGAACCTCGTCGAGCGCGAGCGCCTGTCGCGCCGTCGCCGCCGCATCCAGATGGCCGTAGTGGATCGGATCGAACGTGCCGCCGAGCACTCCCAGACGTCGCATCATGCGTTGCGGCGCGAGCGACCGGGCGTAAGCAGATCGACGCCTTCGCTCTCGCTGCTCGTCTCGACAGCGGCCGCTTCGGTCGCGCGCACGGCGGCGATCTCGCGCCACACGGCTTCGAGCAGACCGTCGACCCCTGCACCGGTCACACCGGAAATTCGATGGAACGGAAGCTTTGCGCGCCGGACGCGCTTCGCGAGCGCGTCGAGTCGCGCAGGGTCGTCGAGCGCATCGATCTTGTTCGCCGCCACGATCTGCGGCTTGGCCGCGACCTTCGGATCGAACAGACGCAGCTCCTCACGAATGACGTCGAAGTCTTCGACCGGATCGCGACCGGAGGCACTCGACACGTCGACCAGATGCACGAGCACTTTCGTTCGTTCGATGTGACGCAGGAACTGATGCCCGAGGCCGACGCCACGATGCGCGCCTTCGAGGAGACCCGGGACATCGGCGACCACGAAGCCGCGGTCATCGCTGAGCGACACGACGCCGAGGTTCGGCGCCAGCGTGGTGAACGGATACTCCGCAATCTTCGGGCGTGCTGCCGAGATCGCGGAGATCAGCGTTGATTTGCCGGCGTTCGGGAAGCCGATCAGCCCCACATCGGCAATCAGTTTCAGCTGCAGGCGCAGAAACTTCTCCTCACCGGCCTGCCCAGGCTCGGTCCGCCGCGGCGCGCGATTGGTCGAGGAGACGAAGCGTGCGTTCCCGCGACCGCCGCGGCCGCCTTGGGCGACCAGCACGCGCTGCCCTTCCTCGGTGAGATCGGCGAGCAGCGTCAGCTCGTCGGGCGACGGCTTCACGTAGACCAGCGTGCCGACCGGAACCGCGATCTCGAGATCGTCGGCACTGAAGCCGGTCTTGTTCGAGCCTTGGCCGTGCTGACCGCGCTTTGCCTCGAACTCGGGATGGAAACGGAAGTCGACGAGCGTGTTCTTGATGGAGGAGGCGACGACGTAGACGGAACCGCCCGAACCGCCATCGCCGCCGTCGGGACCGCCGCGCGGAACGTATTTCTCGCGGCGAAAACTGAGGCACCCATTGCCGCCGTTGCCGGCGGTCACGTGAATGTCGACTTCGTCTACGAACGACATCTGAAGGATTCAGGTCTCAGGTATCAGGAATCAAGGTATCAGGAATTGTTCCTGCCTGAGTCCTTGATTCCTGAGTCCCGATTCCTGCTTCCTACTCGACCGGAATGACGCTGATCTTGCGGCCGTGCTGCCCGTGGTCTTCGAAGCGGACCTTCCCGGCAATCTTCGCGAAGAGCGTGTGATCCTTGCCAAGGCCGACGTTGAGGCCCGGCTCGAAACGACGGCCCTTCTGCCGCACGAGGATCGATCCGCCGGTCACGAGGTTGCCGTCGTGCCGCTTCACGCCCAACCGCTGCGAATTGCTGTCGCGCCCGTTGCGCGAGCTGCCCTGACCTTTTTTGTGAGCCATCGCTACACCTGAATATCCGTGATCCGCACGCGCGTCATGAAGCTGCGATGCCCGCGCATCTTGCGGAAGCCCTTGCGACGCTTCTTCTTGAACACGCGAAGCTTGGGTCCTCGCGCCTCTCCGTCGACGACGCCGATCACCTTTGCGTTCGCCACGAACGGAGCGCCGGCCACGATGTCGCCCGCCTCCTTCTCGACGAACAACACCTGATCGAATGTGAACTCGGAGCCGGTGTCGCCGGGCTTGCCGTCGACCTCGACGACTGCGCCGGGAGTCACCTTCAACTGGCGGCCGCGCGCCTGAACAATCGCGTACACGTGAGTTTCCTCGGATTTCGGGCCCGCCTGCAGGCGGGCCACGTACCTGTCGGCCGGAACTGGCCGCGCACAAAGGATTTAGTGTAGCACAGGCGTCGCGACGTCGGTGCCGGCGGACCTCGAGGTCCGCCGCTACTGGAGCAAAATGCGCGTGCCCTTGATCTTCTGGCTGCTCAGCGTGCTGAGGAAGCTCGGGATGAGACGATCCATCAGCTCGAAGTACGACGAGAGCGCGGGCGTCGTCTGGTTCGCGTTGTAGAGAATCTCCTCGCGGAAGTTCTCGGAGTGCATCACCGTTCCGCTGCGGCCGTCGATGAAGACGAACTTGGGACGCAGGATATAGCCCTTGCGCTCCATGTACGTCCGCACCGGAACAACACGGCGCCTGCCGAACGAGTCGTACACTTCTTCTTCGCGCTGGACGATGCTGTTGCGCTGGTGCGGCGTGAACATCACCGTGCCGGTGACGATGAGCGGCTGCTGATACTCCTCGCCGACTTTCTTCCAGTACTCGACGTTGGCAAAGACGCGTTCGAACGGTTCGAGATCCTTTTCGTCCTTGATCTGCGTCTGCGTCGACCCTGAGCCTGACGCCGCCGAACCACCGCTGCTCTGACTATTGGATTCGTTCGCCACTTCCATCAGCGGCAGAACGTCAGTGTCGATGACGCGAAGTTCCGACTTCGTGCGCAGCTGACTGCGCAGGAGTCGGGTCGTCTCGAGATTCGCGTCGACGTCGTCGGTGCCGCCGGAGATGAACCCGGCGACGAGGACGCGCTGAAACGCGGAGACGTCCAGCTTCGGACGAATCGGCGTCTCGATCGGGATCTCGTAGTAGTTCGTGCACGCCGTCGTCAGCAGGACGAGTGCGGCACTACTGACCGTCCTTGCGAGTCGTGCGGTCATTGATTTCCTTGAACAGTTCGTAGTTCTGTTTGATGTAGCTGTTGTTCGGCTCGAGTTGCAGCGCTTTCTCATACGCCGCGCGGGCTTTATCCAGCTCACCCTCGTGCTCGTATGCGATCGCCAGATTGTTGTGCGCGGCGGCGTAGGTTGGATCGATCTCCGTGGCGCGCTCCCATCGATAGATCGCTTCGCGCCACAGTCCCTTCTGCGCGACGGAGATGCCGAACTCCACCTGCTTCTTGGCGTCGCTGCGCGTGTCGGCGGCAAGCGGCGAAGCCGCCATCGTAAAGATCAACGCCGCGAGCAAAGCGTGGAAGCGCATGCGGAAAGTGGACCTCACTATAGTTTCTGGGTCGGCGAGGCGCAAGCGCTTCGCTCCTCACAGCTTACACCCGGCCGAGCAAGGCATGTGCCACGGCAATAACGGCAAATCCGTCGGAAACTTGACGCGAGCGTGTACTGCTGTCCCGTTTTGTTTTCGCCGGCCGTCACCTTCGTCTCGACGGGCGTATAATTCCGAAGTCGGGTCGGACGCACAGCCGGAGTGTGTGCGCATGCATCCTGACGTCGCCATCGCCCTCTCGTTTCTTACCGATCTTCCTCGTCAAGCGCTTACCGAACGTCTTCACGCCGACGACCCGGAGCTTCTGGAACGTGCGGCATCCGTGCGATCCATCGCTGAGGACGTCCGCGGCCGTGCTGCGGCGACTGGCATCGAGGCCATCGCCTGGAACGACCCGCGATTTCCGGCCCAGCTCCTCGCGATTGGTGATTGCCCGCCAGCGCTCTGGTGTCGCGGGTCGCTCGAGTGCCTTGGCGCGCCGCTGGTTGCGATCGTCGGCTCGCGCGCGGCATCGGCGGTCTCCCTGGAAATCGCGGCGCGCGTCGCTGCCGACCTGGCAGATCGCGGCGTGACGGTGGTCAGCGGATTGGCACGAGGTGTCGACTCGGCGGCGCATCGAGGCGCGCTTCAGAAGGGCAACACCGTGGCTGTTTTGGGGTCCGGGCTCGATCGCGTCTACCCGGCAGAGCATGCGCGTCTGGCCGAGGCTATCGCGCGGAACGGTGCTGTGCTCAGCGAGTTTCCGCCCGGAACTCCACCGCTGCCGTTTCATTTTCCGCTGCGAAATCGGGTG